>Ga0209013_10005925_pt1 | contig 10439 bp, 6 predicted proteins | sample Cruoilmetagenom2_FD_187291 | JGI IMG/M metagenome (GOLD analysis project Ga0209013, IMG submission 187291) | Oil polluted marine microbial communities from Coal Oil Point, Santa Barbara, California, USA - Sample 2 (SPAdes) (version 2) | ecosystem: Environmental > Aquatic > Marine > Oil seeps ...
AGCAGGATGGATATCAAGCACACCGCGGACATCACTGCCCAGATATTGCATGGTCTCTTCATCGATTCGGGCCGTACCCAGTTCAGGCCACTGGTAAATAAAATCATCCGGCGCATCTATTTTCGCCAGTTTCTTAACAGCATTCAGCACTACTGCGGCGGGAGCATGCATCAGATCGGAGCTTCTGCCTGTAACAATAGTGCCATCCCCGAGCATCAATGCGGCAGCGGAAGCTCGATCGAAAGAATCATCAGGTTCCTCCATGGGAATTCTTCCGCGGGCGGGTTCAACCACCATCCTGCTCTCCGGGGTCAGGCCGTAATCATCCATGAGCAGTTCGACCTTCTGAACGGTTTCCCTGTCGGTGAGACCCAGTACGTACTCGCAGCTGTAACGGAAATACCTTCTGACGATTTCCTGTTCGGCAGCCCTGCGAACAGCATGGTCGTCGATTATCCCGAACCCTACTCTGTTCACCCCCATATCTGTTGGGGAAGCGTAAGGGGACCTGTCTCCTGTGATTTTTCCAAGTATTCTGTTGAGAAGGGGGAAAGCTTCTACATCTCTGTTGTAGTTTATTGACGTAACTCCGTAAGTCTCCAGGTGGAAAGGGTCTACGAGATTTACATCGCGCAGATCAGCAGTAGCTGCTTCGTAAGCAGCATTGGCAGGATGCTTGAGAGGAAGGTTCCATATAGGGAAAGTTTCGAACTTGGCGTAACCGGCATGGATTTCTCTCTTATAATCATGGTAGAGCTGTGACAGGCAAGTGGCCAGCTTACCGCTGCCTGGTCCGGGTCCGGTTACGACTACAAGGGGTTTCGAGCACTGGATGTAGTCGTTCCTGCCGTATCCTTCCTCGCTGACTATAAGATCAACATCTGTTGGGTAACCTCTGGTGTAGTAGTGTCTGAATACGCTGACACCTCTTTGCTTCAGGCGATTCTCGAACGAGACCGCAGAGGGCTGTTCTTCAAACCTTGTTATTACTACTCCCTTGAGCTGTATACCTCTTGCTCTGAATCCGTCTATCAGCATAAGGGCATCGGCGTCGTACGTGATGCCGAAATCTCCTCTTATCTTTCTTTTTTCTATGTCTCCTGCAAATATGCACAGGATGATTTCCGCCCTGTCACGCAGTTTTTCAAGCAATCGGATCTTTACATTCGGGTCATAACCAGGAAGAACCCTTGCCGCGTGATGGTCGAACATCAGTTTTCCGCCGAACTCAAGATAGAGTCTGCCCCTTGCACTTTCTACCCTTGCAAGTATCTCTCTGGTCTGCTCGTCAAGGTATTTTTCGTTGTCGAATCCGATTTTCCGCATTAATTCTGCTCCCTTTTTACTAGAACTATGGTCATATCGTCATCCTGAACGATTTTCCCGGCATGCGCCAGAACAGCCAGGTATATTTCTTCAACAAGTTCCTTCATAGGAAGGGTATAGTTCTCACGGACAAGGTCTGTGACCCTTTCAATACCGAACTGTTCCCCCGAATCATCCGACTGCTCGAAGATGCCATCGGAAATAAGAGCGAAAATATCCCCACTGTCCATACGGATGGGTCCGGGATCCTCAAGAGGAATATCCGGGATTATACCGAAGGGAATGGCAGATGCGGAGAGTACGTCCGTCTCTCCGCTCAGCAGGTGGTAATGCAGCAGAGGGGCCTGTCCGCAGGCATGGTAGCGGATAAGATTGTCATCAACCGTAAGCAGGCCGACGAACGCGGTGATGAAACGTTCAGCCACAAGGTCATCTACAAGCTGATTGTTCGCCTGGGAATGGAGGCTGTACAGATCGCTCTGAAGGCGGAATGCCATCCTTATCATGGCCCTGAACTGTATCACGGATAGAGCAGGACCGAGTCCGTGACCTGACGCGTCTGCAAGAAGCAGCAGGACGCTTCTGTGGTCCAGGCTTATAGCGTCAAAAATATCCCCCCCCGTCTGATCGGCGGGTTTGTTCCATCCGGCGATGTCATAACCTTCTATTTCGGGCATGCTGTCCGGCAGCAGCTTTGTCTGAATCTCCCTGGCAAGGGTCAGATCGTGCTCGATCTTCTGCTTGATTATGTACTCTCTCATTAGTCGGGCTCTCTGGAGGGCAACGGCACATTGAGACGCAAGAACCTCAGCTACTCGCTCATCCTCCCCGTTGAAGGAGCCATTCATCTTGTTAATAAGCTGAAGTACACCTACCAGACTGTTGTCAAGGCCGATCAGGGGTATCGACAGCAGACAGCGTGTCCGGTACCCCATCTTTTTGTCGATATCCGGATTGAAGCCCTTGTGTGAATAGGCATCAGGGACATTAACAATACTGCATGTGCGGGCACAGATGCCCGCTATTCCCTGATCAGCCGGAAATCTGATCTCCTCAACTTCCAGTTCTGTACCGACTTCTGCGAAAAGCTCATGGTTTCCGCTGTCGTAAAGAAACACCGTTCCACGTTCAGCTCTGAGTACATCACGGGCGACATCAACTACCTGCACGAGCATGTCGTTCAGCTCTATAGGAGTGCTGAGCTGTCGGGTAACATCCAGTATGCGCCACAGAATATCAGCAGTGAAGTTCTGATTTTCAGACAAATGCCCCTCCGATGTGTTCAGATTTACTGAACAATACAGCGAACTTGGAAAAAGAAAAGGCGGGTTACTGCGAACCCGCCTTGTCTATCAGCTATGTAAGTCAGTCTGCTATCTAATAAGCATGGCCTGCGCCGTAACCGACCCTTCTTCAGTATCCAGTCTTACAAAGTAAAGACCGCTTGCAATACCGCTGCCTGGACTCCATTCAACCGAATGAGTCCCCGCTTCAACATGTCCGTTGAAAACAGTATCAACGATCCTGCCTGAAACATCGTAAACGTTAAGCCGGACATTACCGCCTGAAGGTACGGTGAATGCCAGAGCCGCTCCGGCTGTCAGAGGATTCGGTACGGGATGCTCAAGAGAGAGAGCAGGCCCGCTTTCGGGAGAGCCCTCTATTCCGGTGCCTATGTCGACCCACTTGATATCGTAATTGTAGTTATGCAGAAACGCCCCGATATAGACGGTTCCAGAAGCGGGTACTGTAACGTTGAGAGTAGCTTCTCCCGATGCGTTGGTTTTTGCTTCTTCGTAGAAGGTCATTCCACTGCCGTAATTATCAACACCATCAGTCAGGGTGACGTTAACATTGTTGACCGGGCTGCCGCCGTCTGTTACAGTTATTGTAATGTTCTGGGTTCCCGGAAGAATGTTCGCCGGATGCGATATTGCAAGCTCTCCATGGTCGTCGGCGGAATCGAACGACCAGGTATCCATTGCCGGGTCACCGAACCAGATGTACATTTTTGCGTTGGTAAGGCCCAGAGAGCCGTGATTGGTAATAACCCAGGCCGTAGATTCCATGATAGCTTCACATACCCGGAAGGTTCCGGTGTTGAAGAGGGCTATGTAGATCTTTTTCATGTAATCGTGATTGGGAGTTGTGTATGATGGAGCGTTTGCTCCGAGGTTGCCGCTTGCGCCGTGGGTTCCCCACTGCCACGCTTCACTGAGGCATGTTGAGGCTAAATCGTATCTTCCATTCAGGCATGCGATATTGAAAACAGGCATCATAAAAGTGTTTTCAAGAAGATTTATTCTTCCTGCAGACCAGCCCGGAGCCCACTGCCATACATATTCGCTGCCATGTCCTCTGTAGCCAACTGTGCCAATTCCACCGTTAATGCCATCGGAAACCATTGCAGCCGTACCGCCTTCGGGAGGGTATATCTTAGTGAAAGTAATATCACAGAGGCTGTAGGGGTAAGCGGCCACCTGGTTGCAGCAGAGTGTATACTTGCCCGGATAATCCTCGCCGTGTGCTGCAAGAATGGTTTCACTGGGGATGATTCCCGTGGTATTTGCGTCTTCGAAATCGTAATCCATGTACCCGTTGATGATCTTGTCTACCTGGAGTACTATCTGAGCTGAATCACCCGTAATACGTCCGACTGCTAAGTCCGGGTAGTTTCCCGATTCGATCTGTGCGTAGTAGAAATCCCCGACGTACGTTCCGTAGTTGTAAGAAGGTAATTCATTGTAAGTGCCCACTATACACGCAAAGCGGGTAACACCGGAAACGTAGTTGCTGGTAATAGCGGCCTTTATCTGGGCGATGGAGGCGGGAGCTGTCAGGGTCTCTACCCTGGTATGCAGACCGAGGTAATGATGAGTTTCAAAAAGTTCAGAAACCCAGTCAACGTTGTCCTCCGTGCATATGAACACATACTCCACACCGACATCCCGGGATCCGTTCATAGGATTAGCAGCAGCCTCAAAGACATCCCAGTTGAGCACACTGCTTCTCATTGCAGGAACCATAGACGGATTTACGGGAAGGGCCAGGTCTCCGGGAGCTCCGCTGAAATCCACCCTAAGGATTATGCTTGATGCCGCTTCGAGTGTACCTGTGTACGGATTGAAGCGCAGGGGGTTCACAACCAGCCTTGCCGCATTCAGCCCGGACCAGCCGCCTTCATTATCCACGTAAGCCCAATCCCTCGGGAAGCTGCCGGTTCCTTCGTAGAATTCTTCGTTCATGACAAAGGGGAACGGTGCGTGGGGCATGTCGATCTCTGGGGTCTGTCTGGGGAGGATCTCCATGTTCTGGTAAGTTGTTGAATTAACTTCCTCAACCGTTACAACGGCCTCGGTTCCATAAGGAAGGGCGAAAAGCCGGGGGACGGAAGGTAAGTCCGGAAGGCCCGCGTCGCCCTGCGAAAAGCATTCAGGCAGCTTAGCCAGATCCCATATCCTGCCTCCGGCAGGAGAATCGTAAAGGTGGAATCCCGGAACAGTCACTTCAACGAGCATATGGTAAGTGTCCGATTCCAAGACCGTCACCTCCGGAACGGATCCTTCGGTACCACCGAAGGACTGCCAGCTTCCGGTGCTTCCCGGTCCAACCGCGAACGCGGACGCGCAGATCAGAATGATGGATAAAATCAATTTCATGGACAATCATCTCCCTGATGGAAAAAGTGAAGAACTATCAACAATACTAACATACAGGAAACACTAACTGTTCCCGGGTATGCAGGTCAAGACGATGAAAAAGGAAGGCGGGTTCCTGTGAACCCGCCTTACTGTGTCGGTTGTGAAGGAAGCTGTTATCTGATAACCATAGCCTGCTGTGTAAGAACTCCACCATCAGTAGTGAGCCTGATGAAGTAGACACCACTGGCAATATCAGATCCGGGAGCCCAGGTTACACTGTGTGTACCCGATTCAACCGAACCGCTGAGGATGGTCTCGACCATTCGGCCGGACACATCGTAAACGCTGATATCAACATTTCCGCTGAAAGGAACGTTGAATCCAAGCGATGCATTTTCGGTAACAGGGTTGGGGCTGGGCCTGTCAAGAGACAGAGCCGCAGAGGGACCCTCAGAGCCGGCAGTACCTGTTCCTATAATGATCTCATCGATGTCGTAGTTGTAATCGTGCAGGAATGCGCCAACGTGCATTATCCCGCTAACAGGAACTGTGATGTTGATGACAGCCTGACCGGAAGCGTTGGTTGTCCCCTCTTCGTAGCATGACATCGCGTCATCCATATCAACGCCATCTGTCAATGTAACGTTAACGCCCTCAACAGGACTTCCGCCATCGGTTACAGTTACGGTGATGTTCTGAGTTCCTGGATTTACCGATGCCGGTGCAGCGAGTGAAAGCACACCTGGCTCGCTTGCAGTGTCGAACGTCCACACATCCATGGCGGGGTCTCCGAACCAGAGATACATCTTCGCGTTGGTAAGACCAATGGAGCCATGATTGGCTATTATGTAAGAAGCTCCGGCATTATGGGCTTCGCCTACACGGAAAAGCCCGGTATCGTAAAGGGCTATGTATATCTGCTTGATGTGGTCATGGTTTGGAATTGTATAGGATGGGTCGTAGGCGGCAAGGTTGCCGCTGCATCCGTTGGATGCCCATGCCCAGGCTTCTGCAAGGCAGGTACCGCCGGGCACGAATTCACCGCAGAGGCATGCCATGTTGAAAACAGGTGGCATGAAAGTGTTGGTTAAGGCGTTGATGTTGGAGGCATTCCAGCCGGGTGACCATGCCCAGTAGGTCACATCTCCGTGACCTCTGTAGGTAACGGTACCTATATCGTTGTTAATAGCGTCTGAAACCATTGCAGCCGTTCCGCCTTCGGGCGGATATACCTTGATGAAGCTCATGTCGCAGAGGCTGTATGGATATGCCGCTATCTCGTTGCAGCACTGCGTATACTTGAGCGGGTACTGTTCTTCGTGGGCGGCAAGAACGGCTTCGCTCGGAGCGATACCTGTTGTATATGAATCGTCAAAGGCGAAATTCATATAGCCGTCGAAGATCTTGGTTACCTGGAGTTCTACCTGTGCCTGGCTACCGGTGAGACGGCCAACGGCTATCTCCGGAAGATCATCGCCTCCGGTGAGGCAGGCGTAGTAGTAATCTCCATAGAAGCTTCCATAGTTGTACGCTGGAAGATCACTGTGAGAGCCCACTATACACGCGAAGCGGGTTACACCAGTGGTGTAATTGTCAGTAATGGCAACTTTTACATCCGAAGCGGTAGCGCCGGATGCAGGAAGGACCTCAACTCTTACATGAAGCCCGAGATAGTGATGGGTTTCGAAGAGTTCTGTTACCCAGTCCACAGTATTAGCGGTGCAGACAAAGACGTACTCTACACCGTCGTCTCTGGAGCCTCCTGAGGATGTAGCGGCTGCCTCAAAGACGTCCCAGTTGATTACGGTCTGTTCCATCTCAAGAGCCATGGAGGCAATAACAGGATCGGAAAGCTGTGCAGCATTGCCCTCGAAATCAACCCGGAGAGTAATACTGGATACAACATCCAGGTTTCCCGTTGAAGGGTTGTAACTGAAGGGGTTAACCACGAGCCGCGCAACATTCAGTCCTGCCCAGATTCCTTCATTGTCGATCTCTACGTTTGCGGAGGGATAACTTTCACCTCCCTGATAGAACTCATCTGAGATGACAAAGGGGAATGGCGCGTGGACCATGTCAATATCGGGGGTCTGTCTGGGGAGGATCTCCATGTTCTGGTACGTTGTTGAACTAACTTCCTCAACCGTTACAACGGCCTCGGTTCCGAATGGAAGGGCGAACAATTCGACTACGGAAGGAAGGTCAGGCAGGCCTACTCTTCCCTGCGGGTAGCATCCGGGCAGCTCAACACAGCTCCACGCTGTGCCCTCTGCGGGCCTGTCGTAAAGCCAGAAGCCCGGGATGGATATTTCCAGAAGCATATGGTTCTGGTCGGATTCAAGAACCGTCACCTCCGGACTTTCTCCCATGGCTCCTCCAAAGGATTGCCAGGCGGAAACGCTTCCCTGTCCCGCGGCGAAAACAGAAGCCACGGCCAGGAGCAGGATCAAGAAAGTTCTCTTCATATCAGATGCCTCCTTATTAAGTGAATTTGGACTTTATAGAGGTACATTAAGACAACATAATAATTTAACAGCGGGACTCCGCAAGAGTCAAGGTACTCTTTCGACCGGCAGTCGCCCCTGTCGAACATGCAGTATATTAAGCAAAACACCGAAAGGAGACTTAAATGAAAAAGATTCTTATACTGTTACTGGTTTGTGGTTTAGCAACTGCCGGGATGAAGGTCGGCGGCAGGATCGGCTACTACAGCGGAGGTGACCCGAGGACAGGTCAAAGCGCATCAAGCGCTGTTTTTGGAGGCCAGCTGACTTTTCCTCTACTGGGTCTTGTCGATCTTGAGATCAGCGGATCGTACGCATCAAACGAGAGTGATATCACTATGGAGCAGTATCTTGTCTCCTATATCAACGATGAATACGGCCAGAACTACCAGGGAGACACAACGGGTCTTTACCAGTATCTTGAAGACGAGTGGGGGTGGTCTCCGGACAGTATCAGCACGCAGCTCCTCAACGATTACACGGCTACTTTCCATGACATCGATCTGGGCGCCACCATGAAAATCAAAATACCCATCGGAGTTCTGCCACTGAAACCTTACATAGGCGCAGGAGGCGGAGTCCACTTACTTTTCAGTGACGCCGATATCCTTATGCAGGTTGTCAATGAGGAAACGGGCGGCAACCTGAGTATCGATGCATACGATCACGTTCACCCCGGTGTTCATGGAGTCATAGGGCTTGTTTTCGAGCCTCCCATGATCCCCTTCAGCGTTTTCGGAGAGTATAAGTACACCAAACCCATAGCCTCGGATCAGGATGTGGACGGTATCAGCATGTTCTACGCCGGAGTGAACCTGGGATTCTGACCGGTAACAGAGATCGATAGACAGGTGACACAGGGATTCACGTTCCGTGTCACCTGTTTTTTCTATGAATAATTCCCTGCAGCATCGTACGGTGAATCAGTGCTCCTGAAGCGATCACTCCTCCGGAAGCAGGGGACCATTTTTCTCCTTTGTATGAAGAAACCTTCCCGCCGGATTCAACTGCAAGAAGATAACCGGCTGCCATATCCCAGGGTTTCAGGTGCTCTTCCCAGAATCCGTCAAGCCTGCCGCATGCTACATAAGCCAGATCAAGTGCTGCAGAACCCCCCCTGCGTATTCCCCGCACCCTTTCGAGAAAGTACCGCAGGACACCAAGATCCATGCCGGGATCATTGATTTTCCTGTGGTATGGGAAGCCGGTGGCGAAAATGCAATCCGAAATTTCCTCCACGCCGGTAGAAACTATCCGGCGTCCGTTCATCCACGCTCCTGACCCCATTGAAGCGGAAAAGGTTTCGTTCCTGCCCGGATCGTGCACGCAGCCGTACTCTACATCACTGCCGTTCCAGTACGCTATGCTCACGGACCAGACAGGATAACCGTGTGCGTAGTTATTAGTACCGTCCAGCGGGTCTACTATCCAGAAGGGGGGAGCAGGCAATTCACCATTCCAGCTCTCCTCGCCAAGGAAACCCGCTTTCGGTTCGATTTCCAGAAGACGTGTTCTAAGGTACTGCTCTGAGAGCAGATCGGCGGTTGTCACAAGCTCGTGCATGTTCTTTCTTGATACTTCTGCGCTGTTCTGGGCATCTAGAAGAATTGAGCCGGCTTCCAAAGCCGCCTGTATGATTTCATCTATCATCTGATCATCAGCCTTTCTGAAAATCCCTGACACCTCTTCGGTACCCGTTGGCTTCAGTCTTGTTTTTTTCCCTTCAATTTGATACTTTAATCCAAACTTTTCAGAACATACTAACTTTTCAGAACGTACCGAGGCGGGGGACATGAAATGAAAAAGAAAAATCTGATATCTCACAGGATATCCATCCTGCTCTCATGGATTCTTGGAGTAATCGCCATTGTGGCCGGGGCAGCGATAATCATATTCTCGGCAGCAGCCTGGGGTCCCGTCAGGGGCAGCCTTGAGTCCATATCGGATGGGCTTCACAGCGCCAATGCGGCGGTGGAGCTGATAGGTAAGGATTTCGGGACATCTTCCTCCCTTGTCAGCGAAGTAAGCGGTTCAATAAGAAGCATGAGGGATATAGTTCACGAAACCTGGCTTACGGTTGATAATATCAGCGAGACCACAGAAGACATAAGAAGGCTGGTTCTCACAGTGGGGGAGAGCCTTGAAAACCTTCCGACGCCAATAACTTCTATGATAGGCAGGAATTACTTCTCTGAAGCGATTTCCAGCCTGAATAATACTTACTACTCCTCCGGAGAGATGATATCCCAGATGGAGCATCTTTCCGTCACACTGCAGCCCCTTGAGCCAATACTTTTCGAAGTTGCAAACGGAGTCGATTCCCTGGCGGGAGACCTTTTCTCCACCGAGGAAGCTTTCACCGAGGCGACACAGCACCTTTCAAAAGCTGCCGGGGCAATTGAGGCTGCCGCGGGTTCATCGATTCTTCCGCTGATAGCAGCTGGAACAGGGCTTATTCCTCTGCTTGTAGGGGTCTACCTGATAATCCAGGGGATCGCTCTGGGAAGGCTCTACTCCGCCGGGGCTGACCCCGGAGAGGCTGATATGGAAGAAACCGTCTGAAAATTCTGAATATTGGCAGGATCCCAGTCAGCATGAACAGCGGCCATCTCAACAGCTGATTCATTCTTCGGAATGTTTCCCAGCCTCGCTATTGTATTGGTTTCCCTGTGTCTTATTACGAGATTCATCCAGTTGTACTGCTCGGGGTACTGTTTTGCAATTGATTCGAACCGTGCAAAAAGCTGTCCGGTACCACTGATATCCAGACTCTCCGGGTCGAATCTGTGAAACGTTATATGGCTCTTCATTCCCCGAAGGGCTCTGTTGTAAGCTATCAGCAGCTTTGGTGAGTGCAGGACACAGGCTGCCAGGGCCAGCTGCTGCTTCCAACCCCCGGAAAGTGTTCCAGCAAGTTGTCCGGCAAAAGATCTCAGGTTCATGCGATCAATACATTCATTAACAGCTG
>Ga0209013_10005926_pt1 | contig 10439 bp, 11 predicted proteins | sample Cruoilmetagenom2_FD_187291 | JGI IMG/M metagenome (GOLD analysis project Ga0209013, IMG submission 187291) | Oil polluted marine microbial communities from Coal Oil Point, Santa Barbara, California, USA - Sample 2 (SPAdes) (version 2) | ecosystem: Environmental > Aquatic > Marine > Oil seeps ...
AACTGGGGTGCTGAGTTTAAAGAGAAATCTATTAAATATGCGAATTCAAACTTCCCAGTTAAAACGCAAGGTGCTTCTTTACCACATAAAGAAAATTACCTAGATATTGACCCAGAATTTAAAGACGAATTTGGATACCCATTATTACGTATGACATATGAATATACAGATAATGACCGTGCGATGGGTAAATACATGTCTACTATCACGCGTAAATTTGCAGAAAAAATTGGTGCAGATATTATTGATACAAATGAAGAGCAAGCTCCATTTAACGTAAACAAAGATGGAAACACTCATAACACAGGTGGAGTAATTATGGGAACAGACCCTGAGCAGTCAGCACTAAACACTTACCTACAAATGTGGGAAGCTGAAAACGTATTTGTTTTAGGTGCATCTGCATTCCCACATAATAGCTGTTTCAATCCAACTGGTACACTTGGTGCACTTTCTTATCGTGCAGCAGAAGGTATTCAAAAATATCTAAAAGAAGGCGGATTACTAGTTAAAGCATAATGATAACTAGTTATTCTATAAAAGAGCTCTTGACCCGCATTTAATTTGCGGTCAGGAGCTTTTTTATAGAATAAAAACACAGCTGGAGCTAGATATTAATTTGTAGAAAAATTATATACTTTCTCATCTAAAAAAACGTCGATCCTCCTTGGATTAACGCTACTTGTTAGTGTTCTAGAACGTCAGTACTTATCTTTTGCATCTCGACTAGATGTGAACCTTGTTCATACAGTTCTTCTAATGAAACCCCTCTTCTTTTAGCAGTACGTTCAATTAGTTTAATTTCTGATAGCATAGCATTGGATAGAATACCTTTTTCTATATTTTTGTTTATGAAGTAATAAAAACCTGCAACCATTTCTGTTTCCATTTTATCGTAAAGAGAATCCATAATTTCTTGCACCCTTTTTATTCTAATTATACGCATTATTCAATGTGTTAACTACTCAGGTTCAAAAAGTTTACAATAATGGAATATAATCTTAAAAAACATACAAAAAAAATTCCCGAGAGAATATCTCGAGAATTTTTTTATTATAGATTATTCAATTCAACTGCAATTTTAGCTCCAACTGTTGCATTGTTGTAGACTAATGCAATGTTTGATTCTAAACTCTTGCCTTCTGTTAGCTCTTTTACTTTACCTAATAAGAAAGGTGTTACGTCTTTTCCTTTAACTCCATTTTCTTTCGCTTCGTTTAAAGCTGTTGTAATAATGCTGTCAATATATTCTTCTGCTAGAGAATCTTCTGCTGGAATTGGATTTGCAATAATTGCTCCACCTATTAACCCTAGATCCCATTTCACTTTGAGCATTCTTGCTACTTGAATTGGTTCATCTAATCTAAAATTGGAATCAAATTCACTTGTTGCCGTATAGAATGCTGGGAATTTATCCGTTTGGAATCCTACTACTGGAACACCTTTTGTTTCTAAATATTCAAGAGTCAATCCGATATCTAAAATAGATTTCACTCCCGCACATACTACCGCTACATTTGTAGAAGCAAGTTCTTCTAAGTCAGCCGAAATGTCCATTGTTTCTTCTGCACCTCTATGAACGCCGCCAATACCTCCAGTGACAAACACTTTAATACCTGCTAACTCCGCACAAATCATTGTTGATGCAACTGTAGTTGCTCCAATTTCTTTAGATGCAACTACATAAGCTAGATCTCTTCTAGATGTTTTTCTAGCATTTTTACTTGTACCAAGTGTTTCTAACTCTTCTTCTGAAAGTCCAATTTTAATTTTCCCGTCCATTATAGCAATTGTCGCTGGAACTGCTCCGTTATCACGAATAATTTGCTCCACTTTTCTTGCCATTTCCACATTTTGTGGGTAAGGCATGCCGTGTGAGATGATTGTTGATTCTAATGCAACAATCGCTTTTCCTGCAGCCATTCCTTCTTCTACTTCTTTTGAATACGTTAAAAATTCTCTCATGATAAATATTCCTCCAATTCATTATTTAAAGTTACTTTAGAAAGTGTTGTTCGAACTGTCTCAGTTGCTTGTAAGGTTTTACTCGCATTTATCACTCCTGCAAATAGAGCGTCTTTCATCTGAACGCCTTCTAACCATGCATGAATAGTTCCGGAGACAAAAGCATCCCCTGCTCCGGTAACATCAACTATATGGTCCACATGTACTGCAGGTACAAAAAAGCCTTCATTGGTCTCACTAGCATACATAATACCTTTGCTACCATTCGTTATTACAACATGTTTAACTCCCTTTTGTACAAATACAGAAGCAGCTGTTCCCCATGAATCTTCATCCTCAATTTTCAGTTGTAAATATGTCTCTGCCTCATCTTTATTCAGAATAAGTAATTCAATTCCTTTTAAATCTTCGGGCATTCTTTCCATTTTAGGAGACGAAACTGGAATGATAGCAAAGGGGATATCTTTTGCCATCGCTAGAGCTTTCAAATATTCCAATACATTATTTGGACAATTCATATCTGCTACTAATAATTGGGCATTCGTTAAATGGAATTCTTGTTTTTTCATATACTCCACAGATAACTGTTCGTATATTTCCATATTCGCTAATGCCAGGATCATTTCACCATCAGTATCCAATATGGCAGAATATGTTCCTGTTTCAAAGTTAGAAAGCTTCTCCACCGAAAATAGATTCATCCAAGGACTAGATGCTCCTTCTATGATTTGATATTCTATATCATTCCCAACAACGGTTAATAAACGAACACTATGTCCAAGTCTCCCTAAATTTTCTCCAATATTTCTCGCTACTCCTCCCACACTTTGTACGCTTGTAGCAGGATTGGAAGTACCCATTTGCACTTTGTTTTTCACTGAAAATTTGCGGTCTACATTTGCACCACCTATGCAAATGACTTCTTTGCTTTCAGGAAGAATATAAGCTCTTCCAGTAATTTTCCCATTTTTTATGAGTTGTGAAATTATGTTCGCTATCGCGGGTCTAGACATACTTAAACTGTTAGCAATTTCTAACTGTGAAGCATATGGATTTTTTGTTAGATATTGCAATATTTGCATTTCCTTCGATTCCATCACATTATCCCTCCCACTCTTCTGAACTTTTGTTTCAATTATAAACTTTTGTTTGATAGAAGTCAAAATAAAAACTGATAACTAAGTAATATAGTTAACAGTTCACTTATCTTTTATTCGGGATCCTCATTTAATGTACCATCCTCTAGAACAAGAGGTTGGATTAATACCTCAACTCGTCTATTTTTGGCTCGACCTTCAACCGTATCATTAGAAGCGACGGGTTTAAATTCTCCATAGCCTTTTGCACTAAAATAAAGAGGATCAATTGTATTCTTATCAACTAAAATCTTGAGGAAATTGACAGATCGCATAACACTCAGCTCCCAGTTAGAAGAGTATTCACTACTAGATATAGGAATATTATCTGTATGTCCAGTAATAACTACATTTCTAGGTGGATCAAATACTAAAAGATCTGAGATATCTTCTGCAAGATTGATATACTCTGGATTCACTTCAGATTCTCCCGTTTCAAACAAAATGCTATCTCGAATTGTTACAAGAAGTCCCTCTTCTGTTAATTTAGTTGCAAACTGTTTTTCCAAAACATTAACTGCAATATATTCATCTACACTATTTTGGATTTCAGATAGGGCTTGTTGGTCTTCCATGTATGCTGAACTTTCACTATCTTTGTTTGTATTATTTGGTTGGATCGGTACATCAATTGGTGAAGGTTGTTCTAATAATCCAGTTCCACCATCAAATACCTGATTAAACACTTGTGACATCTGTTCTAGTTTTTTTGAGTCTACCGTACTGGATGCAAATAAGACGATAAACAGCGCTAATAATAGAGTTAATATATCTGCATAGGGAAGAAGCCATGATTCTCCCATCTCTTCTTCCTCATGACGTTTTTTACGTTTCTTAGCCAAGTCCAGCCTCCCCACTTTCGCTTAATACTTTTTTACGGTCTGATACAGATATGTAGGAAGCTAGCTTTTGTTCAATAACACGAGGGGCATCTCCTTCTAAAACCGAAAGAATTCCTTCTAACATCATTGTTTTTTGGCGAACCTCTTGTTTAGATTTCCGTTTTAGCTTATTTGCAAATGGGTGCCATAGCACATACCCAGTAAAAATCCCAAGTAATGTTGCAACGAAAGCAGCGGAAATGGCATGTCCCAATTTTTCGATATCATTCATGTCACCTAAAGCTGCTATTAAGCCTACTACCGCTCCAAGCACCCCTAATGTCGGGGCATAAGTACCAGCTTGTGTGAAAATTAGTGCACCGCCTGAATGTCTATCTTCCAAAGCATCTATCTCTTCTGTCAATACATCTCGAATATAATCAGCATTTTGACCATCAATTGCTAAAGTTAACCCATTTTTCAAAAATGGATCCTCTACTTCATCTGTCTTTCCTTCTAGTGCTAGTAATCCTTCTCTGCGAGCCAAATCTGCCCAGTTCGAGAACATTTTGATAACTTCATGATCTGGTACTAGTTTAGTTTCTTTGAAAATTACTCCAAATAGACTTGGTACTCTTTTTAGCTCATTCATTGGAAATCCGATAACAATTGTCGCTATTGTACCAAAAATAATTATTAGTATAGCAGCTGGATTTAATAGTGCACCTAGTGCAACACCTTTTAAAACCATCCCCGCTAATAAAGCAACAAATCCTATAATAAGACCAATTACTGTAGACTTATCCATTCATTAACCCCCACATTCTATTCCTTTACTTTATTTCGGCTGATTTAATCATATTTTAATAAAAACATCCAAAACCTCGATTAATAATTCAACAATTATGAACAAATTTTGACTTTCATTAACCATGTTGTTTGAAAAATCGATATTGAAGGTCTATTATGAAAGAAAATACAGAAAGGAAGTATGAAATGACAACATTTATAAATAAACTAGAAAAGTACGCTGCACTCGCTGTAGAAGTTGGAGTGAACATTCAACCTGGACAGAATTTATATATCGCTTCCTCTATTGACAGTGTTGAACTTGTTCGATTAATTACTAAAAAAGCATATGAAGTTGGAGCTAAACAAGTTTTTGTTGATTTTTCAGATGATCAAATCACTCGTTTACGCTACGATCTAGCTCCTGCTGATTCTTTTAGTTTCTTCCCTTCTTGGAAAGCTAAAGAAAAAGAAATACTGGCAGAAGATGGCGCAGCATTCATGAGTATCATGAGCCAAAGTCCTGATTTATTAAAAGGAATAGACTCATCCAAAATTGCAGCATTCCAAAAAGCTTCTGGACAAGCATTAAGTAAATATCGTCAGTTTGTTCAATCAGACAAAATTAGCTGGACAGTTATAGCTTCCCCTTCAAAAGATTGGGCTAAAAAAGTGTTCCCTGAGTTAGTAGAAGAACTTCAAGTTTCTGCCCTATGGGATGCTATTTTTAAAGCCGTACGTGCAGATCTTTTAGATCCAGTAGCAGCGTGGAAAGAACATGATACACTTTTACACACAAAAGTAGATTATTTAAATGATAAAAACTATAAAAAACTTCATTATACAGCGCCAGGTACAGATTTGACTATTGAACTTCCAGCAGGTCATCTATGGTGTGGAGCAGGTAGTGTAAACGAAAAAGGGCACGAATTCATGGCTAATATGCCAACTGAAGAAGTATTTACCTTACCTCTGAAAACTGGAGTAGATGGATACGTTGCAAGCTCAAAACCTCTTAGCTATGGCGGTAACATTATCGATGAGTTTACAATTACATTTGAACAAGGGCGCATTGTCAAAGTAATTGCAAAACAAGGCCAAGACGTCCTTGAAAATTTAGTTGCTACGGATGAAGGTTCTCATTACTTAGGAGAAGTTGCACTTGTTCCTCATGATTCTCCAATCTCTAACTCTAATTTGTTATTCTATAACACACTTTTCGATGAAAATGCTTCCAACCACTTAGCTATCGGCAGTGCTTATGCTTTCTGTCTAAAAGGTGGTAAGAACATGAGCCGTGAAGAACTTAACCAAAATGGTGTGAATGAAAGTATTACCCATGTTGACTTCATGATTGGTTCGGACAAAATGGATATTGATGGCATGAAAGAAGACGGAACAACTGAAGCTATCTTCCGAAACGGAAATTGGGCATTTTAACTGAATTTATATGTATTTCTATATAATTCTACTTACTTATTAACTTGATATAAGCTATAATAATATTATTAACATAACTAGTGAGGTGTTATTAATGGGCTTATTCATAGTTACAGTTCTTGGTTTCGTAGTTATCATGGGGATTACAGGATACGGAATTTTGCATTTCTTCTCTAAAAATATGAATTCTCACGATGCAGAAGTTGTCGATCCAAAACCAACAGTTAGATACTAACTTATGACAATCGCAATTATTGCGATTGTTTTTTTATTTTTTGAAAAAAATACCATGTTACTTGTTCTCATTTACCTTTCATTTACGCGACAAAGTTGTAACAGAATAATTACAAACAGGTCCTTTGTGTTCATTTTCACTTTTTACCTATGCTTTATTATCTAATTTCCAATGAAATATACGTAAACTTCCACAATATAACAAATGTTAAGTTACCAATTATCCATTATACTTATTAAGTATGATTTGATTGGAGGAAGTCTAATGTTTTCAAATGCACATATTGGAATAGATTTAGGAACAGCTAATACATTAGTTTATACAAAAAACAAAGGTTTACTAATAGATGAACCAACTGTTGTTGCAATAAATATTAAAACAAAAGAAATCATTGCTTTCGGAGAAGAAGCAAAAAAAATGATTGGTAAAACACCACCTACTATTGAAATTATTAAACCTCTAAAAGACGGCGTTATTGCCGATTTCGATATTACTACGCAGTTATTAAAATTGATTATGCAAAAAACAAGTAAAAAGTTAGGTACATCCCTAAGAAAACCGACTGTTGTTGTTTGCACTCCTTCTGGTGCTACCTCTGTTGAACGTAGAGCAATACAAGATGCAGTTCGACAAAGTGGGGCAAAAGAAGTACAACTCATGGATGAACCTGTTGCAGCAGCAATCGGAGCAGGATTACCAGTGAGTGAACCTGTTGCAAGTATGATCGTTGATATCGGTGGTGGGACTACTGAAGTAGGCATCATCTCTTTTGGTGGCGTAGTAGCCTCTAACACTGTAAAATCTGCAGGTGATAAAATGGATGAAGCAATTATAAACTATGTAAGAAAAGAGTATAATGTATTAATTGGCGAACCTACTGCAGAAGAAATTAAGAAAACAATTGGTTATGCATTATTACCACATACGATAGAATTTATGGATATAAGAGGAAGAGACGTAGTAACTGGGTTACCAATTACTATAAACCTATCTTCAAATCAAATTCAAGGAGTTTTAAGAGAATCATTAGAAACAATTTTAGAAGCGATTCGTGCAACTCTTGAAATTTGTCCACCTGAATTATCAGGAGACATTGTCGATCATGGGGTGATTTTAACAGGCGGAGGTTCCCTTCTAAAGGGCTTAACTGAGTGGCTTTCAAGTGTCATAGAAGTTCCTGTAAATTTAGCTCCTGAACCGTTGCAATCTGTTGCAATTGGAACCGGTAAAGCTTATTTCATCTCTGAGAGAAAACAAAAAATAGCAAAATAAAACTTCCAGCCACTCACGATAATTTACGTGAGTGGCTGATTATTTACATGTATGGAACACTTAGCAATATGGCAGTAATAAGTGTCACGTAAATTTATTAATCAAATTACAAGTTTTTTTTGCTTTTTTAATATAAAATAAATAGTATGAAAAAAAGGAGGATTTTATGACTAATTTACAAGAAATATTAGCTTACAACGACACTTTTGTGCAAGATAAATTATATGAACCTTACTTAACAACTAAGTTTCCTGATAAAAGAATTGTAATATTAACTTGCATGGACACACGTTTGGTTGAAATGCTACCTAAATCCATGAATTTAAAAAACGGCGATGTAAAAATTGTAAAAAGTGCTGGAGCTATTATTAACCATCCGTTTGGCGGAATCATGCGTAGCTTAATCGTAGCAGTCTATGAACTTCATGCAGATGAAATTTATGTCATTGGACATTACGATTGTGGTATGAGCGCAATAAAAACAGATCAAATTATTGGGAAAATGACTACAAGGGGTGTAAATCCTAATGTTATTGAAATTTTGAAAAATTCAGGTGTAAATGTGGAAGATTGGTTAGAAGGATTTTCTGATGTGAAAGAAAGTGTGTTACATAGTGTAGATATGATTCGTAATCATCCATTAATGCTGAAAGATGTTCCTGTTCACGGTCTAATAATCGATCCAAATACAGGCAGACTCGACTTAGTTTCTGATGGTTCTGTAGAATAATCAATCTTTAATATATAAATACACAATTCATCAATTTCCCTGTTATTTCCCGGGAAATTGACAAAGGGTGGCTATTCATTCGAATAGCCACCCTTTCACTTGCGCATTCAATTTTCGGAATATATTCTTACCCTTTCAAAACTCATCACTAATAGATGCATACATATAATGATCTTCCCACTTTCCATTAATAAAAAGAAGTTTTCTTAACAAACCTTCTCTTTGGAATTGGTTATTTTCTAGCACTTTAATAGATCCTAAATTTTTGGGAGATACATATGCCTCTATCCGATTTAAATTTACATGTTCAAAAGCAAAGTGTCTAACTAGTTTTACGGACGCTGATGCAATTCCTTTTCCGATAAATCCTTCGTCAATAGAATAACCAATGAGGCCACTAGAAAAAGGCATTCTTTTTAAACTATACAATGAAATATGTCCAATCATTTGGTCAGTTTCAGGTAAAAACACACCAAAACTAAATTCTCTTTTTTCTTTCAACAACATTTGTGACTCTCGGATTTTTTCTCGCTGTACTACCGTTGTATAGTACTCATCTCGATGTAATGGCTCATAAACAGACCAGAATCGTTTATTTCTATACACTAGATCCGCTAAACTCGGCGCATCATTTATATTTAAAGTACGTAAATAGCACGTTTTTCCTTCTAAATAGATCAACCATCTTCACCCTTTTACATTAGTTAATTGGACAAACTCATGTACAACTTGTATGCAAAGATTAATACCATTCATCCAAAATGCTTTTTTTCTTAGCTTTCTCTATATGTTTCATAGCAAGCCCTTCTACTCTCATGACAGCCAGTGAAAGGGTCTTATAGTATATGAATAAGATACATGTCCTAATTCATGGAATTCATTCTCTCCCTAGCATCGTCGATTTTACATTTAAATATTCGATGGATGGAAATTTTCCTTCAAAGAATATAGCCAAACTCCATACTTCTAGCTTTATTTTTCAATCATTTCATATTCCTCCAATTTTTGATACCCATTTAAAAATATTATACCATGTTTTTTATTATCCAATTATTCCGTTTTTTGTCACGAAACATTCATAAATACGATTTGTAGTCGCTTTGTTTCAAAGGTATACTTATTTAATAGAAGGAGGGGAATGAATGTTCAAACTATTCCTTTTGATTTTCAGTTTTATTGCAACTGTAGCCATTAATACTCTAGCTAATACGCTTCCGATTAATAACCAAACAACTGCAGAAATTTCAAATAGACTTCCAGTATTATTTACACCAGCAGGTTATGTTTTTAGCATTTGGGGTGTTATCTATGTGCTTTTAGCATATTGGATTTGGAATATGCTAAAAGAATATCGTCAGACAAAAACTGTTCCCATATCCCGAGTATTATTATTTGTGATTTCATCCATTTTCAATATTAGTTGGATTTTTTTATGGCACTATGAACATTTTAATTATTCATTAATTGCTATGTTTGGATTGCTTGGAACATTATTTTTGCTTTACATGACATACTCAAGTGAAAGACAACTTTTTAAACAAAGATTGCCTATATCTATTTATCTAGGTTGGATTTTTGTTGCTCTATTTGCAAATTTAGATTATGTATTAACATATTATGAATTCAATGGATTCGGAATGACTAAACCACTTTGGACCGTTATCTACCTTACTATTGCAACTGCAATCGCTCTTCATTTCCGCTATCATTATAATGATCGTGCAATAGTACTCGTTTTCATTTGGTCTTTCTTTGGAATTATGGTCCGCCATAAACTAGATGTATTATTCATCTCTTCCGTTTCTTTATTTTTAATTTGTGTACTCATAGTAGGAATACTATTTATCAAAAAAACGCCATCGAAAAGTTAATTTCGAAGGCGTTTTTTTCTATTAAAGAATAAGAAAGTATATAGCTTTTCTACAAAGTAACGTCTGGCTTCACCGCCTTGCCCCTCGGGGTCAAATGTGAAATCGCTGTGGTGGCTGAGGAGCTGCCTCCTCGCGATTCCCCATTTGCTGCCTTACGCAGTAATAGGCGCTTGCGCTTTT
>Ga0209013_10005927_pt1 | contig 10438 bp, 10 predicted proteins | sample Cruoilmetagenom2_FD_187291 | JGI IMG/M metagenome (GOLD analysis project Ga0209013, IMG submission 187291) | Oil polluted marine microbial communities from Coal Oil Point, Santa Barbara, California, USA - Sample 2 (SPAdes) (version 2) | ecosystem: Environmental > Aquatic > Marine > Oil seeps ...
GACCATTTGCGTAGCAGGCGTGCAGAAGACCTGAGACCGATACAAGTGACCCGGCAGCCTCTGGAGTTAATGCAAGTGATCACTTCTACCAATGACCTTTTCAGTCGTCTCGAGGCATCTTTTGCCCGCGAAAAGCAATTTGCCTCTGATGCAGCACATGAGTTGCGGACACCGATCAGTGCGCTCAAGGTTCACTTGCATAACATCTCAAAAGATCTGTCAGCCGGAAACCATGATCTTGCCCAGCTGGAAGCCGCCGCTGATCGCATGGGGAACCTGGTTGAGCAGATACTTGCCCTGCACCGTACAGCACCTGACCAGTATATGGCCCAATTCAGGGAGCTTGACCTGTACCAGCTTGTTCAGGAGGTGATTATTTCCTCGTACTCCGGATTCGAAGAGAGGAATATACAACTGGAATTAACAGGGGAACGTACAACCATGTCCGGCGATCAATTTGCCCTGGAAACACTGGTGAAGAATCTGCTCGATAACGCCTGTAAATATACCCCGGGAGGTGGTCATGTTCGGGTTTCAGTTTTTGCAGACAGCGCCGGCACCAGATTGCAGATTGAAGATTCGGGACCCGGAGTGCCCGAAGCGCATTATGCTCGCATCTTTGACCGGTTCTACCGGGAGGGCGGTGATCAGCATCAATCCGGTGTGATTGGATGCGGGCTCGGTCTGGCTATTGTTAAACACATTGCTGACCTGCATGGTGCGTCAATTGACTTGCAGGGCTCATCATTTGATTCGGGTCTGGCTATATCAGTGTTGTTTCCGCAGGGTCCCCGGTTCGGTTCCATGGTTAATAATGACAATGGTGCGTGAGAACATGCCCAGAACAGGAAAATTAATTTCCCGGGTCATGTTGCTGCTTGTTTGCAGTATGAACGCTGTTTCTGTGCAGGCGGGAAAACCGGTCATTGAAATAGAAATTCGTGATCATCTATTCTGGCCGTCAGAAATTACCGTGCCAGCCAATACAAAGGTAAAACTGCTGGTCTATAACCGGGACCCGACTTCCGAGGAATTCGAGAGTTACGAGTTGAATCGGGAGAAGGTGATTATGGGTAATCGCAAGGCGGTTATTTTCATCGGGCCGTTACTGCCAGGCGAGTATCCCTTCTTCGGGGAGTTTCACCCTGAAACTGCCCAGGGGAAGGTGATTGTAGAATGAAGGCGAAAGGATGCTGTTAACTTCAGTTATTATTGTGCTGCGTGAGGTCCTGGAGGCCGCGTTACTGGTCAGTATACTGCTGGCACTTTCAACTGTGCTCGGTATATCCCGTCGGTGGGTAGGCTGGTCACTGGCTGCTGGCATGGCAGGTGCCTGCGTTTACAGTCTTGGTGCCGCTGAAATCTCCGACTGGTTTGATGGCGTGGGGCAGGAAGTTACCAGCGCGGCGCTACAGTTTCTGGTTTACCTGCTATTGCTTTTGTTTACCTTGTTGCTGCTGCGTGCTTCGGGTGCCCGGCAGTTGCCTGAAAAGCTGACAATGCTGATTATGGCTGCTACAGTATCTCTTGCGATTACGCGGGAAGGTTTTGAAGTGCTGGTATACATTTACGGATTTTCAAGTGTGTTACCCCAATTCGTAACCATACTTATGGGTTCTGCTATCGGCGCGAGTATCGGGATTAGCATCGGTGCATTGATCTATTATTTTGTCTGCAGCCTGTCGTATCTGCAATCACTGGTCCTCGGTACTGGCCTGCTGGCGCTGGTTGCAGCGGGCATGCTCTCACAGGCAGTTCTCCTGCTGATTCAGGCAGACTGGTTGCCTTCACAGTTGCCAATATGGGACAGTTCCGGATGGTTGTCCGAGGAATCGGTAACAGGCCAATTGATGTATGCGCTTATCGGTTATGAAGCGACACCGACTGCACTCCAGGCATCATTTTACTTCGGTGGATTATTACTGTTGTTGGTCGTTGCGATTCTTGCTGTCAGCTCCAGGCGGAAGTTCGTATGAAGGTTATCTCAAAAAGGTGTTATTCATGCACGATGTGGTACTGGTTGCTCGTACCGGGCCTGTTGCTCTGTCATCAAGACCTTGTGCTTGCCGATGGCTCAACGATAGACAAGGTTTATCATCCCTACGTGCAGCCAGAGGAGCGCGAATTAGAGTTCAGGGCGATTGTTGAAAATAACGGAGACCGTCCATCGGGAGATGAGCGAGTATACCGCTTGGGCTATGGGCAGTCCTTTAACGACTACTGGTTTGGAGAGGTCTATCTGATCGGGACAAAGAATGATGACGAGGGGCTCAGGCTTGAAGCCTATGAACTCGAGGCTTTATGGCAGATTACAGAACAGGGAGAGTTCTTCGCTGACTGGGGGATGCTGTTTGAGCTGGAGAAAGAGCGTTCTGAAGATGTCCTGGAATTCTCTACCGCGTTGTTGATTGAAACAGAATGGAGGCGCTGGACCGGGACTGCGAATCTTTACGGAATCTATGAGTTCGGTGACGATATTGATAATGAGTTTGAAACAGCCCTGGCGGTGCAGGCGCGCTACCGTTATTCCAGGGAGATTGAACCGGCAGTTGAATTGTATCTGGGAGAGGACACCCGGGGGGCTGGTCCCGTTTTGATGGGCAGCTGGCCACTTGGCGGTGCCCGCCAGGTGCGCTGGGAAGGCGGACTGATCTTTGGTCTCGATAGCGATACACCGGACCAGACGTTCAGGGTGTTGCTTGAGTATGAATTCTAGCCGCATTTTCCACCGGTAGTATGGGAAAAGGCTGTTTACTCTGGCATAACGGTTGTGCGAACAATCAGTTAGCAGCCTTATGAGGACGGAGTTACTGCAGGTCAACTGGGATTACAGGGCCCTGGAAGCCGTGCGGTGGTGGATCAATTCGACGGTGGCAAATTGGATGCGATTTTATAGAGAAACTCCGTTAGAATAATAAGCATGTAATTATATTCAAATGTTATTTCTTGTAATTTCAGGCTGATTTAGGTCGGCAATGCCCTCAGTTGCGTTGCAGGCGAGTGGAAGTTCATGTTTTATATGAATTAGCCGCTAACCAGAGTGCGAATGCCTCGGCCAACCTGGGTAGGGATAAAGGATGTTGAACAGAGCAATATCGCATGATTCTTGGGATTCAGAACGCTGTGGCACCCTCATCTGGTCATTGACAAAAGTCTGATGCAATCCTTTCGCATATTCCGTCATTACATCCCAGCCTCACTTCTTGTCCTGGGGCTTTTTGAGGGGCTGATCTTTTTCCTGTCATTTTACACAGGCGTGTATCTCAGGTTCTCCGGCGATGTGCAACCGATAGCCGAGCATTTTGAGTCTTTGGAAATGAAGGCCCTGGCTTACTCAGGTGTGATGATTGTCAGTATGCTTTCATTTGGCCTCTATGATCGCGCATCCTGGTTTATGGACGGCTACTCCAATATGCTATTGCGTATTGTAGCCTGTTTCCTGTTTTCAATATTCCCGTTAAGTGTCCTGTTTTATCTTGCGCCGGAGACCTTCCTGTGGCGAGGAGCGACCTTGCTGGTTCTGGCTATATCGCTGCTTGGAATCGTTGGTACTCGTGCTTTATTTCTGAGAGTCGTTGACCACAGTATTTTTAAACGGCGAATACTGGTGCTTGGTACGGGAAAGCGGGCCAGTCACATCAAACAACTGGATGGGCAGGCGCCTCTTATGGGGGTTGATGTCGTTGGTTATGTGCTTGTGGGCGAGAGTAAACATAGTGGTGATAACCCGGGCATCATAAAGTATGACAGGCCTCTACGCGAGATCGTCAGGGAAGAAAAGGTAGACGAGATCGTTCTGGCCGTTGATGACAGACGCAAGGGTATGCCGGTCACCGACCTGCTGGACTGCAAGATGGACGGTGTGGACGTTGTTGATTTGCTAACATTCTTTGAACGGGAAACCGGAAAGGTCAAGTTGGGCCTTATGAATCCAAGCTGGTTATTTCTGTCTGACGGCTTTCGAGTCAGTACCGCACGATTTATGGCAAAGCGTGTATTTGATGTTCTCGTCTGTTTACTGGTGCTGCCGATATTCCTCCCCGTCATGGTGCTGGTAGCCGCTGCAGTCTGGGTTGAGGGTCGCGGGATAGAGCCTGTGTTATACAGGCAGACCCGGGTTGGTGAAAACAACAATGATTTCACCATTTACAAGTTTCGCAGTATGGGGGTCAACGCTGAAATGGACGGGGTGGCTCGCTGGGCAGACAAGAATGACATGCGGGTTACCCGGGTAGGAAAAATCATTCGTAAAGTCAGACTGGATGAACTTCCCCAGATATTCAATATACTGAAAGGCGACATGAGCTTTGTTGGGCCGCGTCCGGAGCGCCCTGAGTTCGTAGAGCGGCTGGAAAAAGATCATTCTTATTATCGCGAGCGGCACCGTGTGAAGCCCGGGCTGACCGGTTGGGCCCAGGTCTGTTTCAAGTATGGCGATCAGTTGGAGGATGCCTACGAAAAACTGGAGTACGATTTGTATTACGTCAAAAACTACAGTATTTTTCTGGATTTGCTGATTATTATTCAGACGATACGGGTTGTCCTCTCTGGACAGGGTGCGCATTAAGCAGGATCGGCAGTAACCTGTTCTGAATGGTCTGTGCCCTGGAATTCCCCTCGCCACTACTGTGGTCAAATGTTATGGATGTATACCCGACGGGCTCCTGGCCATGGGAATAAACTGATATCCGTCACCCAGACATGCTTCGGACGGTCTGGGCTCAAGCCCCTCAACAGGTAGCGATAGATCCTGACGTTCAGGGAGTGTGTGCGGCATTTTCATAATCCCGGTTTCTTATACAATATGATATGCATGTGCTCACCTGGATTGAGGAGCTTCAAGGGTTTCTCATGATTGAGAGGCCTTGAACTGTGATGGTGTCAAGTGATGTTTACTCAGCAACTTGTAGAATTCAGTGCGGTTGCGCTTGGCGATTCGGGCAGCCTTGGTGACATTGCCATGGGTGATCTGGAGTAACTGTGTCAGATACTCACGTTCAAACTGGCTGCGGGCATCCGCGAAGGCGGGTATATGACCGGGTTCGCTGCGCAGGGCGCGTTGCACCAGGCTCACCGGGATAAGTGAGGTAGTTGATAAGGCAACTGACTGCTCCACTACATTGTAAAGTTGCCGGATATTGCCGGGCCATGCTGCGGACAGCATGATCTCCATGGCTTCTGCTGAAAACCCGGTTACCCCTTTCTTCGCGGCATCCGGGAAGGTATGCAGGAAGTGATTGGCCAATAGTGGTATGTCCTCACGACGCTCTGCCAGTAAGGGTAATTCCAGGGTCACCACATTCAAGCGGTAGTAGAGGTCTTCACGAAATTCATTGTTTTGCTGAGCTTGTTCCAGATCCTGGTGTGTGGCTGAGATGATGCGCACATCAATGGGTATTGCTTCGGTTGAACCTACCGGCCTGATGGTGCGTTCCTGCAATGCCCGCAACAATTTGACCTGGAAACCGGGCGGCATGTCCCCGATTTCATCCAGAAACAGGGTGCCTCCCGCTGCTGCCCGGAACATGCCCGGGTGATCGCGGGTGGCACCGGTAAATGCCCCCTTGCTGTGACCAAACAATTCGGATTCAAACAGTGATTCCGGGATGGCGCTACAGTTCAGGCCAAGAAAAGGGTGGGCTGAACGTGGGCTGGCGCGGTGTATGGCGCGTGCCAATAGTTCTTTGCCGGTACCGCTTTGTCCGCGAATAAGTACGCTGGCGTCACTGTCAGCAACCAGTCGCGCCTGGGTGAGCAGGCTTTCCATCAACGGACTACGGGTGACGATTTCCTTGCGCCATTCGGTATCCGCTGCATCTGGCTGGCTGGCAGGTGTATCACCGGTTATCTTCAGGGCTCTTGCAACGTGCTCCAGCAGGGTTTTGCTGTTAAACGGCTTGGTTAAGTAACTGTACACCCCGCGACTGGTGGCTTCTACGGCGTCAGGTATAGTGCCGTGCGCAGTCAGGATCATAACGGGTAATGACGGGTTACGGTTGTGCACCTGATTGAACAGTGTCAATCCGTCCATGCCGTCCATCTGTAAGTCAGTAATAATAAGGTGTGGCTGGAATAGTGGTAACTGGGCGAGGGCCTGTTCACCGCTTTCAACGGCTGATACTTCGTAACCGGCTGTAGACAGGCGCAGGGATAAAAGGCGTAGCAGGTTATGGTCATCGTCAACGAGCAGTATCCGGTGCTTATTGGTCGCCACTTTCAGTCTCCGGTAGGTCGCCACTTCCGGTTGCCGGTTGGGTTTCGCGTTGCTGGATGTTTTGCTCGATGTTGGTCAAGGCCTGCAGTTGCTGCTCAAGTTCCTTGATCTGTATGTTTTTCTCTTTAGTCAGTTTCTTAAAGTCGCTGATTGTGGCCTCGGCCTTTAACTGTTCGGCAGTAAATTGTCTGATTATGATAACCAACTCTTTGTCGCTGGCATCATCTGGTTCAGGGTCAATATCTTCCAGCAATGTTCTGGCACGTTTCAGATCACGTATTGTCTCATTGCCGGCAGCAAGCAACAGTGCCAGCCTGAGGCGGTTGCTGGTGTCGGGGTTATTGCTGTACTCCTGTTTCCATAGTTTAAGCGTTATCTGGCGTTGTTCCTGGTTCATCGTGCGGGTTTCATGCACCTCCGACAGCCAGTAATCAGCGCCGTAGCCCTTCGATGTTATCGGAGCGAACTTGGTACTGCTGTAATACTTGAATTCACTGCAGGCAGTCAGCATCAATAATGCTGATACAATGAATGCGGTAAACTTCACTCTGTTCAAGAACCTTGCTCCATTGGTAAAATTACTTGCAGGTGTGCGCCTGTCCTGGTGGAGTTTACCACGGTAATATTTCCGTCATGCGCCCGTGCGTATTCTCTGGCGATGGACAGGCCAAGACCAGTACCCCGGACATGCCCCTTGGTGGCCGGTTTGCCCTGAAAAAAGGCTTCGAAGACGCGTTCATGTTCTGTGGGAGGGATGCCCGGTCCGCAGTCTGCAATTTCAATGATGGCCTGTGAATCACGGCTCGATAGCAGTACCCACAAAGGGCTGCCATCCGGCGAATACTTGATTGCATTGGAGATCAGATTGTCTACCAGTATGCGCAATTTTTCAGTATCACCCATAATGCTGACAGGTTGCAAAGTGGTTCGCAGTTCAAGTTTGCGTGATAACAGGGCAACCTTGTGGTCGGCAAGTACGTTCTCAATAATATTTTTCAATTCCACTCGATCGTAAGAAAGTTGTGAGGCGCGAGCACGCAGGATGCTGAAGTTCAATAAATCTTCAATCAATTTCTGCAATTGCAGGCTGTTGTCGCGCAGGATCTCAACAATTTCCTGTTGCGGGTCATTCAGTTCGCCAATAACCTGCTCATGCATCAATTCAGCGCCTTCTCTAATGTTCGAAAGTGGTGTTTTTAATTCATGGGATATATGCTGCAGGAAACGGGTCTTATCCTGCTCAAGCTCAAGCAGTCGGTTGCGCAACCAGTTAAGGCGTTCCCCCAGCTGTTCCAGGTCCCGTGGTCCCGTGACTATAGCTGAATCACTGAATTTACCGTCTCCGAGCTGGCGTATAGCATGGTCTACCTGCTTGATCGGGCGGGTAATCAAGACAGCAAACAAACCGGTCAGAAGCAGGGCGGCCGGTACCAGGGCAACGGCCTGGAATACGAGGGTCCGTTGTACCTTTCCGGCCTTGCCCTGTATTTCCTCAACGCCGCGGTTTATTAGATCCTGATTGTCTCTCAGCAGCAGTTTTGCCGTCTGGTCCAGCTTGCTGAACAGGGGTAAAATAGCTGTTATTTCCTGGGCATCATACGGATACTCGCTCAGGACAGCATGTACCTCATTTGCATCATCCCGTAACTCCGTCAGTCGTTTGTTCTGGCTCTTCGCCAGCTCCAGTTCATCCAGTGAATTGGCGGTTTCGACAAACCGTGTATGGTTCTCGGCATAGGCACCGAAGAGCACCTTATCGCCAAGTACCTGATATTGCCGGGCATTGCGTTCCATGGCCGTTACAGTCTCAATCAGTACATGACTGGACTGGGTAATGAATACGCTCTGCAACAGGGTTTGCTGGCTCTGGTTTACCATCCGGTCAACCGAGATGGTGGCAAAGACGAGCCCGAGGATCAGTGGCAGGGCAACCAGGGAGAATCCGAGCAGAATCAGGTGCAGAATGGATTTTGGACGAAAGAATTTCATTGAATAATAAGGGTTTGCCCGGGTATTCCAGAGTCAACCACACAGGAGTGATTCGCCCTGTTTTGCCTGGAAATATAAATGTTTACTGGGTCTGGCCGAAGTTTCGAGGGTCGTACCTTAACAAAAAATGCTTAGTATTTGTTAGTTATGCTGATTTCGTGTGACATCCAGAGTCGGTAGCTCTATAATTTACCGTCCAATATTTGACGGTATGCTTTATATAAATATCAAAGAGATATGGGGTTTTCCAGTAATCATTTCCCATGCGGGAGTTTAACCATGAAGGCTATCAAATCTTCTGCATAGATGCGGAACTCGTCAGTGGTCGGAAATCTGGTCCGCTTTTCTGGTCCGCCAGCTATGCTTTTGAAGATATAAGCCGGAACAAGGTTTCGAACGCGAGGTATGAAAATGTCGATGCAGATGCATGTTGGGGCTGGCAGCCATGCCGGGAACAGCTGTCAACTGTCAACTTAATCTGCAAGGATCGTCGGAAGCATGTTGACTTCACAAGCAGATAACACACATACGAGCATTGTTAATGCGATGTCGGTTGACGTGGAAGACTACTTCCAGGTTTCTGCCTTTGAGGATACGATAAACAGCAAGGATTGGGACCGGTTGCCATGCAGGGTTGAAGGTAACACAAACCGTATTCTGGAATTGTTCGCAGAGCATGATGTCACGGCGACGTTTTTCATGCTGGGCTGGGTTGCCGAGCGTTACCCGGCCCTGGTCCGTCGCATTGTTGATTCCGGCCATGAGCTCGCCAGTCATGGTTACACGCATACCCGTGTAACCCGGCAAACACCCGCAGTATTCAGTGACGACATTGCTAAAACGAAAGGGTTGCTGGAGGATATTGCCGGTTGTGAGGTGCTGGGTTACCGGGCGGCCAGCTATTCGATTGTGAGCAAGACGCTGTGGGCACACGACTTGCTGCAGGAGGCGGGCTACCGCTATAGCTCCAGTGTCTACCCGATCCATCACGACTTGTACGGCATCCCGGATGCTCCGCGCTTTCCCTATTTGCACAGGAAAGAGGGATTGCTCGAGATCCCTATTACAACAGTGTCCCTTTTCAAGCGTAATTTGCCTTGCGGCGGTGGTGGGTATTTCAGGTTGCTTCCCTACAGAGTGTCACGCTGGGCCATGCAGCATGTCAATAAAACAGATGGACAGTCCTGCGTATTTTATTTTCATCCCTGGGAAATCGATCCGGAACAGCCAAAACAGCAGGGTATCAGCCGGAAAACACGTTTTCGCCACTACCTGAATCTTGACAGGGTGAAGGACAGAATTGAAAGGTTGTTGACAGATTTTCACTGGGGTCGTATGGATCATGTTTTTTTGCCGGACAGGGAGCCTGCTGATGGAGCCTTATCTCCTGGTCTCCATGGTGTTCGCCGACAGGGCTCCGTCTGATTTTGGATGCCGGCCTTCGCCGGCATGGCGAATAAATCAGAGCTTTCTTGGGCCGAAATGGTCAGGAATGCGGTCTTTCCCGCAGGAGCGGAGTCTTAGTTGACCTATATCAATACCTGATTCCCGGAAAAGGGGTAGCTTCTAACGGATCGCTCAATATCCTTAGGGGGTACGGGTGTGATGAAAAACAAGAGATTCCAGTTTGGTGACAGGCGGCAGAACAATGACATGCCCGGGGTCCCATTCAAGGACAGTAACGGGGCAACAATAAAAGAATGTCGCAGGAAGATCTCTGATCGGCGCATTTACAACATACAAGCTGAGTGGGTTCCCGAGACCGTCATTAACTGAGGACACTAACCAGCCTGGAGGAGAGCATGACTGAACCATCTGAAGAAGATGGCGTTATACTGGCGCTTATTGAAAGATTCGAGAAACAGCGGCTCCCGCGGCTCAAGGCACTGAAGGAAAAGGCTGATGGTGGCGAGCTGCTAAGTGACGGGGATGTTGAATTTCTGGATACGGTTATACACTCTGCCCAGCAGAGCAAGCAATTAATAGACCGACACCCGGAATGGCAGACGTTTTGTGCGATTGTTGTGCACCTCTACGAAACCATCACGGAAAAGGCGCTGGAAAACGAAAAGAGTACATAGCTCGAAGGCCTTCGGCATCGTGTGGCCACGTCATTCCTGCGCATGCCGGAATCCAGTAATGATGGCTGGATGTCTCCGCCGGGCCTGAATTACCCGGTTCGTATATTCTGCAGTTTTCTAAACAGGGTGCGTTTGCTGACCCCCAGCTTGTCCG
>Ga0209013_10005928_pt1 | contig 10436 bp, 6 predicted proteins | sample Cruoilmetagenom2_FD_187291 | JGI IMG/M metagenome (GOLD analysis project Ga0209013, IMG submission 187291) | Oil polluted marine microbial communities from Coal Oil Point, Santa Barbara, California, USA - Sample 2 (SPAdes) (version 2) | ecosystem: Environmental > Aquatic > Marine > Oil seeps ...
GCAATTTTCTGGGTCGAAACGCAGTTCACGCCGCCATGGCCGGTAAAACCAAGGTATTGCTGGGTCACTGGAACGACCACTTTGTCCACATTCCCATGAGACTGTCGGCGGGCAAGCATAAACAGGTGGACCCAAAAGGCGAGTTGTGGCGCGGCGTGCTGGCTGCTACCGGACAAGGACTACTCCTGAATCAGTGAACGCCCGCATGCACTGCATCTTCGTATAAAATCACCCCCTGATATAGCGAATTATAATCAGGTGGTGATTTTATGCAAATCTACAGCACATGCGAACGCTCACGGATTCAGACTATTGAAAAAGGCTGGAACATGAGAATTCTTTGCGCCCTTGCGGGAGATGTTTTTTCCGTCATTACCAGCACTTATTGAGAAGTTACCTCCCAGCCTCCTAACCTCATCGCTTCCCAGCATTATAGCATTTCAGTCTCATCTTTCCAACTCAACAAACTGATCCCCTTTGATGCTGAGCAGGTAAAGCTTTTTTTCCACTTCCCCATCGGGCCGGAAGGATGTGATACCGGTCACCCCCGGATACTCCAACACCTGAAGCAGCTCATCCCGGATCAGACTGCGAAACGAACCTTCGGACCGGGTGATGATTTCAAAGAGAATTTTAGCCGTATCATAGGCAACCGCTTCTATAAAACCCGGTTTATTTCCAAAAACGGCTGTAAATTCATCAACAAACCCGACCACACGCCACGATGATGCCCCGGGAAAAAATCCCACCGGGAAAATACTTCCCTGAAGAAATTGCCGTGCCATTTCAACAAGTTGTTGGGAATACCACAGATTGGTCCCTAAAAGATAGACATCCTCGATATCGTGATAGGTGATCTGGGGGATCAGCAATCCGGCTTTTTCGGGTGCGTCGGGGATAAATATCGCCTCGAAATCGATGACCGGCCGGGCATCATCGCCTTCAGGTGGTTCGTACCGTTCAATGAGTTTCTTAATGGCATCGGCAAAATCGGTTTTTTCCGGATCGTACGCTTCCATCCTGGTCAACTCCCCGCCGTGGGCAAGTACCCGATCCCAGAATTGATGCATAAAGGTAATTCCGTACTTTTCGGAAGGGTAAAGAACGGCAAACCGGGTGATTCCCAGCGTTTGAACGGCATATTCCACGAGGGCTTCAGTTTGAATCCGGGGCGTAATGTAGTTTCGAAAAATATAATCACCCTTCTGGGGAATATTTTCCTTTTGAGTCAGCGCAATAAGGGGAATTCCAAGTTCCTGTGCCTTCTCCGCCACGGCTTCGGCGGTAATCATCGGTCCGATAATGGCCGTCACATCGGCATCGACCAGCTCCTGGAAAGCGGATAGGGCTTTTCCGGGATCGGCACCGGTATCCTTAACAATGATCCGTACCGATGGATCCAGGCTGGCGGCGGAAAACTGGTGCAAGGCCAGTTCCACCCCATCCAGTGCACGCGATCCGAATTGGCCGTAAGGGCCACTCAAGGGAAAAAGGCAGCCGATGGTGTCGCGATCAACGGACATCTGCCGAAGGTCGACGATGTTTTCACGCGCCATGGAGATCTGCGGGTGATCGGGGTACATTTCAACAAATTCGGTAAAAACGTCGAGCGCATCCAGATATTTTTCCTCAACCATCAATCGATTTCCCAGAAGAAATAAAAGCTCGCCCCTGGCCGGACCTTGCGTCAAATCATCCAGGGTCGATTTCAGATAGACCGTGTCCAGCCGATCGGCGGCCGTTCCCAGCTTTAAGGCGATATCGTTCTTAAAATCCCCCTGGGCCAGATTACAGGCCTCGGCGTAAGCCCGTACTGCACTCAAATCGGCCGCCTGGAGCATGTGGGTTTCACCAAGAATCCAGTAGATCCTGGCCCGGAGGGAATTTTCCTTAACGATAAACAATGCATCCTCGGCCTGTTGAATCACCCGGTCATATTGGTGTTGCTCAAATAGAATTTCCAAAATCTTTTGATTAGCATCGATCACCCAGGGGCTTTGCGGGTATTCGGCGACAAGATAGCGGAAATCAATCAGTGCACGGTCTAAATCACCCCTTGTCTCGGCGATCACCCCTTTTTGCATGAGGACTTCGTCAACACTTCTCCCTTCCGGAAATCGCGCCAGATACTCCTCATACAAACGATATGCCCGAAGGTCATCTTTGGTTGCCAGGGCATGGCGGGCGTCGGCGAGAATGGATTCCTCGGTAATGATTCCCGGTTTGACCGGTTGAGTCATCACCGGTTCCAGTACCACCTTTTTCGGCACACAGGAGAAAAACAGACAGAGCACAATCAGATACGGGATCATTACGTTTGGTTTCATCAAAAAAATTCCCGGTTTCATGGTATTTCACAATATGACTATGAGACGTTTGAAAAACGCCCCTTTTTGCGGCGTCAGGTTCAAAACTTTATCATCGAAATATTTAATATATTCCTATGGTTAATTTTTTCGTCTTCCTTGGACTTGAATTAAAAAATGAGATTTTCCAAAGGTCTCACTATCTTGTAAAAATTCCATATCATTTTCCAAACCGAGGCGCAAACCGATAAAAACCCGTATGCCGAGTGCTTATCATGAAAAACTGTTATATTCAGCAGGATGCCCCAGGGTTTCTGTGTTACTTGAACCTGAATTCAGATCCAGGACATAACTTGAATATTTAAACGTGATCGACATTGACCTCATAAGGCTCTTTTGGTAAGGAACACGGCAAGAATAGTATTTGGCCCTTAAATCTAAAAATCAGAATATTCTCAATTTTTTTTATTCAACGCTTACCGACGCAAAGGAGTGTTCAAATGAAGAGATTGTTGATCGGATTATTGGGTATGGCCCTGACGTTTAGCATAGGTACCGGTATAGCCGAAGCCAAAAAGCCGGTTATGGGTGTGGTCGAGTTTAGAAATACATCCGGGGCATATTGGTGGCGCGGCGGTATGGGATGGGAACTGTCCGGAATGGTCACGAGTGAATTGGCTTCCAGCAAAAAGTTTGACGTGGTGGAGCGTAACAAGCTGGAATCCGTCCTGACCGAACAGAATCTGGGTGCCAGCGGTCGGATCCAGAAAGGAACCGCCGCCAAAATCGGTAAAATCACAGGGGCCCAGTATCTTGTGATGGGCACCGTCACTGCCTACGAGGAGTCTGTTAAGGGCAGCGGCGGCGGTTTCAGGATAGGCTCGGTCTCCATTGGCGGAAAAAAAGAGAGCGCCTATATTTCGATCGATTTGCGCGTCGTCGATTCAACTACTGGCAAAGTGGCCTTTAGTCGCGCCATCGAAGCCAACTCCTCAGGTGGTGGCCTCTCCGGAGGGCTTAGATTAGGCATGTTTAGTGGTAACCTTGGTGGTTTTGAGAAAAAACCGGCGGGTAAAGCCGTAAGGGCGTGCATTATCGAGATCGTGGAATATCTGGAATGCGCCATGGTCGCTAAAGGAGACTGTATGTCGGCGTATGATGCTAAAGAACAACGCCGTAAAGCAAAGACTAAAAAATCAATCACACTGGACGAATAGAGCAGATTTCTTTACATATCTGAACCGTTTCCTTTTTCGAGCTTTTTCAATATACAAAGGCCGTCGCGATAGGTTGTCCCGACGGCCTTCATTATGAGCAGTGCCGGATAATAAGTAAAATTATCTGAAATATTGGATGGATACCCATGAATTTCGCTGCTATCGCCAATGTCCTGGGAAAGTTGTTGATCGTTACCGGCATTTCTATGGTGTTTCCATTGACCTGCTCGCTGTATTACAAAGAAGACGACCTGTACGCGATATTCATTTCCGGAATCATTGCCATTGGCTTGGGGCTGCCGTTGTGGCGGTTTTTTCGTCGATATCACGATTTAAACATAAAAGACGGCTTTTTCATCGCCGTTTTCGGATGGATTCTAATTTCTGCGATTTCCGGCCTGCCTTTTATGATCCACGGATCGATTCCCGCTTTCACCGACGCCTTTTTCGAGATGATGTCCGGCTATACCACCAGCGGTGCAACCATACTAACGGATATTGAAGTCGTTCCGCACGGATTGTTGTTCTGGCGCAGCCAAACCCATCTGCTCGGTGGTATGGGTTTTTTGACATTGACCGTTATATTCCTGCCCCATGGAATGGGGGGATTGCGCATATTCCGGGCTGAGTCGAGTCCCGGTCAGGTGATTACCAGGGAAAAATTCACACCCCGCAACCGGGATACGATGATCTGGCTGTGGGGAATCTATCTGGGTCTGAACCTACTGGAAACCCTATTGTTGTGTCTGGGGGGCATGTCGGTTTTCGATTCCTTGTGTCATTCGTTTGGAACGGTGTCAACATCCGGCTATTCGCCGTGGAACGCTAGCATCGGGTATTACAACAAGGCCTACTTTGACTGGGTGATCATACTCTTCATGTTCCTGGGCGGCATGACGTTCATGCTCTTCTACCACATGCTGCAGGGGAACTGGCGCGTCGTCAAAATCAACACCGAATTCCGTTGGTATGTGGGGTTCATGCTCTTTTTTTGCGGTATGGTGTCATGGATCTTGTGGAAGGAAAATACATACGGCAGCCTGATCGATTCGATCCGGTACGCAACTTTCCAGGTAACCTCTCTCTTGACAACCACCGGATTCACCACGTCCGATTATGAGAAATGGCCCCAGGCAGCGCAGATGTTCCTCTATGCGGTGTGCTTTATCGGCGCTTGCGCCGGATCGACCACTAGCGGTATCAAAGTCGTTCATTATGTCCTGATATGGAAATCCGGGGTCGCAGCCATAAAGCGCATCTTTTTCCGACCGATGTCGGTAATATCGATCCGTTTGAATCAGCGTCCGGTCGACTCTCAAATCATCGATCTGGCCGTCTTTTATTTTATCGTCAACATTTTCCTGGTGCTGGGCGGGGGGTGCTTCATGGTGTTGGTCGATCAAATGGACTATGTCACCGCCATGAGTTCGGTGATCGCCACGCTGATGAACATCGGTCCGGGATTCGGTGGAGTAGGCCCGTCCCAAAATTACGCCTTTATTTCAGATGCGGGCAAATGGTTCTTATCCTGGAACATGCTGGTGGGCCGGCTGGAAATGTTCTCGGCGCTGGTTATATTTTACCCGTCTTTCTGGAAGCGCTAAATATTTGAGGCGTTGGGGAGTTCTACAATCTTGGCTCGGTCAAGCGCCTATGGTACACGTAAAAGTCGTTTGTGATGCCCCTTCTCAAATATTTTCAGGCCAGAAATAATTTCTGGACATCTTTCAAATGTGGTGACACGCAGACCACGATCACCCGCTCATCGCTTTGAATGTGGGTGTCCCCGACTGCGATCTGCCACGCACCGTTTCGATGGATGCCCCCGATCATTATTTTTCCAGTGTAGGCAGAATCCAATTTGGAAAGAGGTTTGCGGGTAATTGGTGAGTTTGGGGCGGCAACGATTTCAACCACTTCGGCATCAAACCCATGCAGGTGCGCCACAGAAAGCAGCTCGCCCCTGCGAATAAATTTTAAAATTTCGTTGCCGGCCAGTATTTTTTTGTTCAGAGCAATATCCGATCCCATTGTCGCCGCCAGCACCAGATAATCTTCTTTGTTAACCAATGCAATACATTTTCTCTGTTTGCCGGGTGAGTGGCCATTATGCGAATTCATCAGATGTTTGGCCATCACGCAGCTCATAATATTGGTTTCATTTTCGCCGGTGGCGGTGATAAAGGTGTCCATTTCCAACAGTCCCGCTGAAACCAGCACATTTGAATCCGACCCGTCACCGAGCAACACTTCCGTGTTCGACATTCCAGAAGAAAGCTCCTGGGCACAATTCTCATCTTTCTCGATCAGTCTGACCTCGACCGTCTTTCCCAGCAGCTCAGCCAGGCGGCGCCCCACCCGGCCGCCTCCCAAAATCATCACCCGGTGGCGCTTTTGCTGCTCGACACCTGTCATGTCCATCAGGCGAGGCAGGTTTTCATTGCTGACCATAAAAAAGGCTTGATCCTGCGGCGACAGCTCGTGCTCACCGCCGGGAATCAGCGTGGTGATCCCCCGCGCAATCGCAACCACCCGGAACGGAAATTCACGATACTCTTTAGAAATATCTTTCAGTTTCCGGTAAGCCAGCGGCGATTTCTCATGAATGCGGGTGGCCATGACCTGAATTTGTCCCTCGGCAACATCGATGATGTCATTTCCGGCCCTGAGTTTAATCAGCCTGAAAATTTCCTGGGCAGCCAATTCTTCCGGGTGAATGATCAGATCGATCTTAAGATCCTTGGCGCTCAGGATGGAATCTTCCCCCCCGAACTCCAAGGAGCGTACCCGGGCTATTTTGCGAGGAATGCCAAAGCGGTCGGCAATCACGCAGGCCATCATATTCACGGCATCGTTGTCGGTAACCGCGATGAGATAATCCATCTTTCCGGCACCGATCTCCCGCCAGCATCCGATGCTCATGGCATTGCCCTGAACCAGGCGGGCATCTATATTCCCATCGGCATGGCGAAGCAATCCGCTATCCGACTCAATGACCGTGATTGCGTAGCCTTCATGCACCAGGCGCTTGGCCAGGTAATAGCCGACTCCACCCAACCCCAGAATCAGAATGTTTGTCGATTCGGCCGGTTTATTTCCATTCATGGATCAAAAGGTTTCCCGGTGTTTATAATTTAAATGGCCAGTTCGCATGTGAAAAGCGGTTTGAACCCGATTGCAAAAACCAAGATAACCGCAGTGTGGATCTGCTCTTGAGCGGGCCGAACGCGCCCCAACAAGATGATGGCGATGGCAATCAAATACTCAATGGGACCCTTTTTGTCAACTGAGTTGACCGGAGGAGCTGGCTGCACCGGTATTCGTGGAGTCCATCGCCAATTCGGGACCTTGACCTTCCCGCTGCGCCTCAAGTAGATAAGCTAATCTGGTAGGAGGTAGTCGAGAGCTACCGCCTCCAAACAGAACGGCCCGTACCGGCCAGGTAATCTGCCAAGGGAAGACGATATTGGTACAAACCTCTTGGCTCACCCGGTTTATGAAGGAGGGGTCTTATTTGGCTTCTGGGCAAATATGGTTATAAAGGGAAGGCGCCGACCTCCCTGCCGAAGCCTCGGCGCAGGCAGGAATTGGACAAAAAGGGGTGTTTTTCAGAGGTCTCGAAACTTTAGGCCGCATTTTTTTCAGTGTAACCCGAATCCCCACTGTCATCATCAAAATCAGGATCTACTCGGATGCCGTGGGCATTTAAAATCTGCTTCAGCTGAGGATATTTTCGTCGAATCGATTCTCGTACCGATTCGTATCCCCGGGTGGCCGCCCGCCGCCGCTCCCAGAAAGCCATGGGATTCATATCGAAAAAAGTCGCATCGTACTCCGTGGGTTCGATTAAAATGATATCACCGTGAAAATCCGGGTCCTTTTCCCACAATCGAACCCCGTTCATCAAGCGTGTATGCAGCATGGTGCGCATGGCCTGATTCAATACGGCGTAAATACCGTCTTCGGCAATGGGAACACGAGTCGTTTTCTCCTGATTTATTTCCTTGTGTCGTCCCCGGTTAAACGGTCTGAAAGGATTGTAGCAGATAATCAGATCAGCCCCTTTGGCGATGGCCACATCCATGCTGGTCGTTTTGGCCAGGGCACCGTCGATATAATCTTCGTTTCCAATCCGGACCGGCTTGTAAAATAGCGGCAGGGCGATGGACGCCTGCATCGCCTTTGAAATAGGGACATCATTTTTATCGTCCGGTCCAAAAACCACCCGTTCGGCCGTGTCCAGGATCATTGAGATGATGTACAATTGACGATGGCACTGTTTTTTAAGTGTCACAAAATCGTTGCATAGCTTATTCTTTTCCAGGTTCTGCCGCGTTGAGCGCTCCAGTTTATCCGTTGTGAATATCCCGTTGGGGATGAAATGCCAGGGGAGTGCCGGTTGCGGTTTTTTTTCCAATTCCTGGAGCAGACAGTATTGGACGAAGGCCTGAACATTTTTATAAGTCGGCCGGATCACCATGGTCGCCAACCGCCGGCGAAATTTCTTTCGGAACACATTATTGGTTTTAATGAAATCAAAGGCACCCTTGATCGCCATGGTTGCCAGGTGCTCGACAATATGGGTGGGTGCCGTTAATACGTCCTTCAAGTTCAACGCATAAAATTCCGATATCATGATCGGGTCGACATGGCCGTCCTTGCCCTCAAAGCTATTTGCCAATTGATCGGTGGTGATACCGTTGGCCAGGTAGGTGGCCAAAAACGAACCGGCGCTGGTGCCGATAAACATATCGAAATCGACAATGTTCCGGTTGAGCATAAAACCGTTTAAGGCCTGCAAACCACCCAGTTTAAACGCGCCGCCGGTGATCGCGCCACCGGAAAGAACCAGCGCAATCGTGGATCTCTTTTTTTTCAAGTTCAGATCACTTTTTTGAACAATGGTAATTCCCATGGGGTTCTCTCACTTTTTATTTGCCCAACCGGCCAATTATTCAATAACAATTATAGTGGGCGAACACAAGGTTCGCCCCTACAATCTCTGTAAACTGGCGATCGCTTAGATAGAGTATTTTTTTAGGGAACATTCCTTGCCATGTATTAACGCAGCTGATAAAGACACTTCCACCCATTACGCGTATTAACCGATGACCCTTACCGCCTTCCAATTGTCAAGAAACGGGCCCCCATGATTGATCACTGTATTTTAGCCCTCATCGCTGCTTTCACCCTAGATTTTCTTGTGGGTGATCCATACTGGCTGCCCCATCCCATCCGTTGGATCGGCCGGGGCATCGAAACGCTGGAGCCTGGCTTTCGACGACTACCGATCCCGTTAATTTATAGCGGTGCATTGATGGCAATCTTGTTTGTCAGCACAACGTACCTGTTGACACTCGGCTTGGTTCATTTATCCGGATATATTCATCCAATACTTGAACTAATAATAAATATAATGTTGATATTTTATTGTATTTCACCAAGCTCACTTAACCGGTCCGCGCGGGATGTGCTCGATCGGCTATTGAACGGAAACCTTTCCGGTGCCCGGTCCCGGGTGGGGTTGATCGTCGGGCGCGATACGAATTGTCTTGGTTTTAACGGCGTTCGCCGGGCCGTGGTGGAAACCGTGGCCGAAAATTTTGTGGATGGTGTGGCCGCCCCTTTATTTTATGCAATTATTGGTGGTGCGCCGCTGGCCATGGCCTACAAAATGATCAATACCCTCGATTCCATGATCGGTTATAAAAACGAATGGTATTACCAGTTCGGCAAGACAGCGGCACGTATTGATGATGCCGCCAATTTTTTACCGGCACGACTGGCGGTTCCCGTGATCTCCGTGGCCGCTTATCTGCTGGGACAATCCGGCCGCCGGACATTCGTTACCGCTTTAACTGAAGGGGCAAACCATTCGAGCCCCAATGCCGGGTATCCGGAAGCCGCTTTTGCCGGCGCTCTGGCCGTTCGATTAAACGGCCCCGGTGTTTATGACGGGATACGAGTTGAGAAACCCTTTATCGGCAAACGGTTCGGCCAGGTTGCCGATATGGATATTCGGCGGGCCTGTGATTTAATGTTGTTATCGTCGGTGATATGGTTGGGAATGCTCATCGTCATCGATTTCATGTATCGAGCGATCGTTTGAATAGTGGAAAAAAAATGGTTGCGTCCAAACACCCTTTTGACCGATTACCGAAGTCATATAAAAATCGCTTTCCTTTCCGAATCTGTGCGCCATCTTTTATCTATCCGGACCATTGGGTTTCAAATATTGCGATGCTTGGTTCTTATTTGGATGAAATCGAAATTCTTATTTTTGACAGCGGCAGCGAAAGCGATTTTCCTTCCGCGGAAGATATCAACCAAATGGTGGCGTTAGCCGACGAATACCATCTCACCTACAATATTCATTTGCCCATCGACATTTCATTGGGCAGTCCGCATGCGGACCTCCGACGGCGTGCGGTTGATATCATGATCCAAACCGTCGAGCTTACCGAGCCCCTGAATCCCACCGCCCGGATTCTCCACCTGCCGCTGGATGTTGCCGCCATGGATCAAACGGAAATAAACCACTGGCGGCAACGGCTTGAAAAAAGCGTTGAAGCACTCATCCTGGACGGTATATCGGGACAATCGTTATCCGTGGAGACCCTCGATTATCCCTTGGAATGGGTTCGGCCGATCATTGAAACGTTCGATCTGGCGGTCTGTATCGATGTGGGGCACCTATTGGGTCAGGGAATTGACTGGAAATCCGAGGTTCGCAAATGGGCTCACCGAACCAATACTATCCATCTGCATGGGATTTTAGATGACAGAGATCACTGCGGCCTGGATGCACTTTCCGAATCAGTTTTTACCGAGATCCTGGCTGCCTTGAAATCCTTTACCGGAACCGTTTCAGTCGAAGTCTTCTGCTTTGATGATTTACAAACATCCCTGATGT
>Ga0209013_10005929_pt1 | contig 10436 bp, 10 predicted proteins | sample Cruoilmetagenom2_FD_187291 | JGI IMG/M metagenome (GOLD analysis project Ga0209013, IMG submission 187291) | Oil polluted marine microbial communities from Coal Oil Point, Santa Barbara, California, USA - Sample 2 (SPAdes) (version 2) | ecosystem: Environmental > Aquatic > Marine > Oil seeps ...
TATTATTCAAATTACAATGCAAACATACATCGTGGAGTTCATACATTAAGTCAAGAATCGACAGATAAGTATGAACAAGCAAGACAGAAAATTCAAACCCATTTTAATGCAAAACATGCACATGAAATTATTTATACTTCAGGAACAACACACAGTATAAATATAATAGCTAATGGGTTTTCATCCTTATTAAAAAAAGGAGATGAAATTATTGTGTCAGCTTTAGAGCATCATAGTAATATTGTGCCTTGGCAAATGCTTTGCGAACGTACTCAAGCTGTATTAAAAGTGATTCCTATGAATCAAGAAGGTGAATTGGTAATGAGTGCTTATGATAATCTTCTTTCAAATAAAACTAAATTAGTATTTGTTAATCAGGTTTCAAATGCCTTAGGAACTATTAATCCTATTCATGATATTATTAAAAAAGCACATGATGTTGGTGCTGCCGTTCTAATAGATGGAGCACAAGCTTGCCCTCACATTAAGACAGATGTTCAGGCATTAGATGTCGATTTTTATGTAGCTTCCGCTCATAAAATGTGTGGTCCAACAGGAATCGGAATACTATATGGCAAAGAAGAGTGGCTAAATAAATTACCGCCTTATCAAGGTGGTGGCGAGATGATTGCAGATGTTACTTTTGAGCATACAACGTATGCTGATTTACCTCATAAATTTGAAGCAGGAACACCTAATATTTGTGGAGGTATTGCTTTTGGAGCAGCTATAGATTACATGAATAGTATAGGTTTTGAAACTATTGCAACTTATGAAAATGAATTGCTACACTATGCTACAAAAAAACTTTTAGAGATAGAAGGCTTAAAAATATATGGAACCTCTTCTCTAAAAACTTCTGTGATTTCTTTTAATATAGAAGGTATTCACCCTTATGATATAGGCACCATTTTAGATAAAATGGGAATTGCGGTACGCACTGGACATCATTGTGCACAACCCATTATGGATTACTTTAAAATCCCTGGAACTGTAAGAGCTTCATTTTCATTTTATAACACTAAGGAAGAAATCAATTTATTAGTAGAAGGTATAAAAAAAGCCAAAATGATGCTTTCTTAAGGCAACTATTTGGATATCATTCTATTAACACCTGAAATGGTGTTTTTTGTTTTCAAGCTATTCTTGTCTATTGTGTACTTCATCTAAAAATTAAGAATCTATTTAATAATATGATTGATTTTTATTTCAATAATTATATATTCGGTGATATTTTTAACCAAATTTTAAACAAATATGAAAAGACTATTTTTAGGAATGGCAGTTATGGCCTTATTATTTACATCATGTAATGATGATCAAGAAAGTATTAATATTGACCAATCTAAAGTAGACATGAGTGACTTTTATGTTTATACAGATGCAGATATAGATGAAGCTACACGAATTGCTGAAGGTAAATCGAAAGCCTGCTACGCAATGGTAAACTTAAACAGACAATTAAATGAAGATCCTACTTTAGAAAAAAAAATGTATGATATTGAATTTCATACAAGATCATTTATTGCAAGTAAAAAACCAGATGGTGCTGGAAATGGTGGTGGAAATGGTGGTGGAGATGATGGATCTGGAGGTGATGATGTACAACCAATTGATGATGGTCTTGGAATTATTTCAATTCCAGTGTACGTTCATGTTGTATATAGTAACGCTAACGAAAACATAAGTAATACTCAAATAAATTCTCAAATCGCTGTATTAAATGCTGATTTCAGATTAACAAATAACGATGCAAATCAGTTGCCTTCAGAATTTGACACTGATATTACAGATAGCGAAATTGATTTCACCTTAGCTGGAGTTTTTAGACATGCTGACTCAAGAACATCTTGGGGAACTAACAATGCAGTAAAAAGTGCTTATCCTCCAGTAACTCCTTCTACACACTTAAACATTTGGGTATGTAATATTGGTGGTGGAATTTTAGGTTACGCACAATTTCCAGGTGGAAATTCATCAACAGATGGTGTTGTTGTAGGCTCTGAATATTTTGGAAGTACTGGTTACGTTTCTGCACCTTACGACGAAGGTAGAACTGCTACGCATGAAGTAGGTCATTATCTTAACTTACGTCATATCTGGGGAGATGGAAGATGCAACAGAGATGATTTTGTTGTCGATACACCAAAATCTGATGCTCCAAACTATGGCTGCCCATCATATCCTACTGTTAATTGTAGAACAAATGATATGACTATGAACTATATGGATTATGTTTACGATCAATGTATGTATATGTTCTCTGATGGACAAAGAAATAGAATGCGTGCTATTTTCGCACCTGGTGGAGCAAGAGAAAGTATGCTTAACTAATTCTAGTAATTTATAAAAATTTAAAAGACGCCAACTTTGGCGTCTTTTTTGTATATTATATTTAAATCATTCATAAATTAAACAAATGAAATATATTATAATTCTATTAACGGTATTTTTATTAAAATCATGTGGAAACACTAAAGATATTGAAAATACTAAAGAAGATAATGCTTTAATGAAAATTGAACAACTTTCAGGCACATATCTTATTACCATGTTTGGACGTGTTAAATTACGTTCAAAAAAACTCACTTTAGAACTTGATGAAAGTACTAATAAAGTTTCTGTGTTCGGAGGGTGTAATAGTTTTTTCGGAACTTTCAATGCTAATGGTAACCATATTACTTTTAATGAATTAGTATCTACAAGAAAAATGTGCTCAGAAGAAAATATGGAAGCTGAACAATATATGATGGATGCTTTGGCACAAACAACTAGGTATTCTTTAGAAAAGAATATTTTAAATTTAAAAAATGAAACATCTTCTTTAATGAGTGCTAAAAAAGTACAAGAAAAAATTATGATTACTTACGAAACAAGTACACGCGGTTTTTATGAAATTATATGGATTTCTAAAGATTCAATATCGTTTAGTAATGATAGAAATTTAAAAGAACGTAAGACTTCTGATTGCCCTGAAAAAGAATGGAATGAACTTTTAGCGCTTCTACAAAACATAAATATCAAATCTTTATCAGAACTTGAAGCTCCTACAAAAAAACACCAATATGATGGAGCTGCTATGGCAACATTAAAAGTTGAATCTGAAGGAGAAATCTATTCAACTAATATCTTTGACCATGGCTATCCTCCAAAAGAAATAGAAGAACTTGTTAACATAGTACTATCAATGAAAAAGATGTCTACAAAAGAATAGAATATTGTATTTTTGTAAGAAATAAATAAAAGTGACTATTCAAGATATACAAGATGAAATTATTGATGAGTTTTCCATGTTTGATGATTGGGAAGAACGCTATCAATATATGATAGATTTAGGAAAAAGTTTGCCTTTAATTGATGGGCATTATAAAATTGATGAAAATATAATTAAAGGCTGCCAAAGTAAAGTTTGGGTTCATGCCGAAATGAACAATGATACCGTTGTTTTTACCGCAGATAGTGATGCTATTATTACAAAAGGTATCATCGCCATTTTAATTCGTGTGTTTTCAAATCAGCATCCTAAAGATATTATTGAAGCTAATACTGATTTTATAGATAAAATTGGTCTTAAAGATCATTTGTCACCAACACGTGCAAATGGTTTAGTGAGTATGATAAAACAATTAAAAATGTATGCTATTGCATACCAAACACAATTACAATAATATGAGCGAAACAATAGATACAACAGCGTTAGGAGAAAAAATTGTAGGTGTTATTAAAACTATTTATGATCCTGAAATTCCAGTAGACATATATGAACTTGGATTAATTTACGATGTGTTTGTAAATGAAGATTACGATGTAAAAATCTTAATGACTCTAACAACACCTAACTGTCCAGTTGCCGAAACTTTACCTCTTGAAGTTGAGGAAAAAGTAAAATCAATAAACGAAGTGAAAAGTGCTGAAGTAGAAATTACTTTCGATCCGCCTTGGACCCAAGATTTAATGAGTGAAGAAGCAAAACTAGAATTAGGAATGCTATAAATTCAATGTCAGACGAAATTGTAAATAGAGTTGCAAACAGCAAATTAATCACCTTAGACCTTGAAGATTTTTATCCAGAAGGTAAACGTATTCTTTTTGACATAAAAGACTGGTTATATGAAGGATTAGTACTTCGTGAAAAAGACTTCAGAGAACATATAAAAACTCACGATTGGTCCCAATATAAAGATAATTATATTGCCTTAATGTGCTCTACAGATGCCATCATTCCTGCATGGGCTTTTATGCTTATATCTATTCAATTAGAACCATACGCTAAAAAAAATGTTTTGGGTGATTTAAACACTTTAGAAACTTTTATTTATCAAGACATTATTAATAATCTAGATTTAGGAGCTTATAAAGATAAACCGGTTATTATAAAAGGTTGTACTAAAAAACCTGTACCTATTAATGCCTTTACTATAATTTCTATTAAGTTAAAGCCCGTTGTAAAATCTTTAATGTATGGTGAGGCATGCTCTTCTGTTCCTCTCTTTAAAAAAAGAAAATAGGTTCATTTTACATAATTAAAATCAAAAATACTTACAAAAGTATTTAGTTAAACAGATAAACCCTTAACTTTGCATCCGTTTTATAAATTATATATACAACATTATGAAAAAAATATTACTATTATTTATCTTCTGTATTTGCCTAACTCAGGCATTTGCACAAGAAGAAGAAACAATAACAGATTCAATAACAGACGGCTGGAAAACTGAAGGCCTTTTTACTTTATTAATAAATCAATCAGCATTTTCTAATTGGCAAGCTGGTGGCGATAATAGTATTGCAGGAAATGTGAGTGTCAATTATGATTTTAATTATACTAAGGGAGTTTGGACTTGGGATAATAAATTTATTGCTAGTTATGGATTAACCAATAATGAAAATGATGGAGCTAGAAAAACTGATGACCGTCTAGAATTAAACTCTATACTTGGTAAAAAATTGAAAGGGAATTGGAGTTTTTCATTTTTTATGAACTTTAAAACTCAATTTACAGATGGATATGCTTATGAAGATGATTATTTAGATCAAAACCCTGGAAGTGATAATGAAAATTTCCCTACATCTGGCTTTTTCAAACCTGCTTATTTGAGTTTTGGTCCAGGTTTATTATGGAAGAAAAGCGATAATTTGTATGTAAATATTTCTCCTTTAACTGCTAGGTTTACTTTTATTACTGGCGAAGTTTTCTCTTATAATGATGATGACACAACTAATGTTTTTTATGAGTCTAGTGAATTATTTGAAACTTACGGAGTAGATCCTGGCGATTCCTCTTTATTTGAGTTTGGGTTAAACATTAGAGCATATTACAAATTAAACTTAATGGAAAATATAACTATGGAAAATACACTTACACTTTTCTCAGATTATTTAGATGCACCTCAAAACGTGTATACAGATTATACCATGAATATAGTGATGAAAGTAAATGATATTTTCTCAACAAATTTAACATTCCAAACCATTTATGATGACCATGCTTATTCAGGGTTTCAAATAAGAGAAGTATTTGGATTAGGTGTAAACGCAAAATTTTAATAGACTATTCTATATTAAAAAAAGCTCGCTTTAATAAAGTGAGCTTTTTTATTTAATCTTCATTATAATCTGGATATAAGAACTGATTATATGGAAAACGTGTCACATGAATTTCTCTAACCTCATCATAAACACGCTTTTTAAAATCATTCAAATTCTCTTTATTTAGTGCAGAAATAAACAACGCATTATTTCCAACTTTATTCATCCACGTTTTTTTCCATTCTTTTAGTGAATAGTGTGCTTTTGTACGTTCAACCTGCAAATCTGTTTCATCATAAGGCTCTGCTTTATAAGCATCAATTTTATTAAACACCATAATTACAGGCTTGTCAGTACTATCTATTTCTCCTAAAATTTTATTCACAGATTCTATATGCTCTTCAAAATTAGCATGAGAAATATCAACAACATGAAGCAATAGATCTGCTTCACGTACTTCGTCTAAAGTACTTTTAAATGATTCAATTAGTTGTGTTGGAAGCTTTCTTATAAATCCAACGGTATCAGTCATTAAAAATGGAAGATTCTGAATTACAACTTTTCTAACTGTCGTATCTAATGTTGCAAAAAGTTTGTTTTCTGCAAACACATCGCTCTTACTTATAACATTCATTAAAGTAGATTTACCAACATTAGTATAACCAACAAGAGCCACACGAACCATTTTACCACGATTACCTCGTTGCACAGCCATTTGTTTATCAATAGTCTTTATTTTAGCTTTAAGCAATGCTATTTTATCTCTAACAATACGTCTATCTGTTTCAATTTCAGTTTCACCAGGTCCACGCATTCCTATTCCCCCTTTTTGTCGTTCAAGGTGTGTCCACATACCTTTTAAACGTGGTAGCAAATACTCGCATTGTGCTAATTCTACTTGTGTTCTTGCATAACTAGTTTGTGCACGCTGGGCGAAAATATCCAATATTAAATTGGTTCTATCTAAAACTTTACAATCAAGTATTTTACTAATATTTCTTTCTTGAGCAGAAGATAGTTCATCATCAAAAATTGCTGTTCCTATTTGATGATTTTCAATAAATTTTCGCACTTCATCTATCTTACCAGTCCCAATAAATGTCTTTGGATTGGGCACATCAATCTTTTGGGTAAATCTTTTTAAAACTTTCCCTCCTGCTGTATAAGTTAAAAATTCAAGTTCATCCAAATATTCTTTAGATTTATCTTCATTTTGATCTTTTGTAATAACACCTACTAAAACTGTTTTCTCTAAATTAATGTTCTTCTTTTCTATCATAAAAATTTATATAACACAAAGTTACAATGATATAATTGAAATTTATAAATTCCATGATTTAATAATCCTCATTTTTAAAATAACACAGTATCTTTAGTGCTAGATGAAGTTATACCTCTAATAAACATCATACACCCATTTTAAAATCTGAAATCACGTTAATGAATAACAAACATACTATTGCATTTTATAATATTGAAAATTTTTTTGATGTATATGATGATAAATCAATACATGATGGTGATTTCTTGCCAACAGCAAATAAAAAATGGACTTTAAAACGTTATAAAAACAAACTTAGAAAAATAGGGTTTGTCATATCAAATATTGGTGAAAAAGAAACTGGTAAACATCCTGCAATTATTGGTTTAGCAGAAGTAGAGAATGCATCAGTGTTAAAAGATTTAATTACTTCAAAACATTTAGAAGAATTTTCCTATGATTTTATTCATTATGATTCTCAAGATGAACGAGGTATTGATGTTGCTTTACTTTATGATAAAACCATATTTAAACCAACACATTCAGAGGTGTTTTCAATTGAATTATTCAGAGATTCTGGAGATAGAGATTACACAAGAGATATTTTATTAGTTTCAGGAGAACTTGGTGGTGATTATATTCATATTATTATTAACCATTGGTCATCAAGAAGAGAAGGTGAAAAAGAAACGGAACATAAGCGTATCACAGCTTCAAACAAAGTGAGTTCGATTATTACTTCTTTAAGAAAAAAGGAAGGAAATGCAAAAATTCTTGTTATAGGTGATTTTAATGACGACCCTTCAAATACAAGCATAAAACAACTTGTTGCTACACAAGGTTTGTTTAATCCTATGGAGACTTTACGTTCTTATAACCGTGGAACAACTAACCATAGAAGACAGTGGAATCTTTTTGATCAAATTTTATTAACTACCAATTTTTTTGAAAGAGAGGTACAAAATTTATGCTATGTAGACGCTAATATCTTTGATGAAGATTTTTTAAAATTATATGATGGTAAATATAAAGGCACTCCTTACAGGACATATGTTGGGGAGAAATATAAAGGCGGTTATAGTGATCACTTTCCTGTTTACATTACTTTAAAAGCTCTTTAAACCGCTTTTAATAAAACTATAGAAAGCGCAATACAGGCTATTGGCAAGAGCCAAAGTAGGAAGATATTATATTGTTTAGAAGTTTTTTTAATCATTTTAGCATTCATTACTTTTCTTTTTTTACCACTATATTTTATCCAATTCTTAAAACAAATTACAATTGCCGCAAGTATAAAAAGTGTCCATGCGTTTAGGGAATTCATAGCATCAACTTTCATCTGAGAAAAAAACGCTGCAAAAAAAACACCTAAAACCAAGATTATTGTTATTTCTAAAAATGAAATATAATATAATGCTATTGTATTTGCTTTTTGCTTATATGCTGTTTTGTAATAGGAAAACATGCTCATAAAAAACTGATCAAAAACTGTCATATAAAAAGAATTAAAATGAAAAAACCTGCCAAAAAAGTTAGCAGGTTTTTTTCATAAATTAATGCATAATATCTTATAATCCTAAAACTTTATAATTATCTATTTCATAAGTTCCGTCTTCATTGGAGCTATTGTCACCTCCTGTATATTTGAAAGCAATATATCCTGTTCCTGAATATGAACTTATTTCGACAGCACCAGAATCAACCCAATTTTGGTAATACTCTGAATCTGCAACTATTGTTGCTGGTAAAGTATCCCAAGTTGCTGAATTAATATTAGCTTCTGTACCATCCCAATCTGTAGATATTAGAAGTTCTAACTCGCTGTTATCTGAAAAACTATTAGATGATTGAAAATTAATAAACTGATTATCTTGAGCATCTAAATCAATTTCAGGTGAAATTAACCATGTAATATTACTATCACTGTTTGAATTATAAGCTCCCATTGTAGCTATTTTACTGCCAGGATTTCCAGAATCATTAGAGATATTAACACGCCAATGATAGGTCCCTGTTTCAGCGAAATTTGTCCAGCCATTTCCACTAACATCTGCACTTGTAGCCATTGATTCAAAATCTTCTTCAAAAATTACCATAAAATCGTTAATATCTAAAGGTGTACATAATGCTCCAACAAGGTTAACATCATCTAATTTATTTAAAGCCATAACAAGATTACTTCCATCGTATGTTTTTGAAATAACTCCAGAAATTGTTCCCCCTAAACCGGTTGGTAAAATTTGTTGACTAAAGCTTGCGAACGAACTCGTTTCTAATGGAAAAGAAGCAAAGCCAAAACCATCACAACTTGATATCTCTCTTGATGTGTCAAAATCATCTAATGGATCTACAAAAGACTCACCTGCAAGATTATCTGAAAAGAATGCATTTTCAATCATCACAAACATCCCAATATTAGAATCATTAATCTGTGAACTATTCACAACTAATGGCTCTATAGTTTCAGTAATATTAGATCTAAAAACATATAGAGGTGTTTGATTAATCGTTAAAGACTCTAACTCATTATCAACATTTTTATCTCCACCAACAGCAATTACACCATCATCTGTTCGTGTTTCACCAATATATAAATCTTTTAAGCTTATATAGACTTCTCTTCCAAAATTAAATTGATTGTAAGACTCTACTTGACTTAAGACTACTTTAATAGCAGCTGTTGGGTTTGATGGTTGGTCTTGTAAATAAAACTCTCTATAAAAATTTCCGGTTTGATCAGATGATGACACATATCCTTTTAAATAAATATCTGAAACAATCTGTGTTGCTTCTTCTTCTACAAATTGTGCTTTAAAATCTGTAATTGATATTTCAACAGCACCTCTTTCTTCACTTAATAAATCCTGTAAATTTTGATTTTCTTGAACACCCAAATCTGTTGGTGTTGAATAATCATCATCTTCTACACAAGAAGACACGGCAAAAACAGCCACTACTATCAGTATTATTGTTAAAAATTTATTCGTTTTCATAATTCTAATATTATAATTAATTAATTTTTCTTTTTCTAAAATCTAAAATACACATTTACAAAATAATTTGTACCACGCCCATACCAGTATTTTGGTCCAAATACTCGTTTTGGATTTAGGTTATCGTCTCTTAACTCTCTATAATTTGCGTTTCTACCTTGCTCGAATCCTCCAGTCTTATATTCTTTGTCTAAAATATTTCCAATACTTGCAAAGAACCCAATATAATAACTGTCTATTCTCCAAGATTTCCCTCCTATAAGGTTTACTACCATATAACTATCAAACTCTTCTTGTCTTAATAACTCTCTTGCTAATTCAGGATCATAATCGTTAAAAGGTAATCCATCAGTTGGATCTAAATAAAAGTTTTTAGTTCGAGTTAATGGACTTACATCTACATACGTGTTTGAAAAGAAATTTGCAGTTGCACCAAACCACCAATAATTAGGGTCTCGATATTCAAAACCTACAGAATAAGCACGTTGTGGGCCACCTGCTATTTTATAATCTTTAAGGTTAGATGGTCCTAATGGGACAGTAGTTGGACCTGAAGCTAAAGTTAAATTTGGATTGTTATCATATGTATACTGTCCTATTGAAGCTGCTCCTTTTAATTTAATTGTCGTAGTAACTTGAGCTTCTATTCCTAA
>Ga0209013_10005930_pt1 | contig 10436 bp, 5 predicted proteins | sample Cruoilmetagenom2_FD_187291 | JGI IMG/M metagenome (GOLD analysis project Ga0209013, IMG submission 187291) | Oil polluted marine microbial communities from Coal Oil Point, Santa Barbara, California, USA - Sample 2 (SPAdes) (version 2) | ecosystem: Environmental > Aquatic > Marine > Oil seeps ...
TTTCTCCACCATCCGGTGTTCGCAGAATCATTTCCTCAAGATGGTATTCGGAAACCCGCTCTTCCTTGGGCAGGCGAACCATGACCTTCACCTCATTGCGGCCACGCTGCTGGCGAATTGCCTCAGCCCCGTAATACGCCTGCCGGACCTGTCTGGCGACATCGGCAGCCTGCAGTCCCAGGCTTTGCGCCTCAGGCTTTATCTTGAAGTCAATCTGCTGCTTGCCCGGCGAAAAACCATCATCCACGTCTATCACCTTTGGATACTGTTCAAGGGCTGCGGCGATTTCCGCGCCGACCTGTTCAAGCACCCTGGTATCGCGATGGCTCAACTCAACCGATATTGCCGCTCCCCTCCCCGGTCCGCCTGCATCCGACTCAAACTTAATCGACTCCAATCCCGGCAGCTCTCCCACCTCTTTGCGCCAGAGCCGTGTCACTTCTGCGGTTGATATGGTGCGTACCTTAGGAGGTGTCAGGTAGGCACGAATCCGGGCCTGACTCCCATTCACTTGAGCATAAATTCCCTCAACCAGCTGTTTTCCACCGTTTTCATTTTTTACTTTTTCGGCGGCTTTCACCAGTATCTGCTGTACCTCGCGGGTCCTGTCAACAGAAGTGCCAAAAGGCAGGTTTGCCGTCACCATTGCGTAGTCCGACTCTATTTTTGGAAAAAGTTCAAAACCCAGGTGGCCGCTTTTGACGTAGCCATACGTAAGAATCAAAATAGTTATTCCCGTGGAAAAGGTAATATAGCGCCACCAGAGGGCAAACCGGAGGAACGGACCGTACCACTCCCGAATCACCCTGGAAATAAATCCGCTGAATCGCTGCTGTACCCTATACACGGGAGCTAACAGATTCCTTTTTTTATCAGCCTTTCCATGACCAAGATGAGCAGGAAGGATAAAAAGGCACTCAATGAGTGAAATAAAAAAGACTGATATAACAACGAGAGGAATCTCACGGAATACCTTGCCCATGAACCCAGGAACAAAAAAGAGGGGAAGGAAGGTTACCATGTTCGTCAACACGCTGAAAACGACCGGTTTGACTATATCTCTGGTTCCGGTAATGGCGGCGTCAAGCCAACCGTGTCCCTTCTGCCGGTAAAAATAAACATTTTCCCCAACTACAATGGCGTCGTCAACAACAATACCCAGGGTGACAATAAAGGCAAACATGGAGATCATGTTAAAGGTTACCCCGATGGCCGGCAGGATAAGCATGGAGCCCAAAAAAGAAATCGGGATACCGAGGCTGACCCAGAACGCCAGCCTTGGTTCAAGAAAAAGAGCCAGAAGGATAAACACCAGCCCCAGACCTAAATAGCCGTTTCGCGTCATCAGATTCAGGCGCTGGCTGTAAATTTCCGAGCGGTCATTGCGTGACACCAGGGTCAGTCCTTCCGGCAAGGTATGATTTAACTCTTCAAGCTGCCGGTGAACCGCTTTGGAAACGGTTATCGGTGACTGTTTACCTACCCGGTACACCTCAAGGAGGACTGCAGGTTGACCGTTAAAGGTTGCAAAGTTGTCTGATTCCTCAAAGTCATCGCGAATTACGGCAATATCCTCAAGAAGGACCTTTGTACCGTCTGGAGATGAGATAATCGGGATGGGGCCGAATTCACTGCCGTAATCACGCCGCTCTGAAACCCTGACCAGCACATCACCACTTTCCGTCCGAATAGCACCACCCGGTACTTCCACAGAAGCCCTGGCAACTCTTCCGGCAATATCATCCAGGGTCAGGCCGAGAGTGCGAAGCGCCTTCTGGGAAACCTCGATACTTATCTCGTAATCCTTGATGCCCGAAAGCTCTACATAGGAAATGTCCTTATCCAAAAGGAGCCGGTCCCTGACCATTTCAGCCATTTCCCTGATGACCATCTCCGGCTGGTTCCCAAAAAGGGCCATGGACACCACGTAACGCCTCCGGTTTGGAACAGATACCCGGGCTTCCTCGACATCGCCGGGAAAAGAAGTGATCCGATCAACAGCGTTCTTAATATCCTGCGCAATGCGGGAGATGTCCTCTCCCTCGTTAATTTCCGCGGTCACGGTTCCCGAACCTTCCCGGGCAACGGACGTTACCTGCTTAATGCCCTCCAGGTCGGCAATTGCCTCCTCGATAGCAAAAATGCTCCCTCGCTCCACCTCTTCCGGGCTTGCTCCCGGATACACGATTGAAATGGTAACCAGGTCAAGGTCGAAATCAGGAAACACGTCCTTGCGAATCTGGCCGGCCATGAACATGCCGCCGATCAGCAGCACCAGCATCAGCAGATTTGCAGTTACCGAGCGGCCTGCCATCCAGGCAATTGGTCCGCGAATATTTCTGTTCTTCTCAGGTCCAGGCATGATTCGTTTTATATGCTCATCTATTCCTGATTAGAAGGCCTTGCAGGCTTTTCTTTCCTGTCATCCGTACGAACGTTCATTCCATCTACCGGTGCCGACAGGCTTGAAACAACCAAACGGTCACCGGGCTGAAGACCGTCTTTGACAAGGACATACTCTTCATCACGCCAGAGGGGTAGGACAGGAAGCACCTTCAACGTGTTATCGTCTTTGACCAACCAGATAACACTATTATTGTGCAGCGCGGTCCGGGGAATCCGATAGACATTTTCCAATTGCTGCCCCTCAATTGAAACCCTTACAAACTCACCAATCAGGAGCGGAGCTTTTTTCTCTCCCTCCGTATGGAGGCCAAGAGGGTCTTTGACGGAAACCAGCAGCCGTGCCATCCGCCCTTCCCTTGAGAGGTCTGCCATGAGCCGCAACACCTTTCCATCCCGTTTTATCTCCTGACGGTAATAGACCTCTGCGCCGGAACCAGGATCATTATCCTTTTCTGGAATGGTCACCCACTGGAGCCGTTCCACCGGCAGTGAAACCTGTACCCAGTATTCGTCTGTTCCGACAAGGTCTGCCAGCTTTTCCTGCGAACTGACAAAAGACCCCTTATCGACGTATTTATTGCGGACAAGCACATTAAAGGGGGCCTTGACCGTTGTCCTGGCCAAGTTGACTTTTACCTGCTCAAGCTCCGCTCTTGATGCTTTGATGTCTGCCTGAACCTTTTCCAGATGGGGTTTTCTCAAGGCAAGTGAACTCTCTACTTCCGTCGATTCCTTATCACCATACAGCAGGTCCCATTCCTTTTGTGCCACATTCTGCCTGCCCTGCTCCAGACTTAATTCGTACTCAGCATTTGAAAGGGCTCGCTGTTTCTGTTGCAGGGCAAGTTGATAATCCTTTGGATCAATCTGCAATATCTGGACTCCTGTTTCCAGCAACCCTCCCTCTGTAAAATCTTTGTGAGTTGAGATAATCTCTCCTGCTACGGGAACTTTGAGTTCTATTTCCCTGGAGGGGATAACGCTGCCCATTGCCTCTATTCTGATTCTATAGGATTCAAGGTGCAGAGGAAGAACACGAACCACCTGAGCACTTTTTTCCGGTGGGCGTCGTTTGGCTGTGGGCTTATTCTTTACCATGTACCTGTATCCTGCAACCCCGATAAGAATGATGAGCGTACAGATAATTATTCGACGGGGTATACACGAAGGCCGCCTGGATGGGTTGTCCCCATACACCTTTTTCTGTTCACCATGACCAGTGTTCATTTACTTCACTTCCTATTCTTGTTTTGCAGTGTTATCACCGGGAGGACTAGCCCGCCTTTTTCACAAAGATCGTCGCGAGGAGACGGGAAGTGTTGTGGATACAGGTAAGCGAACGAAGAGAGACTCCGAGGCGCGCGCAGAAAAATAACCGCAGGCATACTGTCAGTATGTTGAGGATATTTTTCAAGCGCAACGCAGTAGACATAATGCTTCCCGTCTTCGCAGCAGATTGCTTGTGAGAAAGGCGGGCTAAAGACTGTCGGTCCATGATCCGCCAATAGCCCTGTACAGTGAAATCCTTGCAGTAAGGAGATCCTCATGCCGCTCAATCAGGCCCAGCTCCAGGTTCTGCACAGAAATTAACTGGGTCAGAACCGGCAGATAGTCATTCAGTCCGTTAACGTAACGGCTCCCGGCCTCTTCCAGAGCAATTCGGGCGGCTTGCAGCTGCTGCTGGGTTCTTTGTATATGTTCCCGGATTTTAACCTCCCGAATCAACGCATCCTCTACTTCCCGGACAGCCGTCAGTACCGTTTGCCTGTAGTCTGCCAGTTGCTCATCGACTGCATAGGAAGAAATCTCAACCTCCGCCTTTCTTCTCCCGCCATCAAGGAGGGGAGCCGTCAATCCAGCGGTAATATTGACCAGCCAGTTATCGAAAATTTTCTCCAGTTCTCCGCTATTATAAGCGGCACTGCCAGTCAGCCTGAGGGCTGGAAGACGGTCTGCCTTTGCGACAACAAGTTTCTGGTCAGCAGATTCAAGGCGGTGATATGCGGCACGAACGTCCGGCCTGTTTTCAAGCAGCTGGGCGGGAATGCCGGCGGTGGGCAAATCCTCAAAGACCGGCATGTTTCTATCTTTCACTGCCGGGGCATCATAAGGCAAGCGGCCAATCAATACGGTCAGTTCGTTATGGAGGATTTGTTCCTGCATTTCAACAAGCGGCATCTGCGCCTTTACCCGTTCAACAAGCTGCCGCTGCTGCATCACGTCAAGGGCGGATGCCATGGATTTCCGGAAGCGCAATTCTATAAGTTCGAGGTAGGTGCTATTTGCCTTCAGCTGCTGTTCAAGAAGACTGTATTGGCGCTGCTGGGAAATAATCTCAACCCAGCGCTGCGTGACCTCGGCAGCAATAGTTATTGCCGCCGCATTCAAATCTTCACGCGAGGCAAGAGCAGTCAGGTCCGACGCTTTGACAGAAGCCCGAACCCTACCCCACAAATCAACTTCGTAGCCGGCAAAAACGCCAAGCGAATACTGCTCAAGCTCATAAGTCCGCCCTCCACTGCCATCGTCATTCCTGATTTTCGAGTAGGAAGCATCAACATCACCTGTCAGTTCAGGGTAAAGCTCGCTACCGGCCTTTCTTGCCTGGGCCCGGGCCTGGCCAAGCCGTGCCCAGTAGGAAAGGATGGTCTGATTACCGGCAAGCGCCTCTTCGATCAGATCATCAAGCTGCTGGTCATGAAATGTCTCCCACCAGCGCTGCTGAGGTGCTGATGTCACATCTTTGAGAGAATACGATTCAGGAAGGACCGTCTTATCTTCGGTGCGGTCCTGGGCTGAAAAGGGTGTACATGATACTGTTTGCAAGCCTACGAAAGCAAAAATGAAAAAAAATCTCAAACACCCGATGATGGAGGGTACGGAACTGTTTAGTTTTTTGTTATTAAGGAATACGGTTGTTAACTGCACATTATTTACCGAAAGCTCCGAGTTCAGATATTGCAGGATATGCATGCAAAGCATCTTGTCAATTAACCTGATACCTGCTCTGTCCAACAATGACCAGACAAAAAACAGCATCAACCATTTTCAACTAAAAAATCACCTTCAGGCCTATTCCACATATTTTTTAACCGTTCTCCGGTCAAGTTCTATCCGCCTGGCAACCGCCTCATAGGTGCCGAATTTTTTGTAAAGCAGCCTGCAGTAGTGGCTCATCAATGCCTGGGCACTGAAATTTCCATCCAGAAGACATGTGTCCAAGGCAGTAGATGCTTCTTTCTCCGAGACGATTGCGTCACCCTCGTACTGCTGTTTAAGGAGAATTCTTCGGACACACTGCTCCAACTCCCGCACGTTCCCCGGCCAGGAATAGTCCGGCGGAATCTGCTGCCGTATAATTGTTAACGTTTTCAGGACAAGTTCGGGTGAGCTTTTGCCGATAATTCTCCGCAGGGTATGAACGAGGAGGTCATCCAGCTCCTCGGGATTTTCCTGAATACGCTGGGAAAGGGAGGGGACATGAATAATGTCAGAGCAAAGCCGGTAGTAAAAGTCATCACGAAAAATTCCCTTTCGCCGCAGCTCAACGATTGGACGGTTCGTTGCGGCAATAACCCGGCCGTAAAAACGTTTTTTCTGATGGCTCCCCACCGGCGAAAACTCCCTTTCCTGCAGGACATGCAGCAGCTTTATCTGGACCGGAATGGAGACTTCGCCGATTTCATCCAGGAAAATAGCGCCTGCCGGGCTACAGAGGGCAAAGATACCTTCATGCCCTTCAATGGCACCGGTAAAAGACCCTTTTTTATGGCCAAAGAGCTCGGATTCGAGGAGTTGTTCCGGATACTGCGAAAGGTTGATAGAGACGAAAGCCCTGGTGAAACTCTCCTTAAAACACCCTTTCTTTTCATCAAAAGGTATATACCCTGATCTGCCTATTGCTCCGGAAGCCAGGCCCTTACCCGTGCCTGTTGCCCCAAGCAGCATGGTGGAAAAATCCTCCATGCGGTTCCAGAGATGCTTTTCATACAACCCTATGTCGTGCGTAAAAATATTGTTCCACAGGCTGCGCCGCAGGACCTTCATACAGGAACTCCTGCCCACTATCCGGTCAATAAAATAAAAGGCCCGGCGCATCTGGAAGAAAAGGGAAAAAAAACGGACAGCTTCTTTGCGACTGATACCCAGGGAGATCATGTCAGCCAGAACCTTGTCGGCAAAGTCAACCTTGCAGGGAGTGGAACTGTCCAGGATCTGGTCCTTTATATGATCGTCAAAGTCCGAACAGTACTTGTGAAAAATATGGAAAAGGACGCCATTTTGAACAAGCTCCCGATCCTCGCCCCGGAAATGTTCGATTGACCACCCCTGCCCCTTGAAGATCAGGCTGAGACGTTCTTCAAATACCTTGAGCAGGTTTTGAACGTGCTTTTCCTTGTTGAAGGAAACAATGCTCCCCGCAATACGCCTGTCCACCTCAGTCCTTTCATCGCTGAACGGGTTCGCGAAGATGGCGAGTCGGACATCTCGTAAAAAGGTTTTGTCGGCCTCTTGCAACTCCAGTATCTTCATGATCATTTATTGTACAGTACACGTGCAACAAATGCCAGTTCAATCTGGTCAATTGCCCATTCCCACAGCTGCGCCTGATAATATTTCTTTCATTATTCCAGATAAATACACCTTAATTAATACTAATGGCACGTGTTTGGCTATGCAGTTAACAACAAAAGCACTCATCACGAACCACAGACAGGAGGAAAGTTATGAAATCAAAGTATAGCCTATTATCCGTAAAGTATCCGCTGCTGCGAATACAAACATTTGTTGCGACAGTTCTTTTGCTTCTTTTGGGCGTCGGCCAGGCCCAGGCAGCCGGTCTGCTCATCGCTGACGGCGGTTTCGGCGGCACCCTGGAAATTATCGAACACGATGTGAAAGTGACGGTAAACAATGGCATCGCCGTAACCGAGGTGACCCAGGTCTTTCTTAACAAGGAAAACAGGCAGGTCGAAGCGCTCTACACGTTTCCCGTTCCAAAAGGTGCCTCGGTTTCAAATTTCAGCATGTGGATAAACGGTAAGGAAATGATCGGCGAGGTTTTCGAAAAAAAAAGAGCACGGGAAATCTATAACAGCTACAAGCGGAGAAGGAAAGATCCAGGCCTCCTCGAACAAACGAACTACAAGACCTTTGAGATGAGGATTTTCCCCATCGGCCCCAAGGCCCGTCAAAAGGTCCAGGTCACCTACTACCAGGAGCTTGAATTCGACCACGACTGGGCCACCTATGTATACCCTCTTGCTACAACCACCAGAAGCACAATTAACAACCGGGTCCGGGGCCGTTTCAGCGTTTCAGCTGATATAAAGTCCGCAATCCCCATTACGGCGATGGAAAGCCCGAGTCATGGTGAAGCCTTTCTGATGGTTGACCACACTGACAATTACCACGAGGCCAGCCTCGAAAACCGGGACGGTGATCTTGCCCGTGATGTTGTGCTTGCCTTCCAGGTCAGCAGGCCTGTTACAGGCCTTGATCTTCTTGCCTCGAACGTGGACGGAGAGGACGGTTACTTTGCCCTGACCCTTACCGCGGGCAAGGAACTTGAAAAGACCCAGACCGGGGCCGACTATGTATTTATTTTAGACATATCAGGCAGCATGGCAGACCAGGGCAAGCTCAACACGTCGGTCAACTCCCTGCAGGCTTTTATTAAAGCACTGGGAGAAGAGGACAGGTTCGAGATAATCACGTTCAATAAAAGACCGAACCTCCTGTTCAACCAACTGGTCGCGGCTGAACCAGGCAATTCTTCCAGGGCCGTATCCTTTCTGAATTCACAGGAGGCACGGGGCGGGACAACCCTGCAGCCGGCCCTGGCCGCAGCCTACAAATACAGCACGCCTGACCGGGCACTCAACACGATTATCCTGAGTGACGGCATGACGGAACAGAGCGAGAGGCGCATTCTTATAGATATGATCAGGTCACGTCCGGGCAATGTACGAGTATTCTGCATTGGTGTCGGTAACGAGATCAACCGCTCGCTGCTGCAGCAAATGGCTGAAGATGCAGGCGGCCTGGCCGCGTTTCTTTCCAGGGGCGATAATTTTGAACGACAGGCAAAGGCATTCAGGAGAAAACTTCTTCATCCTGTTGCGACCAACCTGGCAATACGCATTGAAGGCGTAGAAACATACGACATTGAACCCCGGAAAATCCCGAATCTGTACCATGGTATGCCGGTGCGAATATACGGCCGCTATAAGAAAAGCGGAACCGCCCAGGTGCAGGTCCTGGCCGAGGTGAACGGCCGTGCCGTTACAACAACAGCCGAACTGGCCTTTCCCGAAACAGATAACAACAATCCGGAAATCGAGCGTATGTGGGCCTGGCACAGAATGGAACAGCTCAAGCGGAAACATGAAATGAACAGCAGCAAGACCCTGATCGATGAAATCATACGACTTGGAGAGGGATATTCCATTACAAGTGAATACACTTCCTTCCTGGTTCTGGAAAACGACGCAGAGTACAAGCGCTGGAAAATCGAGCGCCGCAATGCCTCCCGTATCAAGCGTGACAGGCAAGCCCAGAACCGCCTGCGCCAGGAGCTGGAAACACTCCGCAACAAATCAATGAGCAATATCGGCCCGGTAGAGGAAAACACCATTGCCGGCAATACAACCCCTGCCGCACCAGCAATCAACAACATTCCGACAACACCAGTTGTTCCTCGGCAGCAGACAACCCAGTCAACTCCTGCCCGCAATCGGAGTTTTGACATGCACCGCATGGGAGGAGGTGCAATGGATCCCTTCAGTGCTCTCATCGGAATCTCCCTTGCCGGCGGTGCGTTTTGGCGCAGAAGAAGAAAAAAATAACTTCAAACCCGCATTTCTCACAAAGGTCGTCGCGAAAAGTCGGTAAGTGCCGTGGATACAAGGAGCAGTCCCAAAAACACTCGCAGACATACTGTTGGTATGGCGAGAATGTTTTTGGGACTGCAACGCAGTAGATGCAGTGCTTACCGGCTTTGCAGCAGATCGCTTGTGAGAAATGTGGGTTCAATCATAAAAAAAAGACGGCAGCCTGGTTCCTGATGCTTGTAGGAATCAGGCTGCCATATCGACTCCGCCATCAACATCTTATAACAGGAAAACCGATGAAACCTCCCAAAACCCATGTGCATCACGAAACAGGCATCCCCTTCATCACACTGTTTATAGGCACTGCAGCTTTCCTGCTCTTTTTTGGGGACAGCGCACCTTATCTCCAGTACAACCGGGCTGCCATTGCCAATGGAGAGTTATGGCGATTTGTTACAAGTCACTTGACCCACTGGTCCTTTAATCATTTATTATGGTGCACGATAACCTTTGTCTCCCTGGGGTGTATCTGCGAACGGTTATCGAGAACTGGTTTTGTAACCACACTTCTTGTCTCAAGCTTCATTATCCCGCTTGTCTCATGGCTGGTTGAACCTGGGATGGATTTCTATCGCGGGTTATCCGGACTTGCTTCAAGTATTTTTGTTTTTGGCGCAGGCATAATGCTCTGCGAAAATTATGTCCACAGGAATTGGCCGGAATTCATCTTAGCGGCTGTTGCCGGGCTTGCTTTCTCAGGCAAAATAATATTCGAATTTGTCAGCGGAAATGCACTTTTTGTCAATACAGAGGAGCTTTTTGCCCCTGCACCACTGGCTCATATCACCGGAGGGATCATCGGCCTACTCATGGTCATACTCTTTACACCTCAATCAAACAACCAGAGCGGGTAACATACCGATTCTTTTAGATAGACGCTCGTGCTTCACAACAAATTAAGAAAAACGAAGCATCCAATTTATCTATAGTTTAACAGTACAATTCTTGGTATATGAAACAATGAAATAATTGCTTTGCTGGAGAAATACCGCGCATAATCATTACAAAAAAGCTGATAGTCCTTCACAGATTAGTTGTAATTCCCTGAAAAATTAACCTTCTGCAATGAAATTAAAACACAAAATCATTCTCCTGATCTTGTCAGTATTCCTCCTTTCTGCCGTTACAAACTGGTCA
>Ga0209013_10005931_pt1 | contig 10436 bp, 9 predicted proteins | sample Cruoilmetagenom2_FD_187291 | JGI IMG/M metagenome (GOLD analysis project Ga0209013, IMG submission 187291) | Oil polluted marine microbial communities from Coal Oil Point, Santa Barbara, California, USA - Sample 2 (SPAdes) (version 2) | ecosystem: Environmental > Aquatic > Marine > Oil seeps ...
AACGCTTTCCAGCTTGATCCATTCGTCAGGAACGGCGATCCGGCCGCTTAAAAAATCATCCTGCCCCTTCAATGGTTCCAGGCCTTGTTCCGAGTCGGTTAGGACTGCAATCGGATCCTGGTTCATCCATTCTTCAGGGGAAGTAACAGTGCCTGAAAATGTCTGGCAGGCATAAAGGCCGAAAATGAATAAACGGTGCATTTGCCATTTAGTAAACATCATTGCTCCCTTCAGAAGCCATCAAAGTGTTATTTCTTGCATCCAGCGATTTAACCTTTTTTAAAAGTATAACATATGCAAGGCTGAAAATAACTTTTAAGGGCATCACGTTGTTCTGAAGACGATCACCAGATATTTCTTAAAACTGATTTTCGAGGGTAAAAATTGATTCTAAGCTCCTTTTCAACGTTTAAAATAAGGTTAATATATTGATAAAAAAACAGTTGCCGTGGTCCGACCCCGGAAGAGCTCCGCAAATGGGGAGGAGATGGATTTTCCCCAGATATATCAATAAGTTCCCGTGGCCCGTCCCCGGTAGAGCCTTGCATTATGGTTTTTCTTAAAGTAGTATCCGGATGCGAGCAGGGATTAAGGAGAGAGAGGCATGGTCATCCAGGACGCTCTGGGAAGAAAGATACGCCTTAAGAAGCCACCCGAGACCGTGGTTTCCCTGATTCCGAGCATCACGGAAACCCTTTTTGCCTACGGGCTGGACAGGGAGATCGTGGCCGTGACCGATTACTGTATTCACCCGGAGGAGAAGGTACAGGGAAAACCAGGAATCGGGGGCCCCAAAAGTATTCAATGTGAGAAGATTTTAAGCCTTGCCCCGGATCTGGTCATTGCCAATTATGAAGAGAACGATAAAGACCAGGTAGAAACCCTGATTTCCGGCGGGCTGCAGGTTTTTGTCTCCTACCCGAGGGCTGTGGATGATGCCCTGACACTGATGCTCGAACTCGGCTGGATTTTAGGGAAGATCGTCGCCGCTTCCGACCTTGTAGAGGAGATCAAGGACACCATCATGGCCATGAAAGCTCCGGAAAAAAGGCCGGGAGTCCTCTGTCCCATCTGGAAAAATCCTTATATGAGTTTTAATGGCTGGACCTTCTGTTCCAACCTCATTGAGCTCTGCGGCGGGGAAAACATTTTCACGGACCGGAAGGATTCCTACTTCGAATTCACACTGGAAGAAGCGAAAAGCAGGGAGCCGGACGTGGTTCTCCTTCCGACGGAGCCCTATGCCTTCACCGCGGAAGATGGAGAGGAATTCCGGCAGGCCGGTGTCGTATCCCCTGAAAAAGGCAAGATCCGGGTGGTGGAAGGGGAACTGATCACCTGGTTCGGAGTGAGAATGAAAAAAGCCCTGGAGACGGTGCCCGCGCTCCTGAAGTGAAGCATTCGGAAGAAGGGGGAAAACATAATTTAAACATGGATTTTCAATGCAGAAATGATATAATCTTCGGCGAATCATCGCAATACAGGAAAGCTCCAGTGAAAAAGAAAATATTATTACTACCGGGTCTCATCATTTTCCTGATTTTCTGCAGCGGTTGCGGACCGGGAGAGAGGGACGATAGAGCATCGGAGAATGAAGCCCGGTTCAAAACGCTTCGGGACAGAATGGTACGGGATCAGCTTGTTGAGCGCGGAATTGCCGACTCCAGGGTGATCAGCGCCATGGAGAGGGTTCCCCGCCACAAGTTCGTCCCGGCGGATCTGGCCGATCATGCCTATGCGGATCGCCAGATTCCATTTGGAGAAAACCAGAACCTCACGCAGCCTTATATTGTGGCCCTTATGACCGAAGCCCTCCAGCTGAAGGGGGATGAGAGCGTTCTGGAAATCGGCACGGGAAGCGGATACCAGGCAGCCATCCTGGCCACGCTGGCAAAAAAAGTCTATTCCATTGAAATTATCGAATACCTGGCCAGGCTGGCAGAAGCCAGGCTGAAGGGGCTCGGTTTTGAAAACGTGGAAATCAAAGTAGGGGATGGCTACAGGGGATGGCAGAGCCAGGCCCCCTTCGATGCCATCATTGTCACCACCGCGCCGGATCATATACCCACACCGCTTTTGGAGCAGTTAAAACCCAACGGCCGGATGGTGATACCGGTGGGGAAATATTTTCAGGAGCTTCTCGTCATTATCAAGGACAGGGAAGGGAATTTGACAGAGGACCGCATCATCCCGGTAAAGTTCCGCCCCATGCAGGGAGAAGCGGAGGGGAAACCGCGTTGATGCGCGCGGATACCGGACGATAAATACAGAATGTCTCGACGCCTGACCGCAGGTATGCGGCAGGCGTCTTTTCCGAAAAATCGCCGATGCACCGGCTATCGAAGTGGAGAGCGAGTCAGACATGAGCAATGAAGTGAATATGAACGATTTGATCGCCCTGTGCAAAAGAAAAGGATTTATTTTCCAGAGCAGTGAAATTTACGGTGGGCTGAACGGATTCTGGGATCTCGGCCCGCCGGGCGTGGTATTGAAAAGAAATATCAGCGCCCTCTGGTGGAAAGATGTGGTGGATCTGCGGGACGACGTGGTCGGCCTGGACAGCGCGATCATTATGCATCCGGACATCTGGCGTGCTTCCGGCCATGTGGATCATTTTCATGACCAGATGGTCGATTGCCGGAAGTGTAAGAAGCGGTTCAGGATCGATCATCTGGAAACAGACCACTGTCCCGAATGCGGGGGCGAGCTTACAGAGGCGAGACAATTCGACCTCATGTTCAAGACCTTTGTGGGAGTGGCCGAGGAGTCGGGATCTGTTGCATACCTGAGACCCGAGACGGCCCAGGCCATTTTCGCCCAGTTTAAAAATGTCCTGTCATCCTCCAGGATGAAAGTGCCTTTTGGAATTGCCCAAATGGGGAAAAGCTTCAGAAATGAAATCACCCCGAGGAACTTTATCTTCCGCTCCAGGGAGTTTGAGCAGATGGAGCTCGAATTTTTCGTCAGGGAGGAGGACAGGGAAAAGTGGTTTGAATTCTGGGTTCAGGATCGTTTCGACTGGTACATGAAGATCGGTATCAGGAAAAAAAAGCTGCGGCTCCGCGAACACCGGAAGGAAGAACTGGCGCATTATGCCCGGCGATGCATTGATATCGAGTATGAATATCCCTTCGGCTGGAAGGAACTGGAAGGGATCGCCGACCGGGGGAACTTTGATCTCACCCGGCATATCGAACATGCCGGCAAGGATCTCAGCTATTTCGAGGAACAATCCAAGGAGAAGTTCGTGCCCCATGTCATCGAGACCTCGGCCGGACTGGACCGCACCATGCTGACCATACTGGCCGACGCGTATCATGTGGAAGAACTGGAAAAGGAGACCCGAACGGTCCTCAGGTTCGCCCCTGCGGTGGCGCCGGTCCAGGTTGCGGTCTTTCCCCTGGTCAAGAAGCTGGCTGATCCGGTCAGAGCGCTGGAACGGGATCTGCGCCGGTGGTACAAGACCTTTTATGACGATGGAGGCAGCATCGGCAGGCGGCATCGCCGACAGGATGAGGTCGGGACCCCCTACTGCATCACCTATGATTTTACTTCACCGGAAGACGGAACCGTCACGGTGCGGGACCGGGACAGCATGGAACAGGTCCGGATTGCCATGGACCAGCTCCGCCCTTATTTTGATGAAAAGTTCCAGTACCCCGAAAAGAGCCCCGCAGACGCCTGAGCACACCATGAACGAGTTACAGGAGGAAAAGGTCGATTTCAGGGACATAGAAGGATTCCCCGGGCTTTTCCAAGTTTTCACCTCTGATTTTCACCGGGTGGCTTCCTTTTTTCCGGGAAATCCGGCCGGAGATACGGACCTTCAGGATATTGCCGCAGCCCGCCTGGGAAATAACTATCCGAGAGAAAAGCTGGGAGAAATCCTGCTCCGGCAGAACCGGCGATACAATCCCCATCCCGCCGTGGAGGAAAGCATCAGGCACTTTGTGAATACCCCGGACACCCCTGTGGTTTTCACGGGCCAGCAGCCGGGTCTGCTGACCGGCCCTCTGCTCACCATCTATAAAACCCTGACGACAATCGCCCTGTGCACGCATCTCGAAGACATCCTCGGGAAAAAGGTCATTCCTTTTTTCTGGATGCAGAATGAAGATCACAATCCAGAAGAAGTCAGCACCATGACAGTGCGCACAGCAGAGGGATTGAGGCAGTATTCCCTGGCGTCCCGTCTTTCGGCTCCGGAAAGGACTGCGGTGGGGGGTATTTCCCTGGAAAGGGCTTTTCCGGAGTTGCTCGCATTCTGCCGGGACATGTTCGAGGATGCGCCACATGGTAAAGAAGCCCTTGAGCACATTTCCCTGGCCGCATCCAGCGAGCAGACCATTTCCGGCTTCTTCGGCTTTCTCATGTCCCGGCTTTTCGGGAGATTCGGACTGGTCCTGGTCGATCCGCTGGATCCTGCTCTGAAAGCGCTGGCCGCTCCTGTCCTGCAGCAAATTTTCACATCCCGGCCCGCGATAGACGAAGCCATGACCCGGCATGAGGAAGCACTGAGGCAGGCCGGTTTTGAACCCCGGGTCACAAGGGAAGACGGGCACAGCCTCATCATGCATTACGGCCCCGCCGGAAGGGCCGCTCTTTTTCTCAGGGGTGACAGAGCATGGACCAGGGATTCAGATGAAGGCATGTCTTCAGAGGAAATATCCCGGATGATGGAAAAGTCACCTGAACGCTTTGGCCCCAATGTACTTTCCCGGCCTCTTGTTCAGGATTTTCTCTTTCCCACCCTGGCCTATGTGGCCGGCCCGTCCGAGATTGCTTATTTTGCCCAGCTTGCACCTCTTTACAGGTGCTGCGGAATACCCATGCCCCTGGTCTATCCGAGGGCCGGTTTTACCCTGGTGGACAAGGTGGCAAAGCGCGCCCTGGACGCACTGGGACTTGATCCGGTCGATTGCATTAAAACCGTTGACTTTCTTGACAGGTGGCGAAAGGAGAAGAACCGTGCGGTCCTGGATGAGGACTGTTTTTTCAGGGGAAAAGAGGAACTCATTCAAAAAAGTCTCGACGATCTGGTAAACTGTGCGTTAAAGATAGACCGGGGAGGGGAAAAACAGATACTTAAGATCAAAAACAGCATTCTTTACCAGCTGACCAGGCTGCAGGAGAGGGCCGTGTCCTCCCTTTCTTCCTCAGAAGCAACCGTGAACAGGCGAATTGACGCCCTGTATCAAACGTTGCGGCCGGAGGGACAACTCCAGGAAAGGGTGCTCAATTTTTTTCAGTTTTATGCCGCGTACGGAGAAGATCTTCTCCCTCTGCTGCTGGGAAAGATCTCCTTCGGGAATTTCAGGCATATCATATTACCCATGTAATCCGCGTATGCCGGGAGGTAAGAGGATGAAAGAAACAAAAGATTTCAACCTGGCCGCATTTGCTCCCCATCCGGATGACCTGGAGCTGGCATGCGGCGGGACCCTGGCAAAACTCGCGAAACTGGGCCACAGGGTTGCCATGGTGGATCTGACCGGGGGAGAGATGGGATCAAGAGGCACGGTCGAGATCAGACAGGAGGAAGCCGCCCGGGCGGCTGCGGTGCTCGGTGTGGCGCACCGGGAGAATCTGGCCCTTACCGATTGTGATCTGCAGGATTCGAAGGAGAACAGGATCAAGGTAGTGACTGCGCTGCGCAGGCTCAGGCCCCGTTTCGTCCTGCTCCCCTATCCGGTCACCCGGCATCCCGACCATTATTATGCGTCACGCCTGGTGGAGCATGCCTGTTTTTTCTCCGGCGTAAAAAAATATCCCGGCGAAGGAGAGAGCTTCCGGCCTGCCTGTCTTTTGTTTTACATGGGCTGGCCCGAATTCAGCCCTTCTTTCATTGTGGACGTGTCCGAATATTTTGATCAAAAGATGGAAGCTGCGCGCTGTTTCAGTTCTCAGTTTTATGACCCCCGGTCATCAGAAAAAGAAACCCTGATCAGCTCCCCGGATTTTTTTGAGGCCCTTGAAGTCCGGGCCAGGTATTACGGCAACAAGATCGGCGTCCGGTATGGGGAGCCCTTTTTCATACGGCAGTTTCCGGGCATCGATGACCCGGTATCCTTTTTCACTCTAAACAAAAACTTTATTTCAAAATAGAAAGACAGGCGAGGATTATGAATATTGGAGTTTCCTGCTACCCCACCTACGGGGGAAGCGGCATGGTCGCCACGGAGCTCGGGCAATTTCTGGCCCGGAGAGGGCATGAAGTGCATTTCATTTCCTATGATATTCCGCGAAGGCTCGATACATCGCAAAAGGGAATTTATTTTCATAAAGTGGATGTGACGGAATATCCCCTGTTCCAGTACCCGCCCTATTCCCTGGCCCTTTCCGTCAAGATCGCCGAGATCGCAGAAACATACCGGCTGGATATCATGCATGCCCATTACGCAGTGCCCCATGCGGTAAGCAGTTGCATGGCCAAGCAGATCAACAAAAAAAACACCTCCAGGACGATTACGACACTGCACGGAACCGATATTACCCTTGTGGGGAGCAACAAGGCCTATTACTCCCTGATCAAGTACTGCCTGGAGAACACCCAGGGAGCGACCGCGGTCTCCCATTTTTTAAAAGAGGAGACCATTACCCGGTTCAGCCTTTCCAGGGAGGTCCGCTGTATCTATAATTTTATTGATCCGCAGAGATTTATGAAAAAGGAAGTGCCATCAAGCCTGAGCAAGCTTATACCGCCGGGACGGAAAGTTCTCATGCATATCTCCAATTTCCGGCCTGTGAAACGGGTTATGGACCAGGTGGAGATATTCAATCTTGTACAGAAAGAAATGCCGGCCACCATGGTTTTTATCGGAGACGGTCCGGACCGCGGCCCTGTGGAAGAGCAATGCAGGCGCCTGGATCTGGATAAAGATGTGATCTTTCACCAGGGCGGGGGAGATGTGGCTGCGCTGCTTTCCGGTGCCGACGTATTTCTTCTCACGAGCGAAACCGAGAGTTTCGGCCTGGCTGCGCTGGAAGCGATGAGCTGCGAAGTACCCGTGGTTTCTACGCGGGTGGGGGGCGTGCCCGAGCTGGTGGATGACGGCGTGAACGGATTTCTCTGTCCCCCGGGCGATATCGAGTTTATGGCGGACCGGACCCTGGCCCTTTTAAAAGATGATGGCATGAGACAGGACTTTGCCCTCCAGGGGAGGGAAAAGGTGCTGAAAGAATTCGATATTGAAAAGAAGGGTGTTGAATATGAGCGCTTTTACCAGGAAATCCTCGATGCGTGAGAGAGAGAGGAGAAGGGAAGCGCTACATGACCACGCTGACGGATCCGCCCAGGAAATTGACTCCGGGGATAATGTTGTTATTCGGATCCCGGAGAGAGGCGTTCTGGAAATCGACCCTTCCCGACCCGGTGGCCACGGGCTCGAACCGCAGTGACAATAAATTTCCGCTTCCATTAATCCCGCCGACATCCCCCAGCCTGGTGGCGCCTATGATGAGCACGCCTGCCGGATTTTCCGCAACCTGAATACTGACGGGAGCCCCGTCACCTGAAAGAAAATCGCCCGAGGCATATCCGGTGTAGCGGATAACCCCGGAGGGATATCTGATCTCAAAAGCCGCGCCGTATACATTCTGCACCTGCACCATGGCGACATCAAGGATCAGGGATGAAGATGTTGCGGACTGCTGCCGGAGGGTTACACTGTTGGGGCCCGGATTCGCATTGTCGGATAGAAAGGCTACCGATCCTCCGGGGCCGGTACCGTTATCATTATTGTTATCGCTCCCGCACCCCGTGAATATGCTGAGCAGAAGCATAGCAATTACGCATGTACAACAAAATCCGCTTTTCATATGTTTCATTCCGGACTCCTTAATACTTTGATAGAAAGATATATTTTAGATTAAACCAACAGGCATGTCAACATAGTTGGGGGGACGTCCATTTGTATATCAGTAACTTATGAAAGCAAGTTACTGATATACAAATGGACGTCCCCTCTTTTCCTTTTCCCATAATCGTACGCTTTAAATTATTATGATCGTTTTTCAATACAAGACCCAAAATAGTGTAAAAGGGGGTGTAAAAAAGAGGCAGGTTTGCCGTCGAATGCATACACCTCTGCTTTTGACAACGGAGGGACACTGTGCCATAATACCTTCACTAATCTTGGTGGAACCTCCTCTGAAAGGATGGCTGCAACGGGTACAAATGGGCATTTTCGATTTTTTCAAATCATCCCAGGGAAAAACCGAGGACGACGATAAATCGGGATGGATTTCCCTGGAAGTGGAAACACTCCAGCACTTCGTCAGGCTCATCAGCCGGACAGAAAAGCCGTGCATTCTGGATCTCGGCTATACCAGCGGGAAGAATATTGCTTACTTTACCAATCTGGGATGCAAGGTGTATGCATCGGGTTTGATCCAGACTCTGGAAGAAACCCTCCGCGAAAGGGCCAGGAAGAAAAAAGAGCCCAGGGTGGTCAAGCAGGGAGAGGCCGACGTGGAATCAGAAGAAGATTACCTCCCATCTCTTTTTAGCGTCATGGTAAAAAATCTCGATTACCCCACACACACGTTCCACGGCGTTCTCTGCTGGGACCTGTTCGATTACTGCGATACTCCGCTCACCGCGGATCTGATTCTGGAATGCAAAAAACTCCTGAAGTCCGGCGGTGCATTGCTCTCCATTTTTCATGGCCCTGAAAAACCGGGCATCGCCTGGACGGGCCGGTATTTTTTTACTGAAGACGGCATTCTAAAATACAGGGAACTGCCGGCGATGAAAGCGCTGCGGGCCAGATTTTATGAAAACCGCATGATCGAAGCGCTTTTTGACGATTTTTCCATTGAAAGTTTTGTCCACCTGAGAGACATGTCCCGCATCGTGCTGGTAAAGGCGAAACCCGGTCCCACCGTGGTTCCCGGCCAGGGACTGGAAGTGGAAGCGGTTCCCTGAGAAAATAAGAAACCCGGTGTTTTGGCCAAGAGAAAAAAAATACATGCCGCCTGGATATGGATCTTCTCCCTCTCCACGGGTTGTCTGGCCATTGCCCTGATACTGGGTTCCACCTGCCGGGACTCCTTTCACAAAGGATTTGTCCTGAGCCTTTTCGGTGAAACCGAAGATTATACCTGCATGGATGCGATCCGGGATCTCGTGGATCTCGGCGCCAGCCACGTTTCCTTCATGATCCTGCATTATCAGGAGGATGAATTTTCCTCACAACAGTTCCCTGCGGATGATGTCGCACTTCCGGAACAACGGATCCGGCAGCTGATCCAAACAGCTAAAGAGTGCGGACTCCGGGTTTTAATCATGCCAACGATCTTCCTCCGAAATCCCGGAGAGGGTGCCTGGCGGGGAACGATTCAACCGGAGGACCCGGAAGCATGGATGGATTCCTACCGGCGGCGGTGCCTGGGTTACGCAAAACTTGCACAGGAAGAACATGCGGATTATTTCTGCATCGGCTCGGAGCTTACCTCCATGGAGCAGTATACCGGGTTCTGGAGGGATCTGATTCAAAGAACCCGGGCGGTTTTCAGCGGCAGGCTCCTCTATTCCGCCAACTGGAATGGGCTGGACGGGATCGGCTTCTGGGAGGACCTGGATTATGCCGGACTCAACGGGTACTTTAACCTGAATCCAAAGAAGCGGCCGGACACCGACCTGGAAACGGTCTCAGGCGTGTGGCGCTGGAACATCCCTCGTCTTTCCGAATGGCAGAAGAAAACAGGCAAAAAGCTGATCTTCACCGAAGTGGGCTACAGGAGCGTCCGGGGCGCTCTGCAGCAGCCCTGGAATTACCATCTGAAGGGAGAGGCTGCTCCCGAAGAGCAGGCCAGGGGATACCGGGCCTTTATCGGGGCATGGGATGGCATCGATTTTCTGCGGGGCGTCTATTTTTACGACTGGTCCGGCGCCGGAGGCCTGCAGGATACGGACTATACGCCCAGGGGCAAACCGGCGGAAAATATTGTCAGGGAATGGTTTAAGACGCGCTCCGGGCGGATCCCCATAACTGTGCTTGATTTTTAAATGAATTTATTTTACAATCATGCCATGAAAGTGAAACACTGTGTCATATTTTTGCTTTTTCTCTTTTTCGCCATTCCTTTCCTTTTCGGGGATGACTTTATCCATCTGAAAAACGGCCGGGTCATCGGTGTGACGAAATACAGCATCAAGGATGGATGGATTCACATGGAACTTCCCGGCGGCGGAGAGATCGGGACAAGCGAAGACCAGGTCGAGAAGATCGAGAAAGCCAACATCCAGCTCGTCGATTATAAACCGCGCGAGGCCGTGGAATACAAAGCGGATCCCCGGTCCAGACGCTCTAAACCACCGCGGGGGCCCGACGAAAACATGAGAGGGCAGGACGTGTTTGCAGACGATAACCAGCAGGCGATGGACAGGGAGGAGCGCAGAAGACAGGCCAAGGAGCGCATGGAGCGGTTCAGAG
>Ga0209013_10005932_pt1 | contig 10435 bp, 7 predicted proteins | sample Cruoilmetagenom2_FD_187291 | JGI IMG/M metagenome (GOLD analysis project Ga0209013, IMG submission 187291) | Oil polluted marine microbial communities from Coal Oil Point, Santa Barbara, California, USA - Sample 2 (SPAdes) (version 2) | ecosystem: Environmental > Aquatic > Marine > Oil seeps ...
TGTCACGAGCCTGTGGGCATAATTCATTAAGTAAATTTAACAAGGATGATTTAGCCACATGGCATCGTGAGCAAACTTCTTTGTCAGGTGTTAAGTATTCTGGTTTTGATAACCATTAAACAACATATCACCATATACAACCGTTTTACAACGAAGCCCAAGACACTGAGACTCGGATTAAATTCATGTTCATGAACTACCGCTTTATGGTCTGAATTTTATAATGGATAATTTTATGCAATAACTATATTGGACGGTTCCAGTAATTAAGATTATTCAGTAAATTAGAATGCCCGCAGTAGCTCGGTTAGCAGTCATTTTGTAAAAATGTGTTGATTGACGGCTCAATGCTGAATGCGGGCAATTTACACCTTTGGTTTATTCGTGATTTGTAATGGTATTAGGTCAACTGCGACAAGAGTACTGTTTATCTCTTCATGTCCCTTTGCAGTAATTTGGTTATTAATTGTAGAAGCTTAGACTTGATCTCAACTCTAAAAAGCAGCAATTCAGGTTGTGTACAATCAACACAGAATTGATCTTTACATATTTTTCATTATAAAATTTCCTATGATTGTTGCCAAATTAACAGGAGTCTCCTGCATCGGATAATGCCCGGCATTGGCAATAATCTCCAACTGTGAGTTAGGAAGCCATGCAAGATAAGTACTTTCCATTGCCTCTTTAGAAAAAGCATGATCATGCTCACCAATACAAATAAGAGTTGGTGTTTCCAGACCTTCTACATCCTCCTTGAAGTTTTCTTTTGACCAAGCGTTTAAGTATCCTGCAAAAGCCTTTTGAGTTGTTGTTTTGTATGATCTGTCTACCATGAAATTTAGCCAATTTGATGAATTCCTGTTACCAGTTGTGAAGTCAAGGATATTGTAACGATTCTCACTGTTGTTAATAGCACCCTCAAACAGTTCCCAAAATTCACCTTCTAATTGTGCGCCACATGCTGGAACTGGATCGATTCCAGTCATTGATTTGATACGACTACTATCATCAATATCCAGAATGACACGTTGCATTGCCATACCTCCCATAGAATGACCTATAATATGAAACTTATCCCAACCTAAATTATTTATTAAAGAAATTGAATCTGCGGCAATTTCACTCATTGTATAATTCCCTTCTAAATCTTTTGATTTTCCATAGCCTCTATAATCAACAAAAACATACGTATAAGTATCTTGATCGAGTGAATTAAATGTTGGCTCCCAAACAGAACAATCACCAAACCAGCCATGCAGAATTAATACTTTTTCTTCACCTGAACCTATTGAAGTATGTCCAATATCCATGACTCATTACCTTTGTTATATATTTCTATTATTCACATTAAATACAACACTTGTTTCAGTACAGTAGAAATTTATCATTAAAGCAAGGGACATATAAAGTTTAGAAATTATAATAGTAAATTCTGTAGTCGTCCCAAAAGAGCGATTGAGATATTTTTAAGGACTCACGCTCGAAGTGAAAAAGCAGCCATTCCAGACCTGAGAATATACGGATTTTATGAACTCTTCAAAACTGTCACTCTGGTACAAAAAGGAGACATTTCACTTTTTTTGAAACTTATATTTTTAAATTGTTAATTTTAATTTTTTGAACAATTACTGAAAAATGATAGTTAGAATTTTATTGAAATGAGTCAAATCGACCCTTTGCAGAAAATTAGCATCGAGTAATGCAACTTTCCAAAAGCACAAAGCTGTAATTTCCATTGGCTGATAAAATTTGAATTTGGTACTGCCAATATTTTTTACACCAAGTTGGTTTTGACCTACTGCGTCCATTGAAGATTTATCTCTCCTCATCTCTATATTCCAGACAGCGGACATTTCCAATTATTCAAAAAAGTATTTTTTATATGTTGGAATGAGAAAAATCGGCAGTTGATATGATAGAAATATGCTCATAACTGACGGTAGTCAAAATATTTTATTATTGGTCTAGTCATCTTATCATTAACGCTGGTATTATTACCCGATTTAAAATTATTAGGAATTATTCTGAAGGGCATTCTGGTTTTTTATCTGTTTTTTCTCGGAACATAATATCAGCAAATAGAAATTACACTTTTTAAAAAATGAAATACAATTCTTTGAAATACTTAGTACAATAAATTCAGTCCAAAAAAAAGCAGCATACATATCATGTACACTGCCTTTTTTAATTTAAAGCCAATTGATACGACTTTTATTTCCTATTTGTTTCAAAAGTAAATTGATCAATGAGGAAATCACCCGAACCAATATTCATCCGCCAGACTTCAACCAGATATTGTCCTGGTGTCTTACTGGTTTTAAAATTAGTAATGTAGTGCTCTTTAATATTGTCAATTCTATAATCAGTAGAGTGTTCACCAAATCGAGAGGTTTGCATGAGGATGTTATCCCCAGATGAAATCTCATAAATTCTGATTTCCAGCTCTTCATTGTGAACGAAAGGCATGCTGGGATCAGTTTCATAATCCAGGCGCATAGAAAATTTCACAGGCATAGTCCGCCCAGCTCTGTTCTTTTTCGTCGCTGGCAATAATTCCGTTAATGACCAGTTACGAATGGTGAACGAAACAATCTCACTGATTCCTTCATTATTGAATTCATCAACGGCAGTGGCAAAGATAACATAATAACCATCCAGTATTTGGCTTGTATCAAAGCTAGCTAATTCCCATATGTCTGTACTTGGAACTTGGGTGGCTGAGACATTTTCATAACCAATCATGACACCGTCTGCCTCATTAGCTTCACGGATAGTAAAGTCTGTTGATTGAATACTACTGTCATCCGTTACTGTGGCAGAAAGCTTGACTGAGCCTTGTAACGTTGAATCTTCAGCTGGTACAGTAATTTCAACATTTGGTGGTGTTGTGTCCGTGGTGTCATTGACAATTTCTTCAATTACTGCATAAGTAGAGAAATGTTCCAACTGAAAAACAAACACCATATCGACAGAATCATCAGGATTAGTAATCGTATCCACACTAATAATCTGAGCATCTGGTAATGGATCAAAAGTATCTTCAATGCCATCCGCATCTGTATCAATATAAAGATAAACATCCAGTCTATCACGCTTATTCTGACTATAATCAGTAACATCAATCGTCATTGTTACTGTCACAGGTACATCAAATGTCAATCCGTCTGGTTCAAACTTATACTCAGCAATGACATTGCCCTTTCCTGGGCCAGTGCTGAGATAAATATCAACAGGCTCAAATCGTCCTGCCCTGGTAATAGAAATTACCGTATCCTCAGTCAAAGCCCCTTCAGGAATTTCAACTGTCAGGATTTCATCATCCGTATTGATGGTACCACCAGCAGACCCCACAGTATAATTTCCAGAACCATCAGAAATAACCCCTTCAATTAAGAGCGTAGTAGGCAAACCTAAAAGCTCAAGAGCGGCTGTGTTGTGATATGTTCTGTTGGTGGTATTATCCGAAAGATTCACATAGTTTATTTTCCATTCACCATATTCACTATATTGTGGAAATTCCTTGCTGTATTCATACTTTCCATTAAGTGCATCTCCCTCTGTTCGATAATATGAGCTCCAGGAAAAATAATGGCTCTGACCACCAGAGGGACTAACAACTCGGCCATTAGCATAGGTAAAACCTGATAAGTTATCACTAATTTGTGATGAAAATAATGCGGTATCTGGTCCCAAAATGGTATTTACAACGGGGGAAATACTGAAGCCTTCAAGGGCTGGTCCAGTTATATCCTCAGGGCTTGAAGTAACAGCCAATATTGCATTAAAGGTGCTTAACTCCGCCTCATTCAAAGATTTATAATTACCTGCTTTATCATACAATGTTCCGTATCTAATCTGCCAATCACCGGATTCAGAGTATTGTGGAAGAGAAGAAGTAGATTGATAAGTACCCGCTAAAGCATCACCTGTTAGCAAGTTGCTGGAATAAATGGGAATATTTCTAGATTGGTTGCTAATTGGGCTATACAAATAAAGATAAGCATAATTAAAACCAGACAGATCATCACTGACTGTTGCATTCATAGTGAAAGATGCCGGACCACCGCTCGCATCCACTGAAACAGGACTTAAATTAAGGGCACTAAGAACTGGACCCGTGGTATCAGGAGTTGAAGTTACGGCAATAGTCGTGTTAAAGCCTAACAAGATTAGATCAGCCTCATTGTAATAATGATTATTCGTTGTTACATCAGTAACGTAGGCTGAAACCAATTTCCAATCCCCTGCTTCACTAAACTGAGGGAAACTAACTGTCGCTTCATAAGTACCTTCCAATGCATCACCTGAAATTCGGTTACCAGCACCAAAGTAGGCTCTCCTATAAACATTAGTTGTAGGGCTACGAAAATCTAACCTTCCAGAAGTAACACCGGATAAATTATCAGTAATGGAAGCGGTCATTGTTACAGTTGCTGAATCAGAAGTAACATCAATAGCTGTTGGAGAAACATTAACAGATGTCAGATTTGGAGGTTCTGTATCTTCAGCAGCAAGCAGATTTTGCGGTAGAAAAAGTACTGTCAGAGTAGACAAAAAGAGAGTGAAAACAAATTGAATATTGATATAAACCAATTTATTTTTTGGTTTTTCACTTGCTAACCTATTTATATTCATAATATTTACTCCTAAAAAGAGCCTATTCATGTTTAAAATTGCAAAAATAACAATTTCAAAATATAAACCTTAATTTAAATAATTTAAATACGCATATAAAATGCCAGTGAATTATTTTACTTATAAAACAGAGATATAGCCTTAATCGCTTATATTTTAAAATTCTAAAATGTAAAATAAACTGACATATAATTTTTTGAGTAAAGACAATATTAAAATCGCCGCTTTCCGACATAATTTTCTGAATAATGAAATCTTAATTAAGCCGCTTGGGATCGAAAGCAGTGGTTTTATTTAGTCAAAGTATAAGTTAAATTATTAAATCAAGAATAGTAATATTGGTTTGAATGGTGTTTGAAACTTATCTTTTTAAGTAGTTTGACTTGTATGTGGAAACGACTGCTTTATGCTGTGGGTTCAATTTGTCCTCGGAATTCATTGGTAATCTGCAATGGCCGCTTTATGGAAATTTCACTGGTAATAGAGTCTGACCTAAAATTGGCGCTTTAGGTCATTTTCGACATGAAGGTTATTTTTCTCTTCACGTCCCATACCAGCTGTTCTCTGATTTTTTCTGAAGATTATCTAAAGCAAAAAGCAGATATTACCAATTAAGGTATTTCTGAGTTAACATACACATCTGCAAGCCTGCTGTAATAGGAAATATAATCATTTCTAAAAAATATTGCATTATATGGTAGTATCCGTCCAATTTTTACATAGGATAAATTATTCAATAAATGAAACTGTCAGCATATAATCCAGACAACATTGAAGAAATTAAACAACTATTCACTAAAACATTTTCAGATTCAGAAGGACAATCTGAAGGTTTGTTAATAGGAAACTTATCCTATGATTTAATGACTACTACTAAGGTTTATGATCTTTATGGTTTTGTTGCTATTGATAATGATAAAATTATTGGTAGTATCTTTTTTTCTAAGTTGTCGTTCGATAAAAGTGATGTTAATGCTTTTATTTTATCCCCAGTGGCAATACACACAAATTATCAAGGCAAAGGTATCGGTCAAGAATTAATTAATTTTGGTCTTAACACGCTAAAAGAGGATGACGTAGAATTGGTATTTACCTATGGTGATCCTGATTTTTACTCTAAAGTTGGATTTATCCCTATTACTGAAAAATTAGTAAAAGCACCCTTTAAATTAATGTACCCAGAAGGATGGCTAGGTCAATCATTTGTTAACGATAAAATTAAACCAATTATTGGTGAATCAAGTTGTGTAGAAGCACTAAACAAATCCGATTTATGGTAATAAATAAATCTAAAATGGCTGCTAACTGAAAATTGAGCCTTGAATTGATCTACCCCTTCAACAACTGCTGTAGGTCCAGACTAATGGAATGGTCGCCCCTATCTAATACGGCATCTATATGCCAAAGTTGAGGTGAATGTGAACTCTCAATTTACGATAGAGGCAACCAATATGAATATTACAACAGTTGGCATTGATCTGGCAAAGAATGTTCTACAAATACATGGCATCAATCAACATGGAAAGAAGGTATTTAACAAACAATTGCAACGTAAGCAGGTTTTAAAATACTTCACTCAGTTACCTCCTTGCTTAATAGGCATGGAAGCTTGTGGAAGTGCCCATTTTTGGGCAAGGAAGCTACAAGCGCTAGGACATACGGTGAAACTAATGGCACCACAATTTGTAAAGCCCTATGTAAAGACTAATAAAAACGATGCTGCCGATGCAGAAGCAATTTGTGAAGCAGTAACACGACCTACAATGAGATTTGTACCAATAAAAAATAGTGAGCAACAAGCCATATTATCCCTTCATCGTGCACGCCAAGGATTTGTTAAAGCAAGGACAGCCCAAGCAAATCAGATACGTGGATTGTTAATGGAGTATGGTATTACCATACCACAAGGTATTAGTCACATAACGAAAAAAATCCCTGAATTAACAGAAGATGAGGATAGTGAATTACCTGGAGTATTCCAACAATTACTACAGCGACTGTGTGAGCATTTAAAGGAGCTTGATCGCCAAACAGTAGAATTAGAAACGCAAATTCAAACTTGGCATAGAGAGAATGAATCCAGCAAAAAATTGGCCTGTATTCCTGGTATTGGTCCGCTAACCGCCAGTGCCTTGATAGCATCTATCGGTGATGCAAGAAGTTTCAAGAATGGCCGGCAGTTAGCAGCGTGGCTGGGGCTGGTTCCAAGACAACATTCCAGCGGTGGAAAACAGATACTACAAGGTATCAGTAAGCGGGGTGATACGTATTTGAGAACCTTGTTGATCCATGGTGCCCGTTCAGTAATCCGAGTAGCGACAGGAAAAACAACTCCGACACATTGCTGGGCAGTCAATTTAGTAGAACGGCGTAATAAAAATGTTGCTGCTGTAGCGTTAGCCAATAAGAATGCTCGAATAGTTTGGGCACTCTTGACACAAAATCGCCACTATCAATCAAATTATTCGTTGGTAGTATAAATACAAAATGTGAAACCAATATCGACTTAATTAAAGGAATTTTTTCAACCGATTGCACAGGCAATCATGACACGATGGCAAGACAGGTCAGACCGTGGCAGATTAAACCTAATTCACACAGGGAGCATAAAGCTCGACAGACTGATCAGGTATCTGCCAGCATATTCCATCAGGGACAGAGGCTTAGTTGTAGCCTCAATAAAAAGTCCGGATCTATGGCTGCAATCTTAACCTTCTTACTATTGTTGATTGAAAACTTGGCAAACCGGGGGCGACCATCTATGTGTGAAAACTAAATTGTTGCCTTTTGAAATTTAAATATTACGGAAAAACATGCTCTGTCGTAAATACTATAAGGGCTTAGGTATAATGTAATAAAAAGATTTACGTGAGAGCAGATTTATTTTTCCATTATTGAGTTTTCACACAGCCTGGGTCAGGTACGGTTAATTGAGATATGTAAAAAATTTTAGCTGTTAAATTCATCCAAATATCGCTTCACGTCCCTAAGTGTTAATTCAATATTTCTGATATTTAATTGATGCGATTCCAGGCATCCAAAGCTGCTATCTTATAAGCTTCTGCCAGTGTCGGATAATTAAAAATATTTTCCAGAAAATAATTTAAACCACCATTCAATACCAGTGCTGCCTGACCGATATGAATTAATTCAGTGGCTCCTTCACCGATTATATGAACACCAAGCAGTTGTTGTGTATCCAGAGAAAAAATTAATTTAAGCATGCCATGCTCCAGCCCCATGATTTGACCTCTTGCTGTTTCCCGTAAACGAGCGATACCGATTTCATAGGGAATTTCATCTCTGGTTAACTGCTCTTCTGTCATACCAACCATACTCATTTCTGGTACTGAATAAATACCAAAAGGAAAGTTTTCCATTTTATTTGCTATAGTTTTACCAAAAGCATGGCATGCTACCTGACGACCCTGCTCCATAGATGTTGAAGCAAGGCTAGGGAAGCCTATGACATCACCAGCGGCATAAATATGTGGCTGTGACGATTGATAATTATCATTAACTTCAATTAATTGGCGTTTGTTAACATCTACAGAAGCATTTTCAAGAGCCAGAGTAGCGGTATTACCGGAGCGGCCAGCAGCGACAAGTACCGTTTCAGTCGTTAATTGTTTGCCGCTTTGCAGACGGGTTAGGATACTGCCATCAGACTGTTTTTCAATGCTTGCTACCTGTTCACCCATACGAATAGTCATACCGTGATCACGTAGTTGATGAATCAAATGTTCGGTCAATTCCTTATCCATAAATCCCAATAATTGATCACGTCCATCAATCAGATTCACCTGAACATCCATTGCACTGAAAATAGAGGCATACTCAACACCAATTACACCAGCACCAATCACAGTCATTGAGCGTGGTAAATGATTTAAATCCAGTAATGAATCACTATCAATAACCTGTTTATCATCAAAGGGATAGTCTGCTGGCCTGTGAGGATGAGTACCTGTGGCAATGAGGAAATAATCAGCACTTAGATGAATTTGTTTGCCTTTTGGATCAGTCACTTGTATTTTTTTGTCATCTTCAAATGACGCCATACCATCAAATACTTTGACATTATTACGGTGTAATTGATGCAGAATAACTTCTGCTTCACGCTGCAGTGTTGTGTGCAGACGCTGTGTCAGATCCTTCATGGTTAAATCATCTTTTAAGCGATAACTTTGACCATAAAAACCACGCTGGGTATAACCGCTTAAATATAAAACGATTTCACGTAATGTTTTACTTGGTATAGTACCTGTATGAAGACAGATACCACCGATATTTTTTTTCTTATCAACAATGGCAACTTTTTTACCAAGTTTTGCAGCCTGTATGGCCGCTTTCTGACCAGCAGGTCCTGAGCCACAAACAATAAAATCAAAATGCTGCATTAACTTTCTCCCTCTTTGATAAAATATTTTGTTGATATTTTATAACGATAATTATTGATATTGCAAAATGTGTACTACTTTAATTGTCAATATCTGAAACAGGTTTCTTATGGTAAAATTGATATAGCTTAACTTGTTATATTCAGTCATAACAATCTTAATTAAAAGTGCATAAAAAGGATGTCATCAGATGGTACATCTGGGATGATATGGTTTGCAAACAAATCTACCCAAAGACCTCAAATGACAGGACCACATCATACCTATCTGACCACTTCATAGAGAATCTAGTTTAGCGCAAAAGCGTTAGCTTACCAAGCGAAAATTCAGTGCTGATAAGAGCATTTTAGAACCCTTAAAATTTTAACTGGACAAACAATAAAAATATTTAGTGAGGGCGTTTAAGCTAGCACGACAATGTCGCCTGGTAATTAGTCCGCCAGTTTCCCCTGCTAATGACACTACTACATTTAAATTATTATTTTTCTTAATTAGTCACATAACGTTGCCATTAACGGACAGCGCGTGTTTTGCGCTGTTCCGATTGAATGGCTTTGTTATGCAATTATTTGCCATAAGTTGATGAGACATCCGCTTGTAAAATTGCCCACAATGCAACATCCTCAAAAACACCCAGTTTATTTACTCTCTGACGAAGTACGCCCTCTTTGGTAAAGCCACTTTTTTCCAATGTTCGCCCAGATGCTGGATTCCTTACCATGTGATACCCGTAGAGCCTATTTAATCCAAGCTTCCCAAAGCAATAATTCACAACTGCAGGAATGACCTCACTCATATATCCATTCCTCCATGCCTCAATAGCCAACCAAAAACTCAATTCAGCCTGAGCATGTTCTTGATCTATTTCCCGGATCTCAATTAAACCGCAGAAATTGTTGTCACTTGCACGTTCAATAACAAATACACACGCTAGATCATGCTTTTGGTCGTGTTTCCTTTGCGCAATATATCTTTTAGAGTCTTCCATCGAGAAAGGATATGGAATAGAAATCATGGCGTCAGAGATTTGGCGAATACTTAATGCGGTACAAATATTTTCTGCATCGCTTTCTTCAATAGCCCTTAAGTATAATCTTGGAGTTTTTAGTGTCATTTCCATGCCATTATTATGTTGCTGATTTTGCGTAATAGTTACTATACGGAAAACTGCGTTTCCGTATAGATATAAATTCTTTCGAAATATCGCTTCCGCCTTGTAAAAAGCAGCAATTAAAAAAACAGGTATTTACTTTATCTATTTAGTAGCACTTAGAATTCAATTTATAAGGTAAAATCTTATAAAGCAATACGAGTACGTAGACCCCATACATAGATAGTATCATCATCGGGATTACGCACTGGGTCAAAAACAATTTCCAGTGTCGGGCCAATTTGAATCT
>Ga0209013_10005933_pt1 | contig 10433 bp, 6 predicted proteins | sample Cruoilmetagenom2_FD_187291 | JGI IMG/M metagenome (GOLD analysis project Ga0209013, IMG submission 187291) | Oil polluted marine microbial communities from Coal Oil Point, Santa Barbara, California, USA - Sample 2 (SPAdes) (version 2) | ecosystem: Environmental > Aquatic > Marine > Oil seeps ...
TCAATTATTGCCTATCAGGATGCAAGCGATGACGTGTTCTTCATTGTTGAAGGAGAAGCGCACGTCACCATCTACTCGCTTGCAGGCAGGGCGGTGAGCTTTCGTGAGTTGGATCCCGGTGAAATGTTCGGCGAATATCCCGCAATCGACGGGGGTTCACGATCGGCTAGTGTGGAGGCAAAGACAAGCTGCCTAGTCGCGTCGATGTCTGCTTCCGAGTTCCGGGCTCTTCTGCAATCCGAGCCTACAGTGGCTGATGCACTGATACGCCAACTCGTAGCCACGATCCGTAGACTGACCACACGTGTTTATGAATTTAGCACCCTTGCCGTTAACAACCGGATCCAAGCTGAGATATTGCGGCTAGCAAATTTAGCACCCCGCGATGGCGATGGCGCACACATCGTCCCCGCGCCCACCCATCAAGAAATCGCTAGCCACATCAGTACTCACCGGGAAGCCGTTACACGCGAACTCACTCGTCTTTCGAAGATCGGTATCGTCGAGCGTCACGCGAATACATTACTAATTAGAGACCCAGATCGGCTTGCCTTATTGGTCCACGAGGCAACTGGTGAGTAGCCTGGTCTCATTTTTTCTAGGAGCATGAGCGAGTTGGTCAGCGCTGCCGTTCGGACGCCCATCCATCACGGCTGGGCAAGGTGACCAGGTTAATCCCTTCTTTTTGTGAGCGAACATCAACACTGCTGTATGTGCACACAAAGACTCTAAACCCGAACGTAGTCGGAATGAGTACACCGAAGATCGCATCTGACTGAATGATTGGGGTCAGCTAATTGGATCGAGAGACCTACGCCTCTTTTGCCAACGACAAGAGGCTTCCAATGCCCTCGTAAAAGCGAGCATAGATTCAGACGCTTCGGCGCAGGCGTGACTGTCGCTCGAAACAATCACGGAACGGAAGAAGAACCCCCGATCAACTCTTGGTTTTGCTAAAATGATTTTCTGCCTTATCTGACAAAAGAAGTGCATAATAACAACTAATAGGCGTACTCGTGCGGGAAGGAGGCCAAGGCAATGCTGCTGGTCCCACCCATTTGCCTCGGTATGGCGAATCCTTACTACAAGGAAGCCGTAGGGGTGGTTTGTGCTTCAGTCAAAGCCTATTGCATAAGAAAGCAATCTTTCGAATCTCGTTGCATTCCAAGACCTTCCAAGCCTTTGGCAGAAGGCCTTAGGTCGTTTTCTAGACAGACGTTTTTTATCGCCACTCAGGGAGCACACCATGGGGTTTCTTGAGCTGGTTACTCTGGCGACGGCGCTGCTAAATCGCGAGAAGCGCATTTCTTGCCGTATGCTCGTCCGGCTCTTCGAACTGGATGATTCAACTCTAGAAGACTTAAAGTTTGAACTTGTGCACGCAAAACGGTGCGCGGCGGAGGATGAAGATGGGGTTCTGATCTGGGCTGAGCAGACCGAGATCCCCATTCACGAGCGGCTTCCAGTACGCGATGCAGATGCAGTGCGCACACTTCCACGAGCGATCGAAACACCAGAACCGGAAATGCCTACCGCGGAAACCACACCGGCTGAAAGTCGCCGGCAGTTGACCGTCATGTTTTGTGATCTGGTTGGATCGACTGAACTGTCGACTCGTTTGGACCCCGAGGATCTTCAGGAGATCATTCACGGGGTTCAGGAGTCATGCGCCGAGGTAATAAGCTCATTTGGCGGTCATATCGCCCAATACCTGGGTGACGGTATCCTAGTCTATTTCGGCTATCCCCAGGCCCATGAGAATGACGCAGAGCGGGCTGTATTATCCGGTCTCGGCATTATTGAAGCGTTGGCGGGCGTCAAGTTGCAGCGTGACAAAGGCATCAAGCCTAGTGTGCGGATTGGCATCGCCACCGGACTTGTCGTAGTCGGAGAAAGAATTGGTGAGGGGTCTCCGAGAGAGACGACGGGGATCGGTGAAACGCCAAACATTGCTGCACGCTTGCAGGCGATGGCAGAGCCGAACACAATAGTAATTGGCGCCGCGACACACGAGCTTGTTGAAACGGCGTTCAGATGTGAGGACCTCGGCGCACTTGAGCTCAAAGGCGTAGCCGAGCCGATGCGTTCATGGCGTGTGACCGGAGTTACAGAAGCCGAAAAAGCGGAGGATGAGAACGTTGCGGTAGACGGCTTCGAGCTGTTCGGTCGCGACGAAGAGGTCGGCCTACTCGAGCGCCGCTGGGGGCAGAGCATGGACGGCCACGGTCAGGTGGTGTTAGTCAGCGGCCAGGCTGGCATCGGAAAATCCACCTTGGCCGAAACGTTGGGTAGACGGATTAAGAAAGAAGGGTTCGCCCGCACCACGTTCCGCTTTTCTCCTTACTACACTAATAGCGCGCTCTATCCTGTCATCGAACACATAAAGCGGCTCTCGAAATGGGAAGCTGGCGATGCCCCGTATACATATCTAGCCAAGCTCGAACGGATGCTTGCTAATTATGACTGGGACACCAAGGAAGTCGTGCCGCTCTTTGCCGCTCTGCTCTCGCTGGAGTTGCCCGCAGGGCGCTATCCTCCGCTGAACCTAACACCTCAAGAGCAAAAGCAACGCACCCTAGACGTGCTAGTTGCCTGGACGCTCGGGGAAGCCGAGCGACAGCCGATATTCCAGTTATGGGACGATCTCCACTGGGCGGACCCCACTACACTCGAGCTCCTCGGTCTGCTCACAGACCATGCCGCCACGGCGCCCATACTTATCGTGCTCACATTCCGCCAGGCATTTGTTCCACCGTGGTCTACACGCTCGCATATGACACCGATTACATTAAGTCGCCTTGAAGAGCCGGATATCGAGGCGATAGTCAAGCAGCTCGCAGGTGGCAAGGCGCTCCCTGCTGAAGTAGTTCAGCACATCGTCGAAAAAAGCGATGGTGTACCTCTGTACACTGAGGAACTAACCAAGGCGATCCTGGGATCCGGTCTGCTGCAGGAAGAAACTAATCGCTATGACCTAACGGGCCCACTTTCGTCTGTAACGATCCCGGCGACGCTGCAGGAGTCCCTCGCGGCCCGGCTCGATCGGCTGCCGAAGCTGCGCGAAGTGGCCCAACTAGGCGCCGTGCTCGGGCGCGAATTCGACTACGACATGCTCAGGGCCATTGCGCCGATGGATGATTCCCGCTTAGAGGACGCATTGAAAAAACTGGTGGGCGCTGAACTCCTCTATCAGCGGGGGCTCCCACCACGAGCAAAGTACATCTTCAAACACGCTCTGATACAGGACGCGGCCTATCAGTCACTGCTAAAGCGAACCCGAGAGCAATGTCACCGGCAGGTGGCCGACATTCTGGAAACACGGTATCCAGATGCAGTGAAAAACCAGCCGGAGTTATTGGCTCATCACCACACCGCGGCGAATTCTCCTCAAACGGCTGTCGAATACTGGCTAAAGGCTGGCCAACAGGCCGTCAATCGCTTTGCAGATCGCGAGGCGGTCGGCCACCTTGAGAAAGGCCTCGGTGTGCTCCTCACTCTCCCTGACACACCTGAACGCGCAGGCTTAGAGCTGACCTTGCAGACCAGTCTCGGGCCTGCCTTGATGGCCACAAAAGGGTACGCGGCACCAGCTGTGGGCGAAGCATATCTCCGAGCCCGAGAGCTTTGCCAAGAGCTCAAGGATATAACGCATCTTTTCCCCGTCCTCTGGGGTCTGTGGATGTATCACATGGTGCGGGCCGAGCATGAGGCCGCAAGCGAGCTGACAAAACAGATTCTCAACGTGGCCCAAATGACTGGCGATCCGGACCTTGCCCTCGAAGCTGACTTTGCGGCGGGGCTAAGCACATTTTATTGCGGTGACTTGCTCTCTGCACGCGAGCATCTCGAAAAAGCCATCGACGCCTATGATCCGGAACAGCACAAAGGGCTGGGTGCAACATATGGTGGCCTAGATCCCTGCGTGTGTTGCTTAGAATATTTAGCTTGGACGCTATGGTTGCTCGGCTATCCCGATCAAGCTTTGAAGAGAGCCGACGAGGCGCAACCTCTCGCGAAACAAGTGGCCAATCTATATACACAAGCCCGCTTGCTTTATTGGGACAGTCTGGTGCGGCAATTTACCGGTCAGTGGGAGGTGCTGCGCGAACGTATCGATGTTGCCATCCAATTGGCAACGGAACACGGATTTGCCCTGGTGCTGGGCGTAGGCCCGATCATGCGTGGGTGGGCGTTAGTGAAAGACGGGCAAACTGAAGAAGGAATAAAAGATATAAATCAGGGGCTCGAGCGCTACCGGAACACAGGCGCAGGGTTTCAGTTGCCGCATCTGCTGACGTCGCTCATTGAGGCCCACAAGAAAATTGGGCAGGCAAACGAAGGACTAACCGTGCTGGCCGAAGCCCTGACCCTCGTGGAGACAACTGGGGAGCGCTATTACGAGGCGGAGCTGCAGCGGCTGAATGGAGAGTTGTTGCTCCTTCAATCCCCCGGCGATACCGCTGAAGCGGAGGCCTGTTTCCAAAGCGCAATTGAGATCGCCCGTCACCAGCGAGCGAAATCATTGGAACTGCGAACAGCAATGAGCCTTGCCCGACTGTGGCAGCGCCAGGGCAAGGGAGGTGACGCCCGCCAGCTGCTGGGGGACGTGCTCGCCTGGTTCACTGAAGGCTTCGAGACCGCGGATCTAAGGGATGCCCAAGCCCTTTGCAGCGAGCTTGGCGAAATGACCAAAAACGCGGCCGACGGAAGGCAGGCGGCAGAGTGAGTGACCTCCCAGCAACCGTCTTTCTCAGCTGAATTGGTTGCGGGGGCTCGAATCCACCTATACCGAACATGCCTCTATTACGCGCGAGATTGAGGGAAATAGGTTCAAATCGTGGGCTCGCAACCAGCGTTATTTGCACCTCGACTATGCCGTCATCTGAGCCCGGTTTTTTGGCACTTAGCGGACATCGGCTAGTGGAGTGGGCATGTCTGCTTTTAGGCTCAGAGCGGACATAGCTCGCCCATAAAGGACTCAGGAGTCGCGTAGACGGACGGGCAGGTAGCAGTCTCATGCGGTCGCCTTCGCCGGACTTCACTCATGACTTGCGCTCCTTTTGCCGTGTGTCTTCCTACCTTCGGCATGCCGACTGAATCGTTTCTTTGTTGCCATCGTTGAAGATGTAGCGGTAGGGCCAAGTCGGTCTATTCGTTTAGTGCCGCGTGCAAAATTTTTCTTGAAAGCACGCACGGGACTTGGAACCATGCGATTCAGCCAGTATGGATCTATGCAAATGTTGGTAAGGTTTCTACCGTCAAGAAGAGTTGAGAATATCCGAGGGAATGGGCATGCCGCATATTGTAACGGATAATTGTCAGCGTTGCCGCTTTACCGAATGTGTGGATCATTGCCCCGTGCAGTGTTTTCACGCCGACGACGAACAGCTCTACATCAACCCTGACGTTTGTGTCGATTGCGGCGCTTGCATTCCGGTATGCCCGGTTCAAGCCATCTACGACGTGGTCGATATGCCCGACGACAAAGAGCCCTGGGTCGCGGTGAACAAGGAGCGCGCGAACGTTTTGCCAATTATAGACGCGAAGCAAAATCCGCTCCCAACCGCTGAGGCGCGCCGTGCTGAGCTTGGTTTTTGACAGCCGAAGAGGCTAGGGCCGGAGGTTAGCGGTTATGTCGGCGCGGTGCCCGCTGCACATCGTCATTGTGGGAAGCGGGCCGAGCGGCTTCTACGCGGCCGAGGCGCTGCTTCGGTCCGGGCGCGATGTTCGGGTGGATATGATTGAGCGCCTGCCAAATCCGTACGGGTTGGTGAGGAGCGGCGTTGCCCCGGATCATCCCAAGCTCAAGCAATCCATCTCCGTCTATCACGGCATTGCGCAGGATGAGTATTTCAGTTTTTTCGGCAACGTCGCCGCTGGGCGAGACGTGTCGATCGCGGAGCTTCAGGGCAGATACCACGCCGTGCTACTGGCATGCGGCGCGCACGAGGATCGACCTTTGACGATTCCTGGTATCGGTCTCCCGGGCAGTCATAGCGCAACGGAATTTGTCGGCTGGTATAACGGCCACCCCGACTTCTGCGACCATGCATTTGACTTGAGCTGTGAGACCGCGGTGATCATCGGCCAGGGCAATGTCGCCGCCGATGTGTGCCGAATCCTTGCCAAGCCGATCGATGAGCTTCGGACAAGCGATATTGCCGAACACGCTCTCGATGCTTTGACTGCGAGCAAGATCAAAGAGATCTTCGTCATCGGACGCCGAGGTCCAGCGCACGCTAAGTTCACGGCGAAAGAACTTCGCGAGCTTGGGAGTATTGCCGGTGCTACCGCTCATGCAAGCGCTGAAGAATGCGTCCTCAACGAGGAAAGTCGCATCGAGCTTGAAGACAGAGCCAATTTTAATGCGGCCAAAAATGTGGTGTTGTTCGACACGTTCGCCGAACAGGTTGAGGGGCACGGCCGCAAAATCCGCTTTCGCTTTTGCCTCAGTCCAGTCGCGTTGTTGGGCCTGGATCGTGTCGAGGGGGTTTCGTTCCTGCGCAACCGGCTCGAAGGTCCGTCGTTTTCGCAAATTGCTCGTGCAACGGATCAAATCGAGACGATCCCATGCGGCCTTGTGTTGCGGAGCATCGGCTACCGGAGCGTGCCGATCGATGGCGTTCCGTTCGACGACACCCGTGGGCTGGTGCCGAATAGGGCGGGTCGGGTCACGGACGGTGGCAAGCCCGTGGGCGGGCTCTACGTCACGGGCTGGTTGAAACGCGGCCCCACCGGCATCATCGGCACTAATCGTGCCGATAGTATCGAGACGGTCGGGAACATGCTCGCCGATGCCATGGAGTTAGAAACAAAGCCCGGTGCGGATGCGCTTCGGTCGCTGCTTGCTAAGCGCGGCATACGATGGGTGAGCTATGCCGAGTGGCTGAAGATCGATGCCGCCGAGATCGAACGGGGCAGGAAAAAGGGGAAGCCGCGAGAGAAATTTACGCGGGTTGATGAGATGCTGGCTGTGCTGCCTTCGCACGCTTGATCTTCACGATCACCAAGCTTGGTTAGTTGTCCGTCGCGATCGGACCGTCCGCATCCTTCCAAGAAGTGAAGTCATTCGCCACTTTTTCAGTCCGGGTCGGGCGATGTGCCTTGCCTCAGCCAGCTTTCAGATGGCCTGGCAGCTTAGCAACATTCACTGCCGTTCCGCATCCCTTAGCGCCTGCACTAAGGCGGAGAAGAACGCCTTCCGATCGATCACCCTGTGGTCTGGCCCGATGTAGCCCTGGATGAGAGCGTGCGCAGTCTCACGCGCCTTCTCGTCGTCCGTCATGTGGAAGCCCCTCTGTGCTTCCCCCGCGCAGGCTAGCCCCGGCAACTCTTAATCAGCGGGTCCACGGTTCGAGTCCGTGTACGCCCACCAACCATCTACCTGATAGCGTCAATGTTTTTCAGGTAGGTGGTGCAGCCGGCTGGCGTCATCCTCCGTTCAGGTTCCAAAGAGGTTCCAAAAGTCGTTCGAGTGACGTGCTAGCGTCGAAGTGCGCGGGTCAGGTGTGCAATCGCAAGGGGGTTGGCCGCTTTGTGGGCTTGGTACTTGGGTTAGGGCAGGGGGCACCCCCGCCCCCAAATGGACAGGCCCCGACCCCCGGGTACCCTGTTCGAGAGGGACCCCTTTTGAAACACAGGCTAGGAAAAATCCAATCTGTCTCAGCCCGACTGCCACAGAGCACCATCAAACCATCGCACCATGGGATGGCCGCGCGGTGTGATAATGGCACGTTGCGATGGTGTTAGTTGGCTATGTTGCGCGCAGGCGCCTGTGCGCCTTTTAGAGTAACGCGGAAATCCCAGATCTAATCGCCGAGGTCTGCTAATGACCCAAAGCGGAGGTCTATGGTCTTGATACCTACCAGCGGAGATTAAGCCCAACGATTGGTCCGTGCTCGATTAGATCCATACCGTTGTCTCCGAAGGATCCGTCCTCACGGTAATCAACCGCCAGTGCGCGGTAGCCAACCACCGTGTTGATCGATGTTCCAAAGCAGTTCACATCGAAGGCATAGGTTGCAATCGTCTGCCAGGAGAAGTCGCTCCCAACACCAAAGCCACCCACGTCTGCCACGAGGGTCAGAATCTGGCCGCCGCCAAAATCATGTCTGATGCGGGCCCCAATAAAGGGGTCGACCCATTCCATATCGCCAGAGTTGGCGTTTGCCAGAGCCCGTTCGAATTCGATCTCAAGGGTACGTTCCAGCTTCTTACTTTTAGCTTTGGGGCTCACGCCCTTCTTCTGGGCAATGCGTGTTGCGATTTTCACTTTGCGCAGATCTGGCTTTAAGCCATTAGCGACAAGAACGCGACGAACAAGATCGCGAGCATTAACTGTCGTATTGCCGGATAATTCTGCAGTGATCGATCCGGTCACGTCGACGGCCATGTCGACTTCTTGCTTCCAATACCGCGCCCCTCCCAAGAGATCGAGCGCGGTGTGTGAGTTCGAATTCGACCAGTTGGCAACCTCGAAGGTGGCCCCCGACTGGATGATGGTCGACTGATAGTCGAGTTCAGTTCGACCATTGACTTTCAGATTGGCATCGAGGGCCGCATTGAATTTGGGAACTCTGTTTAAGGGGTTTCCAGCGCGCCCCCCACCTGCTTTGCGGGTGCCAGAACCGGAGAAGCCTAAATCTGCCCAGACGACATCGGCGAATAGCGAGAGCCGACCTCGTCGCGCTTCGATGAGGCCGGTAAAAGCCATCAGGGAGTCGCTCTTGTCGACCAGGTCACCAAAGCTTGCATCAACGTCTGAGGTGATCCCTCGTGCCGACACGTCGCCGTTGAGGTTGAGAAGCCAAGCGTAAGGAGTGAGCCTAAATTCCCATCCGGCCGATGTTTCGTATGGCTCACGCAAACCAACGTCGGCGCTCCCACCGCGGTCTGCGCCAAGCGAATGGTTCGCGACAATAAGAGGGCCAGCTAGGACCGCGAACATAGCAATGAAACGCAGCGTGGACATAGTCTATTTCTAATCCTTTCAGACAGCATGTGTGTTACCAATGCGCGTCAGATGCGCGCTATATCGGTGCGATGGAGGTTGGTACTAAGCGTCCGGCAATAGCTGAGTTGTTTGTCAGGCACCTCAACCAAGGCCGGCTCATGGCTCTTAGGCTCGACGAAGCACGGGACTGAGCCTAGGCTCAGTCACAGGGCCAAGAACGCATCTGGTTGCCTGTTTTCTAAACGCCGCAGTTCGAAATTGTTGGAGAGGCGATATGAAGCGACCCCCATGGACTCACGTCTTAAGTTCGGCGGGAATTATATTCGGAGCGCTAGCAATTTGGTTGATTGCTCAGCCCTACAACGGAACAACCTCCTCCTCAGTCGATGGAGAAACCACAGCCCGCGTGTCGCTCCTAAGTAGGGCATATGCGCAAAGCAAGCCGCCGACGGCGTGGTCGCCTACTAAGCCATACCCCGTGCAGACAGCTTACTACCCCGGGACGGAAGAGTTGGCGCGGGACGAAATGCGGGTTGTTGCGTGCGGTACCGGAATGCCGCAACCACGGTTGAAGCAAGCGGCGGCTTGTTTTTTGGTAGAACTTGGCAACGGCGACAAGTTCATCTTCGACATGGGAGAAGGGTCGTTCGAACGCCTTATGGCCCTCGGCATTCCCCTCGACCAGCTCAATAAGGTCTTCCTTGGTCACCTGCACCTCGACCACGCAGGTGACTTTCCCGCCCTCTATTTTACGGGGCCGGTCAACAACAGATTGGTGCCAATTCGTCTTTGGGGTCCTGCGGGGGTTAAGCCGGAATGGGGAACTAAATCTTGGGCCGATCATATGCAGAAGATGTGGGCCTGGGAGAGAGCGACACGCGGCGCGGCGGTGGATCCGCGTGGTCTGAAACTGGAGGTCAACGAGTTTGACTGGAAAGCCGTCAACAATGTCATCTACGACGAGAACGGCGTCCAGGTTCGTACCTTGCCAGCGATTCATGGTGAGCAGGCGGTCAGCTTCATTTTGGAATGGAATGGTCTGACGTTCGCGTTCTCCTCAGACACGCTGCCAACGAAATGGTGGCGAGAGCACGCGGCCGGTGCTGATCTAGCAATTCATGAGTGCTTTGTGCCGCCCCAATTCATGATCGAGAAGTATGGCTTTGCACCTTCGGAGGCGATTTTCGTGGGATCGCAAGGGCACACTGCGGCGCAAGCCTTCGGCAAAATTATGTCCACCACGAAGCCCCGGCTTGCCGTCTGCTATCACTTCCAGAACGACCACGATACGGCATTAGCGGTCTACTCTGCTATCCGCGAAACCTACGACGGGCCGTTGGACCTTGCTATAGATTTCATGACCTGGAACGTCACGAAGGACAACATTCGCACACGTATGGCGGTGCCGAATGAAGAGTCCTTCCCGGCGCCAGTTCAGATGGCCAAGCAGCCGCCAGACTCTGCCGCAGAGTTCCCATTC
>Ga0209013_10005934_pt1 | contig 10431 bp, 7 predicted proteins | sample Cruoilmetagenom2_FD_187291 | JGI IMG/M metagenome (GOLD analysis project Ga0209013, IMG submission 187291) | Oil polluted marine microbial communities from Coal Oil Point, Santa Barbara, California, USA - Sample 2 (SPAdes) (version 2) | ecosystem: Environmental > Aquatic > Marine > Oil seeps ...
TAAATAATTTTGTCGCTTAAATAATATTTTTGCCTGACCTTTTTCTGTTCAGGCCCCTCGATTCTGCTATATCCTGGTCCGTGTTCTACGGTTGTAAGCTGAAGCGGACATTCCCCACCTTTGTCGCATATAGGGCAGTCCAGAGGATGATTTATTAAAGTAAATTCTACAGTTGCTTTCCTGGCTGCAACTGCTCTTTTAGAGGTCGTTTTAACTATAAGACCTTCTCTGACATAGGTGTTACAAGCCGGCATAACCTTTGGTACACCCTCAATCTCTACTAAACACTGCCTACATTGGGCAACCACGCTAAGGGCGGGATGATAACAGAAATGTGGAATATCTGTACCAATTCGGGATGCAGCCTCAATTATATTAAGGCCGTCTTCGACTTCAATTTCTTTTCCGTCAATTGTCAGTTTTGGCATGGAGAATTATCAATAAAAATAAAGTTTTGAAAATAGTATCTGAGCATTATTGTCTTAGCAAGTAATGCCATATAAAGTGAGTTTACCCAATATCTGCCAACATGTCGCAATTAGAACCCTCAATTTAAATTCATAAGGACTATACATACAAAAAAACAAAGTTATCTCAGGGAGTTATGTAAAAGATCTATCAATAACAAGGACCATATGCTTAATGTTGTTTATATGGGGTTGTGTTATACTTGAAATATAATAATATGCGCTCAAAAGTACTTAAACCTATATTAATATTTCTTTTAATTATAGCCCTCATAACAGCGCTCATGTTTTTTGCTGTTCAGTCAAATATTTTCAAACAATTTCTGAGGGTTACAACTAATGCCGTAGTTAGCTCCCTGACGAGCCAAGGCTTTATTATAGGCAGCATTGAGGGGGACATCCTTAGAGGAATTATATTAAGGGATGTGTCTTTTGAAATCGAGGGTCAGCCCTTCATCGAAACTGATGAAATATTTATTGATTATTCCTTACCTCTTTTGCTAGATAGCTCAATGTTATTTAGTAAGGTTATCCCACTAGACGAAGTGTCTATAACAGGTCTTAAGATTAATCTTGTCCAAAATGAAGACCGGACCTGGAATTTTGAAAAATTAGGTGCATGGAAAGAGCCAAAAGATAAAGAGGACTCTCCGCAATGGAATATCTTTATTCAGAATGCCATATTGTCTCAGGCTAAGATAAGAATAGATGACCGGGTCAAGAAGCAAATAACAGATCTCAAATCAGACAAGATAGATCTAACTATCAAGATGTTCAAGATTGATGAAAGGATCGAGATGCAGCTCAGAAAGAGTAACCTCGGTATAGTGTTTGAGGGCTCTGAAGATGATGTCATGTATCTGGACGATATAACCGGCAGGGCAACCTACCGTAAAGGTAAGGAAACGGACAAATTTACTGTGAGGCGTCTCAACTTTATTACCGGAGGAGCCGAAATTTCTTTAAAAGGTGTTGCTACCAATTTACAGCACCCCGATTTCAGTTTCCAGGCTAGAGGAGTTGATATTGGTAAGGATGATGGAATAGGCGACATCAATATGGAGCTAGAAGCAAAGGGACACTATGAACAATACAGATACCTTACCGCTCAGGGAAAACTTAAACTGGTCAAGTCTACTTTGAAGGGGGAAAAGATAACCGGAGGTATTGATGATATTAATGTTGATGGCCCAGACGTAAAGTTGAAAAGAGGGACACTAAACACTGATTTTGGTGGTGCATCTTTTTCAGGGGATTTGGATCTGGAAGAGATTTTGGCCGAAGGAAAAAACAATAATCTTAATATAAACCTCTCCATAGATTCCTTAAACGCCGCGAGAATATTAGAGATGTTTGAAACAAACGAGGTCGCAGAAGAGAATGAAGAATTAGAAGAGCAAGTAAATTCAATTCTCGATGCAAATCTAAACGCAGCATTAAACATAAAGGGGAGCTGGAATAAAAATCAGAATCTGCAAGCACTGGTTGATTTATCTAGGCTCAGTCTGAGCGGTAGCGATGTCGGAGAATTAACCCTAAGTGGTCCGATAAGTCTTAAGGGTTCTTCCCTTGATTATGATCTTGATACAAATTTTATTAAAACAGACCTGGCTTTCTTATTAAAGGATGATAATTTCAAGAGCAGCCTTAATTCCAAGCTTAAGCTTACAGGGTCTATCCCATTTGAAGGAGATTTTCTTGACGGTTTCGAGGGCTCTGTTGATGGCAATATTCTTCCTTCAACCATATCAGGTCTCAGTATCAAAGAGGGGAAAGTTCAAGCTAATTATAGCCAGGGGTTACTGAATATGAAGTCTCTCCTTGTAGATTCAGATTCCGCAACATTTAAAGCGTCCGGATCCATCAGCCAAGAAGGTTCAAAGGGGATAAATTATAGCGCAGATATAGTTGACCTTCGAGTATTGTCCAATTTTATCGACGATATGGATCTTAAAGGATTTTTGAAAATTAAAGGCAATGTAAAAGGTGATTTCACCAGGCCGAAAATTGTTCTAACCGCAAGTGGATCTGATATCACGGATGAAATAGGCAGTTTTCTAATAAAAGATATAGAGCTTTCGGGAAACAGCTTTATTAGCTATGAGAATCCTGAGCTGCATATCAAGGGCACTATGAAGGGGGCTGAGTTTAATGGGCAGAGAATTAAAACTGCCAGTTTCAAAGCCGACAGCAAAGGTGAGATAATAGATGGAAGCTTGAATGTTCTGGGTTCCTCGAATGCCAAATATAAAGCGGATTTTAAGCTTACGGAACTAAATGAAAATGAAAGTAAGATAGAAATTAGTAATATCAACCTCAATTTTCAAAAAGAGGTCTTAAAAAACAAGACGCCGGTTTTGTTATCCGTATTTAAAGATAGGATTAGTGTAAGTTCTTTTAATTTATATCATAAAGATAACTATATTATCGGGGCTGCTGATTTAAGTTATGATGGCGGTCTTAAGGGTTCTTTGGAGCTGAAACAGCTAAATTTGGAAGATATCTCACAGTTATTAAACCTATATTTCCCTTTGAAGGGACGCCTCACTGGTCTGGTAGATCTTGACACTTCTCTTAAATATCCTGATATAAAAACTAATATTAAAGCTGAAAATCTGGAGTTCATGAGTTTTACAAGTGATGAGCTTTTGTTAAATCTGCTCGTATCTAAAAGCGGTGTTGATTTTCACCTGGACATAAATGATAAGTCTAAAAAAATACTGACGGCAAATGGAAAAGCCAACATAGATTTGGGTTCCGCTAATTTACAAGAAAGCTATAATAAAGGAACCATTGATATTAATATTCAGTCAGACGGTGTAGATATTAGCCCGCTTGCCGCATTTAATCCGGAGCTTGAGAAAATAGAGGGGAAATTAAAGATTGATGTAAGCGCTTTTGGAACTGGCGAGAATCCAAATGTTTCAGGAAAAATCGAAGTGGAAGATGTTAAATGCGATCTTTATTCCCTGCGTAATGATGTGGAAATTCCCTATGCAGTGATGGACTTAGATGGGGTATATGCCGTACTGCAACCGGTAATAATTAACACTGGTGAAGGTAAGGGTATTTTTGACGGAAAGATAGATTTGAGAGATCTGACTTATACAGCTAAAGGTACAATGGACGGGATGTTGGTTAAATCAAATCCTGACGATGTAACAGCAAATCTTTACGGGGATATAAAAATTAAAGGTCAGGGATTTAAGGCTTTTATTGACGGTAAAATTACAGCAAATGAAGTCAAAGCGATTGTTCCGGAAAAACCGGTGAAATATATAGAGAACATACAGTTTGTGGACAACCGAAGTGCCCGGTTAGAAGAATTTATCTTTACCGGGAAAGGCCCAGAGGATTATTTTATAGAGCATATAGCTATGGACATAAACGTAGATATACCTAACAATTCTTGGATTAAAGGTAGCGGAGCAAATATTGAGGTAGAAGGGAAGCTTAATGTCAAAAAAAATTACGGTGAAATGTATGTTGTAAGCGGCAGTATCGATGTAGTCAGGGGTGAATACCATTTTATGGGCAAACTTTTTAACATTGAAGGGGGCACAGTTAGCTTTAGAGGTAAAGAAGTTGTTAATCCATTTTTGGATGTAAGGGCTTTGTATGAGGTTTCGAGTGTTCAGGTCTATATCAACATTACAGGTACAGCGGAAAAACCCAAAATACAGCTTACTAGCGATCCGCCTCTTGATGAGAATGAAATTGTGTCCTATCTAGTTTTTGGAACTTCTACTGATAATCTTTCCTCCGATGACCGATTAGCTTTTCAAGAAAGAGCCGGTCAGGTGCTTGGCACTATGGCTGTGGGAGAGCTAAGAGAGATGCTGGGGGAGGAATTTGCCATTGATGTAATAACTATCAAGGGAGGGGAAACAGGATTTAGGGATACGCATGTAGAAGTAGGCAAATATGTTACTAAAGATTTATATGTCGGTTATGAGCGTTTCTCCTATGAACGTTTTTATTATGAGCGTTATTTCTTTAGCCCGGGGCTCCCATCCTCAACTGTAACTGCTAATAGCGCGGTCATAGAATACAGACTGTTTGATTTCTTAACCGTGGAAAGTGAGATTGGGGAAGAGTCAGGAGCCGATCTCTTTTTTAACTTTGATTATTAGGCTCTAACATCATTTTGCATAACTAGATTTAATTGCAAACAATAATTTCTATTTATTAATAAATTTCCTTATACCACGCACGGCTTGCATTATTCTTTTCTCATTTTCCACAAGTGCAAACCTTACAAATCCCTCTCCGTAGTTCCCAAATCCTATTCCAGGAGAAACAGCTACTTTAGCTTCCTCAACTAAACGCTTTGAGAATTCAAGAGATCCCATGCTCTTAAACTCCTCAGGTATTTCTCCCCACACGAACATAGTGCCCTTTGGCTTGGGTATATGCCATCCGGCTCTATTTAGTCCTTCAACAAGTCTGTCGCGCCTAAGCTTATAGAGGTCTCTAATTTCGTCCACGCATTCCTGCGGACCGTTGAGTGCTGCTATGCCGGCTACTTGTACAGGTGCGAATATCCCGTAGTCCATATAGCTTTTTATTCTTTTCAGAGCGGAAACTATCTTGGCGTTTCCTACCATAAATCCTATTCTCCAGCCAGGCATGTTATAGCTTTTAGAGAGCGAATAAAACTCGACTCCTACTTCTTTAGCCCCGGGGATTTGAAGAAAACTCGGAGCCTCGTATCCGTCGTAGCATAGCTCAGCATATGCCAGGTCATGTACTACAATAAGGCCTGATTCCTTTGCAAGCTCGTATATACTTTTAAAGAAATCAATGTCCACTGTCTCGGTCGTTGGATTATTAGGGAAAGAAATCATGAGCACTTTTGGCTTAGGCCACATTTCTTTAAGTGCTTTTTCTATCGATTCCAGGAGCTCTGATCCGCTTGAAAGCGGAACGCTTTGAACGTCTCCTCTTGAAATGATTACAGAGTATATATGAATCGGATATGCAGGATTAGGCACAATCACCGTGTCTCCCGGTGATAGTATTGATAACATCAGATGGGAGATACCTTCTTTTGATCCAATGGTGACCACTGTCTCAGATTCCGGGTCTAGGTCTACATCATATTTTCTCTTGTACCAGTCACAAATTGCTAATCTTAATTTTGGTATTCCTGCGGAAGCTGAATATCTATGTGCCCTGGGATCAGCTGAAGCCTCTACTAGCTTACTGACTATATGTTCCGGAGTCGGTTGATCGGGATTGCCCATTCCGAGGTCAATTATGTCTTCCCCTTGGGCGCGAGCCTTAGTCTTGAGCTCGTTTACAATGTTAAAAACATATGGAGGCAGACGTCTAATAAGTGAAAAATCTTCTGGTGTTTGGGGCATTGTTATTCCTTTTTAATTTAGAGATAATATAAGTGAATCCTTGACAATCTCAAGGTAAATAAGTCAAAATACTTCTTAGTACATAAATTCTGGGTCTCATGAACATTAAATCTATAGTACTTGTCATAATATTAAGTTTATTCTTTCCTTTATCAAGCGGTTCTCTTGAGAATTATCCTCAGTATGGAAAAGCATCATGGTACGGGGGAAAGTTTCACGGTAGAACAACCGCAAGTGGAGTGCGTTTTAACAAACATCACTACACAGCAGCCCATAAAAAACTCCCCTTCGGAACAATTATCAGAGTGACAAACTTGACAAACGGCAAAGATGTTTATGTTAGGGTTAATGACCGAGGCCCGTTTGTAAAAGGACGCATACTTGATCTCTCTCTTGCTGCAGCAGAGGCGATAGCTTTTAACGGAAGAGGAGTTATCAGAGTCAAAGTTGAATTAGTATCGTTACCTTAAATTTAGGCTCTATGTAATTTGTAATCTTTAGAAGATAACACTCCTGTGTTAAAATCCATATGACATGAATGTCAAAACACTACTCTTAATAATCATTGTTCCTGCTGTGTTTGCGTGTGGGAAAAAAAGCACCACTTCATATCCAAGTCCTGAACAAAAACCCTCTTCAGCTCCCGGTTATACAATTGAAGGCTCTACTCAGGTTGGGCTCGCTTCTTGGTATGGAATTGAAGAGCACAACAATTATGCTGCTAGTGGTGAGCGGTTCAGTAAACATGATTATACTGCGGCTCATAAAACCCTTCCCATGGGAACTGTAGTAAGGGTTACTAATTTAGAGAACGGAAGAGATGTCATAGTAAAAATTAATGATCGGGGTCCTTTTGTTGGGGACCGTATCATTGACCTCTCGCATGCTCCAGCTACATCAATAGAAATGGTTCAGAAAGGTGTAGTTAAGGTAAAGGTGGAGGTAGTTTCAAGTCCTTCTACAAAAAGTTCTAATTACTTTACCCCTGAGTACACTGTACAAGTTGCTTCATATCGTAACGTGACTAGCGCAAACAATGTGAAGAGAGTACTAGACCGCAAATTTAATGATGTAAGGGTTGAATCCGTTAATGTAAAAGGAAATAAATATTATAGAGTTAGGGTAGGGCGTTATAGTTCTAAAAACGATGCCAAAAAGGCGGCTTCAACGCTCAGAAAACAGGGCTACACCACAAGGGTAATTCTCGAATAATTCAAATCACATACAAGAGGACTTTTAATTATGGATCAATTTGTTAAATCACATGGACTGGGAAACGATTATTTTGTTATGGACCAATCTGAAATATCATTTGAACTTACATCTGATGTAATACAACTACTTTGTCATAGAAACTATGGCATAGGGGCAGATGGGATACTTCTCTTGGTCCCGTCGGATAAAGCTGATTTTGGCTTGAGAATATTAAACCCAGATGGCAGTGAAGCAGAAAAGAGCGGAAACGGGCTCAGGATTTTCGCCAAGTATTTATTTGAACACGGTCATTGTGATAAAGAGGTCTTTACTATTGATACTCTTGGTGGGATTGTTACCGCAGAGCTTGAGACAAATGATGGCTTAGTACCGTTTGTAACTGTTGAGATGGGAGAAGCTACTTTTCAGAGCAACTTAATTCCTGTAACCGGGGATGAGAGAGAGGTGGTTCAGGAAGAAATTAGTGTTGGGGGTGAATCATTAAAAATTACTGCAGTGTCAGTTGGAAACCCTCACTGTGTAGTGTTTGTTGATGAGCTAATTGAGGATCAAATCAGAAAGCTTGGCCCTTTACTTGAAACCCATGAGCTTTTCCCAAATCGTATAAATGTCCAGTTCGCAAAACCTGTATCCAGAGACAAAGTCGAAATACTAATATGGGAACGCGGCGCTGGTTATACCCTTGCTTCCGGCAGCAGCTCCTGCGCAGTAGCATCGGCCTGTGTAAAAAATGGCTTCACTGACGGCAGTGTTACTGTCTCAATGCCCGGAGGTGATCTAGATATAAATATTAGAGAAGACTGGTCTATAAAAATGAGAGGCGCGGTGGAAGAAGTAGCGGTAGGCAATTTAAGCATTGATATATTGAAAAGAATTGAAGCTCTAAATCTTTAATCAAACTTTCTAAAAGCCTTTCAAAAATTATGAAAAAGTTCTTAATATCAGCGAACACTATACTCCCTATCTCTTCAAAACCTTTGAAGAATTATGCTATTTATATCGAAGATGGAAAAATTCAAGATATCGGAAGTCAGTCCGAGCTTAAGAAAAAATATCTCAAGGTCAAGCAAATCAATCTTGGAGATGGAATCCTTCTTCCGGGTTTTATAAATGCCCACATACATCTGGAGCTCGGGTGGATTAAAAATCGGATTGGTAGCTTTAAAGGTTTTACAAAGTGGCTTGAGCAAATAATCGGCGCGAAGAGACAAGGGGTTAGCAATCAGGAAATAGAGGACTCTGTATCCAAAGGACTAAAATCGCAGATAGAGTGCGGAGTAACTACAGTAGGAGAAATTTCATCTTATGATGGTCTAGATATACCAATATTGAAGAAATCAGGACTCAGAACTGTGCTTTTTAGAGAAGCCGTGGATAGTAAAGAAGAGATAATGGACTTTGATAATTTTAAGACATCTCCTCTCTACGAGGAAAGACTATTTCCTCATGCGCCGTATTCTTGTAGTCCACGACTTTTAGAGAAGGTGCTAAAGTCTTGCAAGAAAAGGAAAAGACCGCTCGGTATACATCTTGCTGAAAGTAGAGAAGAGATTGAGTTTGTAAATAGAAAAGCCAATAAAATTGAAAACGAAGTCTTCCCACTAATTGATAAGAAGTCATTTAAACGAAAACAGGCTAATACTCCATTTGAATACTTAAAAAGTCATGGATTTTTTGATAAGACTAAAGTCACAACTATTCACATGGTTCAGGTAAAACCGGATGAAGTCAAAGAAATAAGGGATCTGGATATTGGAATTGTTTTGTGTCCTAGAAGCAATTTGTTTCTCCAGGTTGGTGTGCCTCCCCTTAAAGAATATGCAAAACTAAAAAGGGTAGGTTTGGGAACAGACGGACTTTCCAGTAACTATAATCTCGATTATTTTGAAGAGCTTCGGGTACTTCATCTCCTGTGGTCTGATGCTTTAGGAAAAGAGGCCTCATTTGAAGCAGTTTATACAGCTACTCTCGGCGGAGCCTCTTCCCTATTTCTGGAAGATAAAGTTGGTAGCATTGATATTGGAAAAGAAGCTGATCTTATATTCCTAAATTTAAAGAATGAATCCAAGAATCCTTACCTCTCAGTGGTGTCTTCTAATAAAGAAAACCTTGAACTCTTAATGGTTAATGGAAACATCCTGTATTCCAAGAATCCAGACCTAACTAAGAACTGACATGCCTCAGAAGATAAATAAAGTTTTTGTCTATGGAACACTACTGCAAGGTGAGTTCAGAAGCCGACTTATGGGCGATTGTAAACTGCTAAATGTCTTAGAAATACCTGGAATGCTTTATGACACTGGAAGAGGTTACCCAGCCGCAGTATTTGATTATAAGTCTGATACTTCCGTTAATGGTGAACTATACTTAATGGAAACCCCTAACAATAAGCTAGAAGAACTTGATGAAGCCGAATCAGTAGATACAGACTTATTTAAAAGAGTGCGATTGAATCATAGAGAGGGAGATTTCTATTCTTATGAAGCAGGTTCACTGTTAGAAGATTGTACAGTCCCACAAAATAAGATTACAGAAGGTAATTGGAGAAGATTTTCCTCACTTTCATTTCATGATCCAATTTCTTTCGCACTAAATTTTGAAGACCGACAGAAATACCTATACAGAGAGGCTGTTTCACCTAATGCTGAAGGATCTGTTTATATCAGGGGAGAAGTCCCCATACTTGTCAGCGCTCCCCATGCCTCTGTCCACGAAAGAATGGGCAAGTTAAAAAGGCAGGAGTTTTATACCGGTGCTTTGTCAGTGTTAATGCACGCGCTTTCAGGCTGTCATACGCTTTACACAAATAGACTTATGAAATCAGATCCTAACTATTATGACGATTCTTCTTATAAGGCTAAATTAGCTGAGATAGTAAAAGCAAATGAGATTAAATTTCTTATTGACCTTCATGGTACGGGTTCGGAAAGAGAACATGATATTTATCCTGGAGTAGGAATCAGTAAAGAGTTTTTGTTAAGTAATGATAATTTTATGGATGAGCTTGAGAGCGAGGCCGCATTAAACGATATATCTGTTGGGAGTTTAGATTTATTTCCTGCTGCAAAACAGATGACTGTAACCAAGTATGCCGCAAGAGAGCTTGGAGTGCCGTCAATCCAGCTTGAGGTTAACCAAAGACTAAGACAGCCTGAAAAAACTCCACAAGAGTTTATAAAACTCATTAAGTTTTTGAAAGACTTTATAGAGAAACTATCCTACTTGATTAGCTAGAACTTCAGCTATGTGTTTTGCTTTCTTTTCTGATAAGTGCTCAATCTGGTGATGGCATGAAACGCCTGATACCACAATTATTGTCTCAGAGCGGGTCTTTCTTATTGCAGGCAATAATCTGTCTTCAGCGATAGTTTTAGAAACCTCAT
>Ga0209013_10005935_pt1 | contig 10429 bp, 9 predicted proteins | sample Cruoilmetagenom2_FD_187291 | JGI IMG/M metagenome (GOLD analysis project Ga0209013, IMG submission 187291) | Oil polluted marine microbial communities from Coal Oil Point, Santa Barbara, California, USA - Sample 2 (SPAdes) (version 2) | ecosystem: Environmental > Aquatic > Marine > Oil seeps ...
CAGGCCCACACGGGTGAATTTAAAGAACGCGCTGATGATCAGGACCGCCAGGATCGCGATCACAAACGACCAGACTAAATTTTGTTTCAGGATAATAATGATGTTTTGTCCGTTATAAATAAAAGGCGTTGTAAGCTTATACGGATTTGCGGCTGAAAAGATTTGCGGGAAATTTCGCTGCACGCCACCAAAAAAGACCAAAGCTAAACCTTGCAGAACCAGGCTAAGACCGAGGGTCATCACGATAATAGCCAGCAAAGGTTGTCCGGTCATGGGGCGTAATGCCAGGCGTTCAATGACCAATCCCAAAAGTGCGGACATAATCAAGGCCAGGATGACAGCTAACCAAAGCGGCAAACCGCGATCAACCGCGAACCACCAGGTGAATAAAGCACCCAACAACAGCATCTGTCCATAGGCGAAGTTAAAAATATAGGTAGACTTGAAGACCAGCACCAGACCCAGAGCCGTCAAGGCCAGTGGACCGCCCGCTAATAACCCTGTTACCGCAAATTGGGGTAATAACTGCCAATTCATACTCAGTCCTCCTCCGTGTCCAGTATTGCGACGTGCACGGTGGTCTCAATCACGCCTTCTCTACCGTCGCGATATTTCACAGCCGCGCGCACTTGGAAGGAGTCGTCCTCACCATACATGGTCGTGATCATGTCGTCGTACCGTTCACTTAGCTGGCCCCGCCGTAATTTTCGGGTGCGCGTCAATTCACCTTCATCAGCATCGAACTCTTTGTGCAGAAGAACAAATTTATGAATACGAGCCGGGGGTGGTAAGACACGGTTTACGCGTACCACGTCATTACGGATCAAATCATAAACTTCCGTTTTCTGTGAGAGGTCCACGAATGTCGTGTAAGCCAGACCTCTTTTCTCAGCCCACCGCCCAACGTTGTCAAAATCAATATTTATCAGCGCGGATACGTAGGGTTTGTCCTCTCCACCCACCGTCATCACGTTGCGGATATACGGGCTGAACTTGAGCTGCCCTTCCAGATATTGGGGTGAATAATTTTCTCCACCCTCCAGCGTGATCATTTCCGTCAAACGATCCAGGTAGATAAGGTGGCCATCCTCATCCAAATGTCCTGCATCACCAGTGCGGAACCAGCGCTTTCCATCCTCATCCCGGTAAATGGCTTTCTCAGAAGCTTCGGGATCCTTGTAATAGCCCTGAAAAACAGTATCACTACAGACAAGGATCTCCCCGCCCTGGGCGATTTTTATCTGCAGACCATAGACAGGTACACCTACTGTCTCAAACTTCACATCATCTCCCACATGCAAGGTATGGACCTGGGCTTCGGTGGAGCCATACAATTGCTTGATATTCACCCCGATGGCTCGGAAAAACCGGATCACGTCCGGGTTCAGCGCGGCGCCCGAAGAATAGGCAGATTTCACCTGCGTCAACCCCAGTTTATCACGCAGTGGGTGAAAGGTGGCAAGTTCTCCCAAGGAATTGAGCAGTCTCCAATATAAATTAATGGGTTTACGCTGCTCGTATTTCAGGCTGGCAACTTTGTATCCAACCGGCATGAAGAGCTGATAGAAGGAGCGGTTGATCCACGAAGTTTCGGTGATATTAACTTGCACGAGCGACATCATATTTTCCCACAATCGTGCGCTGTACAACATGGCCTGGGGCGCAATTTCGCGAATGTTTTCTCGAACAGTGTCAGGTGATTCCGGGAAGTTTACTCTCATACCGGTGCGCAGATGAACAGTAAATCCGAGCACGTTCTCCGTAATCCAGGCTGGTGGCAGGAAAGAGACATAGTCGTCCGTTTCTGAGCGTGGATCAACCATCAAGGTCTGGTCACAACCGGCTATCAGGTTGCGGTGACTGATCATTGCCCCCTTTGGCAGGCCTGTGGTTCCCGAGGTATAGCAAAATATGGCTGTATCCTCTCCCCGTCCTTGCTCTACAGAACTTTCAAAAAGGTCTGGTTGTTGTTCGTCTAATATTCGCCCGCTCGCGCACACATCTTCATAGCTGATCAGCCAGGGTTCATCGTAACTCCAGAGACCCTTTTCATCCCAATATATCACACGCTGGACTCTTGGTACCTGCTCACGGATCTCCAATAGTTTGTCGCACTGCTCCTGGTCTTTGGCAAACACAAACACTGCATCTGAGTGATCAACTACGTATTGAATTTCCGGTGGAGCACTGTCAGTAAAGATGCCAACAGCCACACCTCCGCCAGCTTGGATTGCCAACTGCACCCAAAAATATTGCGGGTCATTATCGCCAATAATGCACACCTTATCTTCGCGCTTCAAACCAAGTTCGATCAAACCCAGGCATAACTGCCGCACCTGCTCGTAGGACTGTTCCCAGGTATAAGGACGCCAGATACCCAGGTCTTTCTGGCGCATGGCAATCGTCCGGTCTCCATACTTGTCGTATTCAGCAATCAGGTTCTTAGGAAGCGTGTCGGAATGGTTCATCACGCGTCTGCCTCACCAAGATATGCGTTAATCACATCCTGGTTGTTGTAGATATCGTCTGGCGTTCCCTCAGCAATTTTCCTACCGAAGTCAAGTACAACGATCCGGTCTGCGATATCCATCACCAATCCCATGTCATGCTCTATCAGTAGAATGGTTGTACCCCTTCGTTCGTGGACATCTAAAACAAAGCGGGACATGTCCTCTTTCTCTTCCAGATTCATGCCCGTCATGGGTTCATCCAGAAGCAGCAAACGCGGCTCTAAAGCCAATGCACGCCCCAGTTCGACCCGTTTGCGCATGCCATGCGGCAGAGCGCCCACGATAGCTTTGCGTATATGCTCGATTTCCAGGAAATCAATGATCTCTTCCACGACCTCCCTGTTGGCGATATCTTCACGGTGCGCGCCACCCCAATACAAAAGGCATTGGACCATGCCGGAGCGCATGTGAATATGACGCGCTGCCATCAAGTTATCCAACGTACTCAACCCGGTATAAAGCGCGGTATTCTGAAAAGTGCGCGCAATCCTCAGCCGTGCAATGCGGTAGGGGGGATACCGGGTCACCTCGTGCCCTTCAAATTGTATGCTACCGCTATTAGGATTATAGAACCTGTTGATACAGTTCAACAAAGATGTTTTACCTGCGCCGTTCGGACCAATAATCGCTAGAATCTCCCCGCGACGCACGGTGAAGCTGACGTTACTCAACGCCTGGATCCCGCCAAAATTTAATGAGATGTCCTGTACCTGTAGGTGAACTTGATCTGTTGTCAAAAATGTACCTTTGAGATCAGGATAGCACTTAAAAATTATGATTAAATTGTACTTCGATTGTCGATGTTACGCTCTTAACATAATAACTTTTTATCTCTGGGATTAATATCGCAAGTTGTCGCCCTGCAAAAAAATCCATTTACTCCCTAATCCCTCTTAGCCCAGAGAATAATTTAACCAGTTAAAAAACACTGGATGCCCCTAGAGCAGCTCATTACTAATTTCTTACTCACATTATACCCCACCCCCATCTATTTCTTCAACCTCCCGTATTCAAGTGCATCACCCATCGCCCGATAATTTATAAACCTTATCTCGTCGGCGCACCCGGCGTACAACTTGCATCGCCACTTCCTGTCCCGCCCCTGCCTCCTCGATAGACTGATGCTCGATTTGTAATGATTTAACTTCCTGTCGAAAATCTGTCGTTCGACTAAGAAAGTGCACGCTGTCACCCAGATGAATTGAACCGCTGAGTTTAATCACCGCCACGCTGATATTCGTATAGAAATGAGTTACTTCACCTACCTGGACGCCTCCCATCGCTCACACCTCCTTGCATATTCATCGATTGTGTAGGTTTTCTTGACACACTTCACTACAAAATCTATTCATCTGTTATCGAACGGATATCATAACTGTGGACTGTTGATCTTATTATAATTTTTTTCTTTGCGGATCGATCACCTCCTCCTCGCCTCCACCCATAGCGTCATTTCACAGCCTCTGATAACGGTCCGTAGACTCTCTCTGCCAAATCAGGACCGAGCACCAGGTCCGCTAAGCGGCGGTTGAGCTCCTCCTGCGAAGCGCCAGGGTGCCGTTTTCTCAGGCCGGTCAAGGAGAGAAGCCGCACCGACTCGTTCATCTGCGCCACCAGCTCCAGCTTGCGCCATGCGGGGGTCGAGCGATTCAGCTCCACCAGCAAGTGCGTGGTCTGCGGGTCGGTGTCCGTTGGATAGGTATCAGCCATTTGAAACCTTTATTGTCTAAGGAGTTTAACATTATGATACATGAAAAGCACGCTTGATGCAATCTGGAACTTACTTATACCTCTGAGATATTGTGGGTGCTGTACCTGACCCGAATAAATCGGAACTGAAAAGGTTTCTATCCAGTTAATTCTTGCACATAACAAAGGGTCAACTGGTTAGGCCTTAACTGCCAGTCCAAACCGTCAAGATGGTCGATCAGCCAAATAAACCTGCGAGTCACACTGGGGACGGCGAGGAGGTCAGGAAGAGAGAGAACGCAACGGGGACAACAGCTGGGTCATGATGGGGAGAACGCCGCCGAGACGGCGGCTGGATCAGGGGGTGGGACGGTGGCTGGATCAGGGGGGGACGGGTAAGTAGGTCTGTTTCTGGATCTCCGAGAACCCGTGATATAAATTGGTAACCAGGTCTGTTTAGCGAACTATATTTCATGTTGGTTGCTTGTAGAGTGGAGATGCTATGCTGGCGGTTTACTTAATCTCAGCCACCCTTTTAATTGTGCTCTCGTACGTTATCTTGCGCGTTAAAATCCGGGGGGATTACCTCATGATGGGGCGTGTATCCGTGATCGGGCTACTGCTAGAGCTGCTGATCTGTTTTTTGTATATGAACTTCCCCTACATATACCTGCCCCTGGACTGGCTGGAACTGCCACGCTTGCCCGAAATCACGCTGCACAGCCTGCTTGGGTTGGTGCCTATCGGATTGGGCCTGCTGATCACGCTGACCGGAATTGCCACGTTGGGTCTGAAACGGTTCCTGGGGTTTGGATCGCAAAAACTGCGCGCAGCCGGGATTTACCAATTCAGCCGCAATCCGCAGATCGCGGGCTTTTTTCTGGCAGTAATCGGCTTTGCGGTCTTATGGCCCTCCTGGTACGCCCTGGGATGGGTGATTTTGTTCTGCCCGCTGTTCCATATGATGGTGATCACCGAAGAGGAATACCTTCGAAGTTTGCATCCAGAGTCGTATCAGCGTTACTGCGATACGGTACCGCGCTATGTCGGGATACCAGGGAGTATGTGAGCGCATTAACTGGGGACAGGCATTAGCGTCCAGGAATCCCGCGGGTCAGCGGGTCGGATGTGAACATGGCGGGCACGAACGCCGCCGGGACGGCGGCTGGATCAGGAGGATGGGACGGCGGCGTGATCAGGGAGGGACGGGTGCTGGATCAGGGGGGGGACGGCGGCTGGATCCAGGAGGGGGATTGCGCGGAGATCAAGATCAGGAATAGCAAGTTTTCTGCCTCTCACCTCCTTTGTTTGATGATCTCAACCGCAATACGGAACCCAGTTCCAATCACTTCCCCACATTTCTCCAGGGGGCCGCACTGCATCCACTCCAGCGCTTCTCTTTGATCCGCCAGGTCGAACCTTCTGCCGAACTGCGCTTCAATGATATCCCCGCACATGGTGCTTCCCAGTTCGTCCTCGAAGTGCCGGTAAAATTTCCGGGCCGGTGGGAGTGAATTCAAATACGCCTGCCAGTTGTCCAGATTTTCCTGATCGCGCCTGTAAAGGAGACCGAGCGTCATCAGGCAGCCTGACACCAACCCGTACTGATACAGGTAGGGCGCGCCGGGGTCGCAGCGGCAGTAGTAAATTGAATAGACGAATCTCACTTTTTTATTCATAACTGGTCACCAAATATAGTACGATTAAAGAGAAGTCTATATAAGGTGGCAAGTCGCTTGATGTCACGGTCTCATTCACAGCACGCAGCACGAGTTATTACTTTGGGCAGAATCAGGTAAATGGAGAACAGCAGGCAATTGTGCAGCGAAAAGTTTTTCTACACAATGGAGAAAGCGATCAATCATGGACAATTTTAACTTGAATGACTTTACAGATTTACCCCAAACCCAGGACACCTGGTACCTGGCCGTCCGCAAGATGCGCACCTGGATGAAGGACGAAGACGGATCAATCATCCGTCCGAACATGTCCGTCATCCTCAACCTGGACATTGGCCTGATTCGCGATGTCAAATTGTTAGCGGAACCGGCACCCCAGGAAGTGATGGAAACGCTGTTGGCTGCCATACAAAAAATCGACGAGACGTTTGGCTTTAAACCGGAACGCCCGGCGCGGGTCTTCCTGGAAGACAAAAAATTGTTGGAGGCGCTGCGCCCTACGCTCGAGGAAATCGGCGTGGAAGCCAGGTGGCGTACTAAGATCCAGGAGGTTGAAGATATCTTAGCCGAGCTGGAAGAAAACATGCTGGAAGGAGCGCCAGATTTCCCGGGTCTGCTGGAACAACAGGACGTCAAACCACGTCTTGTGGGCGGGCTGTTCGCTGCCGCGGCCAACTTTTACCGCGCCGCCCCATGGGTGCAGTTGAGCAATAACGACCTGCTGGCCATCACCATCCCGCCTCAAAAAGAACCCTACTACGTGATCGTGATGGGCCAGGGTGGTGTTGAGTACGGCCTGGCGCTGTGCAAAAGTTGGCAGGACGTTTTGCGCCAATACGGACCCTACGACCGTCCGGAAGACCTGTTCACTGAAGAGGGGCGGCACGTCATGTTCTTTAATGAAAACATCGAGGTGCCGTTCGATGACCTGGACGACCAGGAGACCTACGGCTGGGAGCTACCCGAAGCGGGTATTTATCCCGTGCCCATGATCTTCTACGCTGCGGATGAGGTACGGCGCCCAGATAAGTACGAGATCCAGTGGTACGAAGCTGCCCTGCGCGCCTTCCCGCGTTTCGTGCAGGAACACCTCACCCTGGACGAAGCCAGCCGGCCCCAACCGGCGGAAGCCCGCATTAAGGTGGCCACGTCCAGCGGCAATGTGACCGTGACGATCAAATTCCCAGGCGGTGAGATGCCAGTAGACCGGGGCACGCCACTAGAAGACTTTCTCCTGGAGGAAGAGGAATCACCGGAAATGCCCTTCGACCGCCGCAAGATGGAGGGTGACATGGCGCGCTTCAGCGGTGATTATGGCGATAGCGGGGTCGATTCAGAAGTCGCTCATGCACAAGAGATGATGTACGATGCCTGGGAGCAGGACAACCCGGCCCGGCGAATCGTGTTAGCACACAAGGCGCTCAGCATCTCGCCCAACTGCGCCGATGCCTACGTGCTGCTGGCGGAAGAAGAGGCCGACACCCGCCCGCGCGCCCTGGAGCTTTTCCAGCAGGGGGTGGATGCTGGACGGCGCGCGCTGGGTGAAGACTATTTCGAAGAGAACAGCGGTCATTTCTGGGGTTTATTGGAAACACGCCCTTATATGCGCACCATGGAAGGCAAAGCCACATGCTTGTGGCAGTTGAAACGCTACGAAGAATCCATAGAGACCTACCAGGAGATGCTGCGCCTCAACCCGGGTGACAACCAGGGTATACGCTACGTATTGGCGGACCAGCTGTTGAGCCTTAACAGGGACAGTGAGCTGGATAAGCTGATCCAACTATATCCGGATGACGGGGCTGCTGTGTGGCTGTATACCCAGGCGTTGCTCGCCTTCCGCCAGAGCGGCGCGAGTACCAGTGCGGACCGTAAGTTAGAATCCGCATTAAGCCAAAACCGATTCGTACCGGAATATCTCACAGGGGCAAAGCGCCTTCCAAATCGCCTGCCGGCTTATATCGGCTTTGGTGACGATAATGAAGCTGTGGATTACGCGGCCATTCACCTCAACTACTGGCGCCGCACACCCGGAGCGGTCGAATGGCTGGGCGAGCGGTTGGCGAAAGCCCCACTGCCCGTCGCAGACACCGCCAAACCCAAACGCCGTAAAGGCAAGAGCGGCCTGAAGCTTGGGGATTCAGTGGTTGTGAAACCCGAGGTTACCGCACAAGATTCACCCACAGATCTAAGCGGCTGGCAGGGTCGCGTAGAGGAGTTCGACGAGAGCGACGAAGGTCCATTGGCGCTGGTCCTTTGGGACAGCATCACCCTCACAGAACTCTCTCCTGCCTACATTGAACAGAGCGAACAACAAGGTCTTGCATGGGATAGGATAAATTTACTGGAGGATGAACTCCTCCCCGCTGAGTCCAGAGACACACCCGAAGAGCGGGAAGTGGTTTACATGGAGATTTCCAAACAGTACCCCTGGGCTTACCTTGGCGAGCAGGGACAGCGCATCCAATCTGTTCTGGGCGATATCGATGAGGATGATGAAACCGCGGCACTTGAAGCATGGGAAAACCATGTGCGCCGGCACTTGAAATTCCCCTTTAAGGCCGAAATTGCAGATTACCCGGTTTATGAGACGTTGGAGCCTGGTGAACGGATCGAAGTCCTGGGGATTAAAGGTATCGATGAGACCTACGGAATTTTGATGCTCGTGGAAGCTGGAGATTCAATTGGCATCGTAGCGCTGATTGGTTTTGAAGTGGTTGAACAGGACACGACCAATTTCCAGTACATCGATGACTACATCACCTGGTTCATGGAGGTGTAGATAATTTTTGTTCCTGGTGATGAAAATTTGCGGAGAGGGGTGGGGGGCCCACCAGTAATGTTAAATAAAACAGCCCTTGTAGGGGATTTTTGAGTAATAGAGAGCGTCTAACCATCCATATTCCGCAGGAGAAGGATATGCAATGAAAGAGAACAAGAAACCCATTTCTACGACTTCAAGCCCTGACAATCATTTTTATCGGGCTGCCTGGAAAGCACAAAAAAAGGTGCCCTGGGATTTCCTGCACAGCTACCTGTACGCGCGCTGGCCGTACCTGTACATCGGTATCGGCAGTAAAAATCATCCCATCGCCAGGAAGTTAACCCCCATCTTCCAGGCCTGGCGCAGGCTGTTCCCCGCACCAATACCGAGGCAGCGCATCCCCCCATCCACCACCCAGGCATCCGGAACCGTGGCAGATTCCTACCATGGGAAAGTGATGCCATTAGAAGATGCTCGAGACTTAGTTATGGTCAATGAACCGGTCAACCTGCCGGACCTGGAGCAGGTGATCCCTTACGTGCAGGCGCGGGCGATCATCCAGCAGAACCCGGATCATATCCTGCTGGTGCAGTGTCCCTGCCGGTTTTACAAAGAAGATCCGTGTCTGCCGATCGATGTTTGCCTGGTCATCGGCGAACCCTTTGCCAGCCTCATGTATCAGCACTATCCATCACGAGCAGCATGGATCACGCAGGAACAGGCAATCGAGATCATGGAAGAGGAAGATGCTCGCGGTCACGTCCACCACGCCTTCTTCAATGAGGTGATGCTGGGGCGCTATTATGCGATCTGTAATTGCTGTTCGTGCTGCTGTGGAGCCATGCAGGCGCATCAAAGAGGCACACCCATGCTCGCATCCTCGGGATATCTTGCAACGATCGATGTGTCTGAATGCGTCGCTTGCGGAACTTGCGAAGAGTACTGCCAGTTTGAGGCTTTAGGGGTGGTTGACGGTAGCAGCCGTGTGGATGAGGATCTTTGCATGGGCTGCGGCGTGTGTGTCAGCAAGTGCCCGGAGAACGCTATCTCTTTACGCCTCGATTCTGACAGGGGCATACCCCTGGAGATACGCAAATTGATCCAGGATTCGCAAAAATTGTCTGTTTGATGAATAAATAAAGAAGCGATTATTCAACAAACACCGCGCCTGCTTCAGCCGCCTCTCTTCTTCGGAGGTCTCCATGAATACCCTCACGATTTACTTACTTTCAATTTCCCTGCTGTTTGTTGCTGCTATTTTTATCTTTCGAGTACCCGTACGACGTGATTACCTTCGAATAGGACATTTATCTGTTGGTACTTCTGCTCTCCAGGCTCTTCTGTTCTTCGTTTATGGCGGTTTTCCATCCATCTACCTGCCTGCTGAATGGCCGGTGTCGCACGTGAATCTCGTCCTACGCGTCATAGGGCTGACGTTGATAACAATCGGGCTCGCTGTCATCCTGGTTGGCATTTCTCGCTTAGGGATACTTCGATCGTGTGGTCGGCAATCGGGGGTGTTGAGAGAGTCTGGCTTTTATCGTGTGACGAGGAACCCCCAGGTCTTGGGCTGTGTATCCTACGTGATCGGTTTCGTGATGCTTTGGCCCTCCTGCTATGCCCTGGGTTGGGGACTATTATTCGCGCCAATTATTCACATCATGGTGCTTACAGAAGAGCAGCATCTGCGCAATACGTACGGAGAGGAGTACGAGCGGTACTGCAGCCGGGTTCCACGCTACCTTGGATTTCCCAAGGGGCGCCAGAGAGGTACTACCTGACCACTC
>Ga0209013_10005936_pt1 | contig 10429 bp, 10 predicted proteins | sample Cruoilmetagenom2_FD_187291 | JGI IMG/M metagenome (GOLD analysis project Ga0209013, IMG submission 187291) | Oil polluted marine microbial communities from Coal Oil Point, Santa Barbara, California, USA - Sample 2 (SPAdes) (version 2) | ecosystem: Environmental > Aquatic > Marine > Oil seeps ...
CTCCTCCTCGCGCCTTGACCTCGGCTCGCGAGCCCCATCGGCGGACGGCACTGGGGACACCGGCCGGACCTCTAGGTCGAAAACTCCACTGGGCACGGCACCTCGCCGCCCTCGCGACGAATGCCGGTGAGATATGCAGGCAAAATCGGAAGGCTCTCGAGCCACGCCCGACGGGTCGACAGTCCGAGTATGATGGTCGCCGGATTAAGAATTGGCGACACAGGCGAACACCAACAAAAGCGAATCTAACCTCGAGAGTTATCTCGGTTGGTTGGCGATCGTGCTCGCCGCCGCGCTCCCGCTCTATCGCCCGTGGGTGACCCTGGCGACCACCGCGATCCTGGTCCTTTGGCTCTTCGGCGGCGGGCTCAGCCTTCGAGCCGGCCGCCTACGGAGCCACCGACTGACCCTCGCGGTCCTCTTCTTCCTTGCGCTCAATGTCATTTCTCTTGCCTGGACCAGCGATCCCGGTGCCGGCCTGAGATACCTCACGAAGTACCGATATCTGCTGCTCATCCCGATGCTGGCGAGTTCCGTCAGGCTGATCTATCGTCGCTGGGCTGTGACCGCCTTCGAGCTCGCCGCTGGTGCATCGGTCGTGCTCTCGGTCGGCATTCTCGTAGGAATGTTGAGACTCCGCGACGCCCACCCCGGGAATCCATCCCCGACCATGGCCCACCTCGACTACGGCCTGCTGCTCGCGCTGGCTGCGCTAATGATCGTGGCCCGGATCCTCTACTCCAAAATGAGTGCCGGCCGCACGGCTTTGTGGACCGTCCTCGCGATCCTCACAACCATCGGCCTGATGGTCAACATCGGCGGCTCCGGCCACCTCGCCTTTGCAGGCGGGCTCGTGGTGCTCTTGGTCCATTGGGCCAGGGGTCGTCCTGCACGCCTGGTCATCGGTGTCGGCACCGGGTTCGCGATGGCGTTGGTGCTGGTGTGGTTCTTGTTCCCGAAGTTCCAGGCACGCGTCGACGAAACGCACACAGAGCTACGGAACGCGATCGTCGATCAGCGTTACGACAGCAATCTCGGGGGGCGGGTCGCGGCGATGAAAGTCGCCCGAGAAATATTCCGCCAGAACCCTTGGTTCGGCACCGGCGTCGGCGCCAATATCCCGGCGTTTCGGAGGGCCCTTGATACCCGCTTCAAGGAGCTCAAACCCTCGATCTACTGGTACCGGCATTTTCATAACCAATACGCACAGGTCGCTACTGAACTCGGAATTGCGGGCCTGTTGGCGCTTGCCTGGATCTTCTGGGAGTTGATTCGAGCGCCGCACAATCGCCGCGAGACCGACGCGGCGGCTCTGATTCTGGCCACGGTCTATCTGCTCGGGTTCCTCGGCGAACCCTTCTTCCACAAACAAATCACGTTGGTAATGTTCTCGCTCTTTGCGGGTCTCATTTCGGCTGATCAATTGGATGCGGATTCGACAAAAGGCGATGAGGGTAAAGGGTTAAGAGTCAAGAGTGAAGTCGGATTCGAATCGGCGGACCTGTCGTGAGAATGCCTTAACTCTTAACTCTCAACTCTTAACTTCCTTCATCCTGGTCCTGCTCCCCAAGCCCATGAAGGCCTTCCCAGGTGCTCTCGTTCTCATCGAACTCGGGCAGCATCGGGGGGATGCCGCGCTCATCGTTCTTTTGCCAACCCCACAGAATCGCGAACTTCATGTAGGTGCTGTAAGACTGCAGCAGGCAGAATATGATGCCAAGAGATCCGTCGAGGATGCCGAGCTGCAGGATGTAGGTTCGGAAGAATCTCCATGCCGGCCGCAAGAGGACCTCGAGCGCGGAAGTGCGATCGCCGTCCCTCCAGCACTGGGCGGCATTCCAGTATCCGTACTTGGCGAGGCGGAAGGCGTACTCGTCGAAACTGCGATCGACCATGTAGTGCTCGATAGCGTTGTCGAGTATCGGTGTCTCGCCGGATGTGTGAAGAACCGAGTGCACCCGCCGATTCTCGTAGTACGCCGCGCCCTTCCGGAACAGCCTCGCGACCCGGTCGTGCTGCCAACCCGAGAACCGGATCCGCTTACCGAGGATGTACACATCGCGATTCATCATGAAAGCGGTATGTTCGGTACCGGCGGCGAGGAGATTGACAACCTCTAGGCGCAGTTCCGGTGTACATCTCTCATCAGAGTCGAGGAGGAAGATCCAGTCGCTCTGAACATGCTGCATCGCCCAGTTTTTCTGGGCGCCGGCACCGAAATAGTTGCGCTGGAAGAATCTCACTTTGTCGTATTGCTGCGCTATTTCGGGCGTCTTGTCGGTGGAGTATGAATCGACGACTACGATCTCATCACACCACAGAAGCGACTCGATGCAATCGGCTATGTTGTGTTCCTCGTTGAATGAGGTGATGACACCGCTCACCTTGGGCCGCTGGCGGCCATTTTCGGTTTTGTGGGCTTCGGGGTCTTTCATTGCGTCTCACCTCGTGTGTCGTCGAGAATCGCAGATTGTCCATAAACGGCCTTCGAGCCGCGAAATCCTAGCATATTCGGAGTTTTAGATGATTTAGAGGTACTATGGAGTGATGGCCGATTCTCGCCAACACGTGTTGGTGGTCGGCGCTAAAAAGGCCGGCCTCGAGCGTGTCGCACCCATGCTGCGACGCGCGGATTTCAGCGTACACTCGGTGGAGCCGTCTCCGTTTCTCCTCGATCTGGTTCTCAGCACGGAGTTCGAGCTGGTGATTGTCACCTTCCCGTTGGACACTTTGCCACTCGACGATCTCATCGACACCATCCGCGACGCAGGCTCTGCCTGTCACGATGCAGGTCTCCTCCTGCTTGCCGAACCCGAGCTTCTCGACGACGCCCAATCGGTGGTCGACCTCGGCGTCAACCGCGCCATCTGCTGCGATTGGAGCGAGGCACGACTCTGGCAGGCGATTGGTGACCTGATGGAAGTCGCACCGAGGATCTTCATGCGGGTCCTGATGCACGCCGACATCGAGATCAAGAACGAAAAGGACCGTGCGATCTTCCAGACAGTCAACGTGTCGGTCTCGGGAGTACTCCTACAGGGATCCGATCAGCTAACACCGGGCGAGACCTTCGACTTCCTGTTCCGCCTGCCGGGAGGTGGTCTGGTCGAAGGATCGGCCGAGGTCGTCAGGCAGACGAATCCTCTCCGGGAAGGGGTCGATGGCATCGGAACCCGCTTCACCTCATTTCGCGGAGAGTGTCAGGAGCGACTGTCGACGCATATTGGCCGTCAGATGGAGCTCGGCAAGAAAAGGTAGAGCCGTCCCATGTTGTTCATCCGGCCCGCGATCTCGGCGGCCTCGTCTCCAGCACCTATGAACAGATCAACCCGGCCCGGGCCACGGATCGAGCCGCCGGTGTCCTGATTGAGCGCAAACCTGGAGAAACGCTGCTGTTCTCCTTGCCCGCCTGGCATAGTACCCTCGATCCAAGCCAATACCGGCGCCGGAAAGAGTCGCCGGTCGGTGGCGATGGAACGACCGGCCGTCACCGGCACTCCGTAGCATCCGAGCGGTCCACCCTCGGACTCCAACGGTCTGAAAAACACGTAGGAAGTGTTGTAGGCAAGGACCCTTTCGATTTCTTCGGGGTGGGCCGCGAGATAGGCCCTTATTGCCTGCATCGACATCTCTTCACGAGGAATCAGCCCATCGTCGATCAGCAATCGGCCGATCGACCGGTACTCCCATCCGTTTGACACCGCGTAACCGGCACGGAGTCTGGTGCCGTCGGGAAATATGAGAGTTCCTGAACCTTGAACATGAAGGAAGAAAACACCGACCGGATCGGCAAGGTAACCGAGGACCGGTGCCGTATTCGCCAAGCCTCCGCCAAAGTCGATCTCTTCTCGATCGGCATAGCGAACCAACTCGTGATCCTCGACCCTGCCGACAACAGCCCGGGGCGGTTTTTCGAGACCGAAGGCTTCGAGGTCCACCATCACGAGGTCATCTGGAACTCCGTAGACCGGGTGCTCGAACGGTGACTCGGGTTCCCGGCGCGCCTCGATAAGTGGCTCGTAGTAGCCGGTGAACAGCACCTCACCACGACCATCGCGGCCCACCGAACGGAGGAGGACGAACTCCTGTTTCAACGCCTGAGTCAAGCGCTCGTGGTCAGATTCTTCGCGAACCAGCTGTATGAAGCGCCTGGCCCCGGTCCCCAGTTGACCGGCGGTGCGTTCTTCAGAACCAAATGTGAATACTCTGTCCTGGGGAAGGGCATCGAAGTAGGACAGCGAATGCTCCATCGCGGCGATCAGCCCCTCCGGATCGAGATCGTCAACCAGCGCGGGCCACTCGCCTTGTGGCACGGTTCGTAGCGGACTCTCGACCGTCGGCGGTACGCGGGACGCACAGCCCACGAGCACCACGCAGACCATCAGCGCGAACGCTCTGGGGACCTGACGAATCACCGAACGAGGACCAGCGACAACCACGGCCAGTAGGTAATGATCAGCACGGTCAGCAGCAGAATCGCCAAGAATGGAAGCGCCGCACGATAGAGCAGGACGATCGGTTTGTCGAAGCGGTAGCTGGCAATGAAGAGGTTCATCCCGACGGGCGGCGTGCAGTAGCCGATCTGCATGTTGGCGAGGAAGATCATTCCGAGATGAATCGGATCGATCCCATATCCCGCCGCAATGGGGAGGATCAACGGTACAACGATGACCAGTGCCGAAAAGATGTCGAGCATCATCCCGAGTATGAGAAGGAAGAGATTGAGGAGGATCAAGAAGCTCAGTTTGGAGGATATGTGGGAGGTGACCCACTCGAAGAGCCTCATCGGCACCTGCTCGTCGATCATGTAGTTTGTCGACGCGAGGGAAACACCCAGGATGATCAGGATCCCACCGACTAGAACCATGGAATCCCGCATCACACCGGGCAGGCGACGAAGGGGAATGTCCCGGTAGATGAGAACCTCGACGATGAAAACATAGACGACGGTAACGGCCGCTGCTTCCGAGACCGCAAAGAATCCGCTGTAGACCCCACCAAGAACAATGACCGGGAGTGGAATCTCCCACATCGATTCCCGCAGCGCCGCCGCGATCTCGCGGCGGTCGAAGGGTTGCCGCGTCGCCCGAGTACGCACGAAGCCGCCCTCGCGAATGCAATAGAGCGAGAGCAGGAAGAGCATCAACAAACCGGGGAGGATGCCGGCGACGAAGAGATCGTCCACCGACTGCTTGGCGATGATGCCGTAGAGGATCAGGGGCAACGAGGGCGCAAAGAGCAGCCCGAGGCTGCCGGAGGTGGTGATCAGACCGAGGTTGAACCGTTCACGGTAACCTGCGGCTGCAATCGCCGGATACAACAGGGCCCCCATCGCGATGATGGTGACGCCAGAGGCTCCGGTGAAGGCGGTGAAGAGAGCGCAGACGAAAAGCGCCACCACGGCGAGACCGCCCGGCATCCACCCCAGCATAACGTTGGTCACCCTGACGAGACGCCGCGGGGCCTGGCTCTCGCCGAGGAGGTAGCCGGCAAAGGTAAAGAGCGGGATCGCGATCAGGACCGGGATCTCGGAGACCCGGAATATCTCCATCGGCACGACCATCAGGTCGATGTCCGAACCCGCGAAACCGATCAGCGCACCGGCCGCGATGATCGCGAACAATGGCGCGCCGAGGATCGCCAGCAAAATCAGTGCGATTCCAATGAGGATCACGGCGAATCCTCTTTGGCGATGCTCATTTTCATGTGTTTGATGGCAAAGAGAAGATAGCGGAATGCAATAACACCAAAGGCCACCGGAAGGATCGCCTCGCAGGCCCACACCGGCACGAAGGCAACCGCCGTCACTCCAGCCGCTCGATCATCGAGCACGAGCCGGAGGGCGCTCCACGCGACAACCGCCGATACGACTGCTGTGAAAAGATCGGTGATGACTCGAACACGCGCCTTCCACAGCGTCGGTAAGAATTGTGATACTGCATCGACTGAGATCTGTTTGTCGCTCCTCGTCGCAACCATGGCACCGATCATGCCCACCCAGAGCACACCGACCCGAAGCATCGGGTCCGCCCACAAAATGGCACCGTCAAAGAGATTTCTGAGGACGATCTGGGTGGCAGCGAGTCCCACCATCGCGGCCAGAATAAGCACCAGGAGTGCATCCTCAACCAGCGCCGTCACCCGCAGGAGACGGCCGATGACGGAGGGTTCGGTGCGCTCCATTCTCAATCGCCGGTCGCGCCGGACGGTTGCTGCGATCGGTAGGCCTTGACGAGGTTTTCGATCATGGCCATCGTCGCTGGATCGTAATCCCTTTGCGCGACCAGCTTTTTGGTTGCGACGGCGGCGATCTCCTCCCACTTCGCCCGTGTCTCGTCCGTCGGATCGACGAACTCCACACCCTGACTTGCGAGAGCTTCTCTCGCTTCCGCGTTGTCACTCCGGCTGGCCGTATCGAGTTTTCGATTGGCCCGGCCCATCACCTCGCGAACGATCTCCTGATCCGCGGCGCTGATTCGATTGAACGCCTTGGCGCTGACGACTGTTGTGCCGCACACATACGTTATTGGAAGGTCGGTCAGATACTTGGCCTTGGTGAACCACTGCAGGGCGATGGCTCCGACAGCGGGGGCCGCTACGGAGTCGATAAGGCCAGTCTGCAGTCCCGTCAACACATCCGATATCGGCAGCGGCACCGGTGACAGCCCGGCCGCCTCGACGATTGCGAGGGAAACCGGGTCGTCCTGCATCATCCACGCCTTGCGGCCTTTGAGATCATCGAAGGTCCGCGTCGGTTTGGCGGACATCAGGTAGGTGAACCCGGTTTCGGTGAAACCGAACGCCACAAAGCCCTTTGCCTCGAGCCCGTCGATCAGGATCTGGTCCATCCGTTCGCGAACGTAGTCCACCTCGCCGTTTGAGCGGAAGAGCAGCGGCAGGCTGTAGATTTCCAGATCCGGATCAACGTCGGCCAGGCTTCCCGCGAGAACGACGCCGCCGTGAAGCTGACCGATGCGGATCTTGCGGAGCACTGCCGAGTCGGTGCCCATCGTCCCGCCGGGGTAGAAGCGGAAGCTGACACGGCCGTCGGTGCGTTCTTTGACCTCATCGGCGCCCTCTTGCAGCCCCTTCATCCAGATCGTTCCATCCGGAGCCATGGTCGCAATCTTCAGGCGAACGCTCTGCGCGCCGACTGTCGGTGCGCCCAGCAGTGCGATGAGGAAGGTCAAGAGGATTCTGGCAAACGGCATTTATCAATCTCCAAAATAGTCTTCAGAGGAGCCGAGCAAGGCCCTCGCTTCTTCCTGGGCCATGGTGTTGGTGAGGGTCAAACCCGGCGCCACCGGGTCGGCGTCGATGACCTCACGACAGAGACGATCGTGAAGGTCTCTGTCGAAGACCAGCCGCGCATAGGAGCGAGCGAGCAAGACCTTGGCCGTGAGGTTCCTCCCGTCGGACAGCTCGATCACCCGCTCAAAATCCACCCTCCCCTGCTCCGGTTTGCCGCCCATCGCCTCGGGGAGAAGCGTCGCGAGAATACCCAGATAGAGAAACGCGGATCCTTTTTCGAAGGTCTCGTCGAGGACCACAACCCTCTGCATCATGGCATCGACCCGGGCTTTGTCGGCCACTGCCGACCAATCATCGGTGTTCGCTCTGATCCAGCTCGCCCACGCCGCTCCGGCGCTGAACAACACCGGCACCTCTTTGCGCTCCATCCCGTTGACTACACGTTCGAAATCTTCGTACGGGGCCGACCAGATTTCACAGGCGTCTTTCTCGACCCGGCACCATGCGGCCCAGCCGTAGTCGCGTCCCTTGCGGGAAAGCCTGGATGCCCGTTCGGGGTCGTCGACAAAGGCGCCGGCGTAGCTCGAGTAAAGGCCGGCTCCGGCCATCAACAGCTCCGCGTTCTTTGGATTGTCCGCGATCAGACCGTCGATCAGGAGCAGATAAGCCGGTGCACCCTGACGCACCGTCTCCGGATCGTTCTGGTCGAGGACCGCGCTGGTCAGGCTGTCGGCGAGGCTTGTCGTGGCAGAAGACATGATGGACGAGCATCCGGCGGTCAGCGCTAACACCGATGTGACCGCCACCCGGCTCAACCAGATGTGCTTCGCCCCTTGCACCCGCATATCTCACCAACTTCCTGCAGCGGACAATCCCCCGTGGATCACCACCGGATGAGAGAGAGTCTATCGGCGCCGCCGGCTCCTGGCTACTTCGTACCGAAACCGCCTTGCAGGGGGCCATCGTCCAGGGCGGGTGAACGCAAGGAATCAGTTGCGGCCGCAGTCGTATTCGTGATCAACGTGGTCCCGTTCCGATCACGCACCATTTTCACCGGTCTCGCCGGTCGGTAACTACTGCCCATCCGGTAGGATTGCCCGGTGTAAATGGTGAGAATGCGGGAAACGTAGTTTCGGGTCTCGGCATACGGCGGCACGCCTCGGTATCGAGCCACTGCTCCCTCACCCGCGTTGTAGGCTGCCAACGCGAACTGGAGGTTCCCCGAGTACTGGTCCACGAGACGCGAGAACTCCTTGACACCGCCACGAATATTCTTCTCCGGATCGAAAGGATCATCAACATTGAGACGTTTCGCAGTCGCCGGCATCAACTGCATCAAACCCATGGCGCCGCGACGGCTCACGGCGTTGGGATCGTACGACGACTCGACCCGCACCAGCGCATCAACGAGCTTTGGATCGACGCCATGCTCCCGACTGATCGTCTGCACCAGCTGACGCAAATCGGCCCTGTCCAAAGCCGTACGGCCGGAATCGGCGGCCGGCGCCGCAGAGAACGACAAGGCCGGCAGGGTGAAGAGCGCGCACACTACGTGAATCGCAACGTGTCGTGTCACGCTACTATTATGACAGACAAGTACGAACGGAGGAGAACCGGTTGCCCGAAGACGTCTCAAAAACGCCCATGATTCAACCATTTGTGGACCTCATGCGTGACGCGAGCGTGCCCACACCGGCGATCGCTTCGTTCCGGCTCCACTATCAACGTCTGTGTGATGGTGAACGGGGATTCCTCCCCGAAAAGGACATTCGACCGATCGGATCGCTACCGGATTCCGAGGATTTCGATACGTACCTCGAGGCAGGCCGATCAGCCGCGGCCAGGACAGCTGTGATCAAACTCAACGGAGGCCTCGGCACCTCGATGGGCCTCGACCGCGCGAAGACCCTGCTCCCGGTGCGCGACAATCTGAGCTTCCTCGATCTCATCGCCCGCCAGGTGCTGTCCCTGCGAAACCAGGTGGGAACAGAGGTCCCACTCGTGCTGATGAACAGCTATCGCACCTCAAAGGACTCTGATCGGGTTCTCGCCGGGTACCCGGAGTTGCGGGTTGCCGACCTGCCGCTCGGTTTTCTCCAGAACATGGTGCCCAAGGTCCTCAAGGACGGGTTGACGCCCGCTGAAAACGACGAGCAGCCGGAACTCGGCTGGTGCCCGCCGGGACACGGCGATCTTTTTACAGCGATCAAGGGCTCAGGGTTGCTCGATCAGATGAGCGAGCGCGGCATCGAATACGCGTTCGTATCCAACGCCGACAACCTGGGCGCGGCGCTCGACCCGTCACTCCTCGGATACATGGTGGAGGAAGGTCTCGATTTCATGCTGGAAGCTGCCGACCGCACCCCGGCCGACCGCAAGGGTGGTCATCTTTGCGAGTTACCCGACGGTCGCCTGGCACTTCGCGAATCGGCTCAATGTCCGCCCGAGGAGGCCGATGCATTCCAGGACGTCGGCCGCCACCATTACTTCAACACCAACAATCTCTGGGTCCACCTGCCAACGCTGGATCGCCTGCTCGAAGACCACGACGGCTTCCTGCCCCTGCCCACCGTCGTCAATCGCAAGACTCTCGATCCACGGGACCCGACGTCGCCCAGGGTTTTTCAACTCGAAACAGTGATGGGAACCGCGATTTCCCTTTTCCCGAAGGCCGCAGCGATCCGGGTTCCCAGACGTCGATTCTCGCCGGTCAAGAACACCAACGATCTACTCGGCGTCCGCTCAGATGCTTTCGATCTCGGCGATGACGGCCGAATCGTGCTCAGCACCGGACGGAGCGAACCGCCGGTGATCCGGCTCGATGAAGATTTCTACAAGATGATCGACGACTTCGAGGAACGATTCCCGAACGGCGCTCCGTCTCTTCGTCTCTGTGATCGCCTCACGGTCGAGGGCGACGTCACCTTCGGCGCCGACGTCGCGGTGAAGGGGCAAACCGACGTTCGCGCTCGGGGAGCGGTTCACGTTCCTGACGGCACCGTTCTCTCGGGCCGGGTCGAGCTCTAATTCAGAGTTGAGAGTTGAGAGTTGAGAGTTCCACCCGGCTGGGTTTTCGGTTCCTCAACTCTTAACTCATAACTGAGCCTCTTGCAAAACCCTGGGTTTGACCCTTTTTCTTTCCGAAACACCAAAGATGCGAGAACGACTCTGAAGGTGG
>Ga0209013_10005937_pt1 | contig 10426 bp, 10 predicted proteins | sample Cruoilmetagenom2_FD_187291 | JGI IMG/M metagenome (GOLD analysis project Ga0209013, IMG submission 187291) | Oil polluted marine microbial communities from Coal Oil Point, Santa Barbara, California, USA - Sample 2 (SPAdes) (version 2) | ecosystem: Environmental > Aquatic > Marine > Oil seeps ...
TATATCTTCTTTACATTGTCAGGGCCGACCCCGGTAAGGGGGAAATCCTTAACGATTTCCATTGTTGTATAAGCCATATGCAGCCTGTCCAAGTTGGTAGTGTTGTTAACATCAAAGATCGAAAACATCCTGGTTTTAATAGTCCCGGGAAGCAGCATGAATACAATTGACAGAAGGATGATGGAAGAGATCAGGATCGGCGGCCGTTTTCTAAAATAGTAAAGAAAGAATATCCCGGTTGAAACAAATATTCCGATCCAAACAGATCTTGTAAGAGAGAGGAGGATCGATACCAGAAGAGGAGATATTAAAAAAAAGTTAACGATTTTTATTTTTTTACTCTTTTCATAAATACTCAATATTGCAAAAAAGACAAATACCAGCATCAGAAGTCCTGAATATGTCATCCAATGTGAACTGAATCCCTTCAGCCTGTGATGAAGTGATATCCCCTCTCTTGCGGAGATTACAATTCCGATAAGAGATGAAAAAACTGCAGAATACAGTATTGTGGAAATTGCGGCTCTATACATTTCAACTCTTTTTAGTATGTAGATAAAGATTGGAATGAGAAAAAAGATGAATATCTCTTTGTTCTCTTTGAAACTTGCAGTTCTGTCTATTGAAAAGAGGGTTGAAATGATTGTAAGGATTGAAAAAATAATAATATATTTAAAATAGGGGGGCAGAGTTATTTTCCTCTTGTTTTTAAAATATGAAATGGCCGTTGAAATAGATAGAAGTGAGAAGACAATATAGCATAGAGCAATAGAGAAATTTATTGAAAACAGAAAGATCAGTATCAGGATGAATGATACTTTTTCCAGAAACAGATCTTTTTCTCTCAGACCGAGATCCATTCCTCCTTATTCTCCTGCTATTTCAAAAGATTCTGATTCAAGCATGATCGGAATCCCGTTCCTGACCGGATAAACTTTACCGCAGCTGGTACATTGAAGGCCATTATCTTCATCTTTAACTGCTATGACTTTGAGATTTGTTTTACACTTCGGGCAGGCAAGTACTTCAAGCAGGTTTTCGGAAACATGTTTCCTAAGGTTGTCAGACATATCAGCTCCTTCAAAATATATCATACGGATTTTCTCACTTTAGTAGTTCTCTGTCAAACATCCGGATCATGATTAGTATGATAAGGACAGGCAGGAGCCCCCCGTGTAGCGGGGGGCCTGTTCTGTTTTGGTGGGAGATATGTATTTATATTAAGGGGGGAGAGATGGAAAGGCTAATTTTATGCAACATTTTTTTGTTTATCTTTTCCTTTGGTAATTGTATCTTTTCTATCTCCTTTAGCACTGGAAATAGTTTTTTTATGTTTATCCTTATCAGGATCTTTCTTCTTATAATCAGTAACATACCATCCGCTTCCTTTGAACTGGAATGATGATGCCGAGACAAGCTTCTCAACTTTGCCTCCGCAGTTGATGCATGTTTTAACAGGATCGGAGTTAAGCTTCTGAAGTACATCAAAAGTTTTTCCGCACTCTTTGCATTTATATTCATATATTGGCACATGCTCACCTTAATAAACCCTTATAAAAAAAATTATCACATAAGAAATATGAAGTCAACTTTAAAATAAAATTAATTAATTATCAAAAAATCATTCCAGTTAATTTCTGTTTCAACTTCCTTTTTTTCAATTTTCTGAACCTCTGAACGACCGGGGCTGCTTTTTAAATAGGATTCAAATCTGGAGATTGATCCTGAGTCGGAGTCAGTAAAGATTTCAACACTTCCATCAGAAAGGTTTCTTACAGATCCGTGGATTCCGAGTCTTAAAGCTTCCTTTCTGGTATGGTATCTGAAGGCAACGCCCTGAACAATTCCTTCAACTCTGTAGCAAAAGGCCATAAGTATTCAAAGATATAAGAAGCTGATTACATATTAAATGTGAAACCTTTCTCAAAAGCAGATATATTCAATTCGACAGATTTTGGTGGTACTTTCCTTTTTACGACATTGATCCAGATATCCTTGTCAATATCCATCTTGGATGCAAGAACTCCTATTAATACTACATTTGTAGTTCGAATGTTTCCCAAACCTGTTGCAATATCTGTTGCAGGGATGAGGGTTAGGTCTGAGGAGTAATTCTTCAGGTTTTCTTCTATATCATCCGGATATTCAACAGCTCCTGATGCAACAGGGAGTGGTTCCCATACAAAGTCATTAACGATCATCGCTCCGTTATCTTTAAGAAAATTAATATTTCTAAGTCCTTCAAGTTTTTCGAATGCAAGAATGTAGTCGGCATTTTTCATTGCCGGTAAAGGGGAAAAAACCTCTTCACCATATTTAATAGTTGCAATAACATCACCGCCTCTCTGGCTCATGCCGTGTACTTCACTTTTCTTTACATTAAATCCTGCATCAAGGAGTACATCTGATAAAAGATCGCTTGCAGTTAGAACTCCCTGTCCTCCGACTCCGGCTATAACTATTGTTTTCATTATTTTCCCCCTTTGAAAACGTCTGCAAGGCTTGTATCTTTGATATGCACTCCATCCTCATCTGAATGATGCATGGCATCATGCGGACAAACCTGGATACAGACAGAACAGCCGGTACAGAGGCTTGAAACGATGAATGCCTTATCATTTTTTGATGTGATCGCAGGGCAGCCCAGTTTCAGGCAGAGATTACATTTGATACATTTCTCGGGATCTACGATGGTGGGGGACCAATTCGGTTTTTTGAAAAGGAGAGCACATACCCTTTTAACAACTATTACAGAGAGACTGTCTCTTTTCAATTCCTCACGCAGCAGAGTCCTTATACCTTTCACATCATAGCCGTCTATTTCAAAAGAGTGTTCTATCCCCAGCCCATCTTTGACAAGTTTAAGTATGTCAACAACAGGTGCATCTTCACCCATCAGGGTTTTACCTGTTCCAGGATTGTCCTGGTGTCCGGTCATGGCTGTTATTGAATTGTCCAGTATTATTACAGTTCCCCTGCTGTCATTGTAAATAAGATCAAGGAGCCCCGTAATACCCGAATGGAAGAAAGTTGAATCTCCGATCACAGCAGCCTGCTTCAATTTTTTTCCTGCTTTTGCCATTGCTTTTTCCATACCGAGCATTGCTGTAATTGAAGCGCCCATATCTATAGTGGTATCCATTGCATTCAAGGGAGGGAGCCCTCCAAGTGTATAACAGCCTATATCTCCGGTAACTGTGACCTTTTGAAGATTAAGATTGTGAAAAGTTGCTGTATGAGGACATCCCGGGCATAGTGACGGAGGTCTTTTCGGGATCGAATTAATATCAAAATCAGGAGTAAGGTTCTTTTTACCGAGTTTACTGAGGATTACATCTTCTGTCATTTCACCGGTAAGGGGGAACAGGTCCTTACCGATTATCTCTTTATCAGGAGTGATCAGCCTTGCAAAATTTTCCATGATCGGATCATTCTCTTCTAAGATATAAATCTTATCCACTTTATCTGCAAATTCTTTATACAGTTTTTCCGGGAAAGGGTAGGGCATTGCTACTTTAAGAAACCAGTCATCTTTGAACACTTCCCTGCCGTTCTGGAAAGCAATTCCGGAAGCGATAACACCTATCCTGCTCTTCCCTTCTATTATAGAGTTATATTTGAAAGTATCACTGAACTCTTTTATTTTCTTCTGTCTCTTTTCAACGATGATATGTTTTTTTCTTGCAATAACAGGAAGAAGCATCGTCTTTTGGAAGTCTTTCTCATAGTGGATTTCGGGAGGAGTTTCTCTCTCGCCTATTTCTACCGCCGAGCGGGAATGAGATACTCTTGTGCTTGATCTCAGCATTACCGGTGTGTTAAACTTTTCACTGATCTTAATCCCTTCAATAACAAAGTCTTTGGCTTCCTGAGAATCAGAGGGTTCAAGCACAGGAATTTTTGCCGCTATTGCATAATTCCGGTTGTCCTGCTCGTTCTGTGAAGAGTGCATCCCGGGATCATCTGCAGATACAATAATAAATCCGCCGTCAGCTCCCAGATAACTTGAGGAGAATAAGGGATCCGCTGCAACATTGAGTCCAACATGTTTCATTGCAACAAGTGACCTTGCCCCTGTGAAAGTTGCACCCATGGCTTCTTCAAATGCGGTCTTCTCATTCGAACCCCATTGACACTGAATGTCTTCTTTGTATTTAACTACATTTTCGAGTATCTCGGTGCTTGGAGTACCCGGATAGGCAGACGCAAAAGTGATACCTGCTTCATAGGCACCTCTTGCAATAGCTTCGTTTCCACTAAGTAACTCTCGCTTCATTTTCCCTCCTGAAATAATGATTTTATTTTTTTCACCGGTTTTGTCAAGATATTTTTTAAATACCGGGAATTATATTCTTAAAAAATTGTCTGACTTCCCGGGAAAACCTCTCTCTGTTGAATTTGAGGCTTTTCAGATATGCGTTTTCTCCGAGTTCTTTCCTGAGCGTTTCATCCTGCATCAGTTTTAATGTATATCTAATAAGGCCTTTTACTGATGTGCATCTGAAACCGGATCTTCCATGATCAACGATCTCTTTCTGTCCTCCTCCATCAAAAACAATTGGGGCCAGTCTGTTCTGCATTGCCTCTCCGATGGTCATTCCAAAGTGCTCCACTTTTGCAGGGTCGTTCTGACCGAGGCCGCAGAGGTGCCAGAAAACCGATCCCTTTTTATACAATTCTTTCAATTCATCATCACTGATGTTGATCTTCAATTCGATCGATCCATCAATTGCTCTGCCGATAATTTCTTTCAATTCAGTCAGATAAGGGTTGTCCCCGGCACTCCCTCCGGCAATTACAAGCTTCCATCCCGCAGAGACCTCCGGGAATTTATTTTTCAGTTCGAGAAAAGTGCTGGCCAGTTCTTTCTGTTTTTTTGTACCGCCCTCTTCGATCCTCGCCACCGAGAGGATCAGTTTTTCCTTTTTCTGACCGGGTTCATACACTTCCATATCAACCGGTGGATAAATATGCTTATGAGGTTCATACTTCCATCTTTTTTTTATCCACCCCGCTGTATATTTGCTGTTGTAAATGGTGTAGGAATATTTGTCAGAATAAAAATAACTTTGTGGGCGCCTTTCGGGAAAATGACATACAAGGAGTGAGATCAGTGATAGAGGATAGACCATCTCCAGCATACCGTTGTTAATGAAGATATCGTAATTTCCGCTTTCTCTGCTGATAATATGAAAAGGGTTCGGAGTACCTTTCATTATCCTGTGGGGATCAATGTGTGAAGTTTCCCTTTTATCAAAGTAAGGTATCTTTACTATTTTTATCCCGGCTTTTTTCAAGTCCAGGCCATACCACTCCAGAAAATTTTCATGGGTAACATTCCTGTTTGAAATAATTGTTATATCAAAGTCTTCTTCAAGAGCTTTGGCCAGGGTCAGCCCGTATTTTTGTGCCCCCCCGATAAAATGGAAAGCATGATCGTATATTGCAAGTGTCGGTTTTCTTTTCCCTTCAACCAGGTCATAGTGTCTTAAAAAATTAGTCGCTCCCTGGATTCCGAATACTCCGGAGATCTTTCCAGTGACCTTTTCGAGTGTTTTTCTAAATACGGGGGGATCTTCAACCTTACTGGTTTTGAGTAATTCAATAATTTTTAATGAGATCTGATAAAAAGGAGAATCTTTATCAGTGATGATTTTATTGATCAGTACTGAAATATCATTTTCCATTTTTTATTCACTTCGCTCCGGGACGAAATGATCCGTACTATCCGTATCAATTGAGGAACTCGCTTTTGTTTCAAGTTCTGCAAGTCTCTGATCCGTTTTTTTAAGCCTTATCAATACTGCGTTATTGTAAAATATAAAATCCCTTATAATACTAACAGGTTTCAGAAATACCAAGCGGATAAAAAAAATGGGCAGCAGAAGTAGTTTTAAAACCTTGTTCCCGCCACTCTTCATGTTGATCCAGATTCTCGGGTCTGCATTTTCCCTCAGGCTGGCGGCCCTTCTGCTCATCTCAAAATCAAGCTCGGAAGAGGTTAGCTCATTGAGATCGAGATGAAATTTCCGGTCGATCTTTTTATTCACCAGTTTATCAATTTTTTTTATCCCGGACCTCTTCTTTTCAAGGATTGCAAGGGAATCCCGGATCAGAGTGATTTTTTCGGCGTTCATAGATTTTGATTTTATCACTTCATCCAATTGTTTACAAATGCATTAAAGCCGATTCAGGAGTGGGAAGTAAGATCATAAAACAGATAAAGTTAAACACGAAAATTAGTACAAAAGATCTGATTTTGGTTAAACATTTAACAAAAATAATTTTATTTTTAATGTTCTCTGCAGATCTCCGGCAGGCAGAAAGAGGTTTCCCGGATCTCTTTTTTACATTCCTGACAGAATAGGGTCAGGGTCAGTTTCTCGCATTTGATCCCTTTATCAAAAGAAGTATTGAATTCTGGTTTACCTCCACAGCTTCCACATTCCCTTTCGGAAACTGTGACTAATTTTATCTTTTTTTTACATTTTTCTGTCTCAATATTTCTGTTCCCTATAACCAGGTCGGCGATCCCCTTCTTTTTAAGGTCCTCAAACAGGACACGAAAAAATTTTCGTGAGAATGCTTTATCCTTTCTCGCCATTACTCCACCGGAGCCGGTTCTCATGTTAGACGCCATATTCTCTGAATAGGTCAACTCTTTTGTTGCCGAATTGATGATCCTGTTGATCAGGTTCTCCCCCCGAAGCACCCCTTTGATAAAAAACTCGCCGATCCCTAGCGGTCCCGATTTAGAAAGGAAATCAGCATCGTGAATGATATCGGTGATCCGGTTTTTTCCCCCTCCTGAATTGTAGAGATTTGATAATGCTGCGGTGACAGTTTCTCCCAGTCCTGAAGGGACATCAAAGTCCTTAAAAAGTGATGCGGCGATCCGGATGCTCTCCTCCTCTTCCGGTATATCATCACTATGGTACTTCCCTTCCTGAAATTTCCCGGAGTCGTGAAAGATTGCGGTCAGGGCAATGGTAAGGGGATCGGCTTTCTCCTTCTCTGCCAGCCTCAATGCGATCGATGCCACATTAAGGGTATGCTCCCAGAGATGGGAATCTTTTGTTTCCTTCTGAAATGATATCTCACTTTTCTCGACAATTTCTCTGATCTCTTTGAACAGGCCGTAATGATCACGGTCGATGAGCTTTTTGATCTTTTCTGAGTGGTCCATATTATTAATTCTATCATTTCAAAATTTTAAAATAAAAGGGATGTCTAGAGAGGTAGCAAAATATAAATTGATAAAATTTAACATATAGGACTAAATGTTGACAAATATAGTTATATTATGTATATTACAAATATGAAACGAGTAAAATGGACAACCCCGAAATTAAAGATACTCAGCCGTCTTACCCCTGAGGAATTTATTCTTACCCGGTGCAAACAAAATGGTGCAGGAATTCCACTTGATCCGGGAAATACTATTCAGGAATGTGGTACAACTGCAGATGGGAATTGCGCTGCATGTTCTGCAAGGGGTCTAAGTTAATTTTTTAAATAGAACGGAATGATCATTGAGAATTCCAATAGCCATTTTTATAAATAAATTAGGAAAGTTTCTTCAGAACTCCCCGGTTTTTCTTCTCAGGCCTTCTCAACTAAAAAGGATAAGTAAGCAATCTTACGATTCATTAAATTCAGCAGAATTCTGGGGGGACAAAAATTTTGTAGGTAAGGGATTGTTTCCCGGAGAAACAGAGATCTTTGAATTATTGGATAAAAAAAAAGGAGATATGCTTTTGCTTGGAATTGGGGGCGGCAGGGAAGCGCTTGTCCTTGGTAAGGCCGGATTTAATATTACGGGTGTCGATTTTGTGAAAGAATTGGTGGATAAAGCAATTGCAAATGGAATTAGTGCAGGAATAGAGATTAAAGGAATTAATTCCGATATATCTGATATTGAATTCAAACCTGAAAGTTTTGATGTCATCTGGTACTCCTGCTCGATATATTCATCGATCCCCGGAAGGAAGAATCGCATTAAAAATCTGAAAAGATCCGCAGAGATGTTGAAAGCGGACGGCAATATCGCCTGTTTTTTTTATTGGAATCCATCTGCTGCCGGAGGTGAATTGAGATGGAAACTGGGGAAGTTTTTATCCTGGATCACATTTGGAAATTGGACGTTAGAAAAGGGTGATATTTTTAAAGACAATTTGGAGTTCCTGCATGCATTTTATAAACAGGCTGACCTGATTCATGAGTTTAATGAAGCGGGGCTGGAAGTGTTGGAATTTATATTTCCTGAAAACTCAAACAATGCCTGCGCTTTATTAAAGAAAAAGGTATAATTTAGAAATAGAAAGGGATTTGCTGAACTTGATTAATTGTTAAAAACAAACTAAAATCTGCCGTTAAAATGAATAATAACAAGATTCCGAGACTTCCCCTGGAGGGGAGTATTGACCTGACCTACCGCTGCAACAATACCTGCAGACATTGCTGGCTCCGGTTGGGTGAGGGCTCCACAGCAAAAAAGAGTGAGTTGAGTTTTGATCAGTGGAAAATCATTTTTGATCAGGCCCGAACATTGGGGACACGGGAGTGGGTGATCTCCGGAGGGGAACCGATGCTCCACCCAGATTTCATCGAGATATTCGATTATCTCACTTCAAAATTCTTAACTTATACGATCAACACCAATGGGACACTGATCACAAAGGATATTGCGGAATTGATGAAACGGAAGGGGAGTAAAATGGTCGCCCTTTACGGGGCGGATGCGGCGGTCCATGACCATATCACCCGGGAACAGGGTTCTTTTGATAAAGCCATGAGAGGGTTCTCTTTATTAAAAGAGGCGGGAGCGGGATTTACGGTTCAAGTCGTACCGATGAAAGACAGTTTTTTTCAGTTCGATAAAATGACAGAACTGGCAAAATCCCTGAGCCCCTCGTGGAGGATCGGATCATCCTGGCTTTTTTATTCAGCATGCCGGTCGGCGTCTATGAACCGGGAGATCGAAGATCAGCGGCTTACCCCGGAGCAGGTGGTGGCACTTGATCCGCCTAATTCAGGATATGATTCAAAACATACATTATTTGAGAGTGATCAGAAAAATCTTGAGACAAATCAGGATGACAGACTTCTTCATAAATGTGTTTCCACAAGGAACTCATTCCATGTCGATCCTTACGGGAAAATGGCCAATTGTATCTTTGTAAAAGATCCTGAACTCAGGTATGATATTTTAAAAGGGACATTTGAAGAGGGGTGGGAGAAATTTATCCCCTCTATAGGAGAGAAAGTAATAGGCGGAGAAGAGTATCAGAAAAAGTGCGGATCTTGTGATAAGAAAGAATTGTGTGCTTGGTGCCCTGTCTATTCATGGCTGGAACATGGCCGGTATGATTTACCTTTAAAGTACTTATGCGATATTACAGAAATTAAAGTGAAATATAAAAAAGAGTGGGAAAATGAGCACAGACGTTTTTATGAGATCGGGGGGGTAACCATTCAGATTGATTCAGACCTCCCTTTCGAAGAGAATGCCTATCTCCCGAAATTTGACCAATTCAAGACCCGAAAGCCAGGAAAAGACATAGTATTGATCCGATATCATTTTGACATACCGGATCTGTCAGAGAATGATCCGGGTGAAGAAATGTATCGGAAAGTACCCTGGGCCATTTTCAGAAAAAAGAAATCATGGTTGTACAGGGAGATTCTTGAGAACAGAGAACATGAACCACCAAGGAGGATCGTTATTTTTAATGATGATCACACCCTGGCTGATATATATCTGAAAAATCACAAATTGATCTCCGGATCACCCCAGCATGCACTTTCCCTGTTCCCGTCTGACCAATTGTTATTAAGCCGGATATTTGCGGACCGGGATGCACTGACACTGCACTCCTCGGCAATGATCATTAATGGAGCAGGGCTGGTTTTTTCAGGTAAATCTACAGCCGGAAAGTCCACTATCTCCACCCTTCTTAAAGGAGAGGGTACTCTCCTTTGCGACGAATACAATATCATCCGGAGATGGCCCGAGGGATTCCGGGTTCATGGCACCTGGAGTCATGGGGATATTCCGGAGGTCTCAAACGGGGAAGCCTCCCTGAAGGCAATTATGTTCCTAGAAAAATCCGATGTGAATGAGATTATATCATTAGAGGATACACCGGAGATCATCTCAAGGATCATGCCGCGGATCATGCAGCCGCTTGTTACTTCAGACTGGTGGGAGAAAACTCTAGCAACACTGGATAGATTGCTTAAGGAAGTTCCATTCTATATTATTAAATTTGACAAGAGTGGAGAGATCGGGAAAGTTGTGAAAGAATTTACTGAGAACATAAAAAGAAAATAGTATGACCGGAACTGAATTTGTTGAAAAGATAAAACCTGCTGAAGGCGGTTTCATTAAGAACAGTTCGAAGCTGATCGGTCTTATTGATATAGA
>Ga0209013_10005938_pt1 | contig 10426 bp, 11 predicted proteins | sample Cruoilmetagenom2_FD_187291 | JGI IMG/M metagenome (GOLD analysis project Ga0209013, IMG submission 187291) | Oil polluted marine microbial communities from Coal Oil Point, Santa Barbara, California, USA - Sample 2 (SPAdes) (version 2) | ecosystem: Environmental > Aquatic > Marine > Oil seeps ...
GGGCTTTTTTATTCCCAAAATTTTCAAAAAACCTCCCAACCAATCATTCCTCCATCTTCGGTTTTTCCACCGCCTAATTACATTAATCTTTTCTTATCTTCCGCTTTTGGTAAATAATTTTTCCTTGTTGAAATTGGTTTGCCTGCTCTTTTCTCAATATCTTTTCTGGCAGACCCAGCTACCTCCCCGCCTTCTTTAGCGTCCCGCTTAAGCGGAGTAAACTTCTTTGAATTTCTGTCCTTAGTTATTTTAGTGGTTGTCGCTTCGCCCAGCATTGTTAAAATCAATTCTAAATCTTTCATATGATCCCGCAAATTTTCTCTTTTTAATCCTTTAAACTTTTTATACTGCGATGGCGTCATTCCAAAAGTGGCTTTGGAAATTTCCGCTGTTAAAATTGCGTACTCTTTATCCGTTTCAACGCCTCGCCTATTCCATTCGCCAGTCAAAGTTTCTCTAATTTCTATTCCACGCATTCGCTTTTCTATCCACGCGTTAGAATATCCTTTGGCTTTGTAAATCGCTCTTGTTCTTTTAGTCGCCAGCTCAGGATCTTCAATTTCTTTCACTCTTTCATATCCCACCCGCGCCAGCCAGCGCTTGAACGGCTCAGCTTTAGGAGATGGAATTGACTGGATTATGCGGAAGATTGTTTCAGTATTGGCGCAATCAGTTTCTCTCATTTTCCCATCTGGAGCCGTTAATTTCAACTGTCCGATATTTTCGGACACTTCAGAATATCCTTCATCTGCAAGTTTTTTCTTTAAATCATTCCAATACTTTCTCGGTCTTTCTGTCCCAGTTAACACTTCAATGATATCAATAATAGAAAACCACCATTCATTTTTGTAAATGGTTTTGCGAATTTCTTTTTTCCGAAAAATCGCGATTTTTGTTGTCGTAATTTCTTTGCCCATATTAAAAGCGCCTTTTAATATTTTGCGCTATTCCTCCATCTTCGGTTTTTCCAAAACCATCGGTTCAACGCTTTTTTCTCCTCCCGTGATTTTCACCACATCTTTGTCAATTTTATTAAATTCCTTGAAAGCCGAATTATAATGGTTGACCGTGGTAGACATACTGCCGCCCAGCTTTTTCATAAAACCGTCAAAAGATATCAAATGTTTGTTTAGTTTTTCCACATTAGTCCTAATTTCCTTGGCGCTTTCTTCAATCTGCATCGCCCGCAATCCCTGCAAAACCGTCTGCAGATAGGCTAGAAAAGAAGTGGGCGAAACGATAATCACATGCTTGTCGCGAAAAGCGTATTCCACCATACTCTTGGTGTCAACTTGCACCGCTCCGATTTTGTTGATAAGCAAATCGTAATAAATGGCTTCGGAAGGTATGAACATAAAAGCGAATTCCATCGTTCCTTCTTCCGGCTTTATGTATTTGGAAGTTTCATCAATGCGGTTTTTCAAATCCTGCTTGAACATTTTTTCCAACCTGTTTCTTTCTTCATCGTCTTTGGAATTTAAAATTTTTTCATAATTATCCAGGGAAAATTTTGAATCAACCGGCACCACTTTATCTTTCACGAAAACCGCCGCGTCCACAATCGTTCCGTCTTTAAATCCGTATTGCATCTGGTAAGAATTAGGCGGCAAAACATTTTTCAAAGTTTCCTCCAAAAAATATTCCCCCAGCACGCCTCTCTGTTTGGGATTTTTTAAAATGTCCTGCAAGTTTTGCAGCTGGGCGGAAAAGCCCACCACCTGCTTGTTGGTTTCTTCCAGCTTGGAAAGTTTTTCCGTGATTTCAGTAATCTGCTTAACCGACTGGCTGTGCATCCCGCGCATAAAACGGCTGTTACTTTCAATATTTTCCTGCGCGGCTTTATGCGACTCAGACAATTTGCTGTCCATCGCCTGCCGCATTTCTTTATTCTGCTCGGCTAATATTGACAGCCTCTCCATCATAGCCGTCATTTTTTCTCCGCCTTTATCTTCCTTGCTTCTGGAAAGAAGAATAAAAATAACATAAATTATTCCTACGATTAACAGCGCTAATAAAATTATTTGAATGGTCATATGTTTAGCTTTTTAGAAATTAGCTTTTAGCTTCTTTAGTTTAAGATTTTCATGTATGAAAGAAAACAAATAAAATATATTTTTCTACTCACTTCCTTTATGTCATTCCCGACTTGATTGGGAATCTTTCTTTTATTTTACGCGTAGATTCCGGATAAATTTTTTAAAATTACGAACTGTGTCTCGAATTGCGAGTTTCGCGCCACTTCTACCCAAACATCAGCCACTCCGGCTTACAGAAAAGCAGAACGCCGATAATTATCATAATTATTCCTCCTATCAAATGCGAATAGCGGCTGTATTTTCCGGTAATCCCGATAGCTTGAAGAGTGATCATAGCCATAAAAAAGATAATCAAATCATCCAGCATAAAAATAAAAATGTAAAGCAGCAAATAGAGATAATATTGCCAAACCGGCAAATTAGTTAAAGCAAGTATCTGCGTAAATACCGCCGGAAGTCCGGCCGAACAAATAAGCTCCACTAAATTGACCGCGAAAGCTAAAAAAATAATTCCCGCCAGCGCCAGCCAAAACTGCCGCCTATGGATAATTTCGCGCAATTTCTCAAAAACTTTTTTTCGCTTTTCGCCACCCGTCACTTTGCATACTCCTTCTTTATTGGTAAAATATTCTTTCAAATTATAGCCTCCGCTGAAAAGCGCCACCCCCGCGATGATAATCCTCACCCACAAAACAAATCCTAAAAATAAAAATAAATTAAGCCAAGCAGTCATAAACATAAAATAAACCGCCGCCGAAGAAACAATGAACGCGCTTCCCAAAATCCACATTCTCTTTTTATCTTTCATTCCCAAAAGCAAACTTATTAGAAAAAGCAACACCCACATCGCGCAAGGATTGAATCCGTCCAGCCCGGCGATTATAATTGTCAGCAATGGCAAAGAAAAATTTTTGGTTTCTATTTCTCCCAAAACAGGCAGTTTTATTTTCGCCGGCACAGATTCTTCTTCGGAAATTTCGGAGCAGGGATTTTCCAATTTTTCCAATCCGTTTATAATATTAGGACAATCATTTTTCAGCGCGCAGTCAACCGCTTTTTCTATTGACGCGCCGGTAGTTTTTTCGTCGTAAAATCCGATAAAATATTTATCTCCCACCACCGTGAAAGGAACGCCGGAAGTATCCGCCTTAAGCTCCTCTCCCGTTCTTTGTAAAAGTTTTAAATTATTTTCATTTTCCGTTATTTCTAGGCTATGAACTTTAATATTTCCGCGCTCCTGCTCTAATTTTTCCAAAAAAGGTTTTTCATGCTTGCAATGGGGACAATTTTTAGCCAAAAAGAAGTAGATATCAACCACGCATCCCGATTCTTTTTGCGGAAGTGTATTTTCCTGCGCGAAAACAGAATTAGTAAAAACATATTGCGATACGCTCGCGCAAAAAAGCATTAAAAATAAACCAGCCGAAATTTTTAGAAATAATTTAGACATTAATTAAACATCTTCTCTCTACCTCTCCCCCTTTTTAATGGGGAGATTGAGAGGAGGTTGTAAGTATATCCTAACTTGGAGTACAATATCATACTTGTAATTTTACACCAAAGAAAAAAATTCTGCCAGTTGTTAAATTGTTAAACTTTATTTTATTTTTTATAGAAATAAAAAAATCCGCCGAGTTTAACTTGGCGGATTGTGGTTATTTTTATATTAGGATTAGGGAGAATCATCACGAGTTCTTCGAATTATTACTTCTAAGTTTGATAATTCTTCCAGACTATTCTCTCCAGATTTCCCGTCGCGCATTCCTATTTCACAAGCGTTTTCTAAAGCGTTTGCTATTGATTCAATGACACAGGCGGGCAGGTTCGGATCTTCCATAAAAGCCTTAATCACTCTTACGGCTAAATCAATTCTTACCTCTCTGCAGGAGAGCTTATTATATCCCATCCAGTAAGCTCGAACGGAGTCTTCTTTAAATGTTTTTGTCAATTCCCGGCAGACAGGAGTTTCTCTAAGAGCCAAACAAACCTCAGTAGATACAAATAGAAATGACAAAATCAAAGCCAAAATTATTTTTACTTTCATTTCAGATTTTCCTCCTTATATATTCAAAGAACTTTAATAAATTTTATTCATAAACATTTCAATGTATCACTAAACAACATCAAAGTCAAGTTTTTATAGTATTTTTAATATTTATTTCGAATTATCTCTTATCAATCTTGTCGGGATGCGGAGAGTTGAACTCCGGCTACAAAACCCCCAGCCTTGCGTACTACCGTCATACTACACCCCGCCTTTCAAACTTTACGCTAACATATTTCAAAGAAAAATAAAAGAGCGACGGTTATGTCGCTCATATGATACGAAAGCCTTTCTATGATGTCAACATCTTAAACAATGAATGTTTCCTTAATACATCCAAACATCCACAAAAAACTTTCAGCTCATCCAAACTAAGGCTATTAACCTCAACAGCAAGTTGTTTACTATCTTGCTTCGGCGGTTTCATCTCCCTTCTTACCCCTTTGCCATAACCCTCCTGCATCAACTTGGGATCTTGAATCAGCGATTTCATCTTTTCTCCTCCTTTTCGTATAAAATTTTATTTTAAAAAATTAAAAACTATTTAAAACTACTCCAAAATCCCGTCTAAATTTACATCGTATAAAATCTTTTCCTGAATATGATTATATTTCAAAATTTCTTTTTCACTGAACCAAATTGGAATTTCTTTTTCTGCTTCTTCCGTATTTCCCGAGGCGTGAATTAAATTTCTAATACTTCTTTCACCAGCATCAGCCATTTGATATGTATCCAAAGTAAAATCACCACGGATAGTTCCTACATCGGAAGAAAGCGGCTCTGTTCCTCCGGTAATTTTCCTGACTAATCCCGTTGCTTGATTTCCTTGCCAAATCATAGCTACCACCGGACCAGCGCTAAGATATTTTGCGTTTGATTTCATAATCGCTTTGCCATTTTCCATATTGGTGGCAAAAGGACTTTTGAGACCCTTTTTTTCATAATTTTCTCGAGCTTTTCTTCCAACCTCTTCTAGCCAAGCATCACCTCCGACTTCATAATAATGCTTTGTAGCCATCTCTTCTGTGGGAATTAACATTTTCATAGATATAAGTTTCAGTCCCGCTCTTTCATAGCGTTTTACAATTTCCCCAATCAAGCTTCTTTGAATACCGTCAGGTTTAATAATTACCAATGTTCTTTCTTCTTTAGGATGCTTATCCATAATGTTTACAATAATAAAAAATTAAATAATTTCTAAACTTAAACCTATCATATTTTTTTTCATTTAGCAAACAATTCGTCAGTCAAAATATCTTCTGCATTTTTCATCCCGACTTTTGCATTCGTAAACAATATTTCCCTTTTCATCGGTGCGCCAAAATTTAATTCCCTGCTCCCGCAATCTTCCCAAAACATCCGGATGGGGATGGCCATAACTATTTTTTCCCACGGAAATAATCGCCTCTTCGGATTTAACGGATTTTAAAAATTCCGCGCTGGTGGAATGTTTGGAGCCATGATGCCCCGCTTTTAAAATCCGCGATTGCAAATCCAGCCCGCTATCAATTAATATTTTTTCCTGCCGGCTTGGCAAGTCTCCCGTTAATAAAAAATCTTCTTCCCCAAAAGCAAGTTTTATCACAATACTGTTCGCGTTATTATCTTTTGATTGGGAATCGGCCAGCGAATAAAAAGGATAAATAATTTCAGCCAGCGCGCCGTTGGGAAATTTAATCCGCGCGCCCCTAACCGCTTCCACGCGTTGCGTTTGCTCTTTTTCTATTTCATTTTCCCATCTTTTATAAACTTGAGTTTTGCTTTTGGCCTTGGTTTCTATGACCGTTTCCACTTTGTAATTCTGTAAAACGCTCGCCAATCCGCCAATATGATCTTGATCGGGATGAGTAGCCACCACTGCCTCAACCTGCCTGTCCCAAAAAGGAATAAATTTTCCCAATCTTTCCAATAATAATTTTCCGCTTTTCCCGCCGTCAATTAAAACTTGGTTTTTCCCTTGAACAATTAAAATCGCGTCGCCCTGTCCGATGTTAAGGAAAATGACTTTGAGTTCATGGAAATTTTTAGAATAAAAAATAACGCCTCCTAAGATTAAACTAAGGATGAGAAGTGAAAGTAAAATTCCATAAGCTAATTTTTGGTTTTGCATATTGGTTCAGAAAGTTTAATTATATTCCTCATATTCTTTTGATTACTTTCTTTATGTCATTCCGGAATTTTTTTAGAAGAAAAAATATCCGGAATCTAGATTTATTATAATCTTATGCGTGAGATAAAAGAAAGTATAGATTCCGCATCAAGTGCGGAATGACATAGGATAATGATACTAAAATTTTCACACTTCAATTTTTTACAAATGGTCTTTTTAAACTACTCCTCCCTTTTTTCTCCCGACGATTAAAAAAACAGATAGCCGCGAACAAAACCAAATACCAAACAACAGTCCATTGCCAGTCGAAATTTTCCACTTCTTTGTTTGCCCAATTAAAACCCGCCAGCGCATTTACAATCCCTATTTCATATTTTAGCGGAAGATAAGCCAGCCAGGCAAACATCAGCGATAAAGGATGGAAAATAAATCCGCTGACTGCCGTTAGAAAAACCAACAACATGGTTATGGGAACAATGGTTAAAATTAAAAGATTGGCCGGGATGGAAACAAATGACAGATTGTGAAAATTATGCAGAATTATCGGAAGAACGAATATCTGCGCGCTGACCGTTAAAAATAATATTTCCGCCAGTCCCAGCGCTTTGTGTTTTTTAATAAAATATTTTTCCCAAAAAGGAGCCAGCATTATAATTCCCAATGTTGCCATAAAAGATAATTGGAATCCAATATCCCAGCGCAAAATTAAAGGATTTATTATTAACATTATTGCTCCGGCAAAAATAATGGCGTTTTGAGAATTAGCCAATCGCCCGTTTTTCATCGCCCAGATGAGGAGTGTTCCCATCACCCCCGCCCGCACCGCTGAAGCGGGAAGCCCAATCATAACCACGAAAATAATTATTCCCGCCAGCGCAAACCAAAAAGCCTGTTTCCGCCAAAGCCCCAAAAATATTCCCGCCAAAATTAAATATTCCGCGATAATGGAAACATTATATCCGGAAACCGCCACAATATGAGTCATTCCGGTTTTGGAAAAATTATCGCTCACTTCTTTGGAAAGCCGATTACTTCCTCCGAATAATAATCCGTTAGCCAGCGCCGCCTGAGGCTGGGAAATAACTTGGTTTATTTTTTCCTCCATTTTATTTTTTGTTTTTAGTATAGCGCCGTAGAGTTCACCCAACACCAAAGTGTAGCGACTGGCGCAGAGTTTACCATTTTCATTACTTCCAACTTTTTCAATTTGAGCGTTGCGGCAGAGATAATAAATTTTGTCCTTGGCTAAATACATTCTGTAATCAAAATCATCGGAAAAGTTTTCCGGAATTTCCAAAGAACAATTTATTTTTAATTTATCACCGTAATTTATTTCCAAGTAAGAATCAGCGTTGATTAACAATTTTAAGTTTTCTCCATTTGTTAAGAGAGGAGAATCCGCCTCGGGCGGAGAGGGGATTTCTGCTTTTTCCTCTCCCCCTCTTTGAGGGGGAGATGTCCGTAGGACAGAGGGGGTGAATTCTACAATCAGCTTCTGATATTTCTCTTTCTGTTCCGGCTCCTTAATTACCGTAGCTTCCGCGGAAATATTTTTTCCGCCAAGATTTAATCCTTCCAACTTTTTTAAATTAATTTCAGTCCGCCAAATTCCCGCGATAAAAAATAAAATCGCGAAGATTGCGACCCAAGCGATTTTGTTTTTATATCCCAGAACGAAAAATATTATTATTAAAACAAACAGAAAATAAATCAGAGTTAAATCAATATCAAAAAACGATCTCGCGAAAACTCCCGCTATGAAACTCAGGGATAAAATTAAAAAAATTCCGGATTTGTTCATAGATTGATTATAGCAATTCAATTAAATCTGCGCCTCTTTCTTTTTTTTAGCACTTATATGCTATCGCTTATAAGTGCTAAGTTTGATAAAGTTTAAAAATAAAAAAGGATTGGCGCGCTGGCCAATCCTAAGGCAAATCAACCTTTCGGAGTATCTCTTAAGATAGTTCCTATCCTTTTTTCTTCGTCGTCACATTTATTATCATAATGTATGCCGTGACGAAGACGATCCACTTCTCTAGATTTTTCTTCGGGAACAACCTTGTCAGCAGATATTTTTTCCAGTTCTTTTTCTCTAGAAACTTCTGGATGATCCATAGCCCCTCCGTTTTCTTTTTAAGATTATATTTATTTTTTCTTAAATATCACCCATCCATCACATTTAATTGCCTCCGTTGCTCCTTCTGCAAAAGAACTGCATCCTCCGTGTCTGGAAAAAAACCGACCTACTTTTGTGAGTTCGTTCAGATCTATTTCCTTCTCATTTACTATTTCCGTTCCTCTAGTCAAATGGAAAGGATAATAACTGTCTTTTCCTGCAATAATAATTATTTTGGACACTGATACCTCCTTATTTTAGAACATCTACGATTTTTATTCTGGCGGTTTTTCCGCCGATAATTTGTAAAGAACTTTTTGGAACACTAAAATACTTCGCTAATATCTTTAATAGCATATTATTCGCTTTCCCGTCAACCGGAGGAGCGGTTAATTTCACCCTATATTCTCCATCGGATATTTTCACTACTTCGTTTTTGGAAGCTCGGGGAATTACTCTGACATAAATACGCATAATTTTCAACAAAAAAAACTAAAGCGCGTCATCACTATGATATAATGTAATATCATTGTAATGATAATCTATAATTCTTTTATTTTAATTTTTCTTTTATCTCATTTAGAATTTCATCGTCAATTTCATCCGGAAACATATCGCCTTCGGGATTATGAATTGTCGCCTCGCGGTAAATAAAACTTTTAATTTTTCTAGCGGTTTTCTTTACAATTTCCTGTCTGGCTATTTTCCCCAGAAAAGAAACCGGTGAAAAATCTTGGGATTTATTAAACACAAACAAAGCTCCGCCCAGCAAAAACGAAACGATAAACAACAAAATGATGAAAGCTATTATCAGTTTTTTAATCATTTTTATATTTGACTGAATGCTAACATTTCTTTTCCTACCTTTCAAGCTATAAATATGTTAAATTATAAGCAATGCTAAAAAAAGTCCAGATTCAAGAAAAAAATATTAATGATTATCGGGAATTTATTTCCGACGATTTAATGCTGGAAATTAAAAAACTTTCCGAAATTTTGCGCGATAAAAAAATTATCCATATTAATGCTACTTCCCAGCCGGGAGGCGGGGGTGTGGCTGAAATTTTACACAGCCTCATCCCTCTTATGCAAGATTTAAAAATTGGCGCTGAATGGCACACTATCAATCCTCCCGAAGATTTTTTTAGCGTGACTAATAAAATTCATAACGGGCTTCAAGGCAAAAAAGTTGAACTGGCTGAAACTGAAAAAGAATTATATATTGAGCAATCCAAAAAAATGTCCGCTGAAATAAAAAAATTAAACGCTCAACTTTATGTCATCCACGATCCTCAGCCTCTTTTAATAACTAGCTTTTCCAAAAAAATACATCCGGCTATTTCCAGAATTCACATAGATCTTTCTTCGCCTAATCCTGATGTTTGGAATTTTATTTTTCCTTATTTTAAACCTTACCAAAAAATAATCTTAAGTGTCCGTGAATTCATAAACGGCAACCTTCCCAAAGAAAAAGTGACAGTTTTTCCTCCCGCCACTGATCCGCTGACTCTCAAAAATCTGCCTATTAAAAAAGAACGCGCCTTGATAATTTTGGAAGATTTAGGAATTAATCCTTCTAAACCGATCGTTTCCCAAGTTTCCAGACTGGATCCTTTCAAAGATCCTATTGGAGTCATTAAAGCTTTTTATATAGCCAAGAAAAATATTCCCAATCTTCAATTGATTCTTCTCGCCCAAGATTTAGCTAAAGACAATCCTTATTCTGATAATATATTTAACGAAGTGGAAAAATACACCAAGGGAGATCCGGATATATTTTTATTTTACGATCCTAAAAAAACCAAGTATAGCAACGATGTCTTGGTCAGCGCAGTTCAAACCGCTTCCGATATAATCATCCAAAAATCCATCAAAGAAGGATTTGGCTTGACTGTCACCGAAGCTATGTGGAAAGGCCAAGCGGTAATAGCCGGAAGAGTGGGAGGAATTAAAATTCAAATCCGCGACGGCTATAACGGCTATCTGGTTTCCACCGTTGAGCATTGCGCTTCCCGCATTGAAGAATTAATAAAAGATAAATCTTTGCGCGAAACTTTCGGCCGGCGCGCCAAAAAATCGGTGGCCAAAAATTTCCTCATCCCCCGACTATTGCGGGA
>Ga0209013_10005940_pt1 | contig 10425 bp, 8 predicted proteins | sample Cruoilmetagenom2_FD_187291 | JGI IMG/M metagenome (GOLD analysis project Ga0209013, IMG submission 187291) | Oil polluted marine microbial communities from Coal Oil Point, Santa Barbara, California, USA - Sample 2 (SPAdes) (version 2) | ecosystem: Environmental > Aquatic > Marine > Oil seeps ...
CAGACAAACAAGAAAAACCAACAGTCGCTCCCTCCTGCCACACACGTGTCATCAGTCACAGGGGCCATCGTCACGGGTGGCACAGCCTTCTTTCAGGACACTTCCAGGCGTCGTCACAGAGTCGTCACAGCCCGGACCTGCCTGCAGAAACTGCCACCGGTGTCCCGGAAAAAGAGCACTTCTTCTGAGAAAAAGCTCACAACCCCAGGTCAAGACGAGAGTTTTCCTCTGTAGGGTGCGCTTTCTGCTCGATGCGGAGCAGAAAAATTTTCGTATCGATACCCGCGGCAAAGCCGGTAAGCGCGCCCTTGCTGCCAATAACACGATGGCAGGGAATAAAAATAGGCAGGGGATTTCTGCCGTTGGCAGCGCCGACTGCGCGCGAGGCAGTGGGTTGCCCGATTTCTTGCGCGATCTCACCGTAGCTCACAGTTTTGCCGTAAGGGATTGCGCGTAGGGCTGTAAACACCTTCTGCTGAAAGGCAGTGCCTTGTGGTGCCAGTTCAAGGTTGAACGCACGCAACTCTCCGCGGAAGTAGGCGTCAAGCTGGCCTGCTTCTTCCGCAAACATCTCGGGACGTTCCTCCCAGTCAGAGGCGGGCGCAATCCGGTGTTTTCCAGTGGGGAAGTCAAGACGGCGCAAACCGGCACTGTCGCGTGCAAGAAGGAGCTCACCCAGCGGACTGGGCAGACGGGCAAAATACATACACAAATCCGTTCTTCTCAGTTTTTTGTGGCGGGTGGATACCTCACGATCCCGACCCACCCTGTCCTACCCACACAGACCACCCGCGGGCCTTTTATAGAGGTCCGGCCTATTGTTCCACCTGGTCCGGAGACCATCTCCAGAGGTACAAAGAGGCGTAGGCGCGCCAAGGACGCCATACTTCCGCGCGTTTGAAGAGACGTGCCGGAGTAAAAGGCGCTCCCTTCCCCAAAAGCTCTTCTGCTCTGCGCACAAGCACGAGATCGGAATGAAGAAAACTATCGGGAAAACCAAAGGCCCGCATGGCGGTGTAATGGGCTGTCCAAGGGCCGATACCGGGAAGCGCCGTCATATTCTCCGCGAAAGACTCCAGATCTTGGCCAGGATCGAAAGAGACGGCACCAGAGCAAACGGCTTGTGACAGCGCAAGCAGACCAGTTGCCTTCATGCCTGCGATACCCAAGACAGCCAGCTCAGACCGCTCAACTCCAACAAGCTGTTCGGGAGACGGGAAGAGCCGGCAAAGTTCGCCGTCAGCGCCATTGATCTCGCTGGTTTCACATACAGCGCCAAAGGCATCAACAAGACGGCGCGTGAGCGTGCGCGCCGCGGCAAAAGACACACGTTGCTCGAGCACGGCCCGCACCGCGGCTTCAAACCCATCCCAACAGCCAAGCAGGCGAAGACCGGGATTCCCCTGCACAAAACCCGTCATTTCCGGATCTTGCAGGAGACAGTTTTCGATCTCCAGCGGGTCAGCATCGAGGTCGAAAACGCGCCGCACACGTTCAGCCACATCAAAGAGGAAACGAGCCCCCGAAAGACGCGTCTCACACAAAAGATAGTTCTCCCCAGGAACAGGAGAAACACTCAACAGGCCGGGAAGACCATCCACCAAAATGGTGCGAGCATAGGTAGTGCCGCGCACGATTTCCATGCCGGGAACAGCGCGCCGGGCAAAAAAATCGAGGGCGTCTGCCCAACAGTAGGGAGGCCGAAAAGAAAGGCGCAGGCGAAACAAGACCGCGTCGCTCTTCTTGTCATCTTCACGCGACGTCATTATCGCCCCTGAGCGCAGGCCGGCCGGCACATCACGCTCGACCGCCCTCCCACGATATCCCGGCAAGCCGGTCAGGGATGTCTCGCCCAGATCCCGTCCAGCGCGGACTTCTCTTTTGTGCGGGTGGGCACCATTGCGCGCAGGCGCCCGCAACCGGGATGGGGTTCGCCCGTACACCTCCTTGAAATGGGCGTTGAAGCGACGCACACTGCCATAACCAGCCGACATCGCGATCTCGGCTATGGAAAGGTCCGTCTCATCCAGGAGTTTCTTGCCACAATGCAAACGGCGGGTCTGGGCAACAGTCTGGGGGGATGCCCCCACATGCGCGGCAAAAAGGCGGGAGAGCTGACGAGCACCCACACCGAGACTGGCGGCAAGCTCTGCAAGCGTGCCGTGATCAAGCGCCCCGTCCGAGATACGCTGCAAGGCACGCGTCACCGTGACCGACGGCCCGACCCAAGTCGGCGCGCCGGGGGCGGCCTCGGGACGGCAGCGCAAGCACGGCCGAAAGCCCGCCTCGACCGCGGCTGCCCTTGTCGGAAAAAAGATCACATTTTCAGGTCGCGGCAAACGGACCGGGCAAACTGAGCGACAATACACACCGGTCGTGGTCACTCCCACAAAGAAGCGCCCGTCAAAACGGGCATCCCGCGACACTCTCGCCCGCTCGCACACTTCTGGGTCTAATCGCATGAGCTGTCAGCATCCCCTCCGGCACAGCCCCGCCGGGCTCACCCCTCGTTTTCAGACCGGCTCCGCCTCGCCGCACTGATTCTTGCCCAGCCTCCTGCACCGACCCTGCCTGCAAAAAAACAGCAGGACAATGCCAGGGAAAAGCCGCAAGAACACCAACCTAATAAAAACACCCCCACCTGTCTGGCCATTTTCGGACATGGTCTCTTCTCCCCCCGGAAAAAATCTCTCCTCTCCCACGAGCCCGAGTCCCGCAGGTTTCCCTTCCAAAGACAGGTCCCCCAAACCGGTTCCCCCCAACCCGCCAGGGAAACCGATACCTCCAAAAAACCAGTACTTCTTTGCTGTCGCAGCCTCAGGGCATGCTTGACACGTAGTTGACCTTGCAGAGCCGGGTGCGATGCGGACAGTGCTTTGGTCTCGAGGTTGGGAACTACACCTCGCGACCGGCAGCAAGCCAGGCGTCGATGTCCGCGAGTATGGACTGGCGAATAGCCGCAGGGGCGAGAGAGGTCTCAATTGACGCACGCGCCAGATTGGCGTAGCCAGCTCGGTCGAGGTCGAACAGCCGTCCGGCAATGAGGTATTCGCGCAGCAGGCTCGTCTCGAAAAGGCCAGGGTTGTCGGTGTTGACAGAGAACGCAATTCCGGCTTCTCCCAACTTTGCCGGCGGGAACTCATCGAAGGTTGCCACAACTCCGAGGAGCTGGTTGCCTGTGGGGCAGATGGCAAACGGAATTCCTGCGGCGGCAACCCGGGCGAGGCCTTCGGGATCTTCGAGGCAGCGCACTCCGTGCTGGATCCGGCACGCACCCAAAGCATCCACGGCCCCGAGAACCGAAGCCGGGCCTGCTATTTCGCCCGCGTGGATCACAGCAGCGAGACCGCGCGCTGCGGCAGCGGCAAAAACCGGTGCCCATGGCTCTGGAGGATGGCCGTCTTCTGGGCCGCCAAGACCAAGCGCGACCACCTCGGGATAAGAGCAGGCTTGTTCGAGTAGGTCCCAGCCAATCTTCTCTTCAAAATGGCGCGGCACATCCACAATCCACTGCACGCTCACAGGACTCTGCGCGGCAGCGGCCACGGCTTCGCCAAGGGCATCATAAAAACGGCCCAGCGGCGTCATGGTGATCTCAAGATAGCGCACACCTTGCCGGGCCGCTGCCTCACAATATTCGGCGGTGATCCGCGCATAATCTCCCGGACGGCACAAGGCGCTCCAGGTGGCAAGAAAGGTTTCTTCAAAAAGTGACCATCCTTTATGCTGGTTTTTACTCTTCGGTGCTGCGTCCAATGAGATCGCTGCCGGATCTGTCGCCGTTTGCGGCAGGTGAAGCCCCTCGCGGGCAACCAGTTCACGCCGAGTGGAAGCAGAAACTGTCCCTTCGAGGTGCACATGGATTTCAGCCTTTGGCAGGGCCGCAAGATCAGCAAGCTCCGCAAGGCTCGGCGAAACCCCAACAGATCCCCTAAAACCAGGAAGAGCAGAAAAATCGGAGAGGCCAGGAAGATCCGAGAGGTCAGGGTCCGTCATCCCAGAAGGTCGTGCTCCGGAACCAGCAGGCACAGAGAAAAGCGACATCAAGCATCTCCTTCCCAAAAAGCATCCCTCTGACAAGGCATCTGACAACCCAACTGTAAAACACCAGGCCAAGGATGGGGCGAGACGAAAAAGGACAGACAATCCAGCCCCGCAAGCCAAGTCTGCCCAGAGAGCACAGCCCCCTGGCAGAAAAAGCACTCCCTTCGCGTCTTCCCCGGAGGGCCTTCTCATGATCCAACAATGCTACATGCAGTAAAAGTGAAAAATGATAATCTTTCAGCCTTCTTCCTCACCTCAAAGCCCCGACCCGGAAAACAACAAGCTGCACCAGGTCCCCGCAGAGGGCAGCTTGTTCGGTTCCTTACCCTCCCCGTCCAAACAGTGCCAAGGTGAGGAAGAGTGCCTGGTCAAACTGGGCATGAGAAACTGCCTTATCGGTACTCAGGTCAGTCATAACAACTGGAAGGCCGCCTGCCGCTCCCACACTTGCAACAAACCCCTACCTCGGGCCCGGCGACGTGTCCCCCTCAGCGCAGGTGAATGATGTTGCCGGTAATGAGGCCGGCATGGTCCGAGGCGAGGTAGGCGATGACGGCGGCAACTTGTTCGGGCGCGGCAACGCGCAAAAGGTCGCTTCGCCTGGCAACATGGCGGCGCACCTCATCGGTGACCCAGCCTGTGTCGGTGACGGGCGGATACACCATGTTGGCGGTGATACCAAGGTCCGCAAGCTCAAAGGCTGCCGACATGGTGTAATTTTCAAGCGCTGCCTTCGCGGCACCATAAGAGACTGCTTCAGGGAAGCCGAGCGGGCCACCCGAGGTGAGGCCGATGATACGGCCCCAGCCAGGTGCCAGGTCATGCTCAGCCGCAGGCCCCCACGCCTGGGCACGTTGCACGTGACGCCGGGCAAGCTCTGCGATCAAAAGCGCACCAGCCCTGGTGTCGACAGCAAACTGCTGATCGAAGGTTTCTCGCGACACAGGCCGCAGCTTCCGCCGGAACCGGTCGGCAGACAGGGTTTGAAAAGTGTCGCCAACCCAACCCGTCGCGTTGTTCACGAGAATATCAACTGGGCCAAAAGAGGCTTCTGCCTGGTCAAACAAGAATGGGACCATGTGAGCGTCCACCAAGTCGGCCTCGACTGCCATTGCGGTGCCGCCCGCCGCACAGATGCTCTCGACCACAGCTTCAGCGCCCTGCCGCCGGTTACGCCGGTACTCCTCGGGAATCTCCGGATCAACCTCATCCTCAACACGCAGATAGGCAAGCAGCACTGCAGCACCACAGGCAGCAAGACAACGGGCCGTCGCAGCCCCAATGCCATGATTCGCCCCAGTAACCAGAGCAACATGACCCGAAAGATCAAAAGAAGAAGGAAACGGATGAGGAGAGTCGGGAACAGAAGACAACAAAGACATCATGACCTTAATTTTCAGGGCACAATTGCCAGGGCGGTCCCCAAGGCACGCTTCCGCAGCACCCATGCACTCATCCAGAGTACACATATGCCCAAAAAAATCGGTAACCCCACTCGCCCCACAGGACCCCCACACGACAAGACCGCACGCGAACACGGGACCTTGTTTTACATGAACGACCCAAATAAATCGGTCGAATGACGGACCCGTGCAAGCACTTCAGGCATTGGAGAGGGGTCCCCAAAGTCGAGTGTCACAACCCGTAACACGATGCCGAGGCGCATGACCTCCACGGACAGCTTTCATATGGAGACCATGAAACGGTCCCGCAGCGACCATGCGCCACTCACGCAAAATCCTCTTCGCACAGGCCTTTTTCGACGCAGCAGGATGTTTCCGATCGCAAAGAGTATGGGAACCAACAGGAATGGAACAGACGTTGGGAGAAAAGCAGGAAAACGCGAGAAAGGCAACAAACATGGCCGGGGAAACAAACGGAAAAGCAGTCACAGACTCGGGGGATGAAAAAACGGCGCTCGTGCAAGCGGCGGAGGCACCGGCAATTATACTCACCACTTTCCGGCGCTCAGGAGAAGGAATTACGACACCGGTTTGGGCCGGGGTCCTTGATGGGCGGGTGTTCTTCTCGACGGATGCGTCGACAGTCAAGGTGAAACGGCTCGCGCATACTGCCAAAGTGACTGTTGCACCGGGCACACAACGGGGGAAAGCCACTGGGGACGAGATTCCAGCGGTTGCCCACCTGATAGAGGATCCAGACCTCGATCGTCGTTTTCAGGAGGAAACACGGCGGCGGCATCCTTTTCTATCTCGCATCATCAAGGCCGCCTATTGGATACGCCGCAAGAACGATAGTCTCTTGTATGAGCTATCCCCGGTGGAAACCGGGGACGAGTAGCAGCAAGCTTCCAAGTATTTTCCAGAGGGATCTCCCAGAGAAATCTCCCAGAAGGGTCTCCTTGGGAGAGGGTCGGGCGCCCTGCTCCCGGTCCCATCGTCCTGGCGCCACATTGTCCTGGCCGAGTCCTGACTGAGACACACAGCACTACTGATCCCGGTTGTTGTTAGTCCCGAGGCGGTCAGGGGCGACGGCCAAGAAAGGCGAGCAGACGGTCGACTGGGGGGGCCTCCTCAGAGATTTCGACTTTTGTGCCAAACGCGCCGCTTGCGCGGGCACTGTCGAATGGGATGGCTTGTACGGCAGCAAGCAGGGTTTTTGCGAGATTGGGGTCAAAATCAGGGGTTTGTCCGGTGGCCTTCGCGAGGTCTGTCGTGTGGACAAAGGTATCGACCAAGTTCATGTAGACAAGTTTGGCACCGGGCACGACAGGCAATGGGCTGCCATCCTCCTCCTTCTCAGGACCCGGAGTATCAAGAGCGCCGGGAATACGCCATGCGGCCAGGTTTACCGTGGCAGCGGCACGAAAGGAGGCTGCCGGGTCAGAACCGAGAAAATCTTGCGACCAGTCGGCTGTTTCGTTCCGCACGACAGTCGGAAGCAAAGCCACGGCAGAGATGGTGTGGTTCAGCAGATCGCGCACTGCCCAATCGTCACAGGGAGTGGGTTTCTGCATGTCGTCTGGGGAGACATTCGCGATAACCCTCTCTGCCTCCTCGTACACCTTTTCAAGCAATATCAGCACGCTCATTCCATCGCCTTTCGCGGCTACGCCCGAGTGTTCTTCCATCGGATACCGGTAAGTGCTCTCAGCCTCCGCCCTCCGCTTCTCGTCAGGACACGGAGCACAGCATCCGAGGCAGACTCGACCGATCCCGGCCCCTGCTTGCGTTCCACATGAATAGGCTAGCCCGGTGGGGTGTGATCGGTACGGTCGGTACGGTCGGTGTGGTCGACATCAAAGCCGTGGGATGGGGCGGAACGAGCCGAAGGCAGACGGCGGAGGGGACGCGAGGCCGCGGTGTAAAGAGCCCCGGCAACAACAATGGGGGCTTTCAGGGTACTGGCAAGACCACGTCCAACAGTCGTGGTGGCAGAACGCAGCGGCAAGGCGCGCATCCAGCCTATTCGAATGAACATGCCAACAGAGAATCCGGTCACGACAGTCATGCTTGCAGTCACGGCTATCCAGCCCCAGGAGGTGTGCAAGCTCGGCAGATTCTCATGGTTCATGCCGAAAAAGCCAACAATAAGGGTGAGAGGCATCATGATCGTGGCGTAGAGGGCAAGCACCTTCGTGACCTCGGTCATCTGCTGGGCAGCGGCGCTGCGATAGGATTCAAGGGTTTCCGAAAGCATGAAACGGGAGGAATCCAGAGAGCGCACGATCCGATCGGCGAGGTCGAAGACGTCGGAGAAACGCCGAATAGCATCTGGGTCGAGCAGAAGCATGGGGCTGCGGCGCAACTCATCGAATACCTCACGTTGGGGCTGCATCGCCCGCCGCATAATGGCAACATCGCCACGCACCGCCACAAGGTCGGCAAGCACGGACGGCTCGGCCACAAGCGCCAGGTCGGCAAGCTCGTCCACACGACGGTCAAGCTCTTCGACCATTGGCACAAAGCGCCGGCAGACAGTGTCGGCAAGCCGGGCAAGCAGGGCATCACTGCCGCCCGCGCAGAGATCTGCCGATTGTTGCACCGCGTCCCACAACCAGTCGACCCCGGCCAGAGAACCGTAGTGCATGGTCACCAAAACACCGGAGCGCAAAAAGCAGTCGAGCTCGACCGTGGCAACCTGGCCTTTTTCTTCGATCAGACCGTGCAAGACCACAAAAAGATGGTCTCCAAAATCGTCGACTTTTGGATAGTCAAGATCGTCAACCGCATCCCGCACCGTGAGAGGATCAAAACCAAGCCGCTCCCCCAGCGCAAGCACGGCTTCGGACTCTTCGCCAATCTCGATGTCAACCCATGCCCAACTGTCGGTTTCCGGCGAACAAGTAGTCTGACGATTCTCCAGCCCGCTTCCCGCAACATCCCCGCTTCTCACAGCATCGAAAGAAGTACCGGAAGTGCCCGGGAAAGCGCCCGGCTGCGTCGCGTCCTCGGGAGCATTTTCCAGGCCGGAGGAAGCTCCCTCCCAAACAGCTGTCAGGTGGCTTGTCGGGGAATTCGCCACATACCTCGCCAGCTCGTCAAGGATTTCGTCTGCCACACGGAGCTGTGCCGGTGCACCCGTCGATGCAGTGAGTGCCCGGCAGCGCATTGCCCCTATCCCCTTGCGCACCTGGCCAAAACGGTTTTCTCGCTGTCCGTTCATCTCCGTGCCCTTGAGGTCTCGAAAAGTTGCAAGGTCTTCTCCTCTGCCCGCAAAGTCTCTGCGAAATCCGCTGCCAAAGACGCCTGTTCAAGGTCTGCCGCAGCAAGAAGCAAGTCCTCCGCTTCCTGATCCCACATTGCCAAACCCACAAAAAGGGCAATCAAGACCGGCATCGCGAGTCGAGACCCCGCTACCAGATACTAAAACAACCGATTCGCCCCTACCTTCCCGACATCCCTCGGCACCTTCACGACCTGCCCTTGCACCGCGAACCACAACCCTCACAGTGCTACCGTACGGGCTCTTCCCGACTCCGTCAAGCAGCACAAAAACACGAACAGAAATAATCCATACTCACACTATACACGCACAAATACAATATGCATTCACTCCGCATACAAAAGAAAACTCCCTGAATGCCACACCGAACCTCCCCAAGCCACACGAAACCACAAGCACAAAACACCCCGACTCGTTCCCTCACGCTTTCTCAGACGCCACACACCATAAAAACCGGCACTCAGGGGACCCCCGATACCCACGCACACTCACCGCATTGCCCCTCGCCCTTCTTCTCTTCCTCACTGCCTGCGGAAACGACACCGACTCAACACAAAACACATCTCCCCAAGAAAGCATCCCAGCATCTCCGGAAATCCCACACACAATCAACCGCCTCCACACACTCCAACACAACAACGCTGTGCGGAGTGCGGTCTTCAGCCCCGACGGCACGCGCGCCATCACCGCAAGCATCGACGGCACCGCGATCATCCGGAACACCACCACAGGACACCCCACCCACACACTCCAACACAACAGCGCGGTATGGGACGCGGCCTTCAGCCCCGACAGCACACACGCCCTCACCACAACCAAAGACAACACCGCGGTCATCTGGGCAGTCAACCAACACCGACAGAAACCGAAATGCCTGGATACCGCATTAAGAGCCACCCGGATAGGTATTCTCTACCGGGTGAAATCCCGGCTCGGTTTTGATTCCGAGTACGACCTGCAACCAGACAAACCAGGGCAAGGCTCTTCCCCCATGCCCGCACTCCACCCAAACACCACTGAGCAGAAATGGGAGTGGTTCGCCTCCAACGAGATGCGTCGCAACACCAATCGAAGTCGCCACCACACTCAACCCGCGCTCATGATCACCCCCGTCCTCACAAGAAAACTCATCAACCACAACAACCCGGCAAAACACCTATCCGCAATCGCTACCACCTCACCTCCACCTCACAACAAACACACCCAGCACGAACAACGACTACCCGTACTCGGCAGAGACACCCCACTCCAGGCTTCCCACCTTCCAGTAGGTGCCCGACAAACCTGGCCAAATATCCCAGCACGCGACCGTCCCACCTCTCCCCAACCACAACAAGTAGTACAAAAACACGAATAGAAATAATCTACACTCACACCACACACGCATAAACACAACACACACTCACACCACATGCGAAAGCAAACTCACGAAGTGACACGCCGACCCCTCCAACCCACACGATCAACACGAAACCACGAGCACAAAACACCCCGACTCGTTCCCTCACACGCCACACGCCACACGCCACGAAAAACCAGACACTCACGCACAATCGGCGCAGCCACCCTCTCCACAAGGTGAAACCCAGAACAGATGGCCAGAAAACACGGCCCCCACAACCAAACCAGACCACACAAACACCCTGACATGCCGACAGAGCTTCACTCCACCCCAAAACCCACTCATCCGCTCTG
>Ga0209013_10005941_pt1 | contig 10424 bp, 10 predicted proteins | sample Cruoilmetagenom2_FD_187291 | JGI IMG/M metagenome (GOLD analysis project Ga0209013, IMG submission 187291) | Oil polluted marine microbial communities from Coal Oil Point, Santa Barbara, California, USA - Sample 2 (SPAdes) (version 2) | ecosystem: Environmental > Aquatic > Marine > Oil seeps ...
GTCCAATGTGGGCAAGTCGAGCCTGATCAATGCGCTCACGAGCCGGAAGACGCTGGCGCGCGTCTCGGTCACGCCGGGGCGCACGCGCGAACTCAACTTCTTCACGCTCGGCCCTGAAGGTGAGCTCTACCTGGTGGACATGCCGGGCTACGGCTATGCCAGGGCCCCGAAGTCGGAGGTCAAAGGCTGGACCCAGTTGATCCAGGACTATCTGAGGGGGCGGCGCCAGCTGAAGCGAGTGTTCCTGCTGATTGATGCCCGCCACGGCATCAAGGCTAACGACCGGGACACCATGAAACTGCTGGATGAGGCCGCCATGTCCTATCAGGCGGTACTGACCAAGGCGGACAAGCCGAAGCAGAGCGAGCTTCAGGCGGTGATCGCCAAGACGGAGGCCGAACTGTCGAAACGCCCGGCAGCCTACCCCCAAATCCTGGTGACCTCGGCCCGAACCGGCTCCGGCATTCCGGAATTGCGGGCCGCGGTGGCAACCTTGGCACCAAACGGCGTTGTGCCTTGAGGCCAAGCGCCGGTATAAGGCGCAAATGGCCAAGACCAAGACAGCCCAGGTAAAGTCGAAGGACCCGGCGCCTCCCAAGGACGCAGGCCCGCTCGCGGACGTACTCGCTTCCGTCCACGCCAACGCCAAGACCTTGTCGGAGGCCCTGCCCTATATGCAGCGCTACGACCGCAAGACGGTGGTAGTGAAGTATGGCGGCCATGCCATGGGCGATCCGGAGCTTGCCCGCGACTTCGCCCGGGACATCGTGCTGCTCAAGCAGGCCGGGGTGAACCCGGTCGTGGTCCATGGCGGCGGCCCGCAGATCGGCAAGCTGCTGGAGCGGCTCAACATCAAATCCGAATTCAAGGACGGCTTGCGGGTCACCGACCGGGAGACCGTGGACGTGGTGGAGATGGTGCTCGCCGGCTCGGTCAACAAAGAGATCGTCTCGGCCATCAACAACCAAGGCGGCAAGGCCGTGGGCATTTGCGGCAAGGACGCCAATCTGATGCGGGCCAAGCGGCTCGAGCGGCGCGTGCGTGACCCTCAGTCAAATATCGAGCAGGTCCTCGATCTCGGCTTCGTCGGCGAGCCCGGCCTGGTTGAACCGCATATCATGGACGTCATTATCGAGTCGGACCTGATCCCGGTGGTGGCGCCGATCGGCGTCGGACCAGACGGCGAGACGCTCAACATCAACGCCGACACTTTTGCTTCGGCGCTGGCCGTGGCCCTGAAGGCGAAGCGGCTCCTACTCCTCACTGACGTGGACGGCGTGCTCGACAAAGAGGGCCGCTTGGTGCGCTCCATGTCCACGGCGGAAGCGCAAAGCCTGATCGATGACGGCACCATCAACGGCGGCATGATCCCGAAGATCGAGGGCTGCGTGGACGTGATCTCGGAGGGCGTCGAGGCCGTGGTCATCATCAACGGCAAGGTGCCACATGCCGTGCTGCTGGAACTGTTCACCGAGCACGGCGTGGGTACGCTGATCGAACGCAAGCGCCCTGGCGGCAGCCGCACGAGGGCGCCGCGATGAGCGCTACCCAAGGGCAAGGCTTCGGCCATGTAAAGACGTGGGTCTTCGACCTCGACAACACGCTCTACCCGGCCGATTGCGATCTGTTCTCCCAGATCGACAAGCGCATGGGTGCGTTCATCGCCGATGCGTTCGATCTCTCCATCGAAGACGCACACGCCTTGCGGCAGCGCTACTATTTCGAGCACGGCACCACGCTCGCCGGTCTTATCCGGCTTCACGGCGTGTGCCCGGACTCGTTTCTCGATTATGTGCACGACATCGATCTTGACGTTGTCGCCCCTTCGCCCGAGCTTGTCGCCGCCATCGACGCACTGCCGGGCCGGAAGTTCGTGTTCACCAACGGCTCGCGCAAACACGCCGAGGCCGTGGCGGAAAAGCTCGGCGTGCTCGATCACTTCGAGGACATTTTCGACATCCGCGCGCTCGACTTTGTGAACCCCAAGCCGACACGCGAAGCCTTCGACCGGTTCACCGGCACGCACGGCATCGAGACCGCCAACGCGGCGATGTTCGACGACCTGCCGCATAATCTTGAGACCGCGCAAGCGATCGGCATGACCACGGTCTGGATCGATTGCCGCGCGACCGGCCGGCCCGAGCATCAGAGCCACGAGACGTGGTCCACACTGCCCGATTACATTCATCACCGTACCGAGGCGCTTGCGCCTTTCCTCACCGCCATCGCGAGCGCTCTTGCCGAAGACGCCGAGAGCCCCGCGACGCGCTTGCCCCAAGCACAATTCTGCCTGACCTGACGGAGTCCCATGTCTCACGATCATCTCAAGAATTTCATCGACGGCGCTTTTCAGCACGCAGCAGAGATCACGCCGAACAGCAAAGGCGTCGTGCGCGACGCAGTCGAGGAGGTCCTGAACCTGCTCGACAAGGGCGAGCTGCGCGTGGCCGAGAAGACGAACGGCGAGTGGGCCGTGAACCAATGGGTGAAGAAGGCGATTTTGCTGTCGTTCCGCTTGGAGGATCCGCACCGGATGGAGGGCGGGCCGGACGACTCGTCCTGGTGGGACAAAGTTCCGGTCAAGTTCGAGAAGTGGAAGGCGAAGGACTTTAAGGAAGCAGGCTTCCGCGCCGTGCCGGGCTGCATTGTGCGCCACTCGGCCTATATCTCGCCCGGGGTCGTGCTCATGCCTTGCTTCGTCAATCTCGGGGCGCGCGTGGATAGCGGCGCCATGATCGACACCTGGGCTACGGTCGGCTCTTGCGCGCAGATCGGCAAGAACGTGCACCTGTCGGGCGGCGCCGGCATTGGCGGCGTGCTGGAGCCCTTGCAGGCGAACCCCGTGATCATCGAGGACAATTGCTTCATCGGCGCGCGCGCCGAGGTGGCCGAAGGCGTGATCGTCGGCGAGGGCTCCGTGCTCTCCATGGGCGTCTATATCGGCCAGTCCACCAAGATCGTCGACCGCGCCACGGGCTTCGTGCACCAGGGCCGCGTGCCGCCCTACTCCGTGGTGGTGTCCGGCTCGATGCCGGGCAAACCACTGCCGGACGGCTCGCCTGGCCCCTCGCTCTACTGCGCCGTCATCGTCAAGACGGTGGACGAGCAGACCCGCTCCAAGACCTCCATCAACGAGCTGTTGCGCGACTGAGATATCCCGTTAACCCAGCGCGGGGTTTCACGGCGTTGGGTTCATATCCCTCTTCGCAAGACGGCCGTTCGGCCTTACAAACTCAGAGGCTGAGTCGCGAAAGGCCGTCCAGGGGGGAATGATGGACCTACAATATCTCTTCGCTTCGTTTGACGGACGCCTCAACCGGGCCAAATGGTGGGTCGGCGTGGTCATTCTCGCCATCATCAGCCTGGCTTTCGGGCTGATCATCGAGCTTCTTTTCGGCGGGGGCTTTTTCGGCGGTTTTCTGGCAACCCTCGTCGCACTCGTCCTGTTCTTCCCGACCTATGCCTTGTGCGCGAAGCGCTTCCAGGACCGGGACAAGCCGGGCATGACCGCGCTCTACGGTTTGGTGCCCTCGTTGCTGGCCGGCTTGTTCGACGCCTGGGGCATGACGGGCACACCTGCCGAACTCAATGGGCTTGGCTGGCTTTGCATGCTGGTCAATCTGGGCGTGGGCCTTTGGTTCCTCATCGATTTGGGCATTCTGAAGGGCACGCCGGGGCCGAACAATTATGGCGGCGACCCGCTGACGGCCCTCACCTAGTCCTCAAAAGCTTCGCTGATGCATAAGGCCGAGCAGGCCTCGCCGCTTGCCAGGGGGCCGGGGCCCCGTCATGTTCTCCGGGCGCGGCGCTCCGTCGCGCCGGAACCCAAGGGACCGATCCATGACCACGCCCGGCGAAAGGGCCGTCGCGCTCGCACAACTCTTGATCCGCTGCGCCAGCGTCACGCCAAAGGACGCGGGCGCCTTGGACGTTCTGATCGAGCCGCTGACGAAGGCGCGGTTCGCCTGCGAACGCCTCACCTTCAGCGAAGACGGCACGCCGCCGGTGGACAATCTCCTGGCGCGGATCGGCGAGGGCCCGCCGCATCTGTGCTTCGCCGGCCATACGGACGTGGTGCCGCCGGGGGACGAGGCCCTGTGGAGCCATCCGCCCTTCGCCGCGGAGATCGCCGACGGGGTGCTCTTCGGCCGCGGCGCGTCCGACATGAAGGGCGCAATCGCTTGCTTTGCGTCCGCGGCGCTCGACTACGCCAAGGCGAAGAACCGCGAGATCGACGGCACGATCAGCCTGCTCATCACCGGCGATGAAGAAGGCCCGTCCATCAACGGCACGCGGAAAGTGCTCAAGTGGATGGAGCAGAAGGGCCTGAAGCCCGACCACTGCATCGTCGGCGAGCCCTCCAATACCGATAAGCTTGGCGAGACGATTAAGATCGGGCGCCGCGGCAGCCTCAACGGCCGGCTGAAGGTCGCGGGCCAGCAAGGGCACGTGGCGTATCCGCATCTTGCCGCCAATCCGGTGAAAGGCATCATCGCGGCGCTGACCAGGATTTACGACGAACCGCTCGACTACGGTAGCGCGCATTTCTCGCCGTCTAATCTTGAGGTCACCAGCATCGACGTGGATAACCCGGCGACGAACGTGATCCCGGCAAGCGCGGAAGCGAAGTTCAATATCCGCTTCAACGACCGGCATGGACCGGAGTCGCTGGAGAAGATGCTGCGGGAGCAAGTGGGGGCGGCCCTCAACGACACCGAACTCACCTTCACGCTGGAGTTCGATCCGCCTGGCGATGTGTTTGTCACCGAGCCGGGTCCGCTCGACGCTCTCTTGAGCGAGTCAGTGCACGAGGTTACCGGGCTCACGCCCGCGCTGTCGACGGCCGGCGGCACCTCGGACGCGCGCTTTATCAAGGACTACTGCCCCGTCGTGGAGTTCGGGCTTACCACCCAGACCATCCACAAGACAGATGAGAACGCCAAGGTCAGCGACCTCGAGCAACTGACCGCGATCTATCGGCGCTTCATCGAGCGCTATTTCGAGGCGTTTGCCGGGGGACCCGATGGGCGGTGACGGCCGGCCGATCGGGGTCTTCGACTCCGGCATGGGCGGCTTGACGGTGCTACGGGCCCTTGCCGCACGCCTCCCGCATGAGCGCTTCGTCTATCTCGGCGATACGGCGCGGCTGCCCTACGGCACCAAGAGCGCGGAAACCGTCCAGGCTTACGCGCTGCAAGCCACGCAGCTCCTCGTCGGCGAAGGCGTGAAGATGGTGGTGATCGCCTGCAACACCGCCTCTGCCGTGGCACTTGCCGTGCTGCAGGAGTCATGGGACCCGGTGCCCGTGATCGGGGTGATTGAGCCGGGCGCCGCGGCGGGAGTCGCTGCGACAAAGAACAAGCGCATTGCCGTACTCGCGACCGAAAGCACCGTGCAGGGACGCGCCTATGCGCGGGCCATTCAGCGGCTGATGGCGGACGCGGACGTCGTCCAGCAGCCGTGTCAGGTTTTTGTGGCGCTCGCCGAAGAAGGCTGGGCCGAAACGCCGGCGACACTCGCCACTGCTAAGCATTATCTCGAGCCGCTATTCGATGGGGACGACGCCCCCGACACGCTGGTGCTTGGCTGCACGCACTTTCCCGTGCTGGCGAACGCGATCCGCCGCACCGTGGGGACAAACATCGCGCTCGTGGATTCGGCGGAGACCACGGCGGCGGCCGTCGCAGACGCACTTGAGGACGCAGGTGCGGCTTCCGCAGGGCCCGCGGGCAACGCATCGATCCGTTTCTTCGCGACGGATTCGCCGGAACGGTTTGCGCGCGTCGGCGCCATCTTCTTGGGCCGTGAGATCGCCGTGGACGATGTCGAGCTTGTGGACTTGCGAAAGGCTTAGCCTTTGGGCGGCGGCTCGGAGTCCGGCAGCGCGGCGGAATCGTCCGTGGGATCAGGCTCGTCGAGTTCGGCGGGCGCATCCGTGTCGGCGGCAGTCGACACATCCTTCAACAGCCCCATGAACCAATTCCGGCCAAGGACCACCGCGACGAGCGCGAAGTAGAGCACGCCGCCGCCGATCACGAGAATGGCCAGCGCCGTCTCGTCGCGGAAATGGGTCATCGAGGCAAGCGCCTGGTGAAGACCGTAAGCGCCGGCAAAGAGCGCGCCGGCAAACACGACGCCAACGATGAGCAACTTCGCGACAGGCCCGCCAATGGCCGTGCCCGAAACGGCGAAGCCTTGGCGCCGCGCGAAATACGCAAGCAAGCTCAAATTTATCCAGGCGCCGATACTGGTGGCGAGGGCAAGGCCGACTTGCGCCAGCGGGCCCATCAGCACCACCTTCAAGCCAATGTTGACGGTCGCGGCGAGCAGCGCCGCTTTCACCGGCGTCAGCGTATCGCGGCGCGCATAGAAGGGCGCGGTGAAACTCCGCAGCAGCACGAAGGGAATGAGTCCAATCGAGTAAGCGGCAAGGGTGTTGCCCGCGGCAAGCGCATCGGCCGCCGTGAACGCGCCGCGCGCAAACAGCGCCCGCATGATGAGGTCGGGAATGGCGACGGCTGCGGCTGCGCACGGCACGGTCAGAAGCAGCGCCAGTTGGATGCCGCGCGCTTGGGCCGACGCCGCGCCCGCCTCGTCCCCCGCCGCCAAGCGCCGCGACATCTCCGGCAACAGCACGACGCCGACGGCGATGCCCACGACGCCGATGGGCAGCTGATTGATGCGGTCGGCGTAGTAGAGCGCCGACAGCGCGCCGGTGGGCAGGAAGGTCGCGATCAGCGTATCGGCGAAGAGCGCGAGCTGCACACCGCCCGCGCCGAGAATGGCCGGGCCTAAGGCCTTAAGGAATTTGCGGGTGGGTTCGTCGAGTTTCGGCATGCGCAAGCGAATGCCGAAACCGTGGGCCTCGGCGTCAAAGCCCAACAGAATGGCTTGCGCCACACCGGCAATGAGGACACCCCAAGCCGCCGCATGGCCGGCATCGGGAAAATAGGGCGTCAGCAGCAGTGTGGCGATCACCGAGAGGTTCAGCAGCACGGGCGCGCTGGCCGCCGCGGCGAAGCGGTTATTGGCGTTGAGCACGCCGGCGAACAGGGTCTCCAACGAGACAAGCGCCAGATAGGGGAAGGTGATGCGCGTGAGCGCGACCGCGAGATCGTAGCGTTCCGGATCGCCGACAAGGCCGGGCGCGAGAAGCCCGACGACTTCCGGTGTGAACAGAAGCGCAATGGCGAGCAGCACCAGATTGATGGTGACCAGCGCCGCGGCGATCTGATCGGCGAAGAGCTTGGCCGCCGGCAGGCCCGCCTCCTCCAGCGTGCGCGCATAGGCCGGCACGAAGGCGGCGGCGAAGGCCCCTTCGGCGAAGATGGCGCGGAAATGGTTCGGCAGGCGGAAGGCGACGAAGAAAGCGTCGGCCATCGGTCCGGCGCCGAGAATGGCAGCCATGACCACATCGCGGATGAAGCCAGTGAGGCGTGAGACGAGCGTGAGCCCGCCGACAGTGGCGATGCGCCTGATCATGCGCTTGGCTGATCCCCCCTTGAAGGTCGCCTTGCTGAAGGTGTACTTGGCTTAATAGTCCACCTTGACCAGGTAAAGGCCTTGGGGCGGCGCCACCGGCCCGCAAGCCGCGCGATCCTTGGCTTCCAAGGCCTTTTTGAGGTCGCCGCTCGTCCAGCGCCCCTCGCCCACGAGCTTCAGCGACCCCACCATGGAGCGCACCTGATTGTGCAGGAAGGAGCGGGCAGACGCCTCGATCCGGACGATCTCGCCGTGGCGGGAGACCTCCAGCCGGTCCAGGGACTTTTTCGGCGAAGCCGCTTGGCACTCGGTGGAACGGAATGTCGTGAAGTCGTGATGGCCGATGAGGCCTTGCGCGGCGTCGTGCATGGCCTTGGCGTTCAGAGGCTTAAACACGCCCCAGGCACGGCCCCGCTCCAGCGCCAGCGGGCTGCGCCGGTCGACGACGCGATAAAGATAGTGCCGTGCCTTTGCGGAGAAGCGCGCGTCGAAACCGTCCGGCACCTGCTCGCAATCCAGCACCGAGATCGGCTCGGGCCGCAATTGCGCATTGATTGCGTCGCGGATCTTGGCCGGCGCCCAGTCCCGTTCGAGATCGACATGGGCGACTTGGCCGATGGCGTGGACACCGGCGTCGGTGCGCCCGGCACCGCCCGGCATCGCATCCTCGTCGGAGAAATCCTTGATCGCTTGCGCGAGCCGCCCTTGCACCGACATCTGCCCGTCCTGACGCTGCCAGCCGACAAAGGGTGTGCCGTCATATTCCAGGGTGAGCTTGTAGCGGGGCATGGCTAATCGAAAACCGTGCGCGCGGGAAGGTCTATACCGCGCAGGAAGGAATCGGCCGACATCGGCTTTTTGCCGGCGCGCTGAACCTCGGTGAGACGCACGGCGCCTTCCCCGCACGCAACCGTCAGCGCATCATCGAGTAGCATACCTGCAGGCGCATTGCCGTCGGCGAGCTTGGAGTCGAGCACCTTCACACGCTCGCGCTTACCGCCAAGGTTGATCTCGAACCAAGCGCTCGGGTACGGGCTAAGCCCGCGAATATGGTTGTGCACGACCTTGGCTGCCAACGACCAGTCGATCCGCGTATCCGCGTTCTTGATTTTGGCCGCGTAGGTGGCGTTCGCATCGTCTTGCGCAAGACATTGCAGCGTCCCGCTCTCAAGTGCCGCGAGGGCCTCCACGATCATGCTTGCACCAAGTTCCGAGAGCGCGTCGTGCAGCTGCCCCGCCGTCATGTCCGGCCCAATGGACTCGCGCTCCATGAGACAGACCGGCCCTTCGTCGAGCCCTTCGGTGATGCGCATGATGCACACGCCGGATTCGGCATCGCCCGCCATGATCGCGCGGTTGATGGGCGCGGCGCCCCGCCAGCGCGGCAGGAGCGAGGCGTGGATGTTGAACAGCCCGCGCCGCGTGGCATTGAGAATTGGTTTGGGCAGGATGAGCCCATAGGCGACAACGACGGCCGCCTCCGCATCGAGCGCGGCGAAACGCTTCTGCTCCGCAGGGCTCTTGAGATCGTTCGGCACGCGTATTTCTAGCCCGGCCGCCTCCGCCGCCTCGTGCACGGGCGACTTCCGCAAGGCCATGCCGCGCCCCGCCGCGCGGGGCGGCTGGGTATAGACGGCGACGACCTCGTGACCCCCTTTCAGAAGCGCTTGAAGCGCCGGCACGGCAAAATCGGGCGTGCCCATGAAGATGATGCGCATGGGTCCGGGTCTTAGGCTGGTTGAGGTGCGAAGTGAAGCCTTTGGCGGCTACATCGCCTCGGCGCGCTTCTGCTTGGTGAATTTCTTGACGATTATGTCGCGCTTGAGCCGCGACAAATAGTCGATGAACAGCACGCCGTCGAGATGATCGACCTCATGCTGGACAATGGTGGAGAGGAGGCCTTCGAGCACGCGCTCTTGGCGTTCGCCCTCTCGGTCGAGAAAGGCGACGCGGCTAACGGCCGGGCGCTCGACCTCCGCCGTCACTTCGGGGATGGACAGGCAGCCCTCCTCGTGGACGCGCAATTCCTCGGAGCGGTCGAGGATCTTCGGATTGACCATGACGATGGGGTCCTTGGGCTCATCGTCGCCCGTCGCGTCCATGACGATCAGCCGGCGCGAGATTCCGATCTGCGGCGCCGCCAGCCCCACGCCGGGCGCGTCGTACATGGTGGCCAGCATGTCGTCCATGAGCCGGCGCAGATCGTCGTCCACGCGCTCGATGGGCTCTGCCACCTGGCGCAGCACCGGGTCCGGGATGATGATGATGGGGTAGAGATGCGTCATGGGTTCCCGGCTGACATAAGGACCGGGCGCAGCTCGGTCAACATGTTCCTGTTTTGGTCTGAACTCGCGAATCAGCCTATAGCTTGGTCTTATGGCTCTTGAGCCCCTTCAGGTGGGGAGCATCACGCTCGACCCGGTCCATGTGGCCCTCGCGCTCGCAGGGCTTGCTGTCCTTGCGCTGCTTGCGCTCGCGATCATTCTCATCGTGCTCATCGTGCGGCGAAAGCGCGAAGGCGCCGCCAACGACACCCAACTTGGCGAGATGCGCGTCCGGCTTCAGACGCTGGCCGAGGTCAGCGTGACCCGGCACGGGGAGCTGGCGCGCGCCGTGAACGAGCGGCTCGACCGCATGACCCACAAGGTCGGCAGCGACCTCAACGAGACGGCGCGCAAGACGCACGACTCCATCTCCAAGCTCAACGAGCGCCTGGCGGTGATCGACACGGCGCAGAAGAACCTCACGGACCTCTCCTCGAACATGGTGAGCTTGCAGGAGATCCTCGCCAACAAGCAGGCGCGTGGGGCCTTCGGCCAAATGCGCATGGAGACCATCGTCAAGGACGGGCTGCCGGCGGGCGCCTATACGTTCCAGGCGACGCTCTCCAACGGCAAGCGGCCGGACTGTCTCCTGCATATGCCGAACACGCCCGCGGGTCT
>Ga0209013_10005943_pt1 | contig 10424 bp, 6 predicted proteins | sample Cruoilmetagenom2_FD_187291 | JGI IMG/M metagenome (GOLD analysis project Ga0209013, IMG submission 187291) | Oil polluted marine microbial communities from Coal Oil Point, Santa Barbara, California, USA - Sample 2 (SPAdes) (version 2) | ecosystem: Environmental > Aquatic > Marine > Oil seeps ...
CAGATGATCGATGATCCTTCCCAGGCTACCATGTTCGGAGAAGGATTTGAGTTTGACCCTTCTCGCATCCCGGCTGGCATGGATGTTTTCCAGGCCCTGGGAATGATGCCGGAATCGCAGCGATCTGAATTGACCAGTAAGATGGATGAAATGTTCACATCGCTAGGTGAAAGTATGATCAATCAGATGGCTGTGGGAGCTGTCAAGGCAGAATATGAAGCTTTGGGTATGGATGCCTTGGAAATTCAAAGGAACTATATTCTCCGGACTGGCGGAATCATGTTGTTGATTTCCCTATTAGGAGGTGTTAGTACGATAATTACAGGTTATTTATCGTCGAAAACTGCTGCTGGTGCAGCCCGGGAGATTCGGAAAGATGTCTTTAAAAAGGTTGAGAGTTTTACAAGTACTGAGTTTAATAAATTTTCAACTGCTTCACTAATTACACGCTCAACCAACGATATTACCCAAGTTCAAACTGTGATCTTCATGATGATGCGTATGGTGCTCTTTGCGCCCATCCTGGGGATCGGAGGGATCATCCGGGCGGTAGAAAAAAGCGCCAGCATGTGGTGGTTGATTGCCTTGGCTGTGGTCACCTTGATAGGATTGATCATTATCATTTTTGTTGTGGCTGTCCCGAAATTCAAAATAATGCAGGATCTAATTGACCGATTGAACCTGGTTACCCGTGAAAACTTATCTGGCATGATGGTGATCCGGTCCTTCAATAAACAAGAAGGCGAGATGGTACGGTTTGACAAGGCCAACAGGGACCTGACAGAAACTGGGTTATTTGTGGCCCGGGTGATGGTAACGATGATGCCATTGATGATGTTGATTATGAACGTGCTTTCTCTGGCGATTATTTGGGTTGGAGCTCACCAGGTAGCTGAAGCGACCATGCAGGTTGGCGATATGATGGCCTTTATGCAATATGCCATGCAAATCGTAATGGCTTTCTTGATGATGTCCATGATGTTTATCTTCTTACCCCGAGCTGCAGTCTCGGGCGATCGTATTGCCGATGTTCTGGAAACTGATGTTGAGATCCAGGACCCCAAAGAACCTAAAACCTTTATACAACCTGTTAGAGGGCAAATTGAATTCCGGGATGTATCATTCCGGTATCCGGATGCCAAGGATGATGTCATCCAAAATATCAGTTTTTCCGCAAAACCGGGGCAGACAACTGCCTTTATCGGCTCAACTGGCTGTGGTAAATCAACAGTCATTAATCTGATTCCCAGGTTTTATGATGTCACACAGGGCGGCATTCTTCTTGATGGCCTTGATATCCGGGAGGTATCCCAGAGTGATTTGAGGGATACGATCGGTTATGTTCCTCAAAAAGGGACGTTGTTTTCGGGAACGATCGAAAGTAATTTGCTCTACGCAGATAAAGACGCTTCCTCGATTGATGTTCGGGATGCGCTGGATATTGCCCAGGCCAGAGAATTTGTCTTTGACGATGAAAAAGGTCTGGATTCGGAAATATCCCAGGGAGGCACCAATGTGTCCGGCGGCCAACGGCAGCGCCTGGCAATTGCCCGTGCTTTGGTGAAAAAACCACCTATCTATATATTTGACGACAGTTTCTCTGCCCTGGATTTTAAAACCGACTCCGCCTTACGCAGGGAACTCAAAGAGAAAACTGGTGATAGCACTGTCTTTATTGTCACTCAAAGGGTTGCCACTGTGAAAAACGCCGACCAGATCATTGTCCTTGATGAAGGGCGTATTGTCGGACTTGGAACCCATAAGGAATTAATGAAAACCTGTGAGACATATCAGGAAATTGCGTCATCACAGTTGAGTGAGGAGGAATTAGCATGAGTGAAAATAAACGTACTTCAAAACCTGCTCGTGAAACTGGTGGACCACGTCAAGGAGGAGGGGGCCCTGGTGGACACATGTCCATGATGAAAGGTGAAAAAGCCCGCGACTTTAAGGGCACAATGGGCAAATTGGTGGATTACCTCGGCTCGTATAAAACAGGAATTGTAGTCGTGATGATCTTTGCTATAGCCTCAACGGTGTTTACAATCGCCGGTCCAAAGATCCTGGGGCGGGCAACTACAGCATTATTTGAAGGTGTGTTGGCATCCATCGCAGGTAGTGAAGAGGGGTTTGATTTTGATTTCATTGGACGTATTATCTTGATCACCGGTAGTTTGTACCTGGCATCTACGCTGTTCAGCTATATCCAGGGATGGATTATGTCCAGTATCTCAATGGATATTACTTACCGTTTCAGAAAAGATATCGCGGCAAAGATCAACCGCATGCCTTTTAAGTATTTTGATAATACCAGCCAGGGTGAGGTGCTTTCCAGGATCACCAACGATGTTGATACTGTCAATCAGACACTAAACCAAAGCCTTTCCCAGATCATCACGTCAGTGGTGACTGTGGTTGGTGTGCTGGTCATGATGTTGACTATTAGTTGGAAAATGACCCTCGTGGCGCTAACGATCATTCCAATATCTGCAGTGGTTGTAATGCTGATCGTGCGACAGTCCCAGAAATATTTTACACAGCAGCAGGAATACCTGGGTCATGTCAACGGTCATGTGGAGGAGATGTTTGGGGGCCACCTGGTGATGAAAGCCTTTAATGGTGAAGAAGAAAGCGTTAAGACGTTTGAAGGATATAATGACACACTTTATAATTCAGCCTGGAAATCTCAATTCCTGTCTGGGTTGATGATGCCTGTGATGCGTTTTATTGGCAACCTGGGGTACGTTGGCATCTCAATTTTGGGCGGCTACCTGGCTATCCAGAAAGCAATCACAGTGGGAGATATCCAGGCCTTTATCCAGTACGTAAATTCCTTTACACAACCTATCACCCAGATAGCCAATATTTCAAATGTCCTGCAGCAAACAGCTGCCGCAGCGGAACGCGTTTTTGAATTCTTGGAAGAGGAAGAAGAAATTCCTGATGTTGTGGATTCCGTGATTCCTGATGAAATCCAGGGCCACGTGGAGTTTCAGAACGTTCAGTTCGGATATGATCCAGATGAGATTATCATTAAGGATTTTTCCGCTGATGTAAAGCCTGGACAGAAGATCGCCCTGGTAGGCCCTACGGGGGCAGGAAAAACGACTATGGTCAAGCTTCTGATGCGGTTCTACGATGTACAGAAAGGAGCCATCCTGGTTGATGGGCAAAATATCAAGGATTATAAACGCGAGGACCTGCGTTGTTTATTTGGCATGGTACTGCAAGATACCTGGCTGTATAACGATACCATCATGGAGAACATCCGTTACGGACGCCCTGGTGCTTCGGACGAAGAAGTGATCGAGGCAGCCAAAGTAGCCCATGTCGATCACTTTGTGCGTACACTCTCTGAAGGTTATGAAATGGTGCTCAATGAGGAAACATCGAATATTTCTCAGGGGCAGAAACAGCTGCTGACTATTGCCCGGGCTTTTGTGTTAGATCCAAGTATGTTGATCCTGGATGAAGCCACCAGCTCGGTGGATACACGGACCGAGGTGCTAATTCAGAAAGCGATGGAGGAGTTAATGCAAGGCCGCACATCCTTTATTATCGCCCACCGGCTATCCACCATCCGCAACGCGGATCGGATCCTGGTCATGAATGAGGGAGATATTGTGGAGCAGGGGAATCACGAAGAGCTGCTGGCAAATAAAGGCTTTTATGCCGAGTTATATAACAGCCAGTTTGACGTGACCGGGGAGAATTGAACTTCCTGAGTTACTGATTCGAACCGCACCCGAAGTCCGGGTGCGGTTTTTTTTATACGTTAATTTTCTTAGGATCGAATTTCTTTGAAAATGCTCTGACCTATTCCAGGCCAGATTCGCAGAATACCAAATAACCCTCGCAAGATATTCCAGCCGCCAATTAAAATCCAAACCCAGACCAATGAACTAGAGCTACTTTGTTCCAGGATCCAGATGCTGATGATCCCGGCCAGAGAAGCCAGTAACATGGCGTTGCGCAAATAGCGGAAATCGCCGGTCCCCCAATGGACGCCATCAGTTAGGAAGGCCAGGGAATTGATTGGTTGGCTCAGAGAGGAGATCCCCCAGGCGGATATAAAGACACCCACTGCTGTGGAAGGTACCAAAAGATCGATCACTAGATTTCTTCCAACCCACATCAGGACGGCCAAAAGTACACCGGTTCCGAGACTCCACCATAAACCTACCCTTACCACCCGTTTTACGTGAGTTAATGAATCCTGTCCAATGAAGAATCCGACCAGGGATTGAACTGTAGCTGCAAATGCATCCAGGACAAGAGCGGTGAAAACCCACATTTGGCGGATAACCTGATGCGCTGCGCCTGCATCAGCGCCGAGTTGATTGGCAACCCGGGTTGTATAAGCCAGGAAAAGGTTCAGAATTCCGGTACGCACAAACATATCTCCGCCGATGGAGAGCAGTGCTCTGGCATCCTTAAAGACGATTTCACGGGTTAATCCTAGTTTATTGTTTACCAGCAGGATGCTAGCCAGGGCACCCAACCATTGGCTAATTGTGCTTGCCAGGGCTGATCCGGCTACACCCAGAGCTGGAAAGGGACCCCTACCGAAGATCATCAACCAATCGAGGAGTAAATTCAGCAGGTTTACTCCCAGGGCGATCCACAAGGGTGTTTTCATGTCCTGGCGGCCGCGTAGAGCGCCGAAGCTAACCAGGGTTAACAGAACGGCCGGCGCGCCAAAAAGACGAATTTGCATATATGAGACTGCGTTTGATTTTACATCGCCAGAAGCGCCCAATAACTCTGCTAGCCAGGGAGCACTAGGCCCTATCATTAGAATTAACAACAACCCAAATCCGGCCGCCAGCAGCAGAGAAAGACTGAGAGTCTTTTTGACTTTTTCCAGATCACCTTTTCCAAAAGCCTGGGCAATTTCGGTTTGAGCGCCAACACCTAGGAAGTTAAACATCCAGAATAAGCTGGATAAGGCAGTTGTGCCCACTCCCAGGGCTGCCAGGGGAACCACGCCCAGCGAGGAGATAAAAGCTGTGTCCACCAGGGCAGTGATCGGTTCAGCGGTCAAGGATAAAAGTACAGGCAGAGATAACCCGATCAGTGTTCTGTGGGGGCGTTCGATAAACGGGTGAGGGATTGTTTCCATAATTTGGTTTCAATAAATGATGTGAATAAATTCAGGTACAAACCAGATAAACCATATTCTACCGCTGTTATGGAGCAATGAAATTGCCACTTATTTCGTGGACTTATTAAACTCCAGTTCCTCTCTGTCCCAGATTTTCCTGATAATGCCCTTTTCCTCCCGCTTCCTGAAGAGTATATCAGCCCATTCTTGTTGAGGGTTTTGTTAATTTAAACCAAAAAAATCATCCATTTTATGGATGACAGGAGGGAGGTTATTGTCTATGCTATTTGTATAGCTGGTAAGGGTTGTAATTTCTATAAATAATATAGCTAGATAAGGATTCAGAAGAATGGTAAATAAAATCCCTCTCCGCCTGTGGTTTCTGGTGATTTCGGTGATCGTGTTTTGTGGATGCAAACCGGCTGATTCTGATCCCGAAATGGCGCCCACTCTAAACTCCGATCCGACCAAGAGTGATATTGATTTTCCGGCAGGAGAAACCTTTGTTGAATCGGTTATACGCGAAATGGACGGAATGGTCCAGCTTGCTCTACCAGGAGGAACTTTTTCAAGAGGGAGTACGGAAGAAGGTGTAGCGGCTGGAATAGAACTATGCCAGCAGCATTACCAGCCATGCAATTCTTGGTACTATGAGCGGGAATCTCCCCAGCATGAAGTGACTCTATCCCCCTTTTTGATCGATCAGAATGAAGTTTCCAATCTGCAATTCCAAAGCTGTGTTGAAGCGGGCTCCTGCACTGAACCGATGGTTTGCAAGAAAGGAGAGCCCACCTATCAAGACTCACAGAAGGCTGACCATCCGGTGGTTTGTGTGAGTTGGGAAGAAGCCAAAAACTATTGTGAGTGGGTTGGGGGCAGGCTGCCAACTGAAGCGGAGTGGGAGTATGCTTTCCGGGGAGAGGAATCACTCATATTTCCTTGGGGTGATGAATTCGTGGGATCGAATTTGAATTTCTGTGATGTAAATTGCGACCAGGGTCACGCCGATGATGCATTTGATGATGGTTATAAAAGAACCGCCCCGGTAGGAAGTATTCCATCTGGAGTGAGTTGGTCTGGTTTAAATAATCAAGGGGGGAATGTTTCTGAATGGGTCAGTGATTGGTTTGGTGAATATGAACCGGGCGATCTAAAAAATCCTACAGGTCCCACGTCTGGCACTCAAAAATTGATCAAAGGCTGCAGTTGGTACTCTCCTGCTGCGTACTGCCGGGGAGCAGCGAGAGGGTCAGTTGATCCAGATACCAGGTTTGATTACCTCGGATTCAGGTGCGCTGCAAGCTCATTTCCGGTAATCGATGGGGTACTGCAGCCAGGGGAATGGGATCAGGCTGACCTTTTTCATTTTGAGGATGAGAGTGAGTTATTCCTGCTCCAAAAAGGTGGATATCTGTACCTGGCTGTCAGGGCTGGTATTGATGAGATGATAGCTGGTAATGTGTTCCTGCAAAATGGGAATCAAATTTTCATCATGCACACTTCAGCAGCACTGGGTACGGCGATCTACCAAGAAGAGGGAGATTCCTGGGTCAAGATCCAGGATTTTGAATGGTGCTGTCGCTCAAAGATTGAGAGTGAAGCAGCCCGAGAGGACAGAGAGATCTTCTTTAACCAGGATGGTTGGCTGGGAATTAACTCATTTAATGGCAATGAAAATGAACTGGAATACAAGATCCGGTTAACAGGAACAGAGACATACCTGGCAGTGAATTTTCTGAGTGCAGATACCCCTGGACTGAAACTTGTCTGGCCGATCGGCCTTGTTGATGGCCCAGCCCAACCGGTTGATGGAGGATTTCCCGAATTGATGGATTTCTCACCCGAGAATTGGCTAAATCTGGAGGAACTGCCATGAAATGCAAGATCATCCGGGGTGGGGCCTAGGCCAGTCCACCCCAGGGTTTAAGAACTACATATCGAATATTCAATTCCAGTGAAATCAATCCTGATATTGGCCACCCAAATATTGACTTTCGGTGTGTAATGGCAGGTGATTAGGTCCGGTATTTGGGGGAGGGGGAGCTGAAATCTCATTAGAATGGGGTATAGTTAGATAATATTAACCATCCCGGTGTGCTTATTTTGTTAATTATCATGAAAACAAGAAGCCTTTTAAACCAAACCCTTCGTATTTTTGTAGTCGTGATCGCAATTATCTTGCTGACAGTTGCCATCATTGCCGGGATCGGCTGGTGGGCTGGATGGCAAACAGAGGGAAATTTTAAAATAGCTATCCAGGTCGCGGGATTGGTTTTTATTGGCATAGGATTTCTGGGAATTAAGGGGAATAGGGATATGACCCGCAGTCTTGAGTACCAAAACAGTATGTCGGTCACAAAAGACGAAAGCTGGAAAAGAACTCAACACTCCTTGATGAATTTTGCCCAGAGCTACTCCTTCTTGCTGATAATGTTTTTTACCGGGGGATTATGCTTGGTAATTGGCTGGTTGATGTGAGAATTTACGTACTCTCAATACAGTAATCCTCAGTCTAAGTATCTTTCCAATTTTATAACAAGGTCGATGAAAGCCTTTGCTTGAGTGCAGATTTCCTCAATAATCTGTAGTATGATTTTAATTTATATTCCCCTTATTCTTAGAACGGACCAGCTATGAATAGAATTGTTGTAAAAATTGGCTCATCGACCCTGACTGCCGGGAGCAATGAATTGTCCAGGGCTCAGATTGTTAACCTGGTGGGGCAGATTGCTCGTCTTAAGAAGAATGGGCACCAATTGATCCTTGTATCATCTGGTGCAATGGCAGCCGGCTTGGAGACCCTGGGATATCCAGAATTACCCAAGTTTATTCCGGCTAAACAGATGCTAGCTGCTGTAGGGCAGCCGCGGTTGATGAATATTTACAGTGATCTATTCGGTATATATGATCTAACGGTTGCCCAGGTCCTTCTTACACGCTTAGATTTATCGGACCGGACCCGCTATTTAAATGCTCGAAATACTATAGAAGCCTTATTGGCTCAGGACCTTATTCCAATCATCAACGAGAATGATACGGTAGCAACTGAAGAAATTCGAGTAGGAGATAATGATAATCTTTCAGCCCTTGTGAGCAACCTGATCGAAGCGGATCTTCTGATAATGCTGACCGATAAACAAGGCTTATTCACTGCCGATCCTGATCAGGATAAGGATGCAGTTCTTATTCCAGAGGTGAACGAAGAACGAATTCCTGATACTCTCTGGAAAGCAGCTGGTAAATCCTCCAGCGAAACCGGTACGGGAGGGATGTACACAAAAATCCAAGCAGCTGATTTGGCCAGGCGTTCCGGTACAAGAGTTGTAATTACCAAAGGATCTACCCCAGAAGTGATCCTCCGAGTTGTAGCTGGTGACCCCTTGGGAACCCAATTTAGTGCTCTGATATCTAATTTGGAAAGCAGAAAACGATTCATTTTGGCAGGTCCAAAATCTAACGGCAGAATAACAGTAGATCCCGGTGCTGAGGGAATCCTTAGAAAAGGAAAAAGTAGCTTGCTCCCTGTTGGAGTTGTTAGTGTGGAAGGGGAGTTTGTAAGAGGAGACACAATTTCTATCCAAAACGATCAAGGCCAGGAAATCGCATTAGGATTGGCTAATTATAATGTTGACAGTATGAGGTGTATCCAGGGTCATCAATCGGGGGAGATAGAAAGTATACTCGGATTTAGTTATGGAAACGAATTGGTCCATCATGATAATTTAGTGGTAGTGTAATTCCCCGTTTAGGAGGTTGCCGTGTTAACGAAAATGGCCCAGGGAGCCAGGTCTGCAGCAAGAGAACTGGCATTATTAAGTGAAGAACAAAAAAATAATATTCTTACAGAGATTGCTGATCAATTGGCTGTAAATATATCCGCCTTGGTTGAAATCAATCAGGAGGATGTCGAACAAGCCCGGAAAGCAGAGATGTCAGAGCAGATGATCGACCGCCTGATTCTGACTGATAATCGGCTGAAATCAATTATCGCTGATTTGCGTCGAGTGACAGAACTCTCAGATCCAGTTGGTGAGGAGTTTGATGAGTATTATCCACCCAATGGATTAAACGTTCATAAGGTCCGAGTTCCACTGGGAGTGATTGCGGTGATCTATGAATCCAGGCCTAATGTTACCCTCGATGTTGCCGGGCTGGCCCTTAAAACTGGCAATGCAGTGATCTTAAGGGGTGGTAGTGAAACCATCAGAACTAATAAAGCGCTGGTGAGTATCATTCAGGCGGCATTACAGAAAAATCAATTACCTCCTGAAGCTGTGCAGTTGATTGATTCGCCGGACCGGAAATACGTTGCTGACCTTCTGAAGATGTATCAATGGGTGGATATGTTGATCCCGCGAGGTGGTGCGGGCCTACATAAATATTGCCGTGAAAACAGTACCATTCCGGTGATTACTGGTGGAATTGGTATTTGTCATCTCTTTGTTGACCAGGGAGCTGACCTAGAAGCTGCGATTGAAGTAGTTCTCAATGCTAAAGTCCAGCGTCCCACCGTATGCAATGCTCTTGATACAGTGCTAGTCCATGAAATGGCGGCAAATGAATTTCTGCCCTTGGCGGCAAGGCGTCTGATTGACGCAGGGATTAGTTTAAGGGTTGATAAAAGGGCAAAGAAGATCCTGGATTCTCAAACATATGATGGAATCCAGCTTGCGGGTCCAGATGACTTTGATAGAGAGTGGCTCTCACTGGTATTAGGCGTCAAGATTGTTGGAGATCTTCAAGAAGCGATTCAGCATATAGCCGAGCATGGCACTCAGCATTCTGATGGTATCCTCACAAATAACAAAGACCATGCCAGATATTTTGTAGCTGTTGTGGATTCAGCTGCAGTTTATGTTAATGCCAGTACACGTTTCACGGATGGATCCCAATTAGGATTGGGTGCTGAGGTGGCTATTTCCACGCAGCGCTTGCATGCCCGGGGACCGATGGCGCTCAAAGAGCTTACGACCTATAAATGGGTGATCCAAGGAGATAATCATATTAGGGAATAGTTGATCAGTTCTTTCTAAAACAAATAAAAAGACACCTCCTGAGGTGTCTTTTTTGATTGTTTTTTTAGTAAATCCCTCGAAAACCCTTTGGTTTTATCCATTATTAGGAAATTCATAATATTTGCCCTTGACAATACTGTGTAATATACTGTATAATGTGAAACATGATGATGGAACACACACAATCCGAACAATATCAGAAGCTGACCCAGGAACTCCGCAGGGGTATTCTGGTCCTAGCCGCTCTCAGCCAACTTGAGGAGGAAAAGTACGGTTATTCATTAATAAGCAGTTTGGCTGAAAAA
>Ga0209013_10005944_pt1 | contig 10424 bp, 10 predicted proteins | sample Cruoilmetagenom2_FD_187291 | JGI IMG/M metagenome (GOLD analysis project Ga0209013, IMG submission 187291) | Oil polluted marine microbial communities from Coal Oil Point, Santa Barbara, California, USA - Sample 2 (SPAdes) (version 2) | ecosystem: Environmental > Aquatic > Marine > Oil seeps ...
GCAGCCGATCATCGGCCGATGGCTGGGAGCGAGCGCGGGCAAGGCCCCGGCGCCTGCCGATCGCGAGCGGCGTTCGGCCGAGGGCGAAGCGGACGGCGCCGAGAAGTCGGCTGCTGCGGACGAATTCGCCGCCACCGGCATCGGGCGAAGCGTCGAACATCGAGTGCGACGAGTTCATCTCGACCTCGAGGATCGCCCGGCCGCTGAGCTCCGCCTCCGCTACGAGTATCGGCAACAGCTCGTTCACCTCGGCGTTCTTCCAAGTTCTGAGGAGGAAGAGGCCCTTGCCCGCCGTGAACGGGCGAGTGGATTCTCGGGTTTCTCCTTCGCGCCGGACCCCTTCGACCACGGCCGATGATTCGACCCTGATCGCGCCACAACCCCGGCGGCCGCCGGGGTTTTTTCTTGGTTGCCATCAGACGCCGGCGCCGGCCCCGGTCGGAGCGTCGTTCAGGCTGTTACCTATCACGTCCGCGAGGGCGCCGAAAACCCGACAATGACGACCCTTCGCCTAAAACCCGGTGAGAAGTGCGGGATAACCCGAATTCGTCGGGCCGTCGGTCCTATAATCGTCAACAGGAGTACTTGGTGCGGATAACACGGGATTTCGATCTGCCGCTTCACTACGAGGCCTCGCTGCTGAGGGCGTCGGTGAAGGTTGTGGGCTGGTTGGTGGGGGTCGGCGCGACCGTGGCCGGCATGGCCGGTTTCGCGAGAGCCGAGTCGGTGGTGGATGAGGCCGTGACCGCCTGTCTCATCCTCATCGGCGGCACCCTCGTGGTCGCCCTCGTCCGCTGCCGGCGTTACGAAGTAACGGTTGGCAAGCGAATGATCGAGCTCCGGCTTGGGTCCTTTCGAAAAACCCTGCCGGCCGGATGCGTGGAGCAGGCGGCGCCGCGGCCGGCGTCGTCGTGGCGGAGACTCTTCGCACCGTGGGAGCTCTCTCTCACGCTCAGCGTCGGCGCCCGGCCGGTGATCGTCCCCACCCACGAACCCGACGAGCTCCGCATGGCCCTGATGGGGCGCGCGGCGAGTGATCAGTCATCAGTCATCAGTAATCAGTGATTCGGTACCTGGGCGGCGCCGAAAAACTCAAAACTCAAAACTCAAAACCAAGAACTGAGAATTGAGAACTGAGAATTCATCCTCTATTCTTCTTTCAAAAACGGGTACGCGAAGTGCTTCGGCGGCACGAAGGTCTCCTTGATCGTTCGTTGCGAGGTCCAGCGGATGAGGTTGAGGTAGGAGCCGGCCTTGTCGTTGGTGCCGGAGGCGCGGGAGCCGCCGAAGGGTTGCTGGCCGACGACGGCGCCGGTCGGTTTGTCGTTGATGTAGAAATTGCCGGCGGCGTGGCGGAGACGATTGGCCATCGTGATCGCGGCCGCACGGTCATCGGCAAAAATCGCGCCGGTGAGCGCGTAGATCGAGGTCGTGTCGCAGAGCTCGAGGGCGCCGTCGAGATCGTTCTCGTCGTAGACGAAGATTGTCATCACCGGGCCGAAGATCTCCTCCTCCATGAGCTTGAAGCGCGGATTGGTGGTCTCGACCACGGTTGGCTCGATGTAGTAACCCACGGCGTCGTCCCAAGCGCCGCCGCACAGGATCTCGGCTTCGGTCGAGTCCTTGGCATATTGGATGTAGGAGGTGATGGTCGCAAACGCCCCGCCATCGATGACCGCGTTGAAGAAGTTCCGGAAGTCGGTCGGCGGGCCCATCTTGATCTCGGAGATCTGGCCCAGCAGCAGCTCCTTGACCCGCGGCCAGATCGATTGCGGGATGTAGGCGCGCGAGGCGGCCGAGCACTTCTGACCCTGGTACTCGAAGGCGCCACGGACGATCGCGGTCGCCAGCGCCTCGGGATCGGCCGACTCGTGGGCGAAGACGAAATCCTTGCCGCCGGTCTCGCCGACGATCCGCGGGTAGGTGCGGTAGGAGGCGATGTTGTCGCCGATCGCCTTCCACATGCCCTGGAAGACCGGGGTCGAGCCGGTGAAGTGGATGCCGGCGAGATGCGGGCTCGCCATGACCGGGTTGCCGACCTGCGAACCCGACCCGGGGATGAAGTTGATGACCCCCGGCGGGAAGCCGGCGGCCTCCATCACCTTCATGAGGTGCCAGGCGGTGAAGACCGCAGAGGAGGCCGGTTTCCAGAGCACGGTGTTGCCCATCAAGGCGGGCGCGGTCGGCAGGTTGCCGGCGATAGAGGCGAAGTTGAAGGGGGTGACCGCAAAGACGAAACCCTCGAGCGCGCGGTACTCGACATAGTCCCAGTAACCGGGCGCCGAGTCGGGCTGCTGCTCGTAGATGAAGCGCATGTAGTAGGGGTTGAAGCGCCAGAAGTCGATGAGCTCGCAGGCCGAGTCGATCTCGGCCTGGAAGACGGTCTTCGACTGGTTGAGCATGCACGCCGCGTTGAGGGTGTCGCGCCACGGTCCGGCGAGGAGCTCGGCGGCCTTGAGCATCACCGCCGCGCGCTGCTCCCACGGCATCTCGGACCAATCCTTCCAGGCCTCGGCGGCCGCCTCGACGGCCATCTGCACCTCAGCCTCGCCGGCCTTGTGGTAATGGCCCAGCACGTGCCCGTGGTTGTGCGGGCACACCGCCTTGGCGGTGTTGCCGGTGCGTACCTCCTGGCCGCCAATGATGAGCGGGATCTCGATTTCCTCGCTCAACATCTCCGCAATCTTCGCCTTCAGCGAGGCCTTCTCGGATGAGCCGGGACCATAGGATCTGATCGGGTCATTGACGGGAGGCGGGACAGAAACGATTCCATTGGCCATGACGAACCTCCGAGCGTTGTGAAAGTAGTCCGCAGCGCGATGCAGCCGCCGCCAACGCATCGTAGCCGCCCGCCCCGCAGACATCAATCCCTTATTTCAGTTCTCGGCGCCGTAGCGTCCGACGCTACGGCGCCGAGAACTGAACCGCTACACTGTTGCGGTGAGCCCGATCTACCTCGACTACAACGCGACGACGCCCATCGATCCCCGGGTGGCGGAGGCGATGGGGCCGTTTCTGACTGGCGGATTTGGCAATCCGTCGTCAACCCATGCCGAGGGACGCAAGGCAAAATCGGCGCTCGAGAAAGCCCGCACGCGGGTGGCGCGCTGTCTCGACTGTCGGCCCTCGGAGGTGGTGTTCACCTCCGGCGGCTCGGAGTCGAACAACCTCGCCATCCGCGGTCTGGTCGAGGCCCGCGGCGGCGGCCACGTCATCACCTCCAGGGTGGAGCACCCAGCAGTGCTCGAGGTGGTCCTTGCCCTCGAGATCGAGGGCCGCATCGCACTCAGCCTTGTGGGGGTCGACCAATTCGGTCGAGTCGATCCGGAAGCAGTGGCGGCCGCGCTGCGCGATGACACCGTTCTGGTGTCCCTGATGCTTGCCAACAACGAGGTCGGCACCCTGCAGCCGGTGAGAGAGGTGGCGGCCCTCTGCCGCGATCGCGGGGTAGCGATTCATACCGACGCGGCGCAGGCGATCGGCAAGGTGCCGGTGAGTGTGAACGATCTCGGCGTCGACCTCCTGTCGGTGGCCGGCCACAAGCTCTATGCGCCGAAGGGCGTGGGCGCGCTCTACGTTCGTGACGGTATCGAGATCATGCCGCAGATTCGTGGCGCAGGCCACGAACAGGGCCGCCGTGCCGGAACCGAGAACGTCCTCCTGGCGGTGGGCTTGGGGATTGCGTGTGAGTTGGCCCAGCACGAGGTTACAAAGGAGCAGGAGCGATTGGCGGGTCTCCGCGACCGCCTGGCTGCGCTGCTGGGTGACAGCTTCCCCGACCTCGTGGAGCATGGCCACCCCGATCACCGGTTGCCCAACACCCTGAGCGTGGCGTTTCCAGGCTGTGATGGGGGCGAGCTTGTGGGCAACCTGGGCGATGAGCTGGCGGCATCAGCCGGTTCGGCGTGCCATTCCGGTGCAACCATGATTTCGTACGTACTGCAGGCGATGGGCGTTGAACCGGAGCTAGCCCGTGCCACCGTGCGCCTGTCTCTCGGCCGATTCACCACCGAAGCAGAGGTTGATAGAGCGGCGGAGCTGATCATCGAGGCCGCAAGACGCTGAATTCGGAATCCGGAATTCGGAATGCCGCACATCCACGCCCCGGAGCCTTAATTCTCAGTTCTTAATTCTCAATTTTGAATTCCCGCCCCAATCCTCCAAGGGAAGTGGGAGGGCGAGCGAAAATTGAGAATTAAGAATTGAGAATTAAGAATTGAAATGGGGCGGGTGGGTGGCATTCCGAATTCCGAATTCCGAATTCCGAATTCAGAATTCGCCCCGGGCATGGGAATCCCCCCGCGGCGCATACGTATACTCTGTTAATGACCCGCTCTTGCCCCTGGTGTCTCGAGCCATTGCCGGCTCGCGCGGCCCCGTCCGAGTGTCCGCACTGTGGACGTCCACTGGGTGAGGAGGGAGAACCGAAGGCGCGCGAGCTGCGTTTTGACAGGGTGGAGGCCGCTCAGACTGCGCGCTTCCGGCGAATGCTCGCATGGGGGGCGCCGATCACCGCGCTGATTGCCGTCGCCATGCCGGTCGCGCACGTTGCGGCGCTGGCGGTCGTCCCGCTGTTGGTCGCCGTCCACCTGGTGCTGGTGAGGATGGTGCTGGTTCGCGACACGCAGCGCCTGCTGGGGCCGGTGCGGCGTCTCCTCAACCGCTGGCTGGCGCGATTCTCTTTTTTGTGGATCGGGATTCCAGGCTACGGAGCGATGGTTGTACCAATTATCGGCGTGCTGGTGGGCGTCGGGACCTTCACAGTGCTGACCTCGTTGGTGCACGTCTCGTCCATGGTGAGTCTGCAGAGAGAGCGTTCGGGAAAGAAGCTCGCCCGGTGGGAGAAGCTGGTACCGATAGTGCTGGCAGTCCTCAGCATCGGGTTTGTTGTGATCGTGATCTCGATCGCCGTACTCTTCGGGTGGTCGATAGTGGCCATCGCCAACCGGATGCAGGCGCCGTGACGTCCAGAGAAGGGGACTGATATGGAATCATTGATGACCTACATGGCCGCCTTCGGGATCGCCGCCGGCGCCGGCGCCAAGGCGTTCATCCCGATTCTGGCCCTCGGCGTCTTCAGCTATACCCCCTATTTCGAGCTCGCCGATCGATTCGCCTGGATCGCGGACCCGATGGTGATGGTGGTACTGGCGGTGCTCGTGATCGTCGAAATCGTGGTCGATGCCCATCCGGATCTCGGCCGGTTCTCCGACGTCGTCGCCTATCTCCCCAAGGTGGTTGCGGGTTTCCTCGCCTTTGCGGCGGTTACCGGTCGACTCGACAACGATCTCGTCCAGCTCGGGACCTCCGGGGTCCTCGGCGGCGGCACCGCCGCTGGAGTTCACTGGCTGCGCAACCAGGTGCGGCGGCCGTTCCGCGACCTCGCCGAGGACGCGCACGAGTCGGTCGGAAAGCTGGTCTCGGTGAGCGAGGCCGGCGCATCGGCCACTCTTTCGGGTACTGCGCTGGTGGCGCCGCCGCTGTCGGTCCTCGCCCTCGTGGGGTTTGTCGCCGTCTCGGCGACTACCATCCGTGTAGCTGATCGTCGACGGGTGGCGTGTATCCACTGCGGAGAGCCCATCCGTCGCGGCGCCCTGGTTTGCCCCCATTGCCGCGGCGAGCAAGAATAGGAAATTCCTCGCGTTTTTCCGTGCTAAGCTGAATCGTTCATGAAAGGGGAGGGAGTGCAGTTCAAGGTCGGCGACAAGGTGGTGTACCCAAGCCAGGGCGTTTCGACCGTGGAGAGGATCTCTAACGAGGTCCTTGCCGGCACCAACATGAAGTGTTACCACCTGCGCCTCATCGGTTCTGAATCCAAGGTCATGGTGCCGGTCACCAACTCCGAGCGGGTGGGTCTGCGACCGCTCGCGGAGAAGAAGCTCGTGAGACGGGCCATGCGGCGACTCAAAGGTTCGGAGGGCGACCACGCCGAGGATTGGAAGGACCGTTATCGGGCCAACCTCGAACGGATCAAGACCGGAGAGCTGGACGAGATCGTCGATGTTTTGTTGTGCTTGGCCGAGGTCGCCGGCCGCAAGACCCTGAGCTTTCGTGAACGCAAGATGTACGACCACGCGCGGCAGCTGCTCGTCTTCGAGGTCGCCGAGGTCGAAGGGCGCCCACCGGAAAAGGTCGAGCAACAGGTGGAGGACGCCCTGGGTAACGTCGTCAAGCAGGATGAGGAGTAGGGGGCGTCAGGTAAAAGGTATTAGGTTTTAGGTTTTGGGTTTTAGGTCATCACAACGATCTTGGAAAACCTGAAACCTCTGGCCTGAGCACATTGCTGTCGCCACCCTATCCGCAGGCCCTACCGGCGCCGCCCGAAACTGTGTTGAAGCTAATACCTAATACCTAATACCTAATACCTTCCTTTATGCGCCACCCCGCCGATGGTATCCTCTGCGACAGCGCGACACGTGGAGGCTGAATGGGCGACAACAACGCGAACACACGACGCTGGTATTTCAAGCTCCACTGGCAGGTACTCATCGCCCTTGTCGCCGGGGTTGCCTTCGGCTGGTTGGCGCCGGCGGCGGCTGAAAGCATCGGCTTTCTCGGCGATCTTTTTCTGCGCCTCCTGAAGATGATCATCATCCCGCTCATCTTCACCTCGCTGGTGAGCGGCATCGCGAGCCTCGGCAACGCCCGCTCGGTGGGCCGGGTGGGCATCCGCACCATCATTTACTACACGGTGTCGACCGCCCTTGCCATCAGCGTCGGCCTCACTCTGGTCAATATCATCCAACCCGGGGCCCACCTCGAGTTGGCCGGCGTCGGTGAGCTTCCGGAAGGGTTCTCCACCGCCACCCAGACCCTCCCAGAATTTCTTCTTCGGATGGTACCTGACAACATCGTGTCCGCAATGGCTGCGGGCGAGGTGCTGCCGGTCATCGTCTTCGCCATCCTCTTCGGGCTCTTTCTGACGCGCCTCAACGGACCCAATGTGGACGCCGTACAACGGGTGGTGGACGGCATTCTCGAGATCATCCAGGAGCTGACTCTGGCCATCGTCAAGCTCGCGCCGGTCGGGATCTTTGCCCTCCTTGCGCGCGAGGTGGCGCGCAGCGGTCCGGGGATCATCTGGGATCTGCGCTACTACTTCATGGCCGTGGGTTTAGGTCTCCTGATCCACGCCACCGTGACCCTGCCCGCTCTCTTGTTCGTGCTCGGGCGGCGGCAGCCGCTGGTCTACGCGCGCAAGATGGCGCCGGCCATTGCCACCGCCTTTTCCACCGCCTCCTCGTCGGCGACGCTACCGCTGAGCATGGAGTGCTCGGAGGAAGCCGGCAACCGCCGAGGTGTCACGAGCTTCGTGCTGCCCCTCGGTGCGACGATCAACATGGACGGCACCGCGCTGTATGAGGCGGTGGCGGCGTTGACCATCGCCCAGATGTACGGCGTCGAGCTCGGGTTGGCCCAACAGGCGCTGGTGCTCTTGACGGCGCTTCTCGCGTCGGTGGGCGCGGCGGGTATTCCGATGGCCGGGCTCGTGATGCTGGTGGTCGTGCTGCAGGCCGTAGGGTTGCCGCTCGAAGGCATCGGCACGATCATTGCGGTCGACCGGGTGCTCGATATGATGAGGACTGCGACCAACGTCTGGAGCGACCTCGTGGGTACCGCGGTCGTCAATCGTTTCGAAGGAGGCTCGTCATGAGACGCCTTGCTGTCCTTCTGATCGCGCTTGCCGCGTCACTGCCGGTGGACGCCCAGGTCGCGGACAACTTGCGGGAACAGGCCAAGATTCGTGAGACAGTGCTGGCCGGTCAAGTTCGGGGAATGGTCGAGATCCGGGAGGAGCTGCGCGAGCTGTGGACGCGTCTCGAGCAGCAGTCCGGGGGGCTGTTGCAGGCGCAGCGCGAAGGCGAGACCGTCGACAGCCTGCGGCTACGGGACGAGGATCTTCGCAAAATTGAGGCCCAGATGGGTGCGGCGCTGTCCAGATCACAGCAGCTCCGGCGTTCGATGCTCGAAAACCGCGAGATGTTGGCGGCAATCGGGGTCGAGATCGGACGGCTCACCGCCGAGGTCGGCGCAGCCAAAGCGCCGCTCAACGGCACCTGGCGGCTGGTTGTGGAACCCGGCCATGACGGCCTTGCCTTTTTGCAACAGCAGGGGACCCTGGTCAACGGCACCTATGCGCTCTCGGGCGGATTCACCGGGTCCTTCCGCGGCACCTTTGTTGCGGGCAAGGTGCGGCTGGAACGGATCGACTCCCAGATCGGATTCGCCGCGATCTTTTACGGCCGTCTCGTGGGTCGGGGTGAAGACCTCAAGCTTCAGGGAAACTGGGAGGCGACGCAGCTTGCCAGCGGTCTGCCGTCACAGGGCAGCTGGACCGCGAGCCGGGTCAGTGAGGCTCAAGAATAGGTTGACGACCGGCGGTTCGTGGTATCGTGCCCGTTCCTGTTCCCGGGCCCTGTGTTTTGGGCCGCTGATGGAGGACTTCCAGCATGTATCGCAATCCCTGGTTCACCCTGGTGCTCGGTCTGATGGCGGGGCTCGTCATCGGTTATGTTCTTGCCGAAAGGCAGCCGGTTCCCCCCGGCAAGGCGCTCCGGCTCGGCATGGGGGCGCCGGCTGGCCAGACCGAAGCTCTGCCAGAGGGTCACCCACCGGTCGAAGGCCCTTCCGGCGCCGACACCCAGCGACTTCGACAGCAGATCTCGGAGATCCAGGGTCTGCTGGACGCCAACCCGTCAGACACCGGGCTGATGGCGGCCATGGGCAACGTCTACTTCGACGCCAGCCGTTGGGAAGACGCGCGTGGGTGGTATGAGAAGAGTCTGGCGCTGTCGGCGGGCGATCCCGACGTCATGACCGACCTCGCGGTGGTGCATCGTAATCTCGGCCAGCCGCAGCAAAGTCTGGAGCTCCTCGACCAGGTCATTGCTGCGAGCCCGGACCACTGGCAGGCCTGGTTCAACAAGGTCATCGTGCTCAACTTCGACCTCCACGAGCACGATGCGGCGGCACAAGCCCTCGAATCGCTCAAGGAGCTGAAGTCGTCGAACCCGGGCATCCCCGATCTTTCGGGCCTAGAAAAAGAAGTGCTCGGCGGCTGACCGCTGCAAATTTCGGATTTCGGATTCCGAACGTAGGCGGTTCAATCGCGGGCAATCGGCTCGAACGGCTCGGACGTTCCCCGCGTTGTCAAATCCGAAATCCGAAATCCGAAATCGTGTGCTGGCGTATACTCGACGCTTCCCACCGGGCTTGTCGGTGGTTGGGCTTTCATGCAGCGAATTCTCCTCCTCGTCGTCGTCCTCCTGGTTGCGTGGCGCATCCTCGCCGCGATCGGCCGCCGTCTGTCCGCGAAATCGCCGGGCGCCGACAGCTTCAGCCACTTCTCGCCCGAGGCGCGCAGGCGGCGAAAGCAGTGGTCGGGCGATCGGGAGGAACCCGTCGAGGAGCTAGTGGAGTGCGCATCCTGCGGGACCTTCGTTCCCGCCGGACGGGCGTTGTCGAGTGGTGACAGCCGAGTTTTCTGCAGCGAGTTCTGTCGCCGGCGCGAAACGACGATGTCGGACAATGGGCGGGAATGACGCCCGTCATCGGTTGGTGGCCGCGGGTGAACGACTCGCCGCCGCCGGGTTGGTGCACTCCAGCGAGGGAAACCTCTCGCTTCGGCTCGACGTCTCGACCTGTCTGGTGACGCCCACCGGTTCGGACCTCGGGCGCCTCGACCCCGGCGAGCTGGTCGAGGTTGCCCTCGATGCATCCGAAATCCCCGCCCGGGCGACCTCCGAGGTGCACCTCCATCTCGAAATCTACCGCCGGCGGTCCGATGTGGAGGCGGTGGTTCACGCCCACCCGCCGCGGCTGCTGCGGCTGGATGCCGCCGGCGAATTTCCCCGATCCCGAATCATCGAGGATCGCGGGAAGATGCTTGGCAGAATTGTCTCTGCGGCCTACTTCAAGGAGGGGAGCCTGGCCTTGGCCGCCGCCACCGCCGATGCTCTCGCGAGGGCGGACGCCTGCGTTCTTTGCGGCCACGGGGCGGTGACCGTGGGCTCGTCGCTGATGCAGGCATACGTGCGCATGCTCGATCTCGAACGCGCCGCCTCCCTGACCCCGATGAGGGGCTGAGGCGTGGGTCAGTCGACGCTGTTTCCGGATGACCCGAGCGTGGGACCATTGGCCGAACGGATGCGGCCGCGGGTCCTCGACGAGGTTGTCGGTCAGCCGGCCCTGGTCGGTGAGGGCGGGGTGATCCGCTCGCTGCTCGCCGACGGCGAGCTGCCGTCGATGGTCTTCTGGGGCCCGCCGGGGAGTGGCAAGACGACCATCGCCCGCCTCCTCGCCGATGCTGCCGGCGCCGAGATGGTGACGTTTTCGGCAGTGCTATCCGGGGTCAAGGAGGTGCGGGCCGTGATGGCCGAGGCGCGCAGCCTACGCCGCGCCGAGGGCCGCCGGACGGTGCTCTT
>Ga0209013_10005945_pt1 | contig 10424 bp, 9 predicted proteins | sample Cruoilmetagenom2_FD_187291 | JGI IMG/M metagenome (GOLD analysis project Ga0209013, IMG submission 187291) | Oil polluted marine microbial communities from Coal Oil Point, Santa Barbara, California, USA - Sample 2 (SPAdes) (version 2) | ecosystem: Environmental > Aquatic > Marine > Oil seeps ...
CTCTAATGTGCCTGGTTTAAAGTTTTCAAGAACAACATCCACTTTTTCAACAAGTTGTCGGATAATTCGTTGCCCTTCAGGGTCACGCATATTCACGGTAATTGATTTTTTATTACGAGATTGGACATACCACCAAACCGATGTGTCATTGTGCATGACGCGCCAGTTTCTAAGTGGATCCCCTTTTGTCGGCTCTTCAACTTTTATAACTTCTGCACCAAATTCAGAAAGAATTTTCCCCGCAAATGGAGCAGCAACTAGATTCCCTAATTCTAAAATCTTTATGCCATCAAGTGGCTTTCTTTTTGTCATTTTTATAACTCCTTTGTTTTTAACATAACTTCATAAATAAATTGTAATCGCTTTCAATGTGAGTTTTCATTAATAGCTTGGCCGCTTCTGCATCCTGATCAACGATTGCTTTGAAAATCTGTTGGTGTTCATTCCAGGCATGTTCCATATGTAAAGGACTTTCTTCAAGGATCGATTTACGATAAAAGCTATTTACACCACGAAGTTGAAAAACCATTGATACTAGGAACTGGTTTCCACTTGCTAAAACTACTGCTTCATGAAAATCCAAATTCACATCGTGTACTTTTTTTAGATTGTTTGTCTCTGTGATTTCCCCCATTTGTAATAACGCGGTTTTAATCGAATTAAGCTGTTCTTTCGATCTTCGTTCAGCGGCGTAGAAAGCAGCAAGCGGCTCCATTTCGATTCGGCATTCAAACAAATGCTGATAATCCTGAACGGATGGTTCAACTACTGTCACGCCACCCGAATTATTCACGAGCAACAGGCCATCTTTTTCGAGCATTCTTATCGCTTCACGTATTGGACTTCTGCTAACCTGTAATACTTCTGAAATCTTTTCTTCTATCAATCTTCCCCCTGGTTTTAAACCACCTATGATAATCTGTTCCTTCAAATAGTCATACACCTGCGTTTTTAGAGTGATTCTTTTTTGAACAATTGGAACGATAACTGTCACCCCTTTAGATTTCGTCGACTGTATACAATTTCTCTCTATGCAAGAATAGTCAAAATAATTTAAATAGTCAACCATATTTTATTTTTTTACTTATCTTTATTACCTACTACTAATTTAATAAGTGTAAGATTTTAAGATCATTGATGAATGGGTTTGTAGTGAGCATTGGACTCCTCCCTGCTGTAAGGTGCTTTTAATAATGTTAATACGGGGGAAATTAATGAATTAACACTCCTTTCATTAATCTAAGCAGCCTATTTTTGACTAGGTTAAACGCTCCTATTGATATCGTACATTTGTGCTAGCCGCAGGTTCCGCATGAGCCAACAAGTTCTGAAAACCACATACTTGTGGGTCTCACGCTTCACGCTCTTATGGGCCTGCCAGGCGCAAATGCACTCTTTCGTATTTCATTTAATATCAACAGACTTTATTTAACATTGTTTTATACATGCAATTCATTAAGTAATGGTGTAGCATGTTGCATCGAGAGTCCCTGTAAATCTCAAAATGGTTTTCACTTTTTCAAAACGTAAACACGAAAAAACCCTTTCACGAAATGTGAAAGGATTTTGATAATGTCGTTATTTATTTTCTTTTTGGCGATACATCTCTTTATCAGCATGATGCAACAACTCTTGATACGTCTCCCCATCTCTTGGAAAAGTTGCCACACCGAGACTAGCCGTAATCATCAACCGATGACTCCCAATTTGGAAAGGTCGTTCCAAGCTTTGAGAAATTCTCTTGACGATATTCTCCACCACATTTTCATCTTTAATATCCGATACAAGAATGGTGAATTCATCCCCACTTTGTCGTGCCATCACATCACTATCTCGAAGACACGATTGTACGCGCCCGGCAAATTGCTTGAGAAGTTCGTCACCGGCAGCGTGGCCAAATGTATCGTTGACCACCTTGAATTTATCAAGGTCCATATAAATCAAAGCTAGTTTACGAATAATAAGTTTCGATTCTTTCAGCGACCGATTGACTTGTTCTATAAACAACGTTCTCTTTGCAAGTCCTGTTAGTTCGTCGTAGTATGCCAGTTCGTTCAATTTATCTTGCAGCTGTTTTCGTTTCTCAATATCACGAGTAACGACTAAAATTCTCCAATCTTGTTTTTCCTCATCATAAAATGGGGTTCCTTTCGCTTCAACCCAAATCCAACCTTTGTACATATGTTTGTGGCGATATTCGACCGTTTTGGTTTCAGATGAGTCGATCATTTCGCTAAAACTCACCATATTGGACATTAAATCATCTGGATGAGCCAACTTAAAGAGAGATGTTCCTTCTAGAGCTTCAGGTTCATAGCCAAGTACTTGTAAATAGGATGGGGATAAATAACTGAATACACCATCTTCATCCATGATTGAAACTAAGTCCGTCATATTTTCGGCAATCAACCGGTATTTTTCTTCACTACGTTTCAAGGCTTGTTCCAGCTTTTTCTGAATGGTGATGTCCCGAAAAACAATTTGAATAGCAGGTCGATCTTCAAAATAAATGCCCATCGCTTTTCCTTCAGCTACAAAAGACGAGCCGTCCCTTCTCAACATGGTTTGCTCAATCAGTTCAATGGTGTATTCCTCTTCTTGAAGTAGTCGATTGACTTTATCTATTAATCCGTATTGATCCTGCTCCGTTATGTAATCAAATAATGTCGTGCCAATCATATCTGCATATGCTTTAAATCCGAAAGCAGCGACACCTGCAGCATTAATATATTTGATTTTCCCAGCCATAAGCACCATGACTGGATCCGGAGACATTTCTACCAACTTTTGATAGCGCTCTTCACTTTCCCTTAAATTTTGCTCGATGACTTTTCGGCTTGTTACATCCCGAAACATGGCGAGCCTCATATTTTGGCCATTGAATAATATTGGGGAGCCACCAATATCAACAAAAATATCTTTGTTATTTCGCAGTGTCATTTTCATTTCAACAAAATCCAGCTTATTGCCTTTCTCTATCTCCAACGCTCGTTTGGCAGAAAGCGGTCGATAGTCTTCATGGATAAATGAAAAAATATCAAGTCCGATCAACTCGTCTTCCTGCAGTGTTTTCAATGCAGACGAGTTCGCATATTTAATGATTCCGTGTTGATGAATGACCATCCCTTTAGGAGATAGTTCCACCATATGGCGAAAAAGCTCCAATTCCTCCATTAACGATAGTTCATCCAGTCTTTGTTGTGAACGCTTATCTGTGGCAGTCAGCATCACGGATTTCACACGATTATTTTCAACATTCGGCTCCAACTGAATGTCGATTTGAAAAGTGTAATCGTCCTTATGGGATGCAGTAGCGGAACCATACATGGACTGCCCCTTTTTCGCTGAATTGAACTTCTCCAATAAAGCGGCAACTGTTTTTCTAGAAAATAGATGGTGGAATTCCAATTCGCTGAGTTCCTTTTGTGAATAGCCAAATAGTTTACTTGCAGATTCATTACAATCAATTATATGTCCATATTCATTCAGAAAGAGAATAGCAGATGTATTTTGTCTAATTAATGCTTCGAAAACATTTCTAGAAAAAGATTGTATAGCTTGATCCATTGATCTTCCTTCTTTCATATAAGAGAGTATAATCTTATTTATTTTCTAATATATTTTAGGTCAAACCACATTTCACATGTAATTCATTCGGAATTATTCGACAATTTACAACATTAACTTTATCACATAAGTCGCAGACCTTATACATTATATGTATATCATGATTCACTTTTAAAGAGTAAATAATAACCTATAGAACTACAGTAAATAGTTTGTCGAATCGTACCTCAATGGTATATATCCCCACTCTTATATACGAGTTAAACCACATCGGAGTTCACGCTTAACAAGACATGCAGCCAGCTATTAGAAAGTCATTTCTTCAAGAATATGTGTGATTGTTGTTTGAAATGGGTATCACTACTATATAAACAAAAATTGAACCTTACGGAGGGATGAAGATGTTAAAAGGATATAAACGCCCCATACTATTTGGGGGACTTGCCGCCCTGGCCTATATGTATTTTAATAAAATGGAAAATAGGGATAAAGCGAAAGTGTCATTGAAAAACACCAAAACAAAAGTATCTTCATTTATGGATTCGCAACATGTCAAACCAACAATGGAGACCAAGGCAGGTCATTCGGATCCAAATGACCCGGACGACAATCGCATGGTTGAAGAAGGCTCCATGTACAGCGTTCAATATTACAATGAAGGCGTACAGAACAAAGAGCCTCATTCGGGAGCGAAAAAAGCTTTCCCGAAATCCCAAAAACAAAAAATGCCGAAAACAGATGAGTCACTATATGTAGACAATGTGGATTCACCTGCCAAACAGGAAAATACCGATAGGAATTATCACTGATTAAAATTCAAAACCCTTCTGAATGGTCAACAACCAAACAGAAGGGTTTTATTTACTCAATTCACATATTTCCCCGACTTAGGAATCGCGATTTTATCGAAGTCTTTTGCTAGTAAAGTCAGATTTTCGCTTAACCATTCCTCTTTCACCGGAACGCCATGACCCGTTACAGCATAACTAGGTTTCAGTTGTTCAAGCTTGCAAACAGAATCCCAAGCAGCTTGCCAATCGGGAGTCAAATACCGTGGAGGTCCATGAATGTCCAACTGCTGTGTCACGACACTTAAAAGTGATTCCTGCCTCACCGTAATAAAAGCATCCCCCGCAATCAACGCTCGGTCCTCTTCACGGAAAAGTGAGATATGACCTTCTGTATGACCAGGAGTATGGATTGCTCGCCACTTATCCTGGCCCGGAATTTGACCATCATCTGGGATAGCTTGTACCTTACTTCCTAAATCAATTGTCTCAATCGGGTAAATGGTAGAAATTTTCGCAAGTATTCCGTTATCAACTGTTGGATCAGGATCGGGGTAGTTCTTTTTCCCGGTTAGATACGGCAGTTCCAACTCATGCGCGTATACGGGAACATCCCACACCTTAAGGAGTTCAAATATGGCACCCACATGATCGAAATGCCCATGCGTTAAAATGATGGCTTCAGGCTTGGCATTCTCACCAAATCTCGATTTGACCGCATTCAGTATCATATGTGATGACTTCGGTGTCCCTGCATCCACCAAAAACCAGGACTGGGCGGTTCCGATAAAACATACATTCACAAATTGAACCGTCAAGCAATGTATATCAGTGGCCACTTTTTTCACTTGGCCACTTCCAACCGATGTCATGGGAATAAATCTTTCTGTTGAAGAACTTTCCTTCATGATACGACCTCCTTCTCTTACGAAACTCAATGATTTTACTATTTCCCAACGGTCAAAAATTATGTTAAGAATAAAAGAAAACCGTGACCCCATTTGGAATCACGGTTACTCGACATACTCATCTTCAATACTTAAAATCCGCCACTCTCATTTACATGATGATTATTTTGCCCATCTTTCACATGGAGCTCTTCCTTCTCTTGGTCGTTTAACTTATTTAACTCCCCTTGTTCAACTGTATTATCTTTATTATTTGAGGCTTCCTTTTCATGATTCGATTCTTTTTTCATCACATTCACCTCCCTAATATGCCTATTCGTCATTATTTTTCCCTAAAAGCTGACTTTCTAACATGGAATTTTAAATTCCGCTCCTGCTGCTTTACTTTTCAATTTTTTCGTGAGAAATCTTAATAGATGACTCTCAAATAAAGGAAGTGGGATACGTCCGAAATTGTATTTTAGGAAGCTCTATTATTTGAAGGTAGTAACAATTTTTTCTTCACCCAAACTCAAAAAACCATATGAATGAAGACGTTAGTGGAATAAAAGTTTGTTGTTAGTCAAACTTTAAAAGTACCTTGAATACCGTTTTTCCTATAGAACGCGATTTTTCAGATGAAACGAGTCAAACTGACGAGTTCTCTAACTATTATGTCTATTTCGACAAGGGTTGACACATTAATACATTGCATATAAAGTGAGGAACATAATTAAATATGTGTAATTTCTTATCAAGAGACGTGGAGGGACTAGGCCCTATGATACCTCAGCAGCGGGTTTTTACTTTAAGTAAAAACACTGTGCTAATTCCAGTGAACAATTACTTGTTCGATAGATAAGAAGGAGTGTCCGAGCTAATTTTTTGTGGAGTTGTATCCACATTCTTTTTGCAAAAGTATGCCTCTTCTGTCTATCGACAGAAGAGGCTTTTTTTATTGCTTACCTCACTCGTTGATAATGAACATTACTTAGAAAGGGTCGACACCACATGATTAAATTCCAACAAGTAACGAAATCATTTCAAACCAAAAAACAAACGGTTGAAGCATTAAAAGGGATTGACCTTACCGTTGAAAAAGGAGATATTTTTGGCGTTGTTGGATACAGCGGTGCTGGAAAAAGCACACTCATCCGATTAGTCAATCTTTTGGAGCGACCATCAACTGGTCAAGTTCTCGTTGATGGTCAACCACTAACCGAACTTAAACCAAAGCAATTAAGATCAGAGAAGAAAAAAATAGGAATGATTTTCCAACATTTCAACCTACTCAATTCCAAAACTGTTTTTGACAATGTAGCTATCCCGCTTGTATTATCAGGAACACCCAAAACAACAATAAAAGAACGCGTCGAGGAACTTCTCGATTTTGTCGGCTTATCTGACAAAGCGAGAAACTATCCTGAACAATTATCGGGAGGTCAGAAACAGCGAATTGGTATTGCACGCGCCCTGGCAACAAACCCTTCCATTTTATTATGCGATGAAGCGACATCCGCCCTTGATCCTCAGACTACAAGCGCGGTTCTGCAATTACTCAAAAAGATTAATCAACAATACAACATTACCATCCTACTAATCACGCATGAAATGTCAGTCATCCGAGAAATTTGCAACAAAGTGGCAGTGATGGAAGGTGGGCTTATCGTTGAACAAGGCTCGGTACTTGATGTCTTTGCATCACCAAAAACTGAAGTAGCTAGGAACTTCGTCCGAACAGTTATTCACGATGAAATTCCACCAAGCGTTCTCAAAAACGCCATTAATACCAATACTCAGCCAATTATTTGGAAAATCAATTTTGTCGGCAACACATCAAGTCAGCCTTTACTGTCGACAGTAGCAAAAAAATTCAATTTAGATTTAAGCGTTCTCTCGGCAAACATTTCAGAAATTCAAGAAACTCCTTTCGGTAACTTAATTATTGAAATCACCGGTGATCAAAATGAGATTCAAAAAGCATTAACTTATATTAAAGATGAAGGCTTTATTGTTCAGGAGGTGAACGTACATGAGTAATACATTATGGGGCATGGAAATTACAGCAGAGCAACTTCTTGTTGGCTTTGGAGACACATTATACATGGTCGCAATATCTCTCATCTTCTCAGCACTTATCGGTCTACCGCTTGGAATCTTACTCGTCATCACACGCAAAGGCCATATATTAGATAACAAATGGATTTTCAACATCTTAAATCCCGTCATCAACATCTTGCGTTCTGTACCGTTTATTATTCTACTCGTCGCGATTATTCCACTAACTAGATTAATTGTTGGCTCAGCCATTGGCACGAACGCTGCAATCGTACCTCTTGTCTTTTATGCAGCACCTTACATTGCACGACTCATAGAAAACTCCTTGCTCGAAGTTGATAAAGGAATCATTGAAGCCGCACAATCAATGGGAGCAACGGTTCCCCAAATCATATTTAAATTTTTAATACCCGAAGGTTTGAGCTCACTAGTCCTTACTTTCACAACCGCAACTATCGGCTTGGTTGGAGCATCAGCAATGGCAGGTGCAGTCGGAGCTGGTGGTGTTGGTGACTTAGCACTGACCTATGGATACCAACGTTTCGACACCATGACCATGTTTGTTACCGTGGCTGCTCTCGTCATCATCGTTCAATTATTACAATCCACCGGAAATATTGTTTCAAAAAATATAAGAAGAAGATAACCATTGGAGGTAGGAAAAATGAAGAAATTTGTATTGGTATTATTCATATTAGCACTAGGATTACTTGCAGCTTGTGGAAATGATGAAGAAAGTGCAGTAGAGTCAGATTCAGTAAAAGTCGGTGTAAGTAGTGGAGACACGAGAACATGGGATTACATTGCAGAAATTGCAAAAGAACAGGGTTTGAATATTGAACTTGTTAAATTTAATGACTATATTCAACCAAACATCGCATTGGCTGAAGGAGAAATCGACGCGAACGCATTCCAAACAATCTCATACTTTGATGAATTTAAAACAGCTCAAAAACTAGATTTAGAAGCAATCGGTTCAACATTAATTGCACCAATGGGACTCTATTCTAAAAAACACACAACTCTTGAAGATTTACCAGATGGCGCAACAATTGCTTTGCCCAACGAAGGAACAAACTTTGGCCGTGCCCTCCTTTTACTTTCAGAAGCTGGCTTAATTACATTAACTGATGACTTCGAAGGAATTGGCGCAATTGATAAAATTAAAGACAACCCGAAAAATCTTGAATTCGAAGCTGTTGCTGCAGGAAATACACCACGTTTCCTTGATGACGTCGACGCATCAATCATCAATAATAACTTTGCCATAGAAGCTGGTCTTACTCTAGATGACGCGCTCTTCCACGAAAGCGCAACAGCAAAACCATACATTAATATCATTGCAGCTCAAACTGGTGATGACCGTCCAGAGCTAAAAAAATTAGTGGAAATCCACCAATCTAAAGAGGTAGAAGAATTTATTATCGAAACATACAAAGGCAGCTCAATCCCAGCTTTCGTCTCTGTCGAGGAATTAGTAAACTACAAAGACGCTTGGAATTAACAAAAACAGCTTGTACCTCTAATGGGTACAAGCTGTTTTTCATTTCTTCTATTAAAATTGAAGCTTCTTCTTTCTTTGCCACAAAACACTAACCATCATTGTAACCCCTAGCACAATAAAACCTAAAACGAATGGATACAAAATATTCACATCATACAAAACACCTGCAAGCAATGGACCCACTACGTTACCGATACTCATATACGCATTATTCATTCCCATTGCAAAGCCTTGCTCATTCCCGGCTAACTTAGAAATCAACGTATTCAATACCGGTCGCAAGATGGATGTCGCAAGGAACACGACCAACGTAATCGCAAAGAATAACACATACGTAGATGCAAATAACGAAAGGAAATAACAGATGGCTGTAAGTGCAATAAAGACATTCAAAATTACGCCTTCCCCAAAGCGTCGTACTAACCGATCGACTACCAATAACTGCATTACGACACTGACGATACCCGTTGACGTAATCATCACGGCGATTTCTTTCGGAGTTGCCCCAAATTGATTATCAACGAATAACCCTAGAACCGATTCATAGGCCATCAACCCGAAGCTCATCACGAGCGTAATCACAAGCGGAATGAAATAGGGCTTGTGAACGGACTGTGCTAATTTTTTCATCATCGGCTCTTGATCTACGACCATATCAGCACCGACTTCTTCTCGACTTTCCTTCAATACGATAACCGAGAAAATGACAGAGACTAACGATACCAATGCGGAAACAAGTAACGGAAGCTTTAAATCAAAATCCGCTAAAAATCCGCCGATCCCAGGTCCAATCACGATCCCAAGTGACATCGCTGCAGAAATATAACTATTCCCTTTCGCACGCTGATCCATTGTTGTAATATCCGCCACATAGGCAAAAATCGCCGGAATCAACAATGCTGCCCCCACGCCACCAATCACGCGCGATGCATAAAGAATCCAAATTGAATCCGAGAAGTAAAACACGAACATCGAAAGGGTTAGTCCACTAAGTCCCGCGATGATCATTTTGCGGCGACCAATCTGATCCGCCCATTTCCCTGCAATTGGCGACATGATAAACTGCGCCCCCGCAAAGATGGCGATCATCAATCCTGCCGCCATTCCGCCTTCACCAATTGATACCAAATATGCTGGCAAGATTGGAATGATGATTCCAAAACTCCCTATCGCAATAAACATATTAATCATTAATACGATTATCTTTTTACGTTGTTCCCCGTGCATGTTCCCATCCTACTTCCTTAACATCTAATTTATATACCAAATATCTATCTAACCTCAAATACTAGTAATTAGTCAACAAATACATTTGCTGGAACGAAAGAAAGTTTTTTCTGGCTTTTTTTCTAGCAGGTTTTTGACTGTCTAGATATAGGGTGAGTTAATCAGAATGATTGATTTTCGTTCCAGGCGGACGTGAGCGCAAATGTGCGATAACGAAGTATGGTTGTTGGAATAAGCATACTTCAAGCGATTGATATTCCGCAAAACAGCTACGCTTTCCGCGGGCGAGCGCCGAGCCGCGGTCTCGGCTGTCTCGCTTTCCCGCAGGAGTCTTCGCTGTTTTGCTCCTATTCTTCAAAGTAAACAGTCAATTAAATGCACGACAACTGAGGC
>Ga0209013_10005946_pt1 | contig 10420 bp, 10 predicted proteins | sample Cruoilmetagenom2_FD_187291 | JGI IMG/M metagenome (GOLD analysis project Ga0209013, IMG submission 187291) | Oil polluted marine microbial communities from Coal Oil Point, Santa Barbara, California, USA - Sample 2 (SPAdes) (version 2) | ecosystem: Environmental > Aquatic > Marine > Oil seeps ...
AAATATCTAATCCTTTATTAAAATTTCATATTATATAAGATAGTTTTAATATTATAACATATATAATTGGTCAACAAACAAGGAAGTTTAGAATGTTTTCGAAAAAAAATTCGTCAAAATCGACTGTAAAAAATGTTGTTACGCTTAATGTATATACAGATACGAACTACATATTTAAAGATGATTCATTTCAGCCTTTAAGAAAGCTCACTTATAATACTTCAAATTTTGTTGCATCTTATGTACGCAATAAAGATATTATTAGTACGGCAGTTCAGTTAAGCAGAAATATCCCTGAAGAAGATATTCAAGATATCCTTGAGATCAAAGCATATGAAGAGTTGGGACTTGATCAGGCAAGTGCTTATGTTATCTCATCAATGGAAGTGGAAAGTTCCGGAGAAGAGAGGGAGTATCACCTTTTTGTTGCAGAACCTGAGGCACTTGATTCACTCTTTCTTCCTGTTAAACAAGAGACTAAATATGTAGATCTTATTCTCCCCGCACCGCTTCTTTACAAGTCACTGTATACAAAAGAGATACTACAGGCTGATGTTACACATTGTTTTGTCTACTTTACGAAAGATGATACTTTTGTTACCTTGTATCAGAATGGTGAATACCTTTATTCTAAATCCATAGAATTTTCATTAGAACAGATCTATGATAAATATTGTGAAGCTGTTGGTGAGAAGGTAGATGAAGAAGAGTTCTATTCTATACTGGAGTCTGAAGGACTGAAAACAACCAACAATGACTATCAGCAAAATTTTATGAAAATTTTCGGTGATGTATTCATTACGATCAATGATGTCATTATTTATGCAAAAAGAGCATTTAATCTTGATTCGATCGATCAAATGTTCATAGGAAGCGAAAGAGGTCCGATTATCGGCCTGGATGAATACAGTCAAAATTATTTGGGGCTCTCTTCATCAGATTTTAATTTCAATTATAATGTTGAAAATGAAGAGTGGTATACAGATCAATTACAGTACCTGATGCTTTTAAATTCCCTGGATTATCTTGAGGATGAATCTTCTTTTGTCAACTTAACACTCTACCCGCGTGCCCCCTCTTTTGTCAATAGAGCAAGCGGGCAATTTATTATTACAACCTTTGCTGCTATTTCTCTAAGTATAGCCTATCCTTTGATCTATCTGGTGGGTTCTTATGTGAATGATGCAAAGATCTTTGCCTTGACCATAGAAAATAACAAGTTAAGCACAGAAGCGAAGAAATATAAGAAAATACTCGGTGAAAAGAAAACAGTTATTAAAGGTCTTGATACAAAGATAAAAGGTTTATCTGCAACCTATGAAGGGAAAACAAAAACGCTCACTGCGATTTATGATAAAAAAGTAAATTACCGGCTTAAGTCAGGGATGTTTCACGATATCGCAGCAGAGTTGGACAAGTTTGATGTTCAAACAGAAATGATAGAGACCGATGAAGATACATTGCTGGTCTCTTTAGTGAGTACGGATGACAGGAAGCTGACTGAATTGATCAAATATATCTCTGAGTCCCACTTTGATGAAGTGAATGGGATAGATATAGAGAGAATCCAAAAAGACCCGGCAAGCAAGTACTATAAAGGTCTGTTAAAGGTGGAATTAAGATGAAGTTAATAGAAGATAAATTAGAAGAACTGGACGTCTATTTTGCACCTAAAAAAGAGAGTGAAAAGTGGTTGATGATCTTGGGTGTTGCAGGTATCATCGGCTATCTTGCTTATGCATATTTACTGCCTTATACGGAAGACCTGTATAATAAGAGTGAACGCAGTAAAAAAAGTATACAAAAAAGTATTGTTGATAATACGACCTATTTGAACTCTATTACTGTAGGCGGAGACCGTCAATATTATGTGAAGAAATTCGATAAAGATATTGTCACAAAAAAAGCGAATATCGTTAATTTTAAAGATAAGATTAAATTTATCAATGCAAACCTTGAAAAACTGTCTGATATGCTGTTCAACCAAAAAAGCTGGTCTATATTTTTGAATTCTATTACCGACAGAGCGGAAATACACAATGTGGACCTGCAATATATTACCAATAACTATGAAGATCATAAAGGAAATTTCGGACACGTACTTGAAATTGGTCTAGGATGCCAAGGTGATTATAAAAATATAGTGAAGTTCATGAATGAACTTGAACAGAATGTATTGGTGACGGATATTTTTAAAACAAAATTTATTGCGGATAACAATGGATCGAATGTCAATGCAGATATACATATTTCAGTATGGGGGATCAATCGATAATGAAAAAAATATTCTTAGTACTTTTATCACTGACAGTATTCTTGGTTGCAGATCTTTCTGTTGAACAAATAGAAGATATGGTAAATAAAATACACAAAAAAAGGGAAGGTGTAAAATTAGAAACTCTGGACAATACGCTCGAGCCATTTGTACGAGTGTCAGAAAACAATGCTACAGTAATAATTCTAGATCCTGTAGTAGTGAAGAAAAAAGAGGAAAAACTGGTATTGCATGCTATTGTGAACGGCAAAGCATATATCAATGATTCATGGAGTGTTACTGATGACAAGATCATGGGTTATACATTAATGTTCATAGGTAAAAGAGGTGCGGTACTTAGAAATGGTAATCGCATTAAAAAATTATATCTTCGTAAAGAGAGAGATAGTTTTATCACGTTGGAAGAAAGGTAATCGGATGAAAACAATACACAAAACAGGGGTAAAATTTTTAATAGTATTGGCAGTACTGTTAGGATTTACAAATAATCTCGCAGCAAATGCTTGTTCTACAAAACTATTTTCTGTTACTATTGACAGCAAGTTAACCATAGGGGATGTTATTGATAATCTTGCTGATACCTGTGGGTTAACAGTTATCGTGCAGGATGATGCTGCAAAGTTACGTATGAATAAAAACCTCTATTATGTTAAATTGAAGAACAGTACATTAAAAGGATTTTTGAATACCATACTTAAAGACAACGATCTTCATTATACTTTAAAGGGAAACAAACTTAAAGTATCCTATTTGATTACACGCACTTTCCGTATACATTATATCTCCGGACAAAGAACAGGCGTGAGTACTACCAATGTGACGATCGCCAATGCAAGTGATTCGGCTTCAAGTAATAATGGTGGTGGCGGTGGCGGATCGCAAGACAGTACAAGTATCTCAAAAACAGGTATCAATATAGAAAGTAATGATGAATTCCTTTTCTGGCAGACAGTTGAGTCAGAGGTCCAGCGTATTCTTGTCGGGGCAGCGGATGGAAGCACGCATTACACAAAAACAGGTGACAGCTGGACAGGACCGGATGGTAAAGTATGGGAATACAATCCTTTAGCGCCTGTCATTAATCCGGATGCAGGTATGATCACGGTAACGGGTACAGAGAGACAGATAAACAGAGTGGCCAGATACATCCATATCTTATCCACGCAAATCAAACAACAGGTCTTGATCGATGTACGTATTATTGCTGTTTCTTTTGATGACAGTTCAACAACGGGAGTTGACTGGTCTCAGCTCTATACCCTGCAGAACTTGACGATCAATACTTTGGCAATGGCGCAAAAGAATGTCGCATCTTATACTTTTGATAATCTCAGAGGAATCACAGATGCTGAATTTGAACAAGGAACAAAACCAAGAAATGCCAATATCTTCAATGCGACAGGAAACACCGAAGTGACTGAAATAGTGAAATTCTTATCAACACAGGGAGATGTAAAAGCGATATCCAGTCCCCGTGTCATGACACTGAACAATCAACCTGCGCTCATCTCTGCAGGACAGGAGCTTTTCTATAAGATCAAGTCAAGCAGTACTGCGAGCGGTGGAGGAGGAGCTGTTGCGGCAGAAGGAGAACTGGTTAACTCTGTATTTGCAGGAATTTTGCTTGACATTACTCCCGAGATCGACAGTAACGGCTATATTACGTTAAAAATAAACCCATCGATCTCTGAGGCGAAGGATCAAATAGGACCGGACGGTGGCGTAAGAAGTATTCCACCGGATCTTATAAGAAGACAGGTAGCATCAGTCATTAAAGTAAAAGACGGAGAACATGCGATACTTGGTGGTCTGATAGCGAGTAAAACCGGTTATGAGAGTAATCAAGTCCCGTTATTGGGTGATATTCCAGGTTTAGGGTATCTCTTTAAGCGTGAAGAAAAAATAGTAAAAGTGGAAGAGTTGGTCCTGATCATCACACCACATATTGTTAAGAATTCCAAATCAGTATCTTTAAAAGATCTAGGATATACAAAACTTAATGACAAGTAGATATGAAAACGCTAAAAATGTTTTTCTCGACTCTGTTGATATAGAGGATTACATTGACCTGGATTCTTCTGTTGCAGCTTATGATCAGCTGCAGCACAGTTTAAGTAAACCATTAAAAATGATCCTGATCTTTGGTAAACCCGGTACGGGAAAAAGTATTTTACTTAATCGTATTCAGGAAAAACTGAAGCATCAAAAAGAGATCCATTACTTTGATACACCTGCCCCCAGTGAAAAAGAGTTTTTCCATAAATTATTTAAAGTCTTAACACAAAAAGACCTGCCAAGCAATACTGAGGTCAATTTTTCCGCCCTGGTTGATTTTTGTAAAAAATTAAGAGGAAAACGGGAAATCATTATTCTTCTTGATGAAGCACAAATGTATGGACCTGAAATGATGGAGAAGATCAGACTTCTATCTGACAGCCGTGCTGTAAAATTTGTTGTTTCTCTACATAAAACGGAAGATGAAGATCTTATTGCAAAAGAACATTTTCAATCCCGTATATGGGAAGTGATCGAACTTAAAAATGCGACGAAGGAAGATCAGACTGCGTATATTCATAAAAAACTTTTAAAAAAGAATCTCTATGAAATTGCCAATAGTATCAAAGCAAAGGATATGAAACTCATACATCGCTTTACCAAAGGAAACTATAGGGAGTGCAATAAACTTTTGTTTACCATGTTTGAAATTTGTGAGTATTATGATAAAAATGAACCAGCAAAGGTCAATTATGCACATATACCTAAAAAAATCATTGAAATGTCAGCTTTAAAGTTAGGATATATTCATGTATGACATAAAACCTTTAGAGGGCGAATGGAAAAAATATAGAAAAAAAAAGTTAAGACCCTGGCTTATAGCCAGTGTAGTTTTTACTCTTGCGGGTGTTTTAGCAATTGTTTTTTTAAGTAGTACAAAAATAGACTTCAGTGCATTTGATACTTTTTTTATTCCGGTAGATAATACTTCATGGGGTGAAGAGAAAAAAGTTTATCATACTACTGTTAAGAGTAATGTGTTGTTAAACAGTGCTTTAAATAAATTAGAAACAGAAAAAAATGTTATGGATCAGACCAAGAGTGTAGCGAATGACTCGGAAAATACATTTGTTGACATACCTATTCTTGACGGTAAGCATGAAAATTCTGTTGGAAGTCGTCAAAAGGGTAGAGCAAAAGTGCATTTGGATATTATGGAGACATCAAGTATTACTGCCTATAAGGATGTGGAAAACCGTTTTGCAAAATCACATGACATTGATGACTCTCTATTTTTGGCGAGAAGTTACTATAAAAAAGGAAACTATAAAAAATCAGAATACTGGGCGTTACAGACCAATAAGATTGATCCTGATATTGAAGAAAGTATATTGATCTTTGTGAAATCCAAAATAAAACTGGGTCGAAAAAATGAAGCAATATCTATTTTGAGGTCATATCTTAAAAAATCAAATTCACAAGAGGCTGTAAAGCTATTGCATAGTATAGAAAATAATAAAATATAAAATTAGTATTTAATGTTATATTTAAATCACTTATACAGGGAGTGTTAAAATGGTAAAACTCATTGAAATCATGCTTAAAGAAAATCTTATCACTAAAGATGCGATCTCTACTTTGGTGAAAAGCAGGCCTCCTAAAAAGATCTCTTTTGAAAATCTTTTGGCTGAGGAAATGATCGATCTGCATACAGTAGAAATATTTTTAGCTAAAAAGATCCGTCAAGGTGTGATCACTTTAGAACATCTAGAAAAAATAAAAGGAATTAATATTGGTCCTATTATTGAAGAAGTTGCAAAAGGTTTACATGTAGAGTATGTTGATCTGGATGATGTTGAGATCAATATGAACCTTTTTTCAAAAATTCCTTATAAGCAATTACTTAAATTTAATATTATTCCCGTTGAAGAAAATGATCTGAATGTACTTATTGTTTTTGATGATCCTCTTGATATGGCGGCACAAGATGCAATTCAAAGACTATTCCCAAGAAAACCGATCAGGATCGCTATTTCAAAACCCCAGCAAATACGTCAAACTTTGCAACGTTTGGAGATCAATGAAAGTATTAAGGGCTTAGTATCAGATATTCGCCTGGATCTGAGTCAGGATGCAAGCCGTGACGAAACTGAGGAATCACCGGCAGTTCTGAAACTGATCGATATTATCTTAAAATCAGCTATTTTTATCGGGGCGAGTGATATACATATTGAAGCAACAGAAAAAAATTGTATTGTAAGAGTTCGTGTGGATGGTATGTTGCGTCAAAATTTTACATTTGACAGAGATATATTTAACCCTTTGGCATCACGGATGAAACTGCTTTCAAATCTGGACATCGCGGAAAAAAGAAAACCTCAGGATGGTAGGTTTTCGACGACAGTATCAAAAAATGATTTCGATTTCAGGGTTTCTACACTTCCGACTATTTATGGAGAATCGATCGTTCTTCGTATTTTGGATAAATCCAAGGCGATGATCAAACTGGAAGATGCAGGTATGAGTAAATTCTGTTATGACAGGTTTTCCGAATCGATTAAAGTACCCTATGGTATTGTCCTTGTGACGGGTCCTACCGGGTCGGGTAAAACAACCACACTTTACGGGGCACTTAATGCGATAAAAGATGTCAAAGACAAGATCATTACTGTCGAAGATCCTGTAGAGTACCAGATGACAGGTCTACAGCAGGTGCAGGTGAAAGCAAGTATAGGATTGAGTTTTTCTGATGCGCTACGATCGATATTGAGACAGGATCCCGATAAGATCATGATCGGGGAGATCAGAGATAAGGAAACCTTGCGTATCGCGATACAGGCAGCTCTTACCGGACACCTGGTGCTTTCGACACTGCATACGAATGATGCCATATCTGCAGTAACGAGGATCCTGGATATGGGGATTGAAGAGTATCTGGTCTCTGGTGCCCTGGTAGCCATACAGGCACAGAGACTTGTCCGTAAAATATGTACCCATTGTAAAAAAGAAACCGTACTTCCTGCTGCACTTCTAAAAGACGTACAGAAATATCTTCCTGAAAACCCCACTTTCTATATAGGTGAAGGATGTAAAGAGTGTGGACATGGCGGGTATTCAGGCAGAGAAATGATCTCTGAAGTTTTAACGGTCTCTGAGACATTTTCACGTATGATCGCGAGGAGTGCATCAAAAGAAGAGATGACTGAGCAAGCGATGAAAGAAGGATTTATCAACATGTTTGAAGATGGTGTTCGCAAAGCATTGGAAGGTAAAACAACGATTGAAGAAATTTATAGAGTAGCGAGATTATAAGATGAAATATTTTAATGTAACAATAATGGAAAAAGGTGCAAAGCGACAAGAGACAGTGAAAGCCGTCAATAAAATGGCTGCGATCAAAGTTGCAAAGCAGAAGTCACCCATGGCAATGGTGATGAAAGCTATAGAGACATCCGCTCCTTTGGAAGATTCTCTGTCAGAACTATTTTCAAAACTGGGAAAATCATTCAAAAGTAAAATACCTATTAATGATAAAATATCTACTATCAGGCAGATCGCGGTGATGACTGATGCCGGTATCCCCATTACGGATACATTGGAAGATGTTGCGGATAATACTGATAATAAACAGTTAAAAGAGATATACAGTAAAATGAACAGTGATATCCTTGCGGGTAACAGTATGGCTGATGCAATGGATCCTTATACAGAACAGTTTGGACATGTGGCACTTGCGATGACAAATCTTGGAGAAAGAACAGGTAATCTCTCAGAGTCTTATCATAAACTTGCAGATATATTGGAAACGATCAGAGACAATACCGCAAAATTTAAAAAGGCCATCAGGACACCGCTTATTACCTTGGCTGCCATGGGTATTGCTTTTACGATATTGATCATGGTCGTTGTGCCTAAGTTCAAAGATATCTTTTCAAAATTTAAAACAGACCTTCCTGTCCCTACCCAAATACTGTTAAAGCTGGAGTGGGCATTTTCCAATTATGGATTGTTAATTTTAATTGCTTTGTTTGGTGGAATTTTTGCTGTGAAGTTCTTTTATAAAAATAATGAAGATTTCAAATACAAGATGGACAAGATGATGATCCATCCCCGTTTTTATCTTATAAACAAAGCAATTTTTCTCTCTACCATGCATAAATACAATCTGGTATTCGGTGAGCTTGTTAAATCCGGTATCCCTGTGTCTGAAGCACTAGATACTGCTGTGGGGATGGTTGACAATGCTGCGATCAAAGAACAACTGTTGACGGTTAATGCCAATATCGGTCGGGGAATGAATTTGGCCGAAGCGTTTAAAATCACGGGTCTGTATCAAAATATGCTTTTACAGATGATCAAAGCGGGTGAAGCCGGTGGTCAACTGGATGCGATGCTGGATAAGGTCACTAATTATTATGATATGGAGTTTCAGGATCTAATCGACAATCTTTCTGCCTATATTGAGCCTATTATGATGTTCTTTATTGCTGCATTGGTACTTTTAATGGCGCTTGGTATCTTTATGCCGATGTGGGATCTTGGTAAAGCGGTTAAAGGCTAAGAAAGAAAAGAGATTTTCTCTTTCTTATTAGAGAAGATATTAAAGTCTATGATGTTTAATAGCTTTTTCCAGGTCTTCCGGTGTGTCTATGCCAAAACTTTCTGTATGGACTTCTATCATAGCGATATCATATCCATGATAGAGGGCTCTGAGTTGTTCGAGTTTTTCTATCTCTTCGAGTGGCGCAGGGGTTAGCAGACAAAAGTTACGTAATGATCTTACAGTAAAACCATAAATACCCAAATGACCTTTGTAGGCATCAAAATGATGGTCTCTGGGATAAGGTACTTTGGCTCTGGAAAAATAGAGTGCTATATCTTCTGTATCTGTGACTACTTTGACTATATTCGGGTCATCTGCTTCTGGATTGGAAATGGTCTTGTAACATGAATTCATCATGATACGTGCATTCTCCTGATTTGATTTTGTCAGATCATAGATGGCCTGTACTACTTCGGTTTCTATAAAAGGTTCATCTCCCTGTACATTGATGATGATCTCATTTTCATCCAAATTTAACTTTTGGACCGCTTCATAAATGCGGTCCGTGCCACTTTGATGTTCTGTAGATGTCAGTACTGCCTGTATATCATGTTCAGCTGCTATATCGACTACTTCCTGAGAGTCTGTGGCAATGACGACAGAGTCAATGTCTTCAACAGCTTTGGCAGTTCTTACAACCATAGGCATCCCTCCAATATCTGCTAAGACTTTATTTGGGAAGCGACTTGACCCTATACGCGCAGGAATGATAATCATAATAAACCCTTTGTGTTAATTGCTATAATTTTACACTCTCTATGCTAAAATACAAGACTTTAAAGGATGACAATGAAGCAAGCACTTTTTCTTCTCAATATGGGTGGACCAAATAGTATAGACGAGGTCGAACTCTTTTTACAAAATATGTTTTCAGATAAGAACATCCTGACGATGGATCGTTATACACGTAAATTGGTCTCAACTATTATCATCACAAAACGTCTTGAGGATGTCAAAGAAAATTATGGACTGTTAGGTGGAAAATCCCCACTGCTTGGACTGACAGAAGATTTGGTCGCTAAACTTGCTCCTAAGCTGGATATGCCTATTTATCCTGTGATGCGTTATGTCCCTCCTTTTGCAGATCAAGCATTGGAGGAATGTAAGAAAAGTGGGGTAGAAGAACTTATTTTATTTCCTCTGTATCCACAGTATTCTACAACAACCACACTCTCTTCGGTGGAAGATATTGAAGCAAGATGTAAAGTGATGGACTATTACCCTGTCATTAGAGTGATCGATCCTTATTATGATGAATACAAATATATAGAAGCCTCTTGTGAGAAGATCATAGAATCAATGGAAGGTAAAAAGACTGATGAGTATGATCTGTTACTTTCGGCACATGGCTTACCTATGAGTATTATTAAAGCGGGAGATCCTTATCAGAATCAAGTAGAGGGTAATGCATCTGCAATTAAAATATATCTGAAAGAACGAGGTATTAAATTTCACGATATAAAGCTCGTGTATCAGTCTAAAGTAGGAAGTTCTGCCTGGTAGGAGCCTAACCTTGTAGATGTGCTTCGTAACCTTAAGCATAGGAA
>Ga0209013_10005947_pt1 | contig 10420 bp, 7 predicted proteins | sample Cruoilmetagenom2_FD_187291 | JGI IMG/M metagenome (GOLD analysis project Ga0209013, IMG submission 187291) | Oil polluted marine microbial communities from Coal Oil Point, Santa Barbara, California, USA - Sample 2 (SPAdes) (version 2) | ecosystem: Environmental > Aquatic > Marine > Oil seeps ...
GGGTTTGCGAATCGTAGCAGAGGCGCAAAAGAGAAGAGGAGATGAGGAGGAGAGGGGAAGAGGCACTGGTCAGTTTTGAGTTAATTCTCAATTCTCAATTTTGAATTCTCAATTTCCGGCCCCACAGGGCTCAGAAGCGCGACGCCGGAGCGCGGGCCGGCGCGAGGGACAACTCGAGTGGCCTGATCCTGTTGCCCGCGCTTGGGCGCGATGACCGGGCGTGCCGTCCTTGACAATTTTTGGGGCGTGGGCGTTGGGGTAACTGTCATGGTGAATCCCAAACATTGTCAAGGGGGGCAACCTCGGGGAGCGCGACCGCAGAAGTCCACGTCGAAACCGGAAGCGCGAATCCGGAGCTTCGGACCGCACGCTCGTTCGGAGGTGCCTGGCATCCCGCCATGACGTTGTCCTCAACGTCATGGCGGCGTGCCTGGCATCCTCTCGGGCAGAGTGCCGATAGGAAGGTTGCGTCGATTTCGGTGGCGCCCTTCCGGACATCGGACACGGACACGGGCTGGCGTCTGGGCAAGGGTTCTGGTAAACCCGAGCGGGGGGATTACCCATGGAAAGCCCGCACTCCGCTCGCCCCGTCTTCGTCATCGACGGTTGCCGCACTCCCTTCTGTCGTTCGGGCACGGCGTTTTCCGACCTTCGGGCCTACGACCTCGGCCGCATGGCGGTCTCCGGGCTGATACACCGCACACGGATCGACCCGAAGGTGGTGGACCTGCTGGTGATGGGCACGGTGATCGGCGATCCCGCCACCTCGAACCTGGGGCGCGAGGTCGTGCTCGGAACGCAGCTGCCCTCGAGCTGCCCGGCCCACACCTGCACCGTCGCCTGCGTGTCCTCACTGCAGAGCTTCCTCGACTGCGCGCGGGCGATTCAGACCGGGGCGGCCGACGTCGCCATTGCGGCCGGCGCCGAGACCCTCTCCGACGCGCCCATCCGCTACCGGCGCTCGGTGCGCAAGCGCCTCATCGCTGCGCAGAAGGCGAGGGGCTTCGGTGACTACCTCAAGCTGCTCAAGGGGCTTGGCCCTCGAGATCTGCTCCCCGAGCCGGTGGCCCTGGCCGAGTTCTCCACCGGCGAGGTTATGGGGGAGAACGGGGAGCGCCTGGCCAAGCGCCTGGGAATCTCCCGCGAGGAGCAGGACCTCTACGCGATGACCTCGCACCACCGCGCCGCCGCGGCCACTGCCGACGGTCGCCTCGCGCGTCAGATCGTGCCGGCCTATGCCCCACCCCGGTTCACCGAGGTTGCCAAGGACAACGGTGTTCGCGGCGACACCACGATGGAAAAATTGTCCAAGCTCCGGGCGGCGTTCGACCGGCGCTTCGGCACCATCACCGCCGGCAACGCCTCCTATCTCACCGATGGCGGGGCGGCGGTGCTGTTGGCATCGGAGGAGGCCGTTGAGAGCCTCGGCGTCGAACCGATTGCGGTCCTCAAGGGGTCCGCCGTGGCGGCCCTCGACCCACTCGAGGAGCTTCTCCTCGGTCCCGCCATGACCATCCCGGCGGCGCTCGGGGCCGCCGGCCTCGATCTCGAAGAGATCGATGTGGTCGAGCTACACGAAGCATTCGCGGCCCAGGTGCTGGCGGTGCTCCAGCTACTCGAGGACGAGGATTTCTGTCGCGAACGGTTGGGCCGTGAACGCCCCGTCGGCCGGGTGGACCGCGAGCGACTCAACGCCTGGGGCGGATCGCTCTCGGTGGGTCACCCCTTCGGCGCCACCGGGGCGCGGCTGATCACCAATTGTTGCCACCGGCTGCAGGATGAGACCGCCCGCTACGGGTTGGTGGCCGCCTGCGCCGCCGGCGCCATCGGAATCGGTTTAGTGTTCGAGAGAGTGTGATGCTGAAACCTATTTTCTTTTCTTGGCCGTGGAATCCGCTGCTGCGGGTTGCCTGCTTCGAGGTTCTTGCATCGGATTCCCCGGCCAAGAAAAGAAGAAGAACAAGAACCACATCGAGGAATTTCCAATGCCCATGATTTCAGTGGAACAGCGTGCCGACGGTGTTGCTATCGTCTGGCTGGATCATTCCGAGAAGCCGGTCAACACCCTCTCACCAGCAGCCGTGGACGAGTTCAACGAGAGGGTGATGCCCCTTCTCGAGGATGACGGCGTCCGTGCGTTGGTGGTGGTTTCGGCCAAGCCCGACACCTTTATCGCCGGCGCCGACCTCGATCTCATCGAGGGCCTCGGCGAGGCCGAGATCAGCGCCATGTCGCGCGACGGCAACGATCTTCTGGAGCGGATCTTCACCTCGAAGAAACCGGTCGTGGCGGCGGTTCACGGCGCGGCGCTGGGTGGAGGTCTCGAGGTGGCGCTGGCGTGTCACTACATCCTCGCCACTGCCGACCCGAAGACGGTGCTCGCTCAGTCCGAGGTCATGCTCGGCTTGCTACCCGCGGGAGGCGGCACCCAGCGCCTGGTGGAGCGGGTAGGCCTGGTGGCGGCTTTGCCCATGCTCCTGACCGGAAAGCGGGTGCGCGCGCGGCGCGCGAAAAAAATGGGTCTAGTGGATGCCGTCACCACCCCCGGGGGTCTGGCCGAGACCGGCGCGCGTGCCGCCCTCGCGCTCGCTGATGGGCGGCTTCGGCGAAGACCCCGCAAGAAGAGCCTGGCGGACATGGCGGCCGCCACGCCGCCGGGAAGAGCGCTGATTCTTCGTGCCGCGCACAAGCAGGTAGCGGGGCGTACGCGGGGGCTTTATCCGGCGCCGCCGGCGATCCTCGATTGTGTGGAGACGGGGTTGAAACAGGGGCGGGTCGCGGGTCTGGCGCGCGAAAGCGAGTACTTCGGCAAGCTGGCGGTAAGCCCCGTGAGCCGCAACCTGGTGCGCCTCTTCCACTCCATGAACGAGGCGAAGAAGCCGATCGCCGGGGACGAGGCCCACGAGGTCACCCGGCTCGCCGTCCTCGGCGGAGGGTTCATGGGTGCGGGCGTGGCCTCGGTCTCCCTCGGTCTGTGCCCGGTCGTGGTACGCGATCTCTCGGGCGAGGTCCTGGGCAGGGCGGCGAAGACCGTGGATGACGGGCTCCGGCGGCAGGTGCGCTCGGGGACCCTCTCCAGGGCCGTCGCGGACAAGCGCCGTTCGCGCCTGCTTCTCACGACCGAGGCGGGTGATCTTACCGGTGCGGACCTGGTGGTCGAGGCGGTATTCGAGGACCTCGAGCTCAAGCGGAAAGTGCTGGCAGAGGTCGAGGAAATCGTGGCGGCCGATACGGTCTTTGCGTCGAACACCTCCGCCCTTCCGATAACAGAGATTGCCGTCGGTGCACGCCACCCGGAGCGGGTGATCGGCATGCACTATTTCTCGCCAGTGCCCAAGATGCCGCTGTTGGAGATCGTGGTCGGTGAGGCGACCGCGCCATGGGTGGTGGCCACCGTCCATGCCTTTGGTTCCGCCCAGGGAAAGACCTGCATCGTGGTCAAAGATGGGCCGGGCTTCTACACCACCCGCATCCTCGCCCCCTACCTCAACGAGGCTGTCCTGCTGGTGGAGGACGGCGCCCGCATCGAGGACGTGGACCGGGCGATGAAGGACTTCGGCTACCCGGTGGGTCCCCTGGCGTTGGTCGACGAGGTGGGGATCGACGTCGGCGCCCACGTGGCACAGCACCTCGGACAGGCCTTCGCCCACCGCGGCCTCGAGGGCAGTCAGGCCATGCCGAGGCTCGCCGAGGCCGGCCTCGAGGGACGTAAGAGCAGACGCGGCTTCTACCTCTACCCGGCGAAGAAGAAAAAAGGGAAGAAGCAGGTCAACCCCGAGGTCTACCGCCTGCTCGGCGATGCCCCGCGGAAGGATGTGGCGGCTTCGACGGTCCAGGATCGTCTGGCGTTGATCATGGTCAACGAGGCCGTCCACTGCCTGCAGGAAGGGGTGATCGCCTCGCCGCGGGACGGCGACCTCGGCGCCATCCTCGGTCTCGGCTTTCCACCCTTCCGCGGCGGCCCCTTCCGCTATATCGACGCAACCGGTGCGGAGGAGATGGTATCGCGGCTGGAGGCCCTGGCCGAGAAACACGGACAACGCTTTGAACCGGCGGCCATGCTCGCGGAAATGGCAAAAAATAGTGAGAGCTTCTACGGATAGGCGCCGACAAATTCTCAATTTTGAATTCTCAATTCTTAATTCCTGCCCGCCCCTCCCAAACCGCATGGGCGGTGGGAGATAATTGAGAATTGGGAATTGAGAACTAAGAATTGAAATTTCGGGAGTGCACGGATGAACACCGAGCAGTCGAAATCGCCCTTGGCTGAGGTTGTGGTCCTCGACCTGACGAGAATGCTCCCCGGCGCGGTGCTGGCTCGCCAGCTCATCGACCTCGGCGCTCGCGTGATCAAGGTGGAGGACCCCGGCGCCGGCGACCCCATGCGCTCGGTGCCGCCGCTGGTGGGCGGAATCGGGGTTGGGTTTGCTGCCTTCTACCGTGGCGCGGAATCCATCACCCTCGATCTTCGGGATGAGGGGGACGCAGGGCATATGCGGCGCCTCGCCTCTCGTGCCGATGTGCTGGTGGAAAGCTTTCGCCCTGGAACCCTCGACGACTGGGGGCTGGGCTGGGGGGAGATGTCGAGCGAAAACCCCCGTCTCGTGTGGTGTGCGCTCTCGTCATTCGGTACCGCCCCCGAAGTTCGCGATCGCGTCGCCCATGACCTCAACCTGTGCTCCCTGGCCGGCGTGCTCGATCTGGTCGGTGGTCGGGTGCCGGGAATCCAGCTCGCAGACATCACGTCGGGCATCCTGGCCTCGACGGCGATCCTGACCGCCCTGTTCGCCAGGGAGCGGGACGGTCGCGGCGCCCGCATCGAACAGCCGCTGGCCGCGGGGCCCCTACCGTTCCTGACCTGGGGCTGGGCCGAGCGAGCCGTCGGTGGGGACGCGGTGATCGGAATCCTTCTCGGCGGCGGCTGTCCCTGTTACCGCGTCTATCGGTGCGGGGACGGCAGGAGCCTGTCCCTGGCCGCCCTCGAACCCAAGTTCTGGACGGTCTTTGTGGAGATGCTGGAGCTGCCGGAGCTCGGCGGGTCGGCGTTTGCGGTGGCCGCGGCGGGGGAGGAGGCTGCGGCGGCGGTTGAAAACACCCTGGCGCAGCATCCCCGGGAGCACTGGTTGCGTCTCGCCGCGGGGCGCGGCCTCCCGATGAGCGCGGTCCACTCGACGGATGAGGCGCGCGCGGAGCCCGCCTTTGCCTCCGCCGGGCTGCTCGAGAAGACACCGCTGCCGGGCGGCGGGACCCTGGGAGGGGTGGGACCCTCCCTGCCAGATCTCGGAAATACCCCGGAACGGCCCGCGCCTCAGCTGGGCGAGCACACCGAGGCGGTGTTGGCGGAACTAGCCGAGTAGGCTACTTGGCGGGGCTGCCGGGTCGAGGAGGGGCCTCCTGCCGTTCGTCGATCAGGTGGCGCAGGGCGAGGATCGGGTGCCGAGTGGCCATCCGAGGTCCGGCGAACTGCATCACCTCGCGTATCCTCTCCCGGTAGTCGGGTTTGTAGCAATGTATCGGGCAGTTCGTGCACGCGGGTTTGTCCGCGCCGTAGGGGCAGCGGTCGAGGCGACAGAGCGCGTAGGCCTCCAGATCTTCGCACCCGGGGCACGGGACGGGTCCTCCGCTGTGGCGAGCCCGGCAGAAGATGCGAATCATCGCCTCGATGGTGCGGCGCTCGCGTTTGATCCGGCCGGTCTCTCCGTGCTCCATTCATAGAAGATAACAGGACTCAATTCAAATTATTCGATCCGCAGCGTAAACCGGCGGCCGCCCGCCGCAGACCCGGCTCGCCGGCACCATCTCGGACATCCTGGTTGATTTGGGTTTTGGGAATTTCAAATTTCAAATTTCGAATTTTTTGACGAAGAAGAGCTCCGCCGCGGGTTCAACCCAAAATTGAGAATTGAGAATTGAGAATTGAGAGTTAACTAAAAACTCAAAACTCAAAACTCTTAAATAAAATTCAAGACTCCTATCTCTCAACTTCCCTCTCGTATACTCCTCCCCATGAAGCGTGCCCTTCCCTGGCTCCTCGCCGCTGCTTCGGGCCTGACACTCGCCCTCGCTCTCCCCGGCGCCGGGCTGTGGCCGCTTCTGCTGCTCTTCCCGGGGCTGTTGCTGGAGGCGTTGGGGCGGGCTACTGGGCGCCGGCAGCCGTGGCTGCTCGGTTGGTTTGCAGGCGTCGTTCATTGGGTCGTGGCGACGAACTGGGTGGTACCGGTGATGCACCACTACGGTGGGCTGCGGTTGATCCTGGCCGCCGGCTGCCTGCTCGGCATGGCGGCGATCCTGGGCAGCTTGTGGGCGGCAGCGGCGGGCATCGCGTCGCTCGTCTCCCCGGCTCGGAGGATATGGTTGCTGCCCTTCCTCTGGGTAATCATCCAGGTGCTCCCGCGCTTCCCGCCTTTCGGCTTTCCATGGAACGAGACGGCTTCGGCGCTGGTCGGCCATCCGTGGCTTCTCAGATCGCTGCCGATCTGGGGCGCCGGCGGGCTGGGCTGGTGCATCGCGGTGGTGGGTGCCGGTCTGTGGGGCCTGCTGCGGCGCGATCATCGGCTGGCGGGTGCGGCGGCCGTAGCAACGGCGCTTACCCTCGCTCTGCTTTTCTCCCTCCTGGCGCCCGAGCCGGTGCCGGTAAACGAACGTTTGCGAGTCGCGATTGTCCAGCCGGGGACCTCCTTGGAAGAGAAGTGGGACCCCTCGCAATGGCGGGAGATCTCGGACCGGGTGTGGTCGCTGACCCGCGAGGCCGCGGTCGAGGGCGCCGAGCTGGTCCTGTGGCCGGAGAGTGCGGTCCCTTTCAGCCTCGAGAACGACCCCGCCTATCTCGCGGCTGTGGAAGATCTCGCGCGCGAGCTCGGACTGGAGATTGTTCTCAACTCGGTGGGGCCCATCGAGGGAGGCGGCTTCGCCAACAGCGCCTACCTCGTTACCCCGGAGGGCTTGTCGATGGTGCGCTACGACAAGGTGCACCTGGTTCCGTTTGGAGAGTATGTGCCGCGGTGGGCGCGTCTCGCCTTCGCCGAGGCCCTCGTCCGCGAGGTTGGCAACTTCACGCCGGGAGGGGTGCCTGCGGTGCTGCCGGCGCGGGCGCCGGTTGGAGTGGCGATCTGCTTCGAGGTGGTCTTCCCCGATCTGGTGACGGCTGAGGTGCGTTCGGGTGCGCAGGTGCTGACGACCCTGACCAACGACGGTTGGTACGGATTTTCCTGGGCTCCTCGCCAACACTTCGCGCAGGTCGTGCTGCGCGCCGCGGAGAATCGCCGCTGGTTCGCGCGCGCCGCGTTGACCGGAATCTCCGGTTTCGTCGATCCCTTCGGCCGCGTGGTTGCGCGTGTCGAAGTGGGCGAAAGCGGCCTCCTGGTCCAGGAGGTTCAGCCCATAACGGGCCTCACCCTACGGACTCGCTGGGGCGACTGGTGGACGGTCCTTTGCGCTGTTGCGGTGGGCGTGATGTTGGTGGTATCGCGGGTGCCTAGTCGGCGATCTGGCAGAGTGACGAGTTAAGAGAAAGAAGAAAGAAGATAACGTCGATTATTGGTGAAGCGGACAACTCAAAACTAAAAACTACCCGGGCCTCTTCACTCCACCTCTTCACCCTTGACTCATAATGGAAGCTGGCGGCTCGAACAGTTGTTGGGTAGAATGAGCCGCCAGGGTTGGCGGAGACAAACTGCGAGGCGAATATGCTTGAAGAAATGATGCAAACGGCTGAGGCCGAGATGGAGCGCATTCTGCGTCTGCGGGGGTATCTTTGACGAGGAGTCCCTGAAGGAGCAGCTCGCGGAGGTCGACGCCGAGGCCCAGGATCCCGATATTTGGTCCGATCAGGACCGCGCACGGCAGGTGATGAGCCGGCGCTCGGAGCTGCAGCAGCAGGTGGCCAGTTCGACCTCGCTGCACGAGGCCCAAGAGGAGCTCGAGGTGCTCCTCGAGATGGCGCGCGAGGGCGAGGGGGGAATGGAGACCGAGCTCGGCGCCGCCCTCGATCGAATCACCCCTTTTCTCGACCAGGTCGAGCTTACCGCCAAGATGACCGGCGATCACGATCGATCCAACGCCTTCGTGGAGATCCACCCGGGGGCCGGCGGCACCGAGTCCCAGGACTGGGCGCAGATGCTCGAGCGGCTTTACCTGCGTTGGAGCGAGCGCCGCGGCTTCGATGTCGTGCTGATGGACGAGCAGCCGGGGGACGAAGCGGGGATCAAGAGTGCAACCCTGCTGGTCAAGGGGCCGTACGCCTACGGCAATCTCCGGTCCGAAAACGGAGTCCATCGGCTGGTGCGCATCTCGCCGTTCGATTCCCAGTCTCGGCGCCACACCTCTTTCGCCTCGGCTCATGTCTACCCGGAGGTGGACGACGATGTCGACCTCGAGATCGCCGAGAAAGACCTGCGCGTAGACCGCTACTGCTCTTCGGGGCCCGGGGGTCAGGGCGTCAACACCACCTACTCGGCGGTGCGGGTGGTGCACCAGCCCAGCGGGATCATCGTCACCTGCCAGAACGAACGCTCCCAGATCAAGAACCTGGCGAGTGCTATGAAGGTTCTCAAGGCGCGCCTTTTCGAGCTCGAGATGCGGCGACGCGAGGAGCAGCTGGATAAGCTTAAGGGACCGAAGAAGGACATCTCCTGGGGCAACCAGATCCGCTCCTACGTGCTTCAGCCCTACCGCATGGTCAAGGATCAGCGGACCGGGCACGAGGAGGGCAACGCGGACCGCGTGCTCGACGGCGACATCGACGGCTTCATCGAGGCCTTCCTGCACTGGGATGCGCAACAACAACAGTAGTTTTGAGTTCTGGGTTTTTAGTTCTGAGTTACTTGCTCCGAATTTTCTAGACAACCGGGAGGATCTTTCTATGAAACAGGTTGCCGAGCGGATTGGATCCGCGGAATTCATCGCGATGGAGGAGAAATACGGGGCGCACAACTACCACCCGCTCGACGTGGTCATCGCCCGTGCGGAGGGAGTCTGGGTCTGGGACGCCGAGGGGAAGCGTTACATGGACTTCCTGGCGGCCTATTCCGCGGTCAATCAGGGTCACTGTCACCCGCGCCTGGTCAAGGCGATGGTCGAGCAGGCGCACAACGTAACCCTCACCTCGCGCGCCTTCCGCAACGACCAGCTCGGCCCGTTCTGCAAGGAGCTCTGCGAGCTCTCCGGTTTCGAACGGGTGTTGCCCATGAACACCGGCGCCGAGGCGGTGGAAACTGCCATCAAGGCGGCCCGCAAGTGGGCTTATACCATCAAGGGCGTTCCCGCCGACCAGGCCGAGATCCTGGTTTTCGCGGGCAACTTCCACGGGCGCACAACGACAATTGTCGGGTTCTCCTCCGACGAGGAGTACCGCTTCGGGTTCGGGCCCTTCACCCCTGGCTTCCGCATCCTGCCCTACGGCGACGCCCAGGTGGTGGCGGAGGCGATGCACGACAAGGTGGCTGCAGTCATGGTCGAGCCCATCCAGGGCGAGGCCGGGATCGTCATTCCGCCCGAGGGTTTCCTGCGTCGGCTGCGCGAGATCACCCGCGAGCACAATTCTCTGCTGGTCATGGACGAGATCCAGTCCGGGCTCGGTCGGACCGGCAAGCTCTTTGCCTACGAGCATGAGGGGATCCGTCCCGACATCGTCATCATCGGCAAGGCGCTGTCGGGCGGGATGTACCCAGTCAGCGCCATCTTGGCCGACGAAGAGGTGATGGGGGTCTTCCACCCAGGGGAGCACGGCTCCACCTACGGCGGCAACCCTCTCGGCGCGGCGGTGGCGCGCGAGGCGCTGAAGGTGCTGGTGGATGAGGACATGGTGAGCCAGTCGGCGGAAAAGGGCGCGTACTTCCTCGAGCGTCTGCAAGCGGTTGAGTCCGGGCACGTCAAGGAGGTGCGCGGCCGAGGTCTGTGGATCGCGATCGAGCTCAACGACCAGGCCGGCGGGGCGCGGCGTTTCTGTGAGGCGCTGCAGGAGGAGGGCCTCCTGTGCAAGGAGACTCACGCTACGGTGATCCGGATCGCGCCACCGCTGAGCATCGGGCGCGACGAGATCGACTGGGCTGTGGAGCGCATCGCGAAGGTGCTCACGACGCTGTAGGTCTCAGGTCTCAAGCTACAGGTCTCAGGCTACAGGTCTCAGGCTTCAGGTCTCAGGTCTCGGAGGCTTCAAGTCTCAGGTCTCGGGCTTCAGGTTTCAGGCTTCAGGTCTCAGGTCTCTGAGGCTTCAAGTCTCAGGTCTCGGGCTTCAGGTTTCAGGTCCCAGCTGGCAGGGAACTCACGAAAGGGGCTGACTGGGCTAGGAGTCCAGCCGATGATTCTACTGCGACCTGAGACCTGCGATGTGGGACCTGCGACCTGTGACTTGCGACTTGGAGCCCGCGGCCGCGAATGCGGCCGCGGGCGACTATACTGCCCCAATGCGCCGCCAGGGCCC
>Ga0209013_10005948_pt1 | contig 10419 bp, 13 predicted proteins | sample Cruoilmetagenom2_FD_187291 | JGI IMG/M metagenome (GOLD analysis project Ga0209013, IMG submission 187291) | Oil polluted marine microbial communities from Coal Oil Point, Santa Barbara, California, USA - Sample 2 (SPAdes) (version 2) | ecosystem: Environmental > Aquatic > Marine > Oil seeps ...
GTACCCTTTGTCCCTTGGCTGGCTCTTTTCCTGGCTGGGGTTTTCTCGTTTTAAAAAGGGAGATCTTGTGTAAGTGCTGAAGTGAATGTTTTTATTGAAGAAAAAGGAGAAGAACACAATGAGCAACAAGAATAAATTGAGTCGTAGAGAAGCACTGCGAATGTTGGCAGTAACCAGCGTTACCGGCTTTACCGGGCTGTACGCCGTCCAGGCGAGTGCCCAAAGCATTGGTGCCATGATGCCGGGTAAGGGCTGGCTCAAACAGGGCGCCAGGTGTGACGGAGACGGCACCCCTCTGCAGTTTATTCCCAAAAGCACGCCCGATCCCGAGCCACTTAAAGACGAGCTGAAAAAATATCCGAAATGCCCCTATTGCGGTATGAACCGAACCATGTGGAATCACAGCCGCCACCTCGTTCACTATGACGATGACCTTGTAGATGGCCTATGTTCCTTGCACTGCCTGGCCATCAGCCTCTCTCTTAATCTGGATCGTGGCACAAAGGCGATTTACGCCGCGGATTTCGGGTCCGACAGCAAGATAAAACCGTTGCTAAACGTAGATGAAACCACCTATCTGACAGGATCTGATTTGCCGGGCACCATGACCAAACAGAGTAAAATGGCTTTTTCTTCTCCTGAAACCGCCGAAGCGGCCGGGAAAAAACATGGTGGTGAACGGGTAAACTTTGATGAGGCCCTGTCCAGGGCCTATCTCAGCATGGCCAAGGATACGGCCATGATTCGTAAGAAACGAGCCGCTAAAAGAAAGAAAATGATGCAGTAGGCTGAATAATGAATCGAAATCATCGAAATAGTATTACAATCCTGGTTTTATCCGGTATTACGTTATTTTTCGTTACCTTGTTTTTTGTACCGGATACCTGGGCTCTTGATCTCGGCCGTAAAAAGAAGAAAACTGAAAAGCAACCTTACATCACGGTTACAAAAAAGGATCGGTGTCCGGTTTGTGGCATGTTTGTCCATCCTTATCAAAAATGGATCACCCAGATTCAATTTAAGGACGGCTCCCACCATAGCTTTGACGGTATGAAATGTATGTGCCGGCTATATATTGACCCTGAAAAATATGACGCAACCCAAAGAAAACAAGATATTAAACTAATTCTTGTAAGGGATTATTACACGCTGAAATTTATCCGGCACGATACAGCCTTCTATGTGGTTGGAAGCGATGTTTTTGGGCCAATGGGACACGAACTGATCCCTTTTGACAGTGAAAACAATGCCGATACTTTTTCGACTGATCATAATGGGTTGAAAATATTACGGTATCATGAAATCAATTCAGAACTGTTGGACAAGCTGGACAAAGCCAAAAAAACTTTAATTTTGGATTAAACCGATGAGATATTCCTCCTGGTTGGTAATTGTGATGGTTGTTTTTTGTTTATGGAGCGGATTGGAATATCGGCATTTCCATAAACAGCTTCTTGAAACCAGGCAGCATTTCAACGTGCGATGCCGGTTTCAGAAAGCAATCGGTTTGCCGAATTTGGCCATTACCAGCGCTGCCAGGTATTTAAGGCATTATTCGATTACAGACCTGACAACCCCTTTTCAGGATTATCCGGCAAGCCCGGACCATTTTCCGGCCGGCTTCGCCTTTGTGCCCCCTGATTATTCAAATATGCCTTCTCCAATTGTGTTTGGCAACCCGGAGAAATAAATGGGGTCAAATAGATTATGATTTCCGGAAGCTGGTTTGAAAGACAGAAAAATATCATCGATTACAGCCTGCAGAGTCTGTTGCGACGCAGGTCTAAAAATATCCTTATCCTGATCATATTCATTTTACTGGTTTTTGCTGTTTCTGCCATTCTTTTTATCACCGGTTCTCTGACCAAGGAGATGATGATCACCAGCAATGACCTGCCCGATATCACGGTTCAACGGATTCTGGGCGGACGGCAGGTAAATATACCGGCTTCATTTATTCCTGAAATTGAAAAAATCCCGGGAGTGGAAGCAGTTGAAACCAGGGTCTGGGGGTATTTTTACCTGGCCTCACTGCAAGCCAATTTTACTATTTACGGAATGGATTTAACCCTGCTCGAAGATGGAGAGTACCGGAAGATTGTCAACTGGAAAAACATTCCTGATCAGGCGGAAAACCAAAGTTTATCTTCCCGGCCGGATTTTCGGATGATTATCGGCCAAGGGGTTTTTGAACTGCTGAAAGATATTCAGATGGAAAAGGCTTATTTGTTTTATCAACCGAGCTGGGAAAAGCCGATTCCTTTTGATATCATCGGCACCTTTAAAACCGAGACGGAACTACAGTCCAACGACCTGATGGTTCTGCAAACCGAAGGGGCCCGACGGGTTCTGGAACTGCCTCCTGATGAATTCACCGATCTGGTTGTCTACGTTCCCAATCCGGAGGAGATCGAAAACATCGCCCTGAAGATCCGCCGTTATTTCCCTGCATTGAGAACGGTCACCAGAGCCCAGATTCAAAACACCTACGCTTCTGTTTTTGGCTGGAAGAGCGCTTTTGTTCTTTCCAGCCTGCTGGTAGCGATCTTGGCCTTTTTAATTTTAATATGGGATAAAGCCAGTGGTCTGTCTCCGGATGAAAAAAGGGAAATTGGTATCCTGAAAGCTATCGGCTGGGATACGGATGTTGTCTTGTCTGTTAAATTCTGGGAAGGGTTTATCCTGTCCGGAATCGCCAGTCTGGCCGGTATACTGCTGGCTTACGCGTATATTTACTGGTTACGGGCACCGGGCTTAAGAGAAATTTTTATTGGCTGGTCGACCATATATCCGTCGTTTCAATTGATACCCGATGTTGATCCCAAATTTCTGCTGCTAATTGTGACGATTTCCGTGGTTCCGTATCTGGCAGTAACGGTTTTTCCGGCCTGGAAGGCCGCTATAACCGATCCCGATGTAATTATGCGTAATATCGGATAAGGCGCCCATGAGCAATCTTATTATTGAAACTATAAACGTCACCAAAACCTATAACCCGGGGAAACCCAACGAAGCAATAGCAGTGAAGGATGCATCGCTGCAAATTAATGAAGGCAGCCTGGTTGTGCTGAAAGGCCCCAGCGGATCCGGGAAAACAACGCTGCTTTCTTTGATCGGCTGCCAAGCAAAACCGACCCGGGGAGAAGTGATCATACGGGGTAAAAGAATATCCAAACTGCCGGAAAAATTCATGAACCGGCATAAACGGAATCACATTGGCTTTATTTTTCAGCACTTTCAACTGATTGGCGGAATGAGTGTTTTGGATAATATTGTGCTGCCCCTTATTCCGGAAGGTATCAGCCCAAAGGAAAGAAGCAAGAGGGCGGATCGACTGCTGGAACGGTTTGATCTGGCACACCGAAGGCAATTTAAAGTAAGCTATCTCTCGGGTGGTGAGCAGCAAAGGGTTGCCATTGCCAGAGCGTTGATAAATAACGCCGGCATTCTTCTGGCGGATGAACCCAGCGCTCATTTAGACAGCCGGTTGACCAGTGATTTACTTGTTTATATCAACCAGTTAAAACAATCAGGTCAAACTATTCTGATAACAAGTCATGACCCGATTATTTATCAACATCCAGCAGTGGACCAGGTTTTTGAAATGAAAGATGGCCAGGTGATATCATGATTTTACATCCATGGGTACTGGGCTTAATCATCGGGCACAGCGCCTTACTGCTGGTTTTTTCCCTGGGTTTAATCAACGCCTGGCAGATTTATAGAGGATGGGATTACAATTCCACTGAGGAAAAACAGTTCCTGCTGGAAAAGAAGACCTATCTGGTTTCCACGGTAATGAATTTCGCCCTGTTTACACAGATATTGATGCTTTTTCTGTTGGAAATAGCGGCGGATGAACTGGCAAACGTTTTACCCGGAGCAATGTGTGCGGTGGGAACACTGTCATCGAACAGTTACGGATTTCCCCTGTTGGACCTTAAAATACTTTCTTTCTTTGTCTATTTTATCTGGCTGGTGATTAATTACCTTGATAACCAGATAGAGACCTATCCACTGGTGCGAAAGAAATATCTGGGACTGATATTGATCTATCCTTTAGCTGTCATGGAAACTATTCTACTTTTTATGTTTGCTTTCAATTTGGACCCATCCGTCATTACCTCCTGCTGTGGTTCGGTTTACAATGAGGGGGCAGAGGGTTTGGGAGGCAGCCTGGCCGGCGCTTCCGCCGGCTTTATACTTCCATTGTTTTTCAGCATTGTAACACTACAGTTACTGAATCGTTTTGTTTTTAAGCGCTGGTCTACTGTAGATAAATGGTTTGGAAATCTTCTTGAATTTCCGCTCTGGATCGCATTTTTTATATCGGCAATCGTTATGACTATTTCTTTTATCAGTATTTATGTCTACGAAATGCTTTCCCATAAATGTCCGTTCTGTTTTATGGGCGCCGAATACTACTACTATGGCGTACCACTCTATTTCTGCCTGTTTGTTGCCACGGCTACCGGCATGACCGGAGGGCTGTTAGGATACATCAGACAGCCGTCAATCCTAAGAGAAAAAGCGGGGATTTTACGAAAAAAAATGGAATTTGTTTCTCTATGGGGAATGCTGGCTTTTGTTGTGATCGGCTTCCTGCCTTTTGTTGCCTATTACATGAAAACAGGGAGATTAATATGAAAAAATGCCCTTTCATATCCTTTCTTATCCTTACTTTGATCGTTTTCATTGGAGTGCCCAACGGTGTTTCCGCTCAACCTAAAAAGATCGAAGTACAGAAGGAATGCCCGTTATGCGGGATGTATCCTGCCCGCTATCCACAGTTCAATTGCCAGATTGTATTTACTGACGGCACCTATGAAGCATTTGATAGCGCCATCGGGCTGTTGGTTTACCTGCTTTTTCCCGATAAGACAGGGATAAAACCAAAGCCCGTTACCGAAATTTATTTTAAGGATTACGTAAAAGAAAGCTGGCTTGAAGCCAGCAAGACCTTTTTTGTGACCGGATCAGAAATCATGGGGCCGATGGGTATCGAGTTTCTGCCGGCTGACAGCGAACAGGCCGCCAAGGAACTTAAAAATCAAGAGAAAGGACAAGATATCATTCATTTTAAAGAGATCAACCGGCAGTATATGATCAAAGCTGCAGAAGCCGGTTGGTTACATTTTCTGACAAAAAAACTGGTACTTCAATGAGAGCTGAAAGGCTTGAACTTAGTTCACTTCGCTCACAATTAGAGGATGGTGTTATAGAATTTTCAAGACTTATAGTTAGAGCGGCCGCTTTTGGTTTTCTTTTCCTTTCAATCCTCGGCTGTAAAGGTGGAAATGAAGAACAGCTTCCTGTCGATTTTGTCTGGGATCGGGTGGCTTGTGAAGAGTGTAAAATGGCGCTCAGCGACCCTCATTACTCGGCCCAAGTGATAGATCCAAGCGGCAGGGCGTATTACTTTGATGATATCGGCTGCGCTATTTTATGGTTGAGACGACAGCCCTGGAAAGATAAGGCCCGTACCTGGGTCAATGATGTCAAAACCACCGAATGGATTGACGCGGAAAAGGCCAACTGGATATACGGAGACCCTAAGACCCCGATGGGTTATGGTTTTTCAGCCACGCTTTCTCCAGTTGAAAATGCGCTGGATTATGAAATAGTTAAAAAATGGATGGTTATCGGCAAAACCCTGGTAAATGAAAATCTGGTCAAACATCTTGGCAATAACAATAAACAACCGGGTGTTGAAAAATAACCTGTTTTCAGTCGCGGGGAAAGAAATGAAACCCGAACCCCGTGGAAGGTGAAAAGTGACGGAAAAACAGAGTAAAACAGCTATTTCAAGGAGAACATTCCTTAAGACATCGACGCTGGTCGTGACCGGTACCGCCGTTGCCTATGGCGCGGTCAGCGTCCCGCTTTTAAGAAGAGACCGTTTGCTGCTGCGCCCGCCCGGAGCCCTGGATGAGGATATATTCCTGGCTTCCTGTATCAAATGCGGGCAATGTTTGCAGGTCTGCCCCCCACAGGTCATTAACCTGGCCGGAATAAGCCAGGGGTTTGGTGTTGGGACTCCCTATATAATTCCCAGGGAAGGTGGCTGTATTTTATGCAGCGGCTTACCCTGTGTCCTGGCCTGTCCCACAGGTGCACTGGCCCACGATCTTTCACTGGGCAAAGATGCGGAAATGGGTCTGGCCGTGATCAGCAACCCTGATACCTGTCTTTCTGTTCTGGGGGTTAATGATCTGATTTACCGGCTGGAGAATTTTCAGAAAAAGAAAACATCTTCTTCGGACCAAACTGAATTAAAAGACATTTTATCATCCTTAATCAAACGATTGACGGAAGATGAAAAAAAAGTATGGCAGCACAAATTCTCTTTGCCCGAAATATCTGATAAAACCCTGTTGGAAATTCTGAAACAGTTAGAAACTTCCGACTTAGAATGGATTATCAATTTTGCAGGGTCTTCCAGTCAGGCGCAAAAAGCTTGTCAGGTCTGCCTGTCGGAATGCCCGATTAAAGATGAAAAACCCATTGTTTTTATCTATAGAACCCATCCGGACACAGGTCAAAAATACGTCTGGCCCTCTGTCAGAAAAACCTGTGTCGGCTGCGGGGTTTGCGAGGAAAAATGTCCGACACCGGTTGCCTCAGTAAAAATTACGCCACGGCTAAGCTGGTCTGAAAAGCAGGCAGGTAATCAAACCCGGAAAGACAAATTAACATGAAAAATACCTCTGATAAAAAGAACAAAAAACAGGCAAAAGTAAAATCCTTCAAAGGGCCGGGTCTGCGTTCTCAAAATCTTCCACAGCCTGGACACCGCAGGCACAAATGGAGAAACATACGCTGGGCGGTCCTGCTGTTTTTTAATTTTTTGTTTTTTGCCTCTTTTTTCTTCGACATTCAAATTCTGGAAGGAACCCTGAGCGGTTCCCGGTTGCTGGGGTTTCATCTAATAGATCCCCTGGCGGCTTTTCAGGTTATCCTGGCCAGCAAAATAATAATGGTCAACCTTATTATAGGCGTGGTCACTATTTTTCTGATTTACCTATTGTTCGGCGGGCGTTCATTCTGTTCGTGGATTTGTCCCTATCACTGGCTGGCGGAACTGGGAGAAAAAATACATCAACACCTTAAAAAGAAAAAAATCATTAAGAACCACACGTTTGATCGTAAAATCCGCTATTACTTTTATGGTTTTTTTCTGGCAATGGCGCTGATTACCGGATATACTATTTTTGAAACCATCAATCCAGTAGCAATTATCAGCCGGTTTATTGTGTACGGGCCCTCTTTAATGTTAATCTGGGTAATGGCACTGCTGATTTTTGAGATATTATACAGCCGGCGGGCCTGGTGTCGCTATTTCTGCCCGGTGGGTGTCTCCTACCAACTTATCGGCCTGGTATCTCCTTTGCGAATAAAGTGGGATAAAGAAAAATGTTCCAATTGTAAACGATGTCAAAGTGTCTGTATGGTTCCCCATGTTTTAACTGATTCCGTCAATCGGGGGGCAACTGAATATATAAACGCATCACTCTGTACCCGCTGCGGCCTTTGTGTGGATATTTGCGATGATGAAGCACTTGGTTATGGCCTTAAATACCTGGATAAACTCATTTGAACAGTAAGAACTCTTGAAATCCTTAAGAGGTGAATCATGAAAAAAATAGCCTGTCTCTGTTTGTTTACTTTTCTATCTTTATTAGTGGTCTGCGCATCCGTCTCGGCCCAGGACGGTGAGCAACTTTATATGACAAAATTCTGTATAACCTGCCACGGGCAAAAGGGGATATCCGTTGCTCCCAATTACCCCAATTTGGCCAAACAGAACGAACTGTATCTAATCAATCAGGTGAAAGACATCATTAATAAAAAGAGGGCCAACAAACTCACCCTGCTGATGACTGAGAACCCGGTATTAATTACCATTAGTGATGAGGAAGTATCTGCCGTTGCAGCCCATATGACAAACATTAAATTAACTCCCTAGTTGCTTAAACCGAAAACCATGCTGCAAAATGGCTTGATCCCATGGAGATCCATTGTTGTTGTCGGATTACTACTGTTATTCTTTCGGGTAAATGTAACCGCGGAACAACTTCCAAAAGGGGACTGCAATGATCCCAAACCACTAACGGATTTGAGACATTGTGTCTTCTGGAACATAGCTCTTTCTGGAATTGATCTGCATGGCACCTTGCTGGATGGTGTGTCATTACGCGGCACAAATTTGACGGACTCTAATCTCTCGGGAGCCAGCCTGCAACAAGCTGATCTTCGCTGGTCGGATTTCAGTAAATGTCAATTGAATGACACGGATTTCAGCAACTCAAATCTGTTTCACACGACTTTTAACGGCGCAACCATGGACAGGGCAAAGTTGATTAAGGCCTATATGTTCGCTTCCAGGTTAAACCATGTTCGGGCAAGACAAGCCGACTTTACAGATGCTTTTATGAAGGATCTTAATATGGCGAACAGCGATCTGTCCGGAAGTAGTTTCAAGCGTGGATATATGTTGCGTGCGGTGATGATTGGCAGCAGCTTATCAGGCGCTGATCTGCAAAATGCCGATCTCACTGGAAGCGCTCTGGAAAGAGCCGATTTTACCGGGGCAAATCTCACCGGCGCCTCGTTTAGGGGAGTTACCCTCGATGAAACAATTTTTTCAGAAGCTAATTTTGATCAAGCTGATTTTACAGACGCCACTATTGAAAATATGGATGGAACCTGGTTTCAACACGCGATTAACCTCCCAATACTCCTGCAGAAAATGCTCAATCAATAAAATCGTAGGGCCGATTTTATAAAGTGCGACAGTGTCGCTCCTTCACGAAAGGTTTATCCGCCTGTTCTCCGACGGCCCAAAAACTCGGTAACTTTAAAAGCGGTTGCTATTGACAGCACCCTGCTGATTTGATAGAGATTATGCGTTTTTTTAAAAAGGTGTGAACCCATCATTAGGGAAGGAGGAGGACTGGTGTTTATGAAAAAACAATCATTGCTTATATCAAGTGCCATTATTGGGATTGCCGTCATCTTTGCAACAACCGGAATCTATGCAGGTACGGAGATTCCGGATGAGATTAAAATGGATAATCCAGCCTATGAAAAGCATAAAAAGAGCATTGTGATGTTCACCCATAAAAAGCATTCTGAAGAATATGCCAATGACAGTCCGGATTTATATAAGAAAAAATGCGGTGAATGCCATCACGATAAAGACAACAAACCACTTGAAAACCTCAAGGCAGGAGATGACGTCCAAAACTGCATTGAATGTCATAAAAAACCCAGCGAAGTACCCAAAAAGTTAAAACAAGAGTGGAAAGCAAAGAAAGTCAAACGGGACGAACAAAAGAAAATTAAGCTTGAATACCACGCTGAAGCGCTGCATGAGAATTGTCGAAATTGCCACAAAGTCTACAACAAGAAAAACAAGACCAAGGCGGCACCCACAACTTGTGCGAAATGTCATCCCAAAAAGAAAAAGTAAGCTAAGAATTTTTCAAAAAAAGGGTGTGCAATGAGAGATTGCACACCCTTTTTTTTGAAATACGATGGCCGCCCACCCACGTTCTTCGCCAACCCATTCTTGATTCAATCCAAAGCGATAACTCTGCTTGATAAATGAATCAAGTTCTTCGTTTTTGACTCCGGATAGAAGTATCCTGCCGCCTGGTGTGACTCTTTCCACCATCTGCGGAAGAAATAACTTAAGTGTGGGTAAGCGCAGGTTGGCCAGTATGAGAGTAAAGGTTTCTTCGACTGTTTCAAATGGTTCTGATGATATCGTGATCCGCTCCGATAACCCGTTATGTGCGATGTTGTCACGGGCTTCCGAAATTGCACAGGGGTCGATATCGATGCCGACACCCGATGTGATACCCATTTTTAGAGCGGCTATGATGAGAACGCCGGAACCGGTCCCGATATCGAGCGCTCTTGTTTTTTCCCCGCGCCATAGACCCGATTCATTCTGCTGAAGATATTCCAGACCCTTCAGACATAACCGGGTGGTGGGATGTTGGCCTGAACCAAAGGATGTGCCGTAACAAAGGCTGACGACAATATCGCCGGCATCCTGTTCAAGCGTGCAATCCCATGGTTTTAAAACAATTGTCGTTGTTATTCGGATGGGTTTATGAATCGATGTTTCGATAAAGGTATGCCCGAAATCCGAGACGTACATGAGCTCTCGCTGATCAATAAGCTCCTTGATTGCCGACCGAACAGCACTTCGGCCACCTCGGCAATACCGGGACAATCGTCTTTGGATGTCCAAGAGAGTCAAACGTGTATCAGCGTCCCGTATGGTTTTTCGTACAGTCTGCCGAACAGCCTGCTCTCGAAAGATCTTCTTCGGGCTATGATTGTGTTTTTCGGTAAGAGACCGCATTTTCCACCATGCTCTTGGCCCACAAGGGTGTTCCCAGGGAATGG
>Ga0209013_10005950_pt1 | contig 10417 bp, 14 predicted proteins | sample Cruoilmetagenom2_FD_187291 | JGI IMG/M metagenome (GOLD analysis project Ga0209013, IMG submission 187291) | Oil polluted marine microbial communities from Coal Oil Point, Santa Barbara, California, USA - Sample 2 (SPAdes) (version 2) | ecosystem: Environmental > Aquatic > Marine > Oil seeps ...
ATGGATGCATCCGGCTCGTGTGTTCGAGATTCTGGGGCGGATCACACCCGACGATGCCGTCATCACCGTCGACGTGGGGAACAACACCTATGCCTTCGGGCACTACTTCGAGTCGAAGGGTGAGCAGGATGTCCTCATGTCGGGCTATCTCGGATCCATCGGGTTCGCCCTCCCGGCTGCGATGGGGGCGTTTGCGGCGACGAGGGGGGAACGGCCGATCATCGCGATCTCGGGTGACGGTGGTCTTGGGCAGTACCTCGCCGAGTTCACGACGGCCGTCAAGTACAGAATGCCGATCACACATGTCGTCTTGAACAACGACGAATTGGCCAAGATCAGCCGCGAACAGATCTCGGCGCTGCGCCCCGTGTGGCAGACGGATCTTGTCAACCCGGACTTTGCAGCATTCGCCGACTTGTGTGGCGGCAGGGGTTTCCGTGTCGATGAACCAGAGAACCTCGAATCGGCTCTCGTACAAGCACTCCAAGTAACGGATGGGCCGTCGCTTGTTGAAGTCCGAACGTCTCCTCGATGGACATGACGGTAGCGAGGCAGAAGAACGGGCCGCCGGTCCGTATCCTCATGTGCATCAGGGCCGGGATTCCACAATGATCCATATCACTCTCTCAGGGGACATCTTCCTCAAATCGCGGCGCACCCAGCCGCGGATGATCAAACGTCTCCTTGTGAGCCTCCAATTGGCGCTCGATGAAGCCCGGTGCGAGGCATCGTTGGAGCGTCTGGGATCCCATCGATTCGCCCTCGACCCGGGGGAGCGTTCCGCTGAGGTCGTCGAGCGAGCCTCGCGTGTGTTCGGCGTGGCATCGGTCGATGAGATGGAGGAGATCGCAGCCGACGACCTCGACCATCTCGCCTCGGAAGTTGCACGTCTGACCAGCGATCGCGTCACAGGGCGGACGTTCGGGGTCAGGGTGAAGCGTCGAGGCACACACTCCTGGAAGTCATACGATCTCGCAGTGAAATCCGGCTCGCTCCTCGTCGAAGCCGGTGGGACGGTGAATCTCGATGCCCCACAGGAACCCGTCGACGTGATCGTGCTCGACGATCGGGCCTTTCTCGTCGTTGCTCATCATCGGGGACCAGGCGGTCTTCCTGTGGGCACGCAGGAGCCGGTTCTCGGCCTGATCTCCGGAGGATTCGACTCGGTCGTGGCCGCCTGGATGATGCTGTCACGTGGATGCCCGGTCGAGTTTGTTCATTTCACGCTCTCGTGCTCTCAATCCGACCATGCAGTGGCGGTTGCCCGATCGCTGTGGGAACGATGGGGATATGGCACCGAACCGATCGTTCACGTCGTCGAGTTTCAGCCGGTGAAAGAAGCCCTGCTCGAGCACGTCGACGTTCGGATGCGCCAGGTGGCGCTGAAGGTACTGATGGCTCGTGCAGCATCACAGATCGCCGAGGAGCGGGGAATTCTCGCCCTGTTGACCGGTGACGCGATGGGCCAGGTTTCATCTCAGACCCTGCCGCATCTCGTTGCAGTATCAGAAGCCTCCGATGTCCCGATCTTTCGGCCTCTCCTGGGCCTCCCCAAACAGGACATCATCGACTATGCCAGACGGATCGGCACCGCCGAGATGTCGGCCCGCGCCCAGGAAGTCTGTGACCTTTCGGAAGGACGCCCTGTCGCCACGGGCGCTCGACCCGAGAAGGTCGCAGCCTCGGTCGAGGACATCCCAGAGTTCCTGATGAACGATGCTATCTCCACGAGGAGAGTGTTCCTCCTGAAAGACTGGTTCCCCGGAGCGACGTAGCGCGGTTCCGGAATGCGGGCCCCTACACTCCTGCCGAATCCACACGGGAGGGAACCCCATGGCGCGGATCGTGCGTCTTTTCGCAATCGCAGCAGTGCTTGTTGTCCTCGGCGCAGGTGTGGCCGCATGCTCGGGGGAGAACCTACCGACGACGACAGCGCCAGACGGAACTGAGACGACGCAGGCCCCTGACACGACGCAGGCGCCCGACACGACGCAGGCGCCCGACACGACGCAGGCGCCCGATACGACGCAGGCGCCCGATACCACGCAGGCGCCCGACACGACGCAGGCGCCCGACACCACCACTGCTCCGGGGGATGAAGGCGAAGGTGAAGCGCCGTGGTGGATCCTGATCGTGGGCGGCATTCTTGTCATCATCCTGATCGTGGTTCTCGCTCGATCCGGTAAGAAGAAGGACGTCAAGGTTGCAAACGTCGGTCCCACCTGGAAAGAGCTCGCACGGAGCGGGTATGCCGACTCTCGTTGGCTCTTCGACCACCTCACCGAGTCTCTTGCTCTCTGGCGTGGCAACGCCCAATACGATCAGAAGACGGACGTTGGCGCCACGGCCGAAACCGCCAGCGCCGAGACGTGGACGAAGCTCTCCGGTCGCATGAACGCCGCCACGGACCACCTCTACGCACTCGAGGCAGCTGCACCGGACACGAGGACAGCGGAGACGGCGCGCAGAGTCGTCGATGGGCTCAATGACACCCGGGCCAGCGTCGACTCGAGGGCAGAGGCACGATATGCGTACCGTGCGACCGAGGCCGAAGGGGAGGGACAACCGGACCGTTCGGCCAGACTCGCCACAGCTCGAGATCGCGAGCAACGTGCTGCTGAAAACCTCGCCGAGTCCAGAAGGCGCCTTGCTGAGGCATTGACAAGTCTCTCTGCGGTCACCTGACAGAGCGCGGAGCCGTCAGAGACGGTGGGCGGCCTCCAGCCATGAGAGATCCGTGTTGCCGCCCGAGATGATGACGCCAACGCGAAGACCGGAGAAACGCTCCGGTTCTGTTCTCAGCGCGGCGAGTGGCGTGGCGCCGGAAGGCTCGACGACGAGCTTCATCCGCTGAAGGAAGAACAGCGCCGCTTCGAGGATCGATGTCTCGGTTACACGGATGATGTCGGCCCCGAGTGCCGTGAGGATGGCGAATGGCCTGGCGCCGATTCCCGTGAGAAGTCCGTCGGCCAATGTGACGGGGTCAACCACACCCGGCATCCGTTGCCCCGACTGCAGTGACCGGAAGGCGTCATCGACGGCGAACGGCTCCGCACCGATAGCCGGGATGGCCGGCTGCTGGGCGGCGGCCACCGTTGCCGCTCCCGAAAGCAGACCACCCCCGCCGATCGGGGCAACGATGACGTCGAGGGCCCCAACCTGATCAATGAGCTCGATGGTGGCCGTGCCCTGTCCTGCAATAACCTTCGGGTCGTCGAATGGATGCACCAGTGTCGCCCCCGTTCGCTCGATGACGTCGGCGGCAGCCGTCTCCCGATCAGCGTGGTCGCACAACACGATCTCCGCACCGTATGAACGGATGGCCTCGATCTTGAGGGCGGGGGCCGTGCGGGGCACGACGATCCATGCAGGGAGATCACGAATCGCAGCTGCGTAGGCAACTGCCTGACCGTGGTTACCGGAAGAGTGTGTAACCACGCCGGCCACGTCGTCCGGCAGCTGCAGTACGGCGTTCGTCGCCCCACGAGCCTTGAATGCGCCGACCTTCTGCAGATTCTCTGCCTTGAAGAAGACGCTCGCGCCAAGTTGGTGATCGAGTGTCGTCGACGTGAATACCGGCGTTCGATGAACGTATGGAGCGATCCGCACAGCGGCCGCCTCTACGTCGGCGTAATTGATGGGGAGGGTCAAAGGAGTTGCTCCTGCTCGCGTGGTCGGGTCAATGCGATGAAGTAGGCACCGAAAGCTAGCGCAGACAGCACATGCCAGACACCATGGAACTGGATCACGTCGTCGGGCCAGCACGTCGACGCACCCGTGCGTCCCAACACGTTGAAGATGAGGGCACCGGCCATGAGAGAGAGAGCCGCCGCATACCAGCGAGCGTTGATGCCGCCGACTCGGTGCATCAGGAGATCCGAGATGATCAACGCCGTAACGGAGATCGCCGTGAGGATGTTCGTGGACGCGGGGAAGAGAACGAGGACGATCGCGATGATCGTGGAAACGGCAGCGACCGAAGCCCACGCCCAGGGTGCGCGGAGACCGTATGGACGTGCAGGGTTCATGACGACCAGAAACCACAAAGCTGTGAGGAATGTGAGGTCGTGGGCGAATCCGGCGATCGCGGGTTGCGGACCGTGGTACAGGAAACTCCCGATGCCGGTTCCGACGAGCAGCAGACCGAACGTGATCCGGAGGATGCGTTCCCGGCCACGCGATGGGGCCGCCATCACCATCAGTGCGATCCCGACCGCTGCATACGCCAGGCTCGTCCAGGCTGCTACGGGCTGGATCAGCCAGCCGTTGCCGAGGGCTTCGCAGTCGCCTGCTCCGAGCGTGGTGAACACGGTACCGATCATCCGTGCAGCGTACCCGTGCCGGATGTGTCTCTGGTGTTCCGCTCCGAACTGGTACGATGTCGTTAGCCCGAATGCACTACCCGGCGTGGCCAACGAGAACAGGTTGACCACTGAGAGTGGCCGTCATAGACTGGTCGGGATGTCGGGGGAGCAACGCGATCGAGGAGGTCGACAATGGACTCTCTGAAAGAGTCGGTCGAACGTCAGTCGTTCGACGTTGAACGCCGCGGCTACGAGCGCGACCAGGTCGATCAATTCCTCAAAGAGCTGGCGAGTTCCATCTCCACGCTCGAGGAGAATCTGAGGGACGCCCTCATACAGAAGCGCGAACTCGAACGACGTCGCGTCGGGAAGGCCGAGGTTGAAGATTCCGTTGAATCCGCCTACGTGGCTGCGGCCGAGGCCAAGCAAAAACTCCTCTCCGAAGCGGAGGAACGAGCGTCCGTGATGCTGCGCGACGCGGAGATCGAGACGGCCAGACTCCTCGCGAAACCACAGGCAACGGCAGAGCGAGCCAGGAAGGACGCTGAGGGACTCCTCCTGCAGGCGCAGGCTCGTCTCGATGCTGCGAGTGAGGAAGCTGCCTCTATCCGTTCCGAGGCCGAGTTGATCCGCTCTGATTCCGCTCGACTCGTCGAAGCTGAGGTGTCGACGGCCAGGGAAGACGGCGATCGCATTCGTACCGACGCAACGGCGGAAGCTGAACGAGTCCTCGCGACTGCTCATGCGGAAGCTGAAGGAATCCTGGCAGACGCAACGAAACAGGCGTCAGAAGTGTATGAGACGGAACGGCAACGCTCCATCGAGCGCCTGGCGAAGAGCCGGGACGAGTACGAGGACCTGTCGCGCAGGCTCCGCTCCCTCAAGGAAGCCACGGGCGACATGTTGACGAACGCGCTTCGTGACCATGAAGCGATCCGTGTCGTGCTCGACGAGTCATCGGTCGAGGTTGGCTGACCGTCTGCTGCAAGGTCCCGGAGTGTGTGACGGTTGTCGGGGGAGTCGGTAGCATCTCAAGAGAACATGGCGCGCAAAAGTAAAACGACGAAACGACTCCAGCAGCTCGACCGCACTGCACCGCAGAGATCATCGTCCGCGCCTCCCGGCTTCAGGTCACCTGTCGACGATGAACCGGCGGCATCATGGGCGGCTTTCATAGCAGGAGCAATCCTGATCTTCGTCGTGTTCACAGCGATCGCCGTGTTCGTCGGCACTCGATCGGTCGAGTCTGATCTGGAAGCCCGATCAGAACAGAGCCTCCGCCTGTCCGGATTCGGTCACATCTCTGCCGACGCCAACGGGTTCGCCTTGGCATTGAAGGGTCAGTACACCGAGGGCCAGGACATCGTTGCGGCAGAGCAATCCGTCGCAACACTCTCCGGTGTCGGATCCGTCGATTCGAGTGGCGTATGGGCCGTTCATGTGACCGAACTCGTCGCCGGTGAGGTTGTGGGTGCTCCGATTGCGTTCGTGTGGACCGCCGACGAGGTGAGCGTGCACGGCGACCTCTCGACCGAGGACCAGCGAACCTTCGTGACCGAATCGCTCGGTGTGATCGAGGGAGAGGACGGGGCTCTCCGATTCGTGAACGTCGATGCCTCCGGTGTCCAGATCGTCGAGGGGCTTGCATCGGAGGACGATTGGATCGGCAAGACGGTCGCCCTTGTCGGTTCGCTTGCGAACGGTCTCGAACATGGCGCCGTCAGAGTCAACCCGGCTGGTGAAGTGGTGACGACCGAGGGAAAGACAGAGACCCGGCAGGAGAAGTTCGACCTTACCGTCGCTTCGGAGGATTTCATTGCCGCTCTTCAGGGCGTCGGATTTGACCTTACCGATGGCGTGCTCGGACCTGCGAAGCCGCCGCCCCCGACCAGGCAGGAGGTCGAGGAACTGGAACGGACGCTCGCCGAACTGATTGAGGGCAAGGTCGTCGAATTCGAGTTCGCCAGCGACGAACTCACCGACGTCGGGACGGCGCTCCTCGACGAGCTCCTGGTGCCGCTGAGGGAGTTCTCCGCTGTATCGATCAGGATCGAGGGACATGCGGATGCTCAGGGATCACCGGAACGGAACCTGGAGCTGTCATTCCGACGGGCTCAGGCGGTGGTTGTCTACTTCGTGGACCAAGGCGAGGATTCGAATCGCTTCATCGCAGTCGGCTACGGTGATACCCGTCCAATCGCGGACAACTCGACGGAAGAGGGTCGGCAGAAGAACCGGCGCATCGAGTTCATCGCCCTGGAGGAATAGGTGCTGTACGTCGGCTCACAGATCATCATCTGGATCGTTCTCGCAGCGGCCCTCGGGTTCGCCATCGGTTGGATGGTCAAGAGTCGCCGCGGCATGCGCGTGAAGAAGCGGAGAAAGTACTGAGCGCCTTCGGCGCGGTAGTCGGTACTCGGTACTCGGTAGTCAGTACTTCGTCGCAAGCCACGGTCCGGACGGGGGGCTGGTAGCTGACAGCTCATTGCCCCGGATCTGCCATCACCGGGTCTCGTACGAGGGCTGTCGTGAGCAGGAACGCGGCAATCACGATCACGAGGGCTGAGCCACCGACGTAGACGGGGATCACACCCACGTAGCCGGCGATCAGTCCGCCAAGCGCGGCACCGACGGGTAGGCCGATCCAAGCGAGCGTTCGTGACGCAGCGATGACACGTCCGAGCAGCTCAGGTGGCGTCAGGCGCTGACGCATCGTCATCAATGCGACGTTCACCCAGGCCATGCCCGCGAAGGCCAACCCGGCGGGGATCACCGCCCAGAACGATCGCATGAGGGCGAGGGAGAGAAAACCACTCCCGACGAGGAACAGGCCGGACACATACATGGTGCCGAGCGGAACCGTCGAAGACACTCGGGGAGCGAGGGCGGCACCGATGGCGCCAATCCCGGCGTTCAGCGCGTAGAACACTCCGATACTGACGCCCACGGTTGTGAGGTCCCCGATCGTGTCCGCGGGAAGATCGAGGATCTCAGTGACGACAAAGAGCACGAGAAGCGCCTCAAGCGGCTGGAACACGAGGTTCGTGAACGTTCCCCCCAGCGTGGCCCACCGCAGTCGAGCGTCGCCGAGCAGGTGTTTCAGGCCCTCCTTGAGCGAATCCATGAACGGCTCACGCGCCGTCAACGGTCGACCATGGACGACCGTCACTCTCGTGAGGAACACGGCAGACAAGAGGAACGTCGCAGCGTTGATGAGGAACGCGATGGCGAAGCCTCCGCTGAGCGCGATGAGTATGCCTCCGGCGAGCGGCCCGATGCTCAATGTCACCATGCGGGCGACCGCCAGCTGAGAGTTGACGTCGATGAGCATGTCCTCGTCAACAACCGACGGCATGAGGGCCTGGAGACCGGAGTCGAAGAACACGGACATCGTTCCGATCACGAAAGCGACGCCGAAGACGAGCCATCGGGTCCCTGCTCCGTTCGCTGCTGCCAACGCCAAGACGATGAACACGGCGGCACGCAAGAGGTCCACCGTGACGAGAGCGAGTCGCAGATTGCGGAGGCGATCGAGGAGTACTCCAGCGATAAGCCCGAAGAGGAACATCGGCAGTGTCTCCGCTGCAGCGGTGAGGCCCAGATCGAGTGGCTGAGCGGTCAGAGCGAGAACGAAATAGGGGAGTGAGAAGAACGCGATGTAGTCGCCGAACAGCGACACCGCCTGGCCTCCGACGAGGGGAACGACGTTCCGGCGAGCCGCACGACGGCTCTTCACACCGAGCGGATCGTCGATTGGGTCTTGGCCGGGTGTTCCCAAATCCATGCTGGAGCGGCATGGTACCCGAGGTCCTGCGTGGTGAGCGCGACTGTCGCGAAGGCGATTAGCCTGTGGAGCACGCGAACACGTTGAAGGACACACATGGCCAAGTTGCAGGATCTCCCGGTGTTGATCGTTGAGTTCCGTGATCTCGCGAAGGAGTACCTCCTCCAGGAGACTGTCGGGCAGGCGAAGAAGCTCGGTCGCTTCGCCGGATTCTCGCTTGGCGCTGCCGCCTTGTGGTCAGCGGCGATGATCCTGATCGGTGTCGCACTCATGCGTGGTGTCGTTGATGCTCTACCGAACAGTCCGTATTGGGAAGCCCTTGGATATGTGATCGCCTTCGCAGCGTTCGTCGGCATCGCCGCGATCCTCGTTAAGGCGGGACCGCAACCCGAACCCGAAGAACCGACCGCACAGACGGGAGGACGGCCATGACGATCAGTCGTGATGATCTCGAAGGCAAGCTGAGGCAAATCGAAGACGTTGTCGTCGAGACGGAAGACGAGGCACGACAGAACGTTGGACTCGTTATCGGTGGCGCAGTCGTCGTCGTGGTCGCTCTCGTGGCGTACGGAATCTGGCGATCTCGACGCCGCCGGATTCACATCGAGGTCTATCAGAGCATATGAAGGGTCTCGGCTACGCAGCTCGTCGCTGGTGGTTCAGGCGATTTCACCGGAGCGTTCGCTTCGGTTGGATGGCCGTCAGCAGCGGAGCGAGGAGCAACGACCTCACACGCGTTGGCGCCGGTGCGGTGATGATTGCCTTCGGACTGGTGAAAGGCCGAAAGAGCCGTCGCCTGATCTACAAGACTTCGATCGACGTTGAACAAGGCACAACCGTTCGCGTCATGAAGGGTCGCCGACCCATTGCTGAGACGACCCCCATCCGATAGGACGAACCCAGATGCGCAGCAATCAGAAGTGGACCAAGATCATCATCTGGGTCATCGTCGCGACGATGGTTCTTTCGCTTGCTGTGGCGATCATCCCCGCAATCGGAGGATGATTACCGGTTCCCCGTTCGCTTCCGGGGATGCATGCCTGTTGTTCGATGTGAAGGGCCGGCGGTATCTCATCGAGTTGATCCCTGGGCGAAGCTTCCACTCTCATCGTGGTGCGCTCCCACACGACGAGATCATCGGATCTCCTGAAGGGTCATCTCTTGAAACGACCAGCGGTACGCACCTCACCGTCGTTCGACCGCGACTTGCCGACTACGTGCTGAAGATGTCAAGGGGAGCGAACGTCCTCTACCCGAAGGACGCGGCGGCGTTGATCGTGTGGGCAGACATCGGACCCGGAATGACGGTTCTCGAGGCCGGAACGGGATCTGGAGGACTCACCATGATGCTGGCAAGGGCTGTTGGCCCGACGGGACGGGTAGTCAGCGTCGAGAGAAGATCCGATCACGCCACCCTTGCGCGAAGTCGGATCGCCGGTTTCTTCGGATCGGTCCCCGAGTGGGTCGATCTGAGAGTCGGGGAAGTCATCGACACCGTGGAAGAAGTAGGACCGGAACGGATCGTGCTGGACGTACCCGAACCCTGGGAGATGGTCGAGACAGCTGCAGAACACCTGCCGGGTGGAGGCGGCTTCGCCTGCTACGTCCCCAATGTGCCTCAGGTCGAGACGGTTCGGTCGGCGATCGCTGAAACCGGCCGATTCATCGAAGTCTCCACATTCGAGGTGATGATGCGCGACTGGTCGATCAGCGGTCGTTCAGTCCGTCCCTCCCACCGTATGGTGGGACATACGGGGTTCATAACGGTGGGACGAAAGGTACTCGGTACTCGGTAGTCGGTCTCCGGTAGACCAAGCCAGTCGACGGCGGCAGGGAATCCCAGACTGGAGCCGGATTGTCACGCGAGAGAGGCCGCAACCCTGGGGCGCGACCTCTCCGGTTCGTCTACTCGGTACCCAGTACTTGATACTCAGTACCGATTCAGGCCTTCGGCCTGAATCCTACGGCTCAATGAAGATGCACTCACCGGGGCACTCTTCGGCTGATTCAACGACGGCGTCCATCTGATCATCGGGGAAGTTCGCCAAGCCCTCGGCGCCTTGTGTGTTGCCCTCTGATGCGGCGAAGATCTTCTCGCCCTCGCGAACGTACGCGAGTCCGTCGTCGAGGAGTACGAAGACGTCGGGTGCGATCTCTTCGCAGATTCCGTCGCCGGTGCAGAGATCCTGGTCGATCCAGACCTTCATGGCTTGTGTCCTTTCGGAGTGTGACGGGAGAAAGATAGTCACCCGATCACCGAACAACGAGTTCATTCGAGTACCCGGGCAGGGCCATCCGGCACGATTCATCGGGTTCCCGCACGTAGGAG
>Ga0209013_10005951_pt1 | contig 10417 bp, 5 predicted proteins | sample Cruoilmetagenom2_FD_187291 | JGI IMG/M metagenome (GOLD analysis project Ga0209013, IMG submission 187291) | Oil polluted marine microbial communities from Coal Oil Point, Santa Barbara, California, USA - Sample 2 (SPAdes) (version 2) | ecosystem: Environmental > Aquatic > Marine > Oil seeps ...
CAAAGTCCGACACGTCCACTTCGGGCGGCACATCATTTCGATCAGCAACAACTGCTCTTGCTATTTCGGTAACTCTTTTGGAATTTTCAAGATAATCATCCTGTTGTTTTTCGGTGAGTTGCCCTAATTTGGATTTTTCAATCCATTTTATTCCAAGTGAATCTGCTATATGCTTGTATATCCCTTTCATATAATTTTCCCTTTTATCATATTTGGCAGTATTTAAATAGGCATCCAGGGCCACCGTTTGTACTACCCCTCCATTTTCTTTGAGTAATTTTAATTGCTCATCATCTAAATTTCTGCTGTGATCACATAGCCTGCGTGCAGAAGAATGGGAAGCTATTATAGGAGCTTTGGATAAGGATACAATCTGAATCATAGATTCCTTTGAAATATGTGATATATCAATCATAATACCCAATCTATTCATCTCATATACAGCTTTTTCACCTAGCTCACTTAAACCATTATATAACCATATATTTTCTTTTTCTCCTGTATTAGAATCACAAAATTGACTATGACCGTTATGGGCGAGGGAGATATATCTTGCGCCCAATTTTTGATATTGTTCAAATTTGGATAGATCCTCACCAATCGGATATGCATTTTCCACACCAATCATAGCTATTTTTTTACCAGATTTATGAATAGCCCTAACCTCTTCGGAAGTTCTGGCAAGATCAATTTCTCCAGAACCGAATGTATCACATAAACGGTGAATAGCTTTAAATTTGGCCATTGCATTTGCCTCTGCTTTGGCATAACCCACAGGGTTTAAGGAATCCTGACCGGTATAGACAATAAACCATGCCACATCTAACCCTCCCGCCTTCATTTTCGGTAAATTAACCTGGGTCTCCAGATCCTGTGTGTAATTTATACTGTCAGTAAAATTTTTCACATTAATATCATTATGCGTATCAATCGTAATTACATTTTCATGGATCTGTCTGGCGGTTGCCTCAAGGTCTGGTTTTTTTGAAGTTTTGGATTCATTGCACCCAAAGGTCGATAAAAGACAGAAAAAGCCGATAATATGTCGCATACGATAAGATTTATACCTACAAATAAAGCAATTTGACAACATAATACGCGCCCTAGGTAACATTTAATTGCATGAGGGTCTGTAAATAGGGATTTTTAGACATGTTAAAGTTTAGAAAATTGAAGTTTGAGAAGGCCCTGAATAGAATCCTCCTTTTGAAATTTCAATTATATAATTAACCTAAAAGTACCCCTTGAAACCAAAAAACCTACTTTCTCAATTGTCAGAACTGGAGTCGACTCTTAATAATTTTTCATTTGAAGAATTATCTGCAGATGAAGCCACCCGTCTTAAAAAATCTTTTGAAGCCTTTAAAACCCATCTTGAAAAAAGGATTTGGGGAGAAGATATTTCACCAGATCATGATTCTAAGTTGGAATCACTAAAAGAAAAAGAACAATTGCAAAAGGCACAGGAAATGCTTATTGCAACTGTTAGTCATGAGATACGAACCCCACTCAGCGGTATAATTGGATTTGCAGATCTTTTAAAGGAAGGGGAACTTTCCGAAGACCAACAGCATAAGGTAAATGCCATTCAATCTGCTTCCAATTCCCTTATGGATATTATCAACGAACTTTTGGAATACTCCAAACTTTCAGTTGGATTAGAAAATTTTGAGATGCTGGATTTTAATTTTTTCAGCATTATACAGGATGTTGTTTATCTCTGTAATACGCTTATGTTGGGTAAAGATGTGAAACTCGAAGTTGACGTTGACAAGAACATCCCTGAGAATCTTATTGGTGATCCTTCTAAACTATCACAAATATTGCTAAACCTGCTTGGGAATTCTATAAAGTTTGTGGAAGAGGGTGAGATCATGCTGAAAATTAAGCTACTCAGACAGGGCGAAGAAAAGGTTGTATTAGATTTTATTGTTACCGATACTGGCATCGGAATCTCTAAAGAGGATTTAGAACATATTTTCGGTTCATTTAAGCAAGCAAATCAGCAAACATTTTCAAAATATGGTGGCGCCGGGCTTGGATTAAACATTGTGAAGCAGATCGTCGATAAACTAAACGGGGATATAAAAGTTGAAAGCACGCTTGGTGTTGGTACAACATTTAAATTCACGCTGCCCTATACAACTGGTTCATCTACTTCCAAATCTAAATCTCAACAAACTGAAATCTCTTCGGAAGAGGTAAAAGGAATGAGGATCCTGGTATTTGAAGACAATGAGTTAAATCAGCGACTTATAGAACGTCGACTAAACTCATGGGGTTGCAAAACCTATATTACGGAAAATCCCATCTACGGTCTTAACCTCCTTGAAACGGATCCAATTGATATTGTACTCATGGATCTCAGAATGCCCATAATGAGTGGATTTGAAGTAACAGAAAAAATCAGAAAGAGCACTAAAAAAGAAGTGGCAGAGATCCCCATAATAGCCCTCACGGCAGACTTCACTTTTGATGATAAAAACGAATGTGAAAAAAATGGAATCAATGATTTTATCCTTAAGCCGTTTAGCCCGGAGGAACTACTTTCAAAATTGATTAAAAACAGGAATGACATCCAAACTAATTTTAAATTAAACGCCACATCGGATGGTAATCAGATTGATCACACGGTATCTGATTCAAGCTTTGACCTTAATTCTGTTTTAGAAGACTGCATGGGTGAGTTAGAAATGCTGGAGGAGCTGATAGGCCTTTACAAAAGAAATGCCCTTGAATTTATTGGCAATGTTAAAATGAAACTCCAGGATGGCGATTCAGAAGGGGTTGCATTCGCAGCACACAAGATTAAATGTGGTTTAAAAATGATGCAGACAATGGAGCTATTTTCCATCGTTGAGCAATTAAATACAACCGCAAAGACAACTAAAGATAAAAATCATATGCAATTTCTGCTAAACAGATTTGTTCAGGAATATCCGAAAGCAGAAAAGATGATTGATGAAGAATTAAGAAGATTAAAGAAAAACGGAAACGAGTAGGATGATAAAGAAGAATCTATTATTAGCGGAGGACGATGAGTTGTTGGCATCTTTATTGGATTATAGACTTCAAAAAGGGGGCTATAATGTCCATTTAGCAAAAGATGGCAGGGATGTAAAAGAATATCTTAAAACGGCAACTCCTGATATTATTGTCAGCGATATAATGATGCCCTATTTCTCTGGAATTGAACTTATAGATTATGTAAGAAACCAATTGAATTCTAAGATTCCAATAATTATTATTTCATCAGCAGGAAATGAAGAGAATGTTCTTAGTGCTTTTGAATTAGGAGCCAATGACTTTATATCTAAACCAGTGAGTCCTTCGGAACTTTTGGTTAGGGTGGGAAGGGAGCTAAATAAAACATAATTTTTGGAAATAATCTCACAAACATATCGCAGCATTATGCTGATTAGTGCACCAAAGATCCATACGGATCTTTTGTGGGATTTAACAATATTGTTTTCCGGTCTCGGAATCTTATTTTTTGCATTTGTTTTTATCTTCAGAAACCGTCTTTCTGCTAAATCATTAAAAATAGCCCGTCAAAAAAAAATCCTGGCACCTATCATCAGCAATTTCCTCTTCTACGAGACAGATGCCACTAAGGAGGAAAATTATGAATACATAAAACTAAAAATTGAAATTCGTGATCTATTGAAAATACAATTTAACCGCTTAGTATTAACAGAAATCTTATTAGACCTTCAAAAAGACCTTTCAGGAGATTCTCGTAATCGTATATTTAAATTATACCAGAACCTTGAACTTCATTTAGATGCCTTTAAAAAATTAAGGAACTGGCGCTGGGAGATTGTTTCCAAGGGAATACTTGAATTAACCCAAATGAGAGTATTAGCTGCTTATGGATTTATAAAAAAGTTTATTAATGACAAAAGAGGGGTAGTACGCAAACAAGCACAAATAGCAACGGTTACGTTAAAACATGAAGGCATTTCGTATTTTTTGGATACTACCAGATATGGAATCTCAGAGTGGCAACAATTAAAACTACTTGATGTACTGAGGAATTTTGAAGACTTTACACCTCCGCGTTTTAAGGCATGGCTTACCTCCAAAAACAGGGATGTGGTTTTATTTGCCCTACGGCTTATTAAGCATTATAACCAAAATGACGCTAATAAGTCTCTGATAGAATTAGTAAAGCATAAGAATGATCAGATTAAATCAGAAGCCATTCAATGTATCAAGGATTTCGGTGTTTTTGAAGCTGTAGCTACGTTAAAATCTGTCTTTAGAAACTGTAGGGTGGATATTAAATTACAGATTCTTGACACCATTTCTTCATTAGGGAAAGAGGAAGATATAGAATTTCTTCAAACTTTAGTAAGTAAAGAATCAAACTTCCTTGTAAAAAGCAAAGCCATAAGTACAATTAATACCATAGCGCCAGAAACCTATGTTCCAACGGAAGGAATTGATAAAAACATTACCACGAAAAGTTTTGAAACTAATGTAGAAGACAATTCTACTCAATTATCAGAAGTTATGAATAATAACGAGTTAAATAAGGACGACAGTCTACCAGCTTCAGACCATAAAGAAGATTCAATAGACATGCAGGATCATTTGGATCCGGAATTGGAGGATGAAATAATTTTTGATCTCTGCTTTATGGAGGAATTAGAAGATATCCTTACGGAATTTAATGAATCGGAGGATCAGGAAGTGAACTATTTACCCCTGGATTTCTTGCCAATGGTATCAGAAGTAGAAGAATTAAAGTCAACTGTGGACCCTCAAACTACTGAGAATAGTAATGTTGAAAGTAAAGAAATTCTGGAAGAAGAAAGTTTTAAAGTAGAATTAGAGGCAATTCTTGATAAAATCAAAGCTCATGATCAAGATGTTGTGACTGAAGATGAGAAAGATTCAGAATTGGAATTTTTACCATTGGTGGTCGAAAGCAATGTAGAGGAAGATTCAGAAGATTTGATCGTTACTACGGATGAAGACATATTAGCTATGGAAGTCAAGGAAGAGGAAGTTATTAAAGAACAAAGAATTTCAAATCTGTATAATAAATTCCTCGAAGTTGATTGGTTACCTAAGCAAGAACTCGAAAATTCAGAAACTATAGCTCAAAAATCGATAGACTGGATGGCATTTGTAAACGAATCTGAAGGAACCGGTATTATGACTCAAACTTCCGCTTCAAACACATCAACTTGGGATGAAAATTATACGGGTGATGAAGATAAAGATGATAATCCTATTCCTGACTTTTATGGATTCAGCATTTTTCAGGAATTATTCCGAACCTGTGATGTAGAATCTAAACTTATCTTATTAGATGAGATTTTGGCTGTAGGCGATGAGAAAGAAGTAAATTTCTTAAAAACACTCAAGGACGATAGCGACAAAAAAGTAAGGGCTAAATCAGAAATTATATTAAAGGAATTACAGGCACTCTTATCTCCTGAAATAGAAGCCGAGGAGTCTATAGCACAAATACAAACTAATGAATTAGAAGCTCAACAACCCAATTTAGATAAAGAAAAACCTGAGTCAATAAGCCAGATAAATACAATAGATGTAAGCACCCTGAATAAAGAAGAGGATAGCTTGAAGTCGTTAGAGTTTTGTTTTTTAAACGATTTAATTAGTGAAAACGACAATAATCAAATGCCTCAATTTGAGTTAGATTTTGAGTTGGTGGGTACTCCAATAGAGGACAAAGAAGATAACCAGGAGATAAATGAAATCAATAAAAAAGAAGTGAATAAGAAGGAAGAGAAGGTGTTGAGTTCGTTTATTAGAAATATCATTTCATTCCCGAAAAAATTTAAGTAGAAGTTTAATGGATAGTAGTTTATTCAAAATATTCATAGAATATTTAAACATTGTTTTTCTTGTGTTTACACTGGTACTATTCGCCATGTTTAGTATTATGGGGTACTTGTCCACGAGAAATTCTATCCACTATAGAAATAAAAATAGCTTCGTTGACCTATCCAGGATAATGGCTTCACCATTGGCACCAAGCATTACTATTATTGCTCCGGCCTATAACGAGGGGTTGACCATTGTTGAAAACATTCGGTCTCTTCTTTCCCTTCAATATGTGAATTATGAGGTAATGGTGGTTAATGATGGAAGTAAGGATGACACCTTACAGAAAATGATAGACGCCTACGATCTGGAGAAAGTGGAGCGGATAATAGATCCTGAATGGAATTCAAAACCAATACGGGGAGTGTACAAATCAAGGCAGCGCTCATTCTCAAAACTTACAGTTATTGACAAAGAAAATGGTGGTAAATCTGATGCGTTAAATACAGGCATACAACTATCAGAAAATAAATATGTAGGCTGCATAGATGTGGATTGCCTTTTAAGACCTGATGCCTTATTGCATGTTGTAAAATCATTTTATCAAAGAACTCAAAAAAGGGTAATTGCCGTTGGCGGTGTAATTCGTGTAGCCAATTCCAGTAAAATTTCAGGGGGAACTCTAGAGGAGATAAGGCTACCAAAAAAATGGCTGGCCAGATTCCAATTATTAGAATATACGCGCTCTTTTCTTTTAGGAAGGATGGCTTGGGGCCGAATAGATAGCCTTCTTATCATTTCAGGCGCTTTTGGATTTTTCGATCGTGAAATAGCCCTGGAAGTAGGTGGTTATGACACAAAAACAGTAGGCGAGGATATGGAGATTGTATTTAGAATGAGGCGTTATATGCATGAGCGCCAACTTCCCTATACGATTGAATATATCCCGGATCCACTTTGTTGGACAGAAGTTCCGGAAAGCATAAAAAACCTGGTGAATCAGAGAGATAGATGGGCTCGTGGAAACTTGGAAACCCTGTTTACACATAAAGATATGTTCTTTAATCCTAAGTTTGGCCGCCTTGGAATGCTGAGTTATCCTTATTGGTTTTTTTATGAATGGCTAGCCCCAATTTTAGAATTCATAGGTTTTTTCTCCATTATCATATTTTACTATATGGGAATATTAAACCTTGACTTCTTTCTTGCCATTACCATGACAGTCTATGCTTTTTCCATTATGTTCTCATTTTATGCAATTCTATGGGATCTGTATTCTTATAATCAATACACCAAGACCAAGGATATACTTATTCTAATGTTTTGTGCAATAATTGAACCAATTACATTTCACCCTTTAGTGGTATGGTCCGCCATTCGGGGTAATTACAAGAAACTGTTTAAAGTAAAATCGGGCTGGGGATCGCAGGTACGAAAAGGATTTGCCAAAACATAATAAAATGAAGATAGTCACTAACATATCGGAAAATGCCGGGCGAAAGACCTTAAGGGACTTTATACGCCTTATATTGGCCTTTTTCCTATGTTTGGTGGTTTTGTCACTTTATCAAAATATACGCCTGTATATGGCCGGTGTTCTTGATGGGGTATTGACAAAAAGCCTATTACTTTTAGTTGTACATCATTCTGGGTTTACAGCAATGATCGGCCTTTTTATGGCTTTCATCTTTAATTATTTAGAGGAAAAGAAACATTCTTTGGGATTTAAGGTGACATACATACTTCTCATCGTTATTTTAATTATTGAGGGCCTGCTAATAGAGTTCTATGTGAGAAATTACGATATACTTGGTGCCGGATTTTTAGAAGTCTATGGCAGCAGGACATCTGGATCTACCTTGATACTCTCTATCTTACTTTTACTACCCGTTATGACAGGGTTTCTATACCTCTTTTATAAATTTACCGTTTCTGTATATGGTACCATTAGCCGGATGTTTCCATTGACTATTATTCTTTTTAGTTTATTTCTAGCCACTTTAACTTCCGATAAAAACCCAGTTAACGAAAATAAACTACAGCATTTAGCGTATAGTGTAGCTGATGAGGTTTTTGATTTTAATAAGTATGAAGGAGAAGCAGAGTATCCTTTATTACACAGCTATGTTTCCAATAAAGGCCTTGCTCCCTACTTTAATTTAAAGGATAAGAAACCCAATTTGATTTTTATTATAGTAGAAGGTCTGGGTTCAGATTTTGTAGGCGATAAGTCCATATATCGTGGATTTACTCCTTTTTTAGATTCGCTACAGGCCAAATCCTTGGTTTGGAACAATTATTTGAGCAATGCTGGAGAAAGCCATGCTGCACTTCCATGTTTATTAGGTTCTTTACCGTTTGGAGAGAATGGTTTTACCAATTCGTCTGATTCTCCTGCCAGACAGACTATTTTTGGGATCCTTAAAAAAAATAACTACACAACTTCCTTTAACTACGGTGGTAATAGTGCACTAAATCAATTAGACAAATTTCTCTATGAAGAAAGAGTTGATTTTATTTTGGACAGCAAAGGGTTTGGAAGCAAATATCTAAAACAAAATGAAGATGCAGCAGGAATATCCCTGGGGTATCCGGATAAAGAACTCTTTCAGAAATGGCACAATGATCACTTTAGTTCAAAAAAACCAAGATTAGATGTCTTCTTTACATTAAGCTCTAAAAAGCCCTTTCTTATTCCTGAAAAAGAAGCTTACATACGTAAGGTTAATAAAATATTGGCTGAAGAAAAAATGGCACCTAGACCTTTAAAGTTAGTAAAGAAAAATAAAGAGGTTTTTGCCAGTATTTTATACGCCGATAGTGCCTTAAAATCATTTTTCTCTTCATATGCCGGAAATCAGGATTACGCCAACACCATCTTTATAATTACAGGCAGTCATAACCTTACCGACCTGCCACAGGAAGATAATTTAGGAAGATACAAGGTACCTTTAATGATGTACAGCCCTTTATTAAAACAACCCGCAAAGATAGCCTCTTTGGTTTCCCACGAGGACGTTTCACCGGCAATCCTGGGGTTATTAGAATCGCGATATGATATAACAATTCCAGCTGAAGTTGCTTGGCTGGGGAGAGGACTTATTCATGATGGGGTATTTGACTCAACTAAAAAGATTCCTCTTTTGAGACATAATAGCAATATTCAGGATTTTGTTTACGGCAATCATTTTCTTACCAGAGGTAATTTATTTGATCTTGACAGTGAACTGAAATTAATAGATCCTGATCCTTCAGTTTTAAAACAAGAGGTAAAAGAACATTATAAGTATTTCAAAGCGGTCAATAAATATGTTATGAAAAACAACAAAATTATTCCTTCCTCATTAAACCTATTTGCTCAGCTAAAAAGTAACCCTTCGAAAGAGGAGATGGTCTGGATTAACAGTGTTTTTAATAGTAACGACTATGATAATGCATACAATACAGCAAAAGAATTAGCCTTTAAAGGTGATACGAAACGTGCCCTTCTTTTGAGTGGATATATTTTATCTCAGGTACCGGGCCATGCAGATACGGAAATATTAATGGGAAGAATTCATGCTTGGGAGGGACAGTATGATATAGCAATTGATATTCTGGAAGGAGCTATTCAAAAATACCCTGTCTATGCTGATGGGTATGCAGCTTTATTAGATGTCTTTTACTGGTCAGATAATAACGATCGTGCTTTGTCTCTTCAACGTATGATAGAGAGGAATAAGATCCAGAATAAAGAAGTACAAAACAAAATGAAGCGGGCTCTGCAAAAAATTGATGAAGCTAAAGAACTGGAAAACACTCAAAAAAAGTTAAAAAAATCTATTGTTGAATCACCTTTAATTTCTAATAGGAACTAATGTTATATCGAATCATATATTTAGGATTATTTCTTTTGTTTTTCGTTCAAAAAGGGATAACACAGGAATTGGCATATCAGGGCAATCCGGACACTTCTTTCTTTGTTGCCAGGGATCTTGCTTTTGAAGGGAACCACAGTGTCGCTAGAGATACTTTAAGGCTAATTCTTTCTAGATATCCGGATTATACCGATGTCAGAAACCTTCTTGCTAAAACATATAGCTGGGATGGTAATCACAATGAAGCAAGAAAACACTTTAATAAAATAACTTCAGTAGAAAGACAGAATAAAGAAGTATGGATAGCTGCTGTAAAAAATGAAATTTATGCAGAGAACTATTCAATCGCCTTGGGTTTGGCAAACAAAGCGTTAATTTTTATGGAAGCTGATCCGGATTTACAAATAATGCGCGATGAAATTATAAATGAGATTCACAAAAAGCAAAATGCTTCTCAAAAGAGTACCGAGAAAGAATTAAAGGAAACAGAGGCTAAATCCTATAAGAACCGATTGGGAATTGTTAATTCCCTTGATGTATTTGATGTCGTATATGACCCTATGATTTATTCCGTTGTGGAGTATATCCGCGAAACTGAGATAGGAAAAATAATTCCCAGAATAAACTTCAGCAACCGTTTTAACACGAATGGATTACAATATGAGATGGATTTTTATCCCAAAATTTCAAAAACATTCTATGCCTATACTAATTATGGGTATTCCAATTCGAGGATTTTTCCAAACCATAGAGCAGGGGCA
>Ga0209013_10005952_pt1 | contig 10415 bp, 11 predicted proteins | sample Cruoilmetagenom2_FD_187291 | JGI IMG/M metagenome (GOLD analysis project Ga0209013, IMG submission 187291) | Oil polluted marine microbial communities from Coal Oil Point, Santa Barbara, California, USA - Sample 2 (SPAdes) (version 2) | ecosystem: Environmental > Aquatic > Marine > Oil seeps ...
CTCCGAGTACACCGACCGATACGGCATCACGAAAGAGAGATTCGCCCGGCTCAAGCCGGAAGCGATCGTTCTCCACCCGGGACCCATGAATCGAGGCGTCGAGATCGAAGGTGCGGTCGCCGACGACCCGAGGGCGCTGATCCTCGACCAGGTGTTCAATGGAGTTGCCGTCCGCATGGCCGTCTTGTTCCGACTGCTCGGAGGTGAGAGAAATGAGTGATCTGATTCTCGCGGGAGGCACCGTCCTCACCGCAAAGGGCATCGAAGAGGCCGACGTTCGGATCCGTGACGGGTTGATCGCAGAGATCGGTCCGAGCCTCGAGGGCGACGAGACCATCGATTGTGAAGGTGCGTGGATAGGGCCGGGCCTGGTCGATCTGCACGCTCACTTCCGTGAGCCCGGTCAAGAGTGGAAAGAAGACATCGAGTCCGGATCGAGAGCGGCCGCTGCCGGTGGATTCACCGCAGCCTTCGCAATGCCGAACACCGAACCCGCGACCGATTCCGGCCACGTGGCCCGGTTCGTCGCGAACCGAGGTGTTGAGGTGGGGCTGATCGAGGTGCTGCCGGTCGGAGCGATCACCAAGGGGCGGGCCGGCAAGGAGCTGGCCCATCTCGATGAGCTGTGGGCGGCGGGTGTGCGGGTCTTCTCCGACGACGGCGACGTGGTCGAAGACGCAGGACTGCTCCGCCAGGCGATGGACTATCTCGCAGAACGCGGCGGCGTGATCTCACAGCACGCCGTAGACGTCGGGCTGTCGAGCGGTGGGTACATGCACGAGGGGAGTGTCTCGTCGCTGCTCGGCATGTACGGAATACCGTCGGCCGCCGACGACGTGATTCTCGCGCGCGACATCCGACTCGTCGAGATGACGGGTGCTCGTTATCACGTCCAGCACCTGTCTACTGCGACCGGTGTCGAACTGATCGCTGCTGCGAAGGCGAAGGGCCTGCCCGTGACGGCGGAGGTCACCCCCCACCACCTGGCCTTCGACCACACCGCTGCGCACACGACCGACCCGGTGTACAAGATGATGCCGCCCCTTCGGTCGGACGAAGATCGTGATGCCCTTCGAAAGGGGCTGGAGGATGGAACGGTTGACATCGTGGGGACCGACCATGCCCCCCATGCCGCTCATGAGAAAGAGGTTCCATGGGAACACGCACCGAACGGTGTGCTCGGTCTCGAATGGGCTGCTGCGGTGGCGAACACCTTTGTCGATCTGGATCAGGCTGCGTTCTACGACCGACTCTCGGCTGCACCCGCGCGCATCGGTCAACTTGATGGACAGGGGATGCTGCCGGAAGTGGGCGGGCCGGCGAATCTTGCCGTGTTCGATCCGAACGTCGCGTGGACACCGTCAACGACGGTCTCCAAGTCCGAGAACAGCCCGTACTTCGGTCTGCAGTTGCGAGGCAAGGTGATCGCCACGCTCTACCAGGGGCGGGTCACGGCCCTCGATGGCGTTCCGGTGAGTTGACAACAGTGGCTCGATCGAAGGTGGATCTCTCGACGACCCTGGGGCCCGTGACATTGCGGAGCCCCATCGTCGCGGCCTCCGGGACCGTGGGCTCGGTCGTCGATTTCGCCGGTGCTGGTGACTTCAGCGTTTACGGCGCTGCGGTCGCAAAGTCGGTGTCTTCCGATCCATGGCCAGGCCGTGACACTCCCCGTTTGTCGTCGTCAGGCGAGGGCATGCTGAATGCCATCGGGATTCAGAACCCCGGTATCGACGAATGGACGCAACAGATCGGCCCTCGCATTCGGAACGTGGATGTGCCGGTGTGGGGATCAACGGTTGGCCACGATGCTGCAGGATTCGCCGAGGTCGCCGCCGGTCTTGAGTCGGCAGGAGTGGCTGCCATAGAGGTGAACCTATCGTGTCCGAATCTCGATGATGGACACCTGTTCGCACTCGACCCCGCAGCGTCCGCCGAAGTCATCGCAGCCATTCGGTCAGCGACAGATCTGCCGATCGGGGCGAAGCTGTCCCCGAATGCTGTCGACATCGTTGAGATCGCCGCTGCCGTACAGGGATCCGGCGCGGACTGGGTCGTGCTCACGAACACCGTCTGGGGTGCTGGATTCGACGTGAACACGCGACGTCCGAAGCTCAGGTCGGTCGTTGGAGGCTACTCGGGGGCTCCCGTGAAGGCGATTGCGATGCGATGCGTGTGGGAGGTCGCCCAAGCGCTCCCCGGTCTCCCGATCGTTGGATGTGGCGGGGTGCGAACGGGAGACGACGTGGTTGAGTACATGCTCGCCGGGGCTTCGGCAGTGGCGATAGGCACTGCGCACTTCGCCGAACCGAGAATCGGCGGACGGATCATCAAGCAACTGGAGAGATACATGACGCGCAACGGCATCGCCAGAGTCAGCGAACTCGTCGGGGCAGCGGAACCATGGTGAGAGGAGTCATCGTTGCTCTGGACCTTCCGAACGCCGAGGACGCGGTTGCCATGGCCGAGGATGTCGCGGATCATGTCGCTGGCTTCAAGATCGGTCTGGGGCTGCTCCACGGCCCGGGTCCGCTGCTGATCTCGGCGCTCGTCTCCCTCGGAAAGCCCGTCTTCGCTGATGCGAAACTGCACGACATCCCTTCACAGGTCGAGGCGGCGGCCCGTCGTCTCGGAGAGCACGGAGCAAGATGGGTCACGTCTCACGTCGGGGGCGGGCAAGACATGCTCGAGGCCGCGGTACGCGGTCTCAGGGCAGGGGCGGGGGCCGCACCGGCCGGGATCCTCGGTGTGACGGTGCTGACCTCGCTCGATGAGGCGTCGCTGGCACGGGTCGGCATCAACAGAAGTCCAGGCAAACTCGTCGCACGGATGGCGAAGGTCGCCGACGCTGCCGGATGCGAAGGTGTCGTCTCGTCTCCGAAGGAGTTGGCAATCGTCGCGGACGTTGCACCCAGCCTGCTCCGGGTCACACCTGGAATCCGGCCGATCGATCTTGATGACGATCAGGCGCGAACTATGACGCCCGCCGAAGCCGTTGAGAGAGGGGCAGATCTGCTCGTTGTCGGTCGCCCCATCACAGCAGCCCCGAATCCGCGTGAGGCGGCGGCTGCCATCGCAGCCGAGGTCCAAGGCGCTCGGCCGTTGGATTGATAGAGTCCTCCTATGGCTTCCACCAACAACCTCCCACCGATGAGCGACGAGCAGAGGGCTGACGCTCTCGCCAAAGCTGGAGCGGCGCGACGACAGCGCGCCGAAATCAAAGCTCTGTTGAAGACGGGTTCCCTGACACTCGAAGAGGTGTTCGAACGAGCGGAGACAGATGACATCGTCGCAGGGACCAAGGTGTACCCACTTCTCGCTTCGATGCCGCGTATGGGCAAGGTCAAGGCCATGCGCCTGATGGATGAGTTGCAGATCGCAGACAATCGCAAGATTCGCGGCCTCGGCTCCCGCCAGCGCGAGAACCTCCTCAACGAATTTGCCTGAGGGGAGGCTCCTCGTTGTGTCCGGCCCTTCGGGGGTAGGCAAATCGAGCGTGATCGACGCCGTCCTCGAACAGACCGGCGCCCGATTCTCGGTCTCTGCGACAACTCGGTCCCCCCGAACGGGGGAGATCGATGGAGAGGACTACCGATTCGTGGACCAGGACACCTTCTCGGAGCTCGTTCAATCGGGGGGGATGCTCGAATGGGCCGAGTACGGCGGCTACCGATACGGGACACCAACAGCACCGGTGGTCGAGCTCCTCGACCGGGGTATCCACGTCGTCCTCGACATCGAGAACGACGGTGCTCATCAGGTCAAACAGGCGTATCCGTCAGCAGTATTGACATTCCTCATGCCGCCGTCGCGCCAAGAACTTGAACGAAGGCTGCGGAGTCGCGGGGACACGTCGGACGGAGACATCGATCGGCGTCTGGCGGTCGCAGACGAGCAGATCCTCGACGCTCGCGAGCACTATGACCACCTCGTCACAAATGATGATCTAGAGACCGCGATCTACCAAGTTGTCTCTATACTCCAGGGACCGGCCACCTCGGACGAGGACTCGGACGCGTTCCGAGCCGCCGGGGATGCCGCAACAACCAGGAGAGACACCGAATGATCACCGAGCCGCCGATCGGCGCCGTTGTCGAAAAGACCCAGTCCCGTTTCGGACTCGTCGTGCTCTCTGCCCGCCGCGCCCGGCAGATCAACGCCTACTTCAACCAACTCGGCGAAGGACTTGGCGGATACGTGCCGCCGCAGGTCCACAGCCTCTCCCGTAAGCCGCTCTCGATCGCGCTCGAAGAGATCTACGAGGACAAGGTCGTCGTCGCTCCCATCGAGGAGTAGAGGATGCTCGCCGGGCGACGCGTCGTGCTCGGTATCACTGGGGGAGTCGCCGCCTACAAGGCTGCGTATCTCGCCCGCCGATTGATCGAGCGAGGTGCGGTTGTTCGCACCGTGATGACGGATGCGGCGACGGAGTTCGTCGGACCTCACACGTTCGCAGCCATCACAGGGACCCGACCGGTCGTCGACCTGTTCGATGCTGATGACGTCAGTCCTCACACAACGCTCGGCCGCTGGGCCGACGCAATCGTTGTTGCCCCGGCAACGGCGGCCACACTCGCACGGCTTGCAAATGGCCTCTCCGACGACTCGGTGTCGGCCACGGTGCTTGCCACCACCGCACCGGTTGTGATCGCTCCTGCGATGCACACCGAGATGTGGATGCACCCGGCAACCGTCTCGAACGTCGAACGACTGGAAGCTTTCGGCTACCACATCGTTTCACCCGAAGCGGGTGTCCTGGCAGGTGGCGACACCGGTTTGGGGCGCCTCGCCGATCCCGACCGAATCGCCGATGCCGTAGCCGGCGTTCTGCCCGGTGGCCCCTTGACCGGTGTCGAGGTACTGATCACTGCGGGGGGGACACGAGAGCCGATCGACCGAGTTCGCTACCTCGGCAACCACTCATCCGGGAAGATGGGGAATGCCATCGCTGCTGCGGCAGCACGTCGCGGAGCGCACGTAACGCTCGTCACCGCCGGGCCGGGCATGGAGCATCCTCGTGTGACGGTCATTCCTGTCGACACCGCCGAAGACATGGCGCAAGCGACATGGAAGATGGCAGAGAAGGTCGATGTCGCAGTGATGGCTGCAGCGGTTGCAGATTTCCGACCGGCGGAGGCGCTCGACGGCAAGTTGCGGCGCAGCGATGGTCCTCCCACGATCAACCTCGAACCGACGCCGGACGTGCTCGGAGGGATCTCAGAGATGAAGGACCGCCCGTTCCTCGTCGGCTTCGCAGCCGAGACCGGTGGTCTCGACGAGGCCGTTGCGAAGGCGCAACGAAAGGGCGTCGATCTGCTCGTTGCCAACGACGTCACGTCACCAGGATCGGGTTTCGGCACAGAGACGAACCAGGTGACCATCGTTCTGCCCGACGGATCGACCGATCCATGGAGCCTCATGCCCAAGTCTGAAGTCGCAGAACGCCTCTGGGACCGCATCGCCGAGCTGCGCAAGAGCGAAGGAACGTCCACCTGACGCGTATCGCCCAGGTCGTTCCTGACGTTCCGTCGTTCGCTGTCGACGATGGCTTCGCCTACGAAGTGCCCGCCGCACTGCCCGACATCAACGTTGGCGACATCGTGCGCGTGCCACTTGGGGGACGAAAGGTCAGGGGCTACGTCACAGCCGTGGCCGACGGCAAGCCAGAACGGTCACTACGAGCGATCGCAGCCCGGTCGGGGAACCGTGGGGTGTTCGACGCAAGCATGCTCCGATCTCTCCGCTGGGCAGCAACACACTACGTTGCCCCGCTCTCCACTGTGCTCGCTCGATGTGCACCTCCGAACCTCCCAAAGAGGAAACCGCGCGTCCACGAGAGCCCTGTGGCCGAAGGCGACGGGATCCTGAAGGAATGGAGCGAACGACAGGTCGTTGGAGGTCGGACCCGCCCGGCGTACCTGGCCACAGGGGACCCGCTGCCGGGTGTGACCTCTGCGATCGCCCCGGTTCTCCGCGGCGGGAAGAACGTGATCGTGACCGCTCCGACCGTGGTCGAGGCCCATGCTGTCGCCGAACTCCTGCGGTCATCGTTCGGTGACCGGGTGCGGTTGGCAACGAGCGATGAGTCCCCTGCAGTGCGAACGACGTCTTGGAGCCAGATCGCGTCCGACACCGGCTCCGTCGTCGTGGGGACGCGAGAGGTGGCGTTCTGGGGCGTCGACGGTCTCGGACTTGCCGTCGTTCTCGACGAAGGTCGGAGAGGCTACAAATCGCCGCAGACCCCGACGTTCCACGTCCGCGACGTTCTCAGAAGACGCTCAACCATCGAACGTTTCTCGTTGTTGTTGACCGGTTCCGTCCCGACGTCGGAGGCGTTGTCTGGCGGCGTGGAGCTCATCGAGGGGCCGGGCCGGGTCTGGCCCCTTGTCGAAGTCGTAGATAGGTCAGAGGACGGTCCGGGATCAGGAGCGATCGGCGAGCGTGCCCGAAACGCCATCGCCGCACTCGGGGAATCGGGGTCAGTATTCGTGCTCGTGGCCTGGAGGGGAGGGAGCTTCCGCTGCTCCAAGTGTCGGGAGCTACGGAAGTGCCCTGACTGCGACGCCATGCTCGAGCGAGGTGGGAGCTGCTCCCGTTGTGGCCGTTCCTTCCCCCGGTGCCTCTCCTGTGGCGGGGCGCGCTTCGAGGCTCTCGGCGGGGGAGTGTCCCGGATCCGGGAGGATCTCGGGCGCGTCTTCGGCAGCGATGTAGGGCCGGTGGGGTCGAACCATCGAATCGTTGTCGGAACCGAGCGGGATCTCGTCGGTCTCGATCCCGTGGACCTGGTGATCGTGGTGGATCCGGATGCCGCGATTCTCGCACCGAACTACCGTGCCGATGAAGATGCCTTGCGCTTGCTCGCCCGTGCCGTCCTCGCTGCACGGCCGGGTCGCGGTCGTCGCGCTCTGGTGCAGACATCACTCTCGGGTAACCGTGTGTTCGACGCCCTCAGAAGCGGCGACCCGCTCGCCTTCATGAGCGAGACCCTGAGGAAGCGTGAGGAGAGCGGGTTCCCACCTGTCGGCGACCTCATCGCTCTTGAGACCGATGCAACTGATGCGAGTTCGGTTCTCGTTGATGCTGCCGGGGAGGCCTCCCTGCTTGGTCCAGCGAGGGAGGGGGAGCGAGAGCGGTGGCTCGTTCAGGGCCGGGACCTTTCGGCCGTGCGTCTGAGGCTCCGATCAGCGGTGCAGCACCTCAGGGACGGCGGAGCTCGGGTACGTGTCGACGCAGATCCCGTTGACCTGTGACGAGCATCCATCTGGTCTCGCCGCAGCCGAGCCGGTAGCCTGGTCTCCTATGCCGATCTACCCCATTCGCGTTTTCCCGGATCCAGTGCTGCGCGCACCGACGGTGCCCATCACGGATTTCGGGCCCGACCTCGCCCGTTTGGTGGATGACATGCTGGAAACGATGTACGAGGCCCCTGGCGTCGGACTTGCAGGGCCGCAGATCGGAATCTCAAAGCAGGTCTTCGTCGCGGACATCGGCGAAGGTCCGTTCGTGATGGTGAACCCCGAGATCGTTGAGACTTCAGGCAAGTGGAAATTCGAAGAAGGCTGTCTGTCGGTCCCCGGCCGTTGGTGGGAGTTCAACCGGCCGGCATTCGCGCGGGCACGCGGTTTCGATATCGATGGGAAGCCGATCGAGTACGCGGGGGACGATCTGATGGGCCGACTGCTCCAACACGAGATCGACCATCTGAACGGGAAGATCATTCTCGATAGGCTCCCGAGGCGTCTTCGCAAGGAAGCGCTCAGTGATCTGCGCGACACGACGTTCCTCGGAGGAATGTGATGCGAGCAGCGTTCCTCGGCACACCATCGGCGGCAGTCCCGAGCCTCGCCGCATTGATCGATATCGCCGACGTTGACGTTGTCGTGACACGGCCGGATAGTGCGAAGGGTCGTTCGGGCAAGCCGAGCCCATCGCCCGTCAAAGTGGCGGCAACAGAGTGGGGGCTACCCGTCGCCCAGCCTGAGACACGGAGCGAACTGGACTCGATCCTGGTGAACGCTCCGATCGACGTCGGTGTTGTCGTTGCCTATGGGCGAATTCTTTCGGCAACCGCGCTGGCTTCGGCCCCGGCCGGCTTCGTGAACGTGCACTTTTCGTTGCTTCCCCGTTGGCGAGGAGCGGCGCCTGTGGAGCGGGCGATCCTTGCAGGGGACGACTCGACCGGCGTGAGCCTGATGCAACTTGACGAAGGCCTCGACACGGGTCCGGTGATCGCTGTCGTTGAGACACCGATCGCTGCTGATGAGACCGGCGGTTCTCTGACTGGTCGCTTGTCCTATCTGGGGGGCATGCTGATCGACGACGCAATGTCCGAACTCCTTGCGGGAAGACTCGACTCGGCACAGCAACTTGGTGCGGGAGTGACCATCGCGAGTCAACTCGATCGGTCCGAGGGGAGAATCGACGCGTCATGGACGGCTGAGTATGCAGAACGAGCGATCCGAGCATTCAACCCCCGCCCAGGAGCCTGGTTCTCGATCGACGGAACCCGCTGTCGTGTCCATCGAGCGTCCTTCTCGAACGAGTCAGTAACACCAGGGGCGATCGCCGCATTCAACGGCACAGCAGTGCTCGGACTCGATGGGGGAAGCCTCGACCTCGATCTGATCCAACCCGCCGGGAAGGCGACCATGACAGGGACCGCTTGGCTGAACGGAAGACGCGGAGCCGGTGGGCACATCGATCCGCCGCCGGCATGAAACAGGGCGTCGAAGCACGTGTCGTCACGGCCGCACTCCTTCAGCGGATCCTCGACGAAGGCGCCTACTCGAACATCATCGTTCGGACGGCAACCCGGGACCTGCAGCGAAGGGACGTTCTCTTCGTTCAGCGACTCCTGTATACGACCATCCGATACCTGGATCGCATCGATCGAACGATCGACGACAGAGTATCGCGTCCGGTTGAGGATGATGTCCGGGCTGTATTGAGGGTCGGTGTTGCTGAGATCTTGTTCATGGACGGCGACACGTATGCGACGGTCGACAGTGCCGTGGAGGCTGTCCGTGTAGGCGGCAAGCCCCGTGCGGCAGGCTTCGTGAACGGCGTGCTCAGGAACATCGCACGGGATGGGGAGCCGACGCTTCCCGCTGGGTCCGAGGGAGGAGCACTGCGGCTCGGTGTTCCACTCTGGTTGTATGAGGATCTTGTCGGGGCCTACGGGTCAGACGCTGCCGATTCGTTCCTCGAGGCATCGAACAAGGCGACGAGCGTTGGTGTGCGCAGGCGACGTGGAGAAGCGCCGGGCGAACCGGTCGACGGGATCGGAGATGCGTATCTGATCGACGACGTCGTTCCCTTCCGAGAGTCCATCGCTTCGGGTGATCTGGTCATCGCCGATCCATCGTCGACAGCCGTGGCCGCCGCCCTGGATCCGCAGCCGGGTGAACGCATCCTCGATCTTGCCGCAGCGCCCGGCGGTAAAACCCTTCATCTCTGGGACCTGGTCGGCGGAGATGGGTTGGTTGTCGCTATGGACCGCAACGCGGGGCGGATCGCGACGGCAAAGCGAAGGCTTCTCAGACTCGGCGCCGATGTGCGTTGGGTGATCGGCGATGCGACGGCACCGCCGTTCGAGAGTGCGAGCTTCGACAAGATCCTCCTCGACGCTCCGTGCACCGGACTTGGAACGCTCCGGCGCCGCCCGGAGATCCGCCACCGACTCCGACCGGAGAGCGCCGCGGAGGCAGGACACCTGCAGCGACAGATGCTGGATGCCGCAGTATCCCTGCTTCGCCCAGGAGGCCGACTGGTCTACTCCGTGTGCACCGTCACGCCGGAAGAGACGGTCGACGTGGTCGTAGACATCGGATCTCACGCACCGGAGAACCTGCCGGGGCACGGGATCGCGGGTGGCGTGCTGCTTGCACCGCACCTCACAGGATCGGACGGGATGTTCATAGCGGTGATCGACCGTTGAAGAACGACCGGACGTGCAGCCTCGCGGCGCCGAGAAGCCGATACAATCGACTCCCGTGATCAAATCACCCAGAATCGCCCCATCCATCCTGGCCGCCGACTTCGCCTACCTCGCCGACGAGATCCGGCGGATCGAGGATGAAGTCGACATGCTTCACGTTGACGTCATGGATGGCCACTTCGTTCCGAACCTGACGCTCGGGATGCCGGTCATCGCATCGTTGAGGAAGGTCACGGATCTACCGCTCGACTGTCACCTCATGACGCTGAATCCCGACTTCTACCTTGAACCCATCAAAGAAGCCGGTGCGGACCTCGCGACCGTGCACATCGAGGTGTTCCCGGATCCGAGCGAAGTCGCCTCGATCGCTCGCGATGTGGGCCTCGGTTTCGGGCTCGTCATCAACCCACCGACACCGTTCGAGGCGATCGAACCCTTCATCGAACTGGCCGACATGGTCGTTGTGATGTCTGTGCAT
>Ga0209013_10005953_pt1 | contig 10415 bp, 11 predicted proteins | sample Cruoilmetagenom2_FD_187291 | JGI IMG/M metagenome (GOLD analysis project Ga0209013, IMG submission 187291) | Oil polluted marine microbial communities from Coal Oil Point, Santa Barbara, California, USA - Sample 2 (SPAdes) (version 2) | ecosystem: Environmental > Aquatic > Marine > Oil seeps ...
ACCGGCCATGCCACCCGGCATTCTGCCGATTCCGGACTACGTAAGCACTATCAATAACCGCAGTTACCTGGCGGGTGACTGGAATGGGAAACGCACCGAAGTTGCCACTGACCATGGTTTCCAATGGAATATAGACTCAGTGACGTGGACCGACCAGGCCCTGGGTGGGGGCAAAACCGACGACCTCGAATTTGGTGGCAACGTTACCTACAACATGGAATGGGACCTGATGCGTGCGGGTATTCTCCCCGGGGCACTACTCCAGCTGCGCGCGGAGTCACGCTGGGGCAACAGCGGTATCCTGAACACCGGTCAGGCAGTGCCAATGAACACCGCCGCGCTCACCCCCACCAATTACACTGACTTCGATGCCGGTTATAGCCTCGCCCTGACCCAGCTGACCTATCTGCAGATGCTGTCCGAGAAATTTGGTGTCATTGGCGGAAAGTTTGACCTCTTTGGCGATGGCGACTTTAACGAATTCGCGACCGGACGCGGGCGTACTCAATTCATGAATTGGAGCCTGAATTACGGTACAGCGAACCTGATTGTACCCGCCTCCACTATCGGCGCCGGCGTGGTCATTCTGCCCAATAAACAATGGAGCATCACGAGCCTGCTAACCAGTGGCACAGAATGTGTCCACAGCAATTGCTTCAAAGACCTGGATGACAAGGGGGGCGTGTCAGTTACTTCAGCGACCTATCAATATCAGCTGGGCGGCAAACCGGGCGGCGTGAGCGGGGCTTTCATCTATTTGTTCGACATGGATTTCGAGACACTGGACGGTAACCTTCCTGTGCCCCCCCCTCCGGGATTCAAGCCGTCGCCGAACAAGAGCACTTCCTGGGTAGCGGGTGGTTCTTTCTGGCAGTACATCTCCACGAAAGAAACACATGAAGGGCCACTCAACCTGATGAACCGTCAGCAGGACCTCGCGGGTTGGGGAATATTCGGGCGCCTGACCCTCGCCGACGATGATACCAATCCCTGGAAAACCAGTGTGGCGCTGGGCCTGGGGGCTCGTGGCGTCGTTTCCGGCCGGCCCAACGATGCGTTCGGCTTCGGATACTTTTATAACAAAGAATCCGTCAACACTATCGAGGGTGCCCTGGAAAGGATCGATAGCGGTCAGGGGGTTGAGGGCTACTACAACCTGGCGATCGTTCCTTCCATGATGCTATCCCTCAATCTTCAGTACATCAAATCGGTCCTGCCGCGTGTCGATAATACCTTCGCGATTTCCACGCGACTTCAAGTGGTGTTCTGACCCCGGTTAATCGCCTCCGATTTCTAAACAGGGGTAAATGTAGTCACCAGGCGATCCAGGGTCCAGTAAGTGGCGATGCCGCCAATGGCGTAGGGCGTTGCACGCGCCAGCGTGAGTGCTGTGTGGCCATGCAGGCGATGCAGTCCTGCCAGCAACAGGGAAACCACCGTAACGAACAGCACCTGGCCGGTTTCCACGCCCACGTTGAACATCAGCAGGGCCAATGGAACTTCGTTCTGCGGCACGCCGATTTCAGCCAGCGCGCCGGCAAAGCCCAGTCCGTGAACCAGGCCGAAGGTGAAGGCAACCAGCCAGGGGAAACGCTCCGAGTTGGTCAGAATGCCCTGGTTTTTATGAACCACTTCCACCGCCAGCAACATGATACTGAGCGAAATCACCGCCTCGGTGGGAACCGGTGGAATGTGCACCAGGTCCAGGGTGGCCAGCGCCAGCGTGATGCTGTGCGCCAGGGTAAACGCGGTAACCGTTTTGAGCAGCGCCCAGAAACCGTTGACGATCAGCAACAGGGTCAGCAGGAACAGCAAATGGTCCATTCCTTCCAGGATGTGGATGGTGCCCATCTGCCAGTAAGAAATGGCCAGTTCAACCCGGGTGACCTTTTCGGGCACGGTAAAGCTGGTGTTGATCGAGCGGAGTATGGCGGAATGTTCGGTGCCATCAGCCAGGTTGACGCGCACCAGGACATCGGCAGGCACCGCGTTCAGGCCTTCCACGCTCAACGTGGCTCCGTTCAGGGTTTTCTCATCCAACGCCCGGTAAGACTTGGTTTCGACCCAGGCGCCTGCAACCTGTCGCCCGGAACCCGGGCCCACCTGTTCCATGAAGGCCGGGAACACCGGCGTCAGGGCCAGTACCCGGTCGCCCATGGTCGGCACTTTCCAGGTGACGTCTACCCAGCCGCCGTCGCGTTCATTGATTTCCAGTAAGGCGGGGCGGAACTCATCCGCCGCTGCGGCGAAGGGAAATGCCAGGAAAAGCAGCAGCAGGCATGTCGTGATGCGGCACCGGAGTTTTGCCATTTCAGCGATCATGATGTGGCGTTTGCCTGGCTATCCTGTACCGCTTCAATCTGCTTATCCAGCAAACGGTCTGCGGGCAGTTCATCGACGATGATCTCAAACCGTTCTTTAAGGCTTTCCAGGAATTGCTGGTTGAACTCTTCACGCTTCACCGTATGCCAGTCTTCCAGCACCCGTTCACGAACTGCTTCGAACTGCGGCGCCGGCGCCGCCTGGAAAGCAAAAACATAAACCAGGTGCACGCCATAGCCGGACAACACCGGGCCGTGCCACCGGCCGGGTTCGAGTTTCATCACGGCCTCTGAAAAGCCGGAGCCGAGTTGCCGCCGCACGTCCAGTTCGGTGGCTGAGGCAAAGTAGTTCTGCAGCATGAAGCGGTCGCCCATATCCAATGCTTCTTCACCGGGCTCGCCCTGTGCCTTCAACTGCGCCAGGATTTCATCTGCGTCATCCAGGGTCGCGTCTCCGCGCGCATCCGGGTCGATGAATATCTGACTGAAACTGATCCTGTCCGGGTCGCGGTAATTTTCCTCATTCTCCTCGAAGAAAGCCTCGAGCTCACCCTCGGCAGGCTCCTGCATCTGCGCCAGGTCGCTGGTCAGGAACTCGAGTTTCTGCGCCATGCGACGGCGTGTGATGGGGTCGTCCTCATTCAGTCCCATCGAGACCGCCTGCCGGTAGAGCACATCTTCCTTGATGTATTGCTGTATCAGCCCGTCGATCTCCTGCCGGGTGGGCGGACGCTGCCAGCGGCTTTCCCACTCGCTGATCATCGCATTGATCCGGTTCGAATCCACCAGGATGATATTGTCCCGGTAATCTTCCTCAGGCGAGCCAAACAGTGCGTAAGCGCCATAGATGGCCGCACCAATAATCAAAAACTGGATAAGCGGCTCTTTGAACAGCCGGGTCAATCGATTACTCACAAATAATTACCTCGGGTCATGACGACCTGAAAACACTACGAAAACAGGGGGGATATGCTAACAAAAAAGCAGTGATTATGCGCCACCGCATTCGAGCCATATTCATACACGATCTGTCAGCAGACACTGACATCTTAAAACACATCAAAAGATTAGAATATACGGTCATAATTATTCTTTTAAGGTATATTTATTGTATAATAATGGTGTTTGAATATAACGCGACCAAAAGCATGGCCAACCTGGTAAAGCACGGGATCAATTTCAAAGACGCACAGGTGCTTTGGGAAGATCCGGCGCTTCAGGTCATTAGATCCGAGACATTGGATGAGCCACGCTGGATCGCAATTGGCTGTATCGGGGAAAAGCACTGGTCTGCGGTATTCACCAATAGAGGCGAGAAAATACGCCTCATTTCCGTTCGACGTTCACGTCAAAAGGAGATCGCTCTGTATGAAAGCTGAAGAATTTGACCGCCTGTTTGATCAGGGGAAAGACATTACTCATTTACTGGACCTGGCCAGCGCCCGTCGGCCAAACCAGGAGCAAAAACGGGTTAACGTCGATTTCCCGGTCTGGATGGTCAACAAGTTGGACAAGGAAGCAAAACGCCTGGGAGTCACACGCCAGTCCATCATCAAGGTTTGGCTGGCTGAACGGCTGGAGCGAACTCATTCGCAGGAAGCACCCTGACCGTATTTTTCTAAAAGGGCCGAATTGCAGCGTCAGCCATTACCGTATACACTTATGTATATACGTTATTCTCAGAGCAAACCCGTGACCGAATTAAAGCTTCGCAAAGTAGGAAATTCCCTGACCGTTACCGTTCCTGTGGGAATCGCCTCAAACATGAAAGTCGCCGAAGGTGATGTCGTTCACTTGACCGAATTACCCGGCGGCGGCTATCGAATCACACCCCATGATCCGGATCTGGTTGCCCAGATGCGGGTGATTGAGGACCTGACGACTCGTTATCGCAACACTTTGAAGGTACTCGGTGAGTGACCCGGTCTGGCTGCTGGAAGTGGCCGTCCTTATCGCTCATGAAGTCTCATTGGCCAACTTTGGGGGTGCCGAAGGAATTCGGGACCAGAATTTACTGGAGTCGGCGCTCGCCAGACCCCGTAATCAGTTTGTCTACGGAACTACAGAAATCCCCGAATTGGCGGCAGCTTACACGGCCGGAATCGTCAAAAATCACCCCTTTGTAGATGGCAACAAGCGAACCGGGTTCCTGGCTGGCGCAGCTTTTCTCGAACTCAATGGTCTACGGCTCACAGCCACGGAACCTGAAGCCACCCAAATCATCCTTGGACTGGCCGCCGGTGAAGTCTCGGAATTACAGCTTGCGGCTTGGTTTCGGGAGAAGTCCGAATAACAGGGATTAAAGGGCACTACTGTGCCGAAGCATCGCATCCACGGCACCGGTAGCGTTGATCGCCCGAATTTCAATCCCCGGATGGGCCGTTGCAAATACGCGGAATACTTCGTCGGCAAACCCCTGGCCTACGTGCCTGACGCTGCTCATGTCCAGTTCGATTTCGGAAAACCTGTCCAGATTGTGCAACAGCCTTTTCGCTTCCGACCGGGAGACATAGTCCTCTTGCACCAGTTTCACCAGGACACGGGTCTTCTCGAACCGGTAGTCGTACTTCTCGGGTGCGAATTCGGCAAATACATTTGCCAGGCGCGTCCTGGAATTTCTGCGAATTTCAAACTGCACCAACGTGCCCTTGATAAACCGGGAATCCGAGACAAACACATCGTCCTTTGCCCGGTCCCATTCCAATTGCTGTCGATGAGACCTCAGGACAAAACGGTCAGCCGAACGGGAAACGAAAAAAATACCCTCGCCCGAATGTACCTCCGGCATGGTCGTCGTTTTACCCTTTATCAGTTCGATCAGGGCGGCATGCTCACCGGGAAGATCGAATTTCTCGGCGATCGAATGGAAAACGCCGATGCCCTCGTCCCTGACCGTGAAAAACACTTTCGAAACATCGGTGCTGACTTCGATAGTGCAGCGTTCAGAGAAGGAATGATCGATAGCATTGTTCAACATTTCGGTAAATGCGTAATGCACGATGTCTTCAATATTCGGCGGCAGGCCGGAAAGATTCAGCCGGATGGAAAGCTCCTCGTAGACATCGGATTCATCGAGATTGTCAATCGGGAGAGTTCGCCTGATACGCTGCGCTGCGGGCGCGGCATCGGCAGGGAAATACCGCGCCGCCCGTGTCGATCCGGTCTTGAATATCTGTCCAGAGGCAATCAGTTCCCGCAGGTGCGAGCTGACAGCCTGTCTTGTGATCCCCAGGCTCCCGGCCAGTTCGGGCCCCGTTGCCGATCCATTTTTTCCAATGAAGCGGAGAATCACTTCCCGTGTTGAATGGAATCTGCCCATGCCAGCTATTGTAAATTAATTCGCAAACAAATTATATTTTAATTGTAAATCAGAACACCAGGGCGCGCTTTCCCCAGATCCCATTTAATCCTTTATTTTCCCACCCTACCAATCGTAATAGAGCAACACACTGATCCGGGTCGTATCTCCATCCGACCCATCCACGGTGGTCTGGCCCGCGAACTCGAGTTCGGTTCCGATCGTGAGGCCATTCAGCACCCCTCCCGGCCGGTAGAACAGGTTCACCAGCGCCTTGTAGCCATGATCGAAGGCTTCGCCCTGCTGGAAACTCTTGTTCTTCATGTTCATGTAGCCAGCGCCGATGGCCGTGGTCAGGGTGGGTGTCCACTTGTGCTCCAGCGCGATCTGTCCGGCCACCATCCTGAGGTTTTCAAACTCGCTGGTCGCCGGGTTGAAGATCATGTCCACTTTCTCGAAACCGAAATCGGCAAAATTCTGGTTCATCCCGTTGACGGTCGCGACATGGGTTTTGATCCGGTTATTCTCATCGAGACTCACGGCTATACCGGCCATCAAACCCAGGCCGGTGTCTGAAGAACGGTCAAAGCCATCAGCCGTATTTCGTTTGACTCTGTTGGCCGAGAGTATGCCGGCCAGGCTCGCTTTACCCCATGGCCGGATATAGGAAACTCTGCCGGCGATATTCGGCAGCATGTTGGAAGCCGATGCGTCGATCGAACCGGGCTCTTCGAATTTGGGTTGAAAGTACTCCAGCGATCCCCCGTACAGCCAGTTGCCTCCACCGTAAATAAATTTGATCTGGGCCGGGCGTGGACCGAAGTGGGCACTGGTCGAGTGGGAATCGACCGACAGCGGCAGAAACGCGACGGTGTTGACGGCGCTCCAGTGCTTTCCGACCAGCAGGTGATTGGACCGCATATACAAGTGACGGATACGGAGTGCATCGCCATCTTCGCCTTTCCAGTCAAATTCACCCAGAGCCGTATAGTTGTCCAACAGGCCAACCTGAAAGCCCACCTTGCTCGTATTGATGGTCCAGTCCTGGTTCCAGTCTTTGACATCGGCGTCACCGACAGGGACCTGCGGGATGTTCAGGTCATAAGGGTGAAAGTTCCGCCGGTTGTCATAGACCACCAGCGTGCGCACTGAACCGTATAACCTGAGCATCCTGGTCTGGTCCTTGGAGTAGATAAAAATGCCGGTGTCATCGGGGATGTCGAGTGGCTTGGTATCCAGCGCCAGAAAATGATCGTTAATAGGCCGATTGCGTGGCTTCGCCTGGCCGCCAGGACCGGGGTCATCAGCGGCGGCCACGTCAGCAACAGACGGGGCCGGTTCAACCGCTTCGGGTGCCGGTTCAACCGCTACGGCCAGAGGAGCTTCTGAACGGCTCTCTGGTGATGCGTCCGCTTCGCCGGCCTCGGCTACTGCGGCGCTTTCATCCACTTTGTCGTTCAGAAGAGATTGCAATTGGGACTGGAGATTCTCCAGCATCTGCTGCTGTGTTTTCTGCGACTGCTTCAGGGCTTCGATCTCTTCCTGCTGCTGATCGATGACCTTCTGCATCGATTCCACTTTGCCTTGATCGATGCCCTGGGCACAGGCCGGAAAAGGCAGATAACAGAGGAAAAAGGCGACGCACATCAGACACGGATAATTCGTATTTGCGAGTCTGTGCATGCAAAAATTCCTGATGTGCTGACGGCACCATTTTAGGCTTTAGCCTGCAACCAAAGTCAACCGCTCAGGACATTACCTGGCCATTAGTCGTGATTTTTCTACAAGTAATGGCTTGATTTGATAAAAAACCCGCAATTGCCCATCCAATTCAGGCAGCGTGTGCAAACAGCTTTGCCAAAGAGGCAGGAAGATCAATAGGAGCGAAGAAAGAAGAGGGGTAAAGGTAGTCTTCGCCTGATTCATCCACTACTCGAATCTGGTCATGGGAATTTGCATCGGGGTCAGGTATCACGAGATACAACTTGCGCAATTCCAGCGACACTTCATAACCTATGTTTCGTGTACAGATGACAAATTTCGGCTTGCTCATGATCGCTCCATAAATTCCTTGATCTTAAATTCACGCTTGCCCAGCCCGGACGCTTCATACCAGTGTAATTCAGCCTTCAACAATTCACCATTTTGCAGTTTGATCAACGCGAAGCCTTTTCTTTTTCTCCAATAGCCTAAACCGTAAGTTCGTTTGAGCCTCTTGAGTTCCCGAATTCCACTCCCGCGTGCAATGGTGCTGGCCGAATCTATCGCTCCGACAATTTCAAAGTACATGCTCCCAGCATCGCGTGATATCCGGGTTGGGAACCATGGGCAGATTGCTCGCGTTGTTGTGGGAAATCAGACCAGTAACGCCAATAGACTGGGGTCCAATAAAAACTAAAAAGGAAACAGCAAACGTAAAAAAACATGGTGTCTCCTTCAAAGAGGCGCGAACCGCTTTTTATGATGAAGGCGCCATTCAATTCTACGATCCTGACCATTCAGACGAAGAAGATCATTTTATTTTGCTTGGGCTCAGCTTGAACCCACAGGTTCTCGTTGTTTGTCACTGTTTCCGCGAGAGCGAAACGGTAGTTCGTATTATTTCGGCGAGAAAAGCAGACAAAGACGAGGAACAAGCATATTGGGAGCGAAGAAAATGAGAGAACATTACGATTTTTCAAAAATGAAGGGCCGAAAGAATCCTTTCGTTAAATATTTAAAGCAGCCGATAACGATGCGGCTGGATCGGGACACTGTGTCCTATTTTAAGGGTATGGCTGAAGAGTCAGGCATTCCTTATCAAACCCTGATCAATTTGTATCTTCGCGATTGCGCAGCACATCATCGCAAACTCGAGATGAAGTGGACAGCTCGATAATGGCGAAGTTGAGGCTTCACAAGCATTTATTGAAAATGATCATAAAGCCTGACACTTTGGAACAAGAGATTTTTCTTGCAGAAGATCGAGAAAATCTAAGGAGGCGCCAATGCTCCTCCTTTCATTACCAGTCTTAACTTTATTCAGGCAGGTAATCGCGCAGGCCGGGATAAGACACGGCTTTTTTGACCAGGCTGGGATCAGGTGTGTACCAGATCGGCGATGACCAGGCGCGCTCCTGGATTGTTGCCGGAACCATACCCAGCGGGTCGACTCCCTTCGCTTTGGCGTCATAGGTTGACCAGCGTGGGGTTGGGATCTCGATCACCCGCACGTAATACACCGCGTGTTGCGCCGGATCAAAATCCGGATCGGTCCAGGTTGCGCTCAGCTCGTTGTCCCCGATGGTGTTGGTGTAGCTGGCGTTCTTGATGTCGACGGTATTACCCACCGGAGGCAGCTTGCCAGGCAGGACCTCACGGTAAATGGTCCTTACGTTGTGTCCGTCGGTTACCGTGAGTTTTACGGGCATACCTTTCGGGCCAGCTCGCTTGCGTCCATCGGACCAGGCAACGTCGTAGACCCGCTCCCAGGGATAACCGTTGTGATACCAGCCCTTGATGATCTGTATCCGGTCCAGGTTGCCGCTGTCCGGGTCTTTGAGTGCCCAGACCACGAAAGTCGGCGCCTTGGCGCTGTCCGGCTTGGCCGGCAAGTCTCCGCCCATCGGCACGCCACCGTCATAGGCTTTCTTGACGAAGTTCTTGTCTTTATCCAAATCGTTTTCATAACCCCAGCCGCCGAAGAAACGCAGCCTGATCAATGGGCCTGAAGTACCGTAGCTCTCTTTGCGTTTAATGCCATCGAAAATCTCCGTGCGGGTATTCTCAGAGGCCCATACAGCCGTTGCGCCCGGCGTCCCAAACATGATGGCGGCTTCACCGGCGGTTTGCCCCGCACCCGACAAGCGGGCATCGAGGGTTGCGTCATTTACCCCGTGCACGCCGGTATAGTTGAATTCCTCGTTGTCGGAAAAACCGGTATGCGCATCGGCACCGGCTACCACGCCGAATTTGTGCGGATTCGCACCCTCGGACTCCTGCCAGCCGACGCCGTCGATAATAGCGCCGCGATAGAAGCTGTTGTTGACCTTCGCAACCACGCCCCCCGTACCGAGCATGTGTTTGAACTCACCCTCAAATTCCGCGAACTCATCATCGGGGGACAGCGCCGGATGGGTGTCCGAAGTGCCCTTGGTCTGCAGGATTTCGATCGCGACTTCGTTTGCTGCGCGCCGCTTCATCCATGCCACGTTAATCGGCTGGCCGTAGGAGTTCCGGGTCGGAAACATCAGGCCGTTACTGAGGTTGGAGTTGTGCGGAATCGCAAAGGTCTCGTGACCCATATCACGCTGCACTTCGAGGTAGGTCCATAAATCCTCGGCCCGGTCCGAGTCCAGGGTCGAGTAAGGCATCTGGGGGCCGACGTCATCCCGGAAAAAGACGTTACGATGCAGGTTCTGGCCGTAGGGGATCGAAGTCCATTCGAAGGCGATCAGGGTGGTGAAATTGCCGGGGTCGTTGTGCTTGTTGGCGTTTTTCTTCTTGGCGTCCCAGGCAGACTGCTGCAAATCCCTGTTATCAAAACCAGGGGGCGGAGCCCCCTTCTGGACGGAAGCCATTATGATCCCAAAAGCAGCGTCCATGTCCTTGGACTTGCCGGAGCGGATCAACTCCCCAACCTTGGTCTTGTACAACGGGCTGCTTTTGTCGAACGTCATCGGCATCAGACCCATCATCACCGCATGGTCTGTTACCGCACACCAGTCGTAAGGTGTCTTTTTCTGCACCGTGTAGCCACCACCCGTCGATTTCTTAATGGGCTTGCCCTTGCAAAAGTTGAAGGCATCTTCCTGTGT
>Ga0209013_10005954_pt1 | contig 10415 bp, 10 predicted proteins | sample Cruoilmetagenom2_FD_187291 | JGI IMG/M metagenome (GOLD analysis project Ga0209013, IMG submission 187291) | Oil polluted marine microbial communities from Coal Oil Point, Santa Barbara, California, USA - Sample 2 (SPAdes) (version 2) | ecosystem: Environmental > Aquatic > Marine > Oil seeps ...
TACATGCTGACGGCTTACGAAAATGTTTCGTTATGGCATGAACGTGACATCTCTCACTCATCTGCTGAGCGTGTCATCTTGCCGGATGCAACGATTGCCTTAAACTATATGCTCAACCGATTTGGAAACATCATCAAGAACTTGACAGTGTTCCCGGAAAACATGAAGCGCAATATGGACAGCACACTTGGCTTGATCTATTCACAACGCGTACTGCTTGCCTTGATCGACAAAGGCTTGGCTCGTGAAGAAGCATACGATACGGTTCAGCCTTGCGCGATGGAAGCATGGGAAAACCAGATCGCTTTCCGTGGAGTCGTTGAACAGAACGAAAAAATCACCTCACACTTATCCAAAGAGGAACTGGATGATTGCTTTGACTACAACTACCACATCCAGCATGTAGACATGATTTTCGAGCGTCTCGGACTAAACTAATCGGGGGAATTCACGTGGAAAAAGGTCAGCTTTTGTATGAAGGTAAGGCGAAACGTTTATACGCAACAGACAAAAAGGACATTCTTTTTGTGGAATATAAAGATAGTGCAACTGCATTTAACGGAGAAAAGAAAGCTGAAATTGCTGGAAAAGGTACGTTAAATAACCGAATCACCTCTTTACTTTTCGAAAAACTGAAAGCGGCAGGCATTGATTCACATTTCGTTACTCAATTATCCGATCATGAACAGTTAGTGAAGAAAGTCGACATCATCCCAATCGAAGTGGTGGTTCGTCAAATTGCAGCAGGCAGTTTGGCAAAACGCCTTGGTCTTGAAGAAGGAGTGGAACTCGCACGTCCAATCGTGGAGTTCTACTACAAGGACGACGAACTTGGCGATCCATTGATCACAGAAGAGCATATTGAACTTCTGGAGATTGCTTCAAAAGATGAAGTGAAAGCCCTTTATGAAAAAGGATTGCAAGTGAATCAAGTGTTGACTCAGTTCTTCAAGGAAATTGGTGTGATATTGGTAGATTTCAAATTGGAATTTGGCCGAGATGAAGAGAATCATATATTGCTTGCGGATGAAATTTCACCTGATACGTGCCGATTATGGGACGAAAAAACAAAACAAAAGCTCGACAAAGACGTGTTCCGCAGAGATTTAGGACAATTAACGGACGCATACGAAATCATACTATCCCGTCTAGGAGGAATCACACAATGAGAAAAGTAAAAATCTATGTAACTCTTCGCGAAAGCGTATTGGACCCACAAGGTTCTGCAGTAATGGGCGCACTACACACAATGGGCTACGGTGAAGTCGCGGATGTACGCATCGGAAAATACTTGGAACTTCAAGTGGATGACTCCGAAAGGGAGCTTGACGTGATCGTAAAGGAAATGTGTGAAAAACTCCTGACCAACACAGTAATTGAAGATTATCGCTACGATGTCGAGGAGGCTGTGACCAAATGAAGTTTGCAGTCCTCGTATTCCCAGGATCGAACTGTGATTTAGATATGTACCATGCCATTAAAGACGAGCTTGGTGAAGAAGCGGAATATGTTTGGCATGATACGAAAGATTTAAGTGGCTATGACGGCATTCTATTACCTGGAGGATTCTCTTACGGAGATTACTTGCGCTGCGGTGCAATCGCCCAGTTCTCGAACGTCATGAGCGAAGTGAAAAAAGCGGCTGAAGCAGGTAAACCGGTACTTGGCATTTGCAACGGATTCCAGATCCTGACTGAAGCGGGACTTCTGCCTGGTGCTTTGCTGCGAAACAAGAACTTGAAGTTCATGTGCCGTTCGGTTGAATTGACGGTTGAAAACAACAGCACGATGTTCACAAGTGAATATGCAAAAGGTGAAGTGATTCAAGTCCCTATTGCACATGGTGAAGGAAACTACACGTGTGACTCTGAGACGCTTGCTTCCTTGAAAGCGAACAATCAAATTGTCTTCACTTATACAAATGACAATCCGAACGGCAGTGTGGAAGACATCGCCGGGATTATCAATGAACGAGGAAATGTCCTTGGCATGATGCCTCACCCAGAGCGCGCCGTACATGAAATGATTGGTGGCACGGACGGTCTAGCATTATTCAAATCTATCGTTAAACAGTGGAGGGAATCTCATGTCAGTCATGCTTGAACCAAATCCTCAGCAAATTAAAGAACAAAAATTATATGCTCAAATGGGCTTGTCCGATTCAGAATTCGATATGGTCGTAAATATCTTAGGGCGTACGCCGAACTACACGGAAACAGGCTTGTTTTCGGTCATGTGGTCGGAGCATTGTTCTTATAAAAACTCCAAACCGATCTTGCGCAAGTTCCCAACGACCGGGCCGCGTGTCCTGCAAGGTCCTGGTGAAGGTGCAGGTATCGTTGATATCGGTGATGGGCAAGCGGTTGTATTCAAAATGGAATCGCACAACCATCCTTCAGCGATCGAGCCTTTCCAAGGTGCGGCAACCGGTGTGGGCGGAATCATCCGTGACGTTTTCTCGATGGGGGCACGGCCGATCGCGATGTTGAACTCATTGCGTTTCGGTGAGCTGACATCACCACGAGTACGTTATTTGTTTGAAGAAGTGGTGGCTGGGATTGCTGGATACGGTAACTGTATCGGGATTCCGACTGTCGGCGGAGAAATTCAGTTTGATGATTGCTATGCAGGAAATCCATTGGTCAACGCGATGTGTGTCGGCCTGATCAATCACGAAGACATTCAAAAAGGTGTCGCTTCGGGGGTTGGCAACACGGTGATGTATGTAGGAGCGAAAACAGGTCGCGATGGGATACACGGTGCGACATTCGCATCTGAAGAATTAAGTGAAACTTCTGAAGAAAAGCGCCCGGCGGTCCAAGTCGGAGATCCATTCATGGAGAAACTGTTACTTGAAGCATGCCTTGAGCTTGTGAAATCGGATGCACTTGTCGGCATTCAGGACATGGGTGCTGCAGGGCTGACTTCATCTTCAGCTGAAATGGCTTCAAAAGCAGGCTTCGGTGTTGAGATGAATCTAGATTTGATTCCACAGCGTGAAACTGGGATGACGGCATACGAAATGATGCTGTCCGAATCACAGGAACGCATGTTGATTGTTGTCAAAAAAGGACGCGAAGCTGAAATCGTTGAGCTTTTTGAAAAATATGATTTGGATGCAGTGGCAGTAGGTCATGTAACGGACGATAAAATGCTACGTCTGATTCACAATGGTGAAGTGGTTGCGGATGTACCGGCTGATGCGTTGGCTGAAGAAGCACCAGTTTACTATAAGCCCTCAAGTGTTCCAGCTTATTACACGGAATACCAAGCCTTGGAAAACGTGGAACCACAAGTAGCTGACTACAAGGAAACACTACTGAACTTATTGAAACAACCGACGATTGCGTCAAAAGAATGGGTTTATGACCAATATGATTACCAAGTACGCACAAGCACAGTCGTGACACCTGGCTCGGATGCTGCGGTTGTCCGTGTACGCGGGACGAACAAAGGATTGGCGATGACGACGGATTGCAACTCCCGTTACATTTACCTTGATCCGGAAACCGGCGGGAAAATTGCAGTGGCTGAAGCTGCGCGCAATGTCGTGTGTTCTGGTGCAAAACCATTGGCAATTACCGATTGCCTGAACTTCGGTAACCCTGAAAAGCCAGAGATATTCTGGCAGCTTGAAAAGTCGGCTGACGGAATGGCTGCAGCGTGTCTGGCATTGGAATCACCGGTTATCGGCGGGAACGTGTCCCTTTACAACGAACGCAGTGGAGTCGCGGTCTATCCGACGCCGACAATCGGCTTGGTTGGACTGGTTGAAGACCTATCGCATGTAACGACACAAGACGTGAAAGAAGCTGGAGACGTCGTTTACGTCATTGGTGAAACATCGACTGAATTCGGTGGAAGTGAACTTCAAAAAATGGTTGAAGGACGCATTTTCGGAAAAGCACCATCCATTGACCTGGGTGTGGAAGTAGCTCGCCAACATGCACTGCTTCAAGCCATACAAGCGGGTACTGTTGCTTCGGCTCATGATATCGCTGAAGGCGGATTTGCAGTTGCTTTGGCTGAAAAAACATTTGGTGCTCAAAATCTTGGAATCGAAGTAACGATTACAGGCTCAGCAATCACGGCATTATTCAGTGAATCCCAATCACGCTTTATCGTGACGGTAAAACCACAACATACTGATGCGTTTGAGGAAATCGTTGCGGATGCAGTGAAAATTGGTACGGTAACATCAGATAAGTCCGTCATCATTCGAAATGAAAATGGCGAAGAGTGGGTGTCCGGTTCTGTTGAAGAATTCCGATCTGCTTGGAAAGGAGCAATTCCATGCTTGCTGAACTCAGAGGTTTAAACGAAGAGTGTGGCGTTTTTGGAATTTGGGGAGACCCAAATGCGGCGCAAATCACCTATTATGGCTTGCACGCACTTCAACACCGCGGGCAAGAAGGGGCTGGGATTGTCGTGTCTGATGGCAACATTCTTCAAGCTGTGAAAGGTGAAGGACTGGTCAGTGAGGTTTTCACTGCAGGGAAGCTCGATCATATGGCAGGGCATGCAGCAATCGGGCATGTTCGCTACGCAACTGCAGGTGGTGGCGGGATTGAAAATGTCCAGCCCCTCATGTTCCGTTCGACAACTGGCAGCTTGGCGATTGCCCATAACGGCAATCTGGTGAATGCAAACCATCTGAAACAGCATCTTGAACGTGAAGGAAGTATTTTTCAAACGACATCCGACACAGAAGTGTTGGCTCATTTAATCAAAAAAAGCGGTTCTTCCACATTTGAAAAACGCACGAAAAATGCATTGAAACTGCTGAAAGGTGCGTTTGCCATAACGGTACTGACCGAAGATGAAATGCTGGTTGCGGTGGATCCGAATGGATTGCGTCCTCTGTCACTTGGAAGACTGGGCGAAGCATGGGTCGTTGCTTCGGAAACTTGTGCGTTCGATCTGATCGGGGCGGAATACGTCCGTTCGGTTGAACCTGGAGAATTGCTGATTATCAACAATGAAGGAATGCGTATCGATCGCTTTGCTGCACCTGCCAAACGTGCCATCTGCACAATGGAATATGTCTATTTCTCACGTCCAGATTCGGATATTGATGGAATCAACATTCACAGTGCCCGCAAACGTCTTGGGAAAGAACTTGCGATAGAAGCATTCATTGACGCCGACGTTGTTACAGGTGTGCCGGACTCAAGTATTTCGGCTGCCATTGGTTACTCGGAAGCAACAGGAATTCCCTACGAACTTGGGTTGATCAAAAATAGATATGTGGGCCGTACATTCATCCAGCCTTCACAGGACTTGCGTGAACGTGGAGTGAAAATGAAGCTGTCCCCGGTTCGCCAAGTGGTTAAAGGCAAACGGGTTGTCATGGTCGATGACTCAATCGTACGCGGAACCACTTCACGCCGCATCGTCAACATGTTGAAAGAAGCGGGTGCAACGGAAGTTCATGTCGTGATCAGTTCACCGCCGATCAAGAATCCATGTTTCTACGGGATTGATATCAGTACCAATTCGGAACTCATTGCTGCAAACAATAGCATTGAAGAAATCCGTGAGCTGATCGGAGCAGATTCACTCACATTCCTGTCGGTTGAAGGAATGGTCCGTGCCATCGGTCGCACCGATGAAGGACCAGAAGCTGGACATTGCCTGGCTTGCTTTACGAATAATTACCCGACTGATATCTATCCGGATACCGTTTTACCGCATGAAAAAGAATTGGTTCGATAGGAGGCGCAATGTATGTCTAAAGCATATGAACAAGCTGGTGTAAATATTGAAGCTGGTTACGAAGCTGTAAAGCGAATGAAATCACATGTGGACCGGACTGCCCGAAAAGGCATTATGGGTGCATTCGGTGGATTTGGTGGCATGTTCGATCTGTCTTCCCTCGATTACAAAGAACCCGTGTTGATTTCCGGAACGGATGGCGTCGGGACGAAACTGAAATTGGCGTTCATGACCGATACGCATGACACAATCGGCATCGACTGTGTCGCGATGTGTGTCAACGACATCGTCGCACAAGGAGCGGAACCACTCTTCTTCCTCGATTACTTGGCGGTAGGAAAAGCCCAGCCAGAAAAAATCGAGCAGATCGTCAAAGGGGTGGCGGATGGCTGTGTTCAAGCCGGGGCCGCACTTGTTGGCGGGGAAACGGCAGAGATGCCTGGACTTTATGAAGAGGATGAATATGACGTTGCAGGTTTCGCGGTTGGCGTCGCTGAAAAATCACGACTTGTAACAGGTGAACACATTCAAACTGGAGATGTGCTAGTCGGACTTGCCTCAAGCGGAATCCATTCAAATGGGTATTCCCTCGTCCGAAAAATCGTATTCACGGATCAAGGATACGAAATTGATTCCTATGTTGCGGGATACGAGCATCTTGGCCGTATTGGGAACGCATTGCTGAAACCGACAAAAATCTATGCGAAGCAAGTACGTGCGATACATGAAGAACTGGATGTCCATGGGATGGCCCACGTTACGGGCGGCGGCTTCTATGAAAACTTGCCCCGCATGATGCCTGTTGGTCTTGGCGTTGAAATCAAGCTGGGATCCTGGCCGGTATTACCTGTGTTCAGTATGTTGAAAGAAAACGGATCTTTAACAGACCGTGATCTATACAACGTATTCAATATGGGCATTGGCTTTGTCATCGCACTTCCTGAAGAGCAAGCGAAACAAGCGATTCGATTGGCTGTGGAAAATGGGGAAAATGCCTATGTGATCGGTCGAGTGGTTGAAGGGGAAGGTGTTCAATTCACAGGAACACACGATGGGAGTTTATCTGATGAAGCGTAAGACAAAGGTGGCCGTATTTGCTTCCGGTATCGGAAGCAATTTTCAGGTCATCGTTGATGCCGCGCAATCAGGGAAATTACATGCCGAGATTGTTGCGGTCGTTACGGATAAACCGCAAGCGTACGTCGTGGAGCGTGCTGTTTCTGCGGGTGTATCTGTCGTCGCCTTTACACCGAAAGACTTTTCGTCAAAAGCCGAACATGAAACGGCGATTCTCGAGAAACTGGCTGAACTTGAAGTGGAATGGCTCGTGTTGGCCGGATACATGCGTTTGATTGGGGATACTTTGCTTTCCGCTTATCCAAACAAAATCATCAACATCCATCCGTCTCTCTTGCCTTCCTTTCCAGGGAAGGATGCTATCGGACAGGCTCTTGATCATGGCGTCAAAGTGACCGGTGTGACGGTTCATTACGTCGATGCCGGCATGGACACGGGTCAGATTTTGTCACAGCAAGCAGTGGAAATCGTTGAAGGCGACCGGGAGAAAACGGAACAACGCATTCACGCTGTCGAATATGAACTCTATACAAAAACATTGCAGCAATTATGGAGCCGTTAGAGCTTCAACAAAAGTAATGTGTTTTTGGAGAGTAATCATGTCTTTTTGAGAGCGAATGGACAGAAAACCTTGGTGAGTGGACAGAAAACACACCTGAATGGACAGAAAGCCAATATGAGTGGACAGAAAACATGCTTGAATGGACAGAAACCAATACGAGTGGACAGAAAAGTCGTAGCCCTCGTTCCTGGCATAACTTTAGACAACTAGCTTTCACTATAGGAGGACTTTATCGTGACTAAAAGAGCATTAATCAGTGTTTCAGATAAATCAGGGATTCTTGAATTTGCAAAAGAGCTGGAAACGTTAGGATATGAGATATTATCGACAGGCGGAACGAAAGCCTACTTGCAGGAAAATGGTGTGGCCATTACACCGGTAGATCAAGTAACCGGATTCCCTGAAATTTTGGGTGGGCGCGTCAAAACGTTGAACCCGATGATCCACGGAGGACTCCTTGCGAAACACGATGATGCCGATCACCAAGCACAGATGACTGAACATGGCATCAAGCCGATCGAAGTCGTTTGCGTCAACTTGTATCCTTTCCGTGAAACCATCTCAAAACCGGATGTGAAAGCTGAAGATGCAATCGAAAACATCGATATCGGTGGCCCTGCGATGTTGCGCGCATCTGCGAAAAACCATGCCTATGTGACAGTCATAACGGATGCATCCGATTATCCAGCAGTGTTGGCGGAATTGCATGAAGATGGCAAGACAACACTTGAGACACGTCGCCGCCTTGCTGCAAAAGTCTTCCGTCATACAGCTTCCTACGATGCTTACATCTCGGGCTACTTAACAGACTTGGCTGGGGAAGAATTCCCGGAACAAATAACCTTTACATATGAATTAAAACAACCATTACGATACGGTGAAAATCCTCATCAAAAAGCGGCATTCTACAAGCGTTCACTCGGATCGGATTTCTCGATTGCTTCTGCTGAGCAACTGCATGGCAAGGAACTTTCGTACAATAATATCCAAGATGCCAATGCAGCGATCCAGATCGTCAAGGAATTCAACATTCCGGCTGCGGTCGCAGTAAAACACATGAATCCATGTGGAGTGGGCACAGGGGAGTCAATCTCAGAGGCTTTTGCCAAAGCGTATGAAGCAGACAGCATGTCCATCTTCGGCGGCATCGTTGCCTTGAACCGTGAAGTGGATGTTCAGACTGCGGAACAACTTGCAGGAATCTTCCTTGAAATCATTTTGGCTCCATCATTTACGCAAGAAGCGCTGGATATCTTGACGAAAAAGAAAAACATCCGTTTATTGACGATTCCGTTTGAACAAAGCAAAAAAGACAACTGGAACACCGTTTCAATTGAAGGCGGATTGCTGATGCAGGAACCGGACACGTATGGCTTCTCTGAAGCGGATGTCCGAGTCGTTACAGACCGTGAACCGACAGAAGAAGAATGGGCGGCACTGAAGCTTGGCTGGAGCGTGGTCAAACACGTGAAGTCAAATGCAATTGTCGTGACGGATGCGCAGATGACATTAGGCGTTGGTGCTGGTCAAATGAACCGCGTAGGGGCGGCAAAAATTGCGCTTGAACAAGCGGCGGAAAAAGCACAGGGAGCATCACTTGCATCTGACGCTTTTTTCCCGATGAACGATACGGTCGAAGCGGCTGCCAAAGCAGGCATCACAGCAATTATTCAACCAGGCGGTTCCGTGAAAGACGAAGATTCCATCGCCAAGGCAAATGAGTACGGGATTGCGATGGTGTTTACAGGAGTTCGACATTTCAAACACTAAGGAGGTTTAATTGATGAAAGTACTCGTAATCGGTAGTGGTGGACGTGAACATGCCATTGTACGTCAATTTAAAAACTCTCCATCTGTTACAGAAGTGTATGTAGCACCTGGCAATGATGGAATGAAGAACGATGCAACTATTGTGGCAATTGAGGCATTGGAATTTGAAATGCTCGCTGCGTTCGTAAATGAAAATGGCATCGACTTAACGTTTGTCGGACCTGAACAACCATTGGCAGCGGGGATTGTGGATTATTTCGAAAAAGAAGGATTGCGTATTTTCGGTCCCACAAAAGCGGCTGCCCAAATCGAAGGCAGTAAATCGTTTGCGAAAGAGCTGATGAAGAAATACGATATCCCGACATCTGCTTATGAAACATTCACTGATGTAAATGAAGCAAAAGAGTACATCCGTAAAATGGGTGCACCGATTGTGGTCAAAGCAGACGGTTTAGCCGCAGGTAAGGGTGTCATTGTGGCAATGACATTGCAGGAAGCACTAGATGCTGTCGAAGACATGATCGGGAACCAAAAGTTCGGGGATTCCTCCTCACGTGTTGTAATTGAAGCATTTTTGGAGGGTGAAGAATTCTCCTATATGTCTTTCGTACATAAGGGACAGATTTACCCGATGGTCATCGCGCAGGACCATAAGCGAGCGTTTGACGGGGATCGTGGGCCTAACACTGGTGGAATGGGTGCCTATTCCCCAGTTCCCCATATTTCGGATGAAGTTGTTCAGCAAGCCTACAACACGATAGTTGTTCCGACTGTTGACGCCATGTCCAAAGAAGGAACACCTTTTACGGGAATTTTGTACGCAGGATTGATTTTGACGTCAGACGGTCCCCAGGTCATCGAGTTCAACGCCCGTTTCGGGGATCCTGAAACACAAGTCGTGCTGCCACGAATGTCTTCGGATTTCGGGGAATTCATGAATGCAGTACTTGATGAAAAACCTTTTGAATTGGAATGGTCGGATGATCAAATGCTTGGCGTGGTAATCGCCTCGAATGGTTATCCTGAATCCGTGGAAAAAGGCGCTTTACTGCCTGATTTGAAGAAACTGAAAGATTTGCACGTGTTCCATGCGGGAACGAAAGAAGTGGATGGTCAATTTATCGGCAATGGTGGACGCGTCATTTTGATAGCTGCAAAGTCCACTTCATTACAGGACGCACAAAGCCAAGTATACGACGCCTTATCGGAACTGAAGTGGGATGGGTTCTTCTACCGGTACGATATCGGCTGGCGTGCGTTGAACTAAAGAATATCAAGCCAAGTACATCAC
>Ga0209013_10005955_pt1 | contig 10415 bp, 12 predicted proteins | sample Cruoilmetagenom2_FD_187291 | JGI IMG/M metagenome (GOLD analysis project Ga0209013, IMG submission 187291) | Oil polluted marine microbial communities from Coal Oil Point, Santa Barbara, California, USA - Sample 2 (SPAdes) (version 2) | ecosystem: Environmental > Aquatic > Marine > Oil seeps ...
GGCACAATAGAAGCATTCTTATTTGTGGACAGACGTGGAAATCTATCTGCCACAACACAGCTTCCATCTATTCAAAAAGGCACATACGGATGGGCTCGTGTCATTAAAGTAGTCGATAGAGATGGCGTTTTTGTTGATATCGGTACTTCTAAGGAAGTTCAGGTTAAAGAAGATGATCTTCCAAAAATAAAAGAATTATGGCCTGCTGTTGGAGATCATTTATATATGACACTCCGTACCGATAAAGATGGTGAGTTATTCGGTCGATTAGCAACTGAGGACCGAGTAGAAGAGCTATATATAGATGCACCAACGACATTATTCAATCAAAATCTACAAGCACGTGCATACCGCTTGCTTCCTGTAGGTACGTTTTTGTTAAGTTTTCCTGAAAACTATCGAATTTTTGTACATGAGTCAGAACGCTTTAATGAACCGCGGTTAGGTGAAGATTTAACAGTACGCGTTATTGACGTGAAAGAGGATGGATCTTTGAATGGTTCCCTTTTGCCACGTAGACATGAACGTCTAGGAGACGATGCAGAATCTATATTCCGTTACCTGAACGATGTTGGTGGTAAAATGCCATTCACAGATAAGTCTTCTCCAGATGAAATTCAAGAAATGTTCAGTATGAGTAAAGCTGCTTTCAAACGCGCCCTAGGTAAACTTATGAAAGATAAAAAAATTGTTCAAGAAGATGGTTGGACACAATTGAAAATGTAGTTCATACGGAGTAAAAAGAATCGATTAGTCGGAACTTTTTACTCCTATTTTCGTATTATTGAGGGAATGGAAGAGAAAGGAAAGGGGTTAAATAGTATGAAGAAATTATTATTGCCATTCATTACAGCAATGTTATTAATAGGTATGGTTATTGCGCCTACTTATTCATTAGCAGACTCAGATGGCTCCACTGAAGAAGAAGTTGTAAATGAAAAATTTGGTGCACCTATCATCGTATATGGTGGAAATTTAACTGCTGAGCAAAAAGACAGTGTAAAAAAGAGTTTAAAAATAACGGATAAATCAGATGTTCAAGAAATAGAGGTAACTGGCAAAGATTTAGCAACATATTTACAAGACGGAGATGCATCTGCAAGAATGTTCTCTTCTGCTAAGATCACTCGAAAAGACGCTGGTAAAGGTCTAGTGATAAGCATAGTTACACCGGATAATATTACAGAAGTAACATCCGAGATGTATGCAAATGCAATGCTAACTGCGGGCATTAAGGACGCAGTAGTAGAAATTGCTGCACCTAAGCCTGTAACGGGTCATTCAGCACTAGTAGGGATATATAAAGCCTATGAGGTTTCGGGGGAAGAACTTGATCCCGAACGTACAGATGTGGCCAATGACGAACTATCTATTGCTACTAATCTAGCAAAAGATGCAGGTATTGATGAGGCAAAAGTGAGTGAGTTACTAACAGAGATTAAAAAGCAAATTGCAGAACAAAATCCAGTTTCTCGTGAAGAGGTGGAAAAAATTGTTTCGGAGCAATTAGCTAATCTAAAAATTGAGCTTTCGGAAAAGGATCGTCAGCTGTTGATCGATTTAATGGACCGTATTCGTCAATTAGATATCGATTTCAGTCAATGGTCAGATCAACTGAATGATTTAAGTAAAACAATTGAAGACAAGATTGGAAAAATAGTCGATAATGAAGGATTTTGGGAAGGTGTCAAAAACTTCTTTACGAATCTAATAGATTCGATTCGTTCTATTTTTAACTAATGTATGAGCCCTCCTTCTTAAATAGATAGGAGGGCGTTGTTTTGTTCAAAATTTATTTTAAGAAAATGCACCTATACTTATGTGGTTTTATATACAATTACCGATTATATAAAGTGGATCTAGTTGATTGGAGCGAAGAGCGGTGACTGCAGTGGGAACAGCGCGAGCTGAAGACCCTGGACTGAGTTTCTTAAAGCCTTGTTCTCTTTATTTGCACAAAATACAAGGATTTGTTATCATGGAAGTAATATATCTCGACTTCAAGATAAAATAATGAGGAGGTAAAGAAATGAAATTAGCAGGTATCCACCATGTCTCAGCAATTACTGCAGACGCTGATAAAAATCATGACTTTTATACAAGAATATTAGGAATGCGATTAGTGAAGAAAAGTGTAAATCAGGATAATCCTTCTTCTTATCATTTGTTTTATGCAGATGCTGTAGGTACGCCAGGAACAGACATGACTTACTTTGACATACCCAATGCAGGAAGAACATATCCTGGTGTATCTAGTATTAGCAATACAAGTTTCCGGGTCAAAAATGAGCAAGCTCTACATTTTTGGAAAAGTAGATTTGAAAAATTTAATGTACCACATGATTCTATTATAGAAAGGTTTGGTCGTAAAACACTTTACTTTGAAGATTTTGAAGGGGCAAGACTTATGTTAGTGGTCGACAACGGGGCTGGAATACCTTATGGCGAAGCATGGGTTAGAGAGGAGATTTCAGCGGACAATGCAATTGTTGGTTTAGGTCCCGTAAAGCTTACAGTTCGAAAATTAGCACCGACTGAAAAGGTCTTAACAGAAATACTTGGATTTGAGTTAGCTGGTTCCTACCCATCGGAGGTACTGGACATGCCAGATATTCAAGTTTATACGACGGGAAAAGGTGGTCCAGGTGGAGAAGTTCATATCGAGACACGCACAGATTTACCAATGGAGCGACCTGGAAGGGGTAGTGTACATCATGTAGCATTCCGAATTCCTTCAATGGAAGATTACCCAAAATGGGAGGAGCGCTTACGTGAAAATGGCTTTACCACTTCTGGTTTAGTAGACCGATACTATTTCAAGGCAATCTATTTCAGAGAACCAAATGGCATTCTATTTGAATTATCTACCGATGAGCCAGGATTCGATACAGATGAACAAATGGATAGCTTGGGAGAACGATTAGCACTACCACCTTTTCTAGAAATGAGAAGAGTGGAAATTGAAGCGAAGTTGCGTCCGTTGTCAATCAATAAATAAATGTGCTAAAATTCAGAAAAGGAGTGGTTATTGATGGAATTTGAATTTAAAGAATTAGGAAACGATGTATATGCGTTTCAATATATACAAGGCGGGGAAAGATTAGGCGAAATTACTTGGACGTTACTTGGAGATGTCATGGTGATGGATCACACATATGTATCGGATAAGCTGAGAGGACAAGGGGTTGCCAAAAAGTTATTAGATAGCGCTGCTTCTTATGCAAGAGAGCAGGAGCTAAAGATGGAGCCGGTTTGCTCATACGTAGTGGCAGCCTTCTCAAAGTCTAACGAATATGATGATGTAAAAGCATAAAAGAAATTTGTATACTTCATAACAAAAAGGCAATCCGCTTCTATTTAGAAAAGGATTGCCTTTTTATAATAGCATTATTAAATTTGTGTGAAAAACACTAAAATTCCTGTTAATACCGATGCACCTGCTAACGTATAAAGGAAATCTGCTTGGTTAAAAATTATCTCTTTTTCCATAAATTCCACCCTCTCTTTTTATGTTGATAATTAAATATTACCCGGGTTTATAAATGTTTAAACAGGTTTAAATTATTTTATGAAGGGGATTTTAAAATTATACGAAACCTTTTCAACTATTAATCGTAGAATGATAAGAAGTGTAAAAATGAAGGGACTGAATTCTATGTCACGTACAGGAGAAATGGTATTAAGTGTTATTAGTGCAATTATGACATTACTTAGTATTATTTTAGTAACAGTTTTAGTGGTAAGTGGAAGCAGCATATTGAAAGATGAAGAATTTAAAAAAGAATTTGAGAATACGATTTCGAATGAGCCTACATTTACGGAAACCGACCAACAATTGATAAATGATAATATGAGTTTAGCAATCGATGCATTTAGCATATTTGGTTGGGTATTTATAATTATTCTTGTCATTAGTCTAATCCTAAATATTATCGGAATCATGTCTATTTCCAAAAATAAAAACCCGAAGTTAGCAGGAATTATGTTCATCCTTGCAGGTCTTTTTGCTGGTGTAATATCGCTAACATCAATTCTATTGTATATTGCGGCTATCATGTGTTTCGTTCGCAAACCACCAGTTCAAATGCAAGAGGAATACTATACAACTGAAAAGTCACTTTAATAAACAAAAAAACACCGACCTATATGGCCGGTGTTTTCAATAGATATACGTATTTAGCAGTAGATAAAGGGTGACCCTCAAAATATTCATCGAATTCTTCTAAACATTCGAAGCCAAAATTTTCATAGAATTGACGGGCATTATCATTTAAGCTTTCCACGTAAACAAATAATTGTCGTCCAGCTGGCATTTGGTTTAGCCCAGCTAATAATAGTTTTTTTCCATATCCACTTTGTTTATATTCAGGTAACACATAAATAGCAGTTAGTTCTGCATCTCCATCTTCGTCCGTATAAGTAAAGTTAGCGAAACCGATGGGATTGCCTTCATATTCAGCGATTAAGAAGATAGTTTTCTCTATTCTCTTCACAATCATCATAGGGGAATAAGCCTTTTCTAGAAAAAGAGTTTGTATGTCATCAGGTATAATATTCTTGTATGTATCGTTCCAACTGACCTTTGCGATCTGTTGAATTACTTGAATATCATCTAACGTAGTCGCTCTAATCATTTGAAATCACCTCTAGATTCTTTTTGTAATCATAACAAAAATAACTATAATCTTCTACATATATATACAATTAAAATCATTTAGATATCAAACTGTAATATAAGATGGGTAATGAAGCATTAAAATCATATACCTCTAAAGAATTAGTTTGTTAAGGTGTTAACTTATTTAATAGTGGGTATATACATTATATATAGAAAACCTTGGAGGTAATTAGGATGGCAAAAAACAAATCACTATTATTGGCAGGATTAGCGGCAGGAGCGTATGCATATTTCAGTAAGAAAGAAAATCGTGAGAAAGCAGTAGTGGCTTTTAATAATACAAAATCTAAAGTGAATGCTTACATAGACTCACAAAAACATCAAAGATCCGATTTAACCGCAGCAGGACATCCAGATCCTTACGATACATCAGATAATAATATGGTCGATGAAGGAGCTCTTACAAGCGTCCAGTACTATAATGATGAAGTTCAGGACAACCAAAAGAAAGACGATACAAATAAGCAAGACGGAGAAAAGAAGTCTAATCCTAATGACCAAATAACTTTATAATCTTAATAGGACAGGAATGTGTCAAAAACCACATTCCTGTCCTATTTATTTTCTCCACGTAATGGCCAAGATAGACACTATTAACAATATGATTCCTGTCATAGTAAACCCGCTCGTAGCATCCAATTCTAGGAAGCCAGTGATACTCGATCCCACAACTACTCCTATAGAAAAGAAAGCATAGAAATAGCCATATGCTTTTCCTCTATAGGATTGCTCTGTTGAATCTATTAATAATGTGTTAATAGATGGGAAAAGAAATGCAAATCCTATTCCATATAACCCCATCCAAATATATAGTAAGTTCAGTGAATCTGTATGGCCGAGCAATAGCATACTTACTCCCATGATGCTCATGCCAAATGTAAGTGTATAGATGGGTTTTACTCGGTCAAATATTCGATTTATCGGAAGGATAAACACTAAAATTGCGACAAAGCCGAAAGTACTTAGAAGAAATCCGCTTGTTTTAGTGTCAAATCCTAAATGCACTACTTTTAAAGGGAGCATATACGCTAATACCCCTTGCGAGAACATTAAGAAAAAAGCACCTGCAAATGACTTAATCACTCCACTTTTTTGGAAAATAGAGTGAACGGAATGGTGAGAGACATCCTTCTCTTTTCTTTCGATAGCTACTTTTCTTAACAAAACTAAAGACAGTATACTTAAAGCAAGCATAATAGAACCTGTCATTCCTAACACAAATACCTCATTTTTTTTGCTTGCGAGAATACCACTTGTAGCGGGACCAACAATTGCAGCAAGTCCAACAAATGCACCTGATAGTGCAACTCCTTTACCTCGTTTTTCATGCGAAGTCCTATTAGCTGAGTAGGTAAAAGCTGCAGGTACAATTAGTCCAGCTACTAAACCATGTATAAAACGTATTAGTAATAATCCAAACGGCTCGCTAGCAAATTGGTAAAGGAATAAGGAGAAACTCGTTGCAAATAAACCAGTGATGAGTATGTAATAGGGTCCTTTTCGATCAGTTAGAAATCCAGAAATAATATTACCAAATGTATTCGAAAGAGAATACATCCCTACAACTAAACCAGTTATAAAAGGAGTGGCACCAAGAGATTCTGCAAAGGGGCTCATAATTGGTAGTTGAGAAAATAAGTCAAAGAATGAGATAAAGATAATAATATATATAAAAAAGTGCAATACTGCTCCTCTTTTCTATAGTAGCTTTTATTCTAGTATAAAGGTTTTAAATGTATCGATAAAGGGAATTTGGAACAAAACAAATCATGCAAGGGGGAAGTCTTATGAAAGCAATGTTCATCTATAACCCATCTTCAGGAAAAGCGGATGCCGAGCAATATAAAGAAACAACAGTTAATGTGTTAGAAGGCTTGGGGTATGAAGTGATTATTAAGGAAACGAGTAAACAAAATGATGCCACCATATTTGCCACACAGGCGTGTGCTGAAAAAGTGGACTTTTTGTTAGCAATGGGTGGAGATGGGACGATAAATGAGGTTGTCAATGGTCTCGCTGAACAACCTAATCGGCCTCTATTTTCATTTATTCCACTCGGTACTGTGAACGATTTTGCTCGTGCACTTGGCATTCCATTGGAGCCTGAGCTTGCTATTGAAGCTTTAAAAATGACGAACACACGATTAGTGGATATTGGGCAAATTGGGGATAAATATTTTATGAATATAGTAGCTGTTGGTGAGATAGCTAGTCGTGTTGCGGATACTACTGTTGAACAAAAAACAAAAATGGGTTCACTTGCTTATTTGCTAGAAGGAGCAAAAGCCGTTATTTCGAACGAAGAAATAGAAATGACAATAACGCATGATCAAGGAATTTGGAAAGGGACACCTATGCTTATACTTGTGGCTTTAACGAATTCTGTAGGTGGATTTGAAAAATTGGTAAATGCAGCGGAAGTAAATGATGGAAAGTTACATATTTATATTATAAAACAAGCAGGATTGGCTTCTATAGCAAGAATGGGAGCAAAAGTCCTGTTGGGTACACTAGAGGAAGATACTGGAGTGGAAGTAATCGAATCTAGTAATGTATTAATCGAATCTGGAAATCCTCTATATTGTAATGTAGACGGGGATGAAGGAGATTGCACGCCACTGAACATTCAAATATTACCTAAACATTTAAAAATGCTAGTCCCTCAAAAAAACTGAGTCTAAAAGGTTGAAAAAATATATAATTTCCAGGATAATGATATAGACTAATACAACATACCCAAAAGGTTATATAAACATTAAGACCTACTTAGGGAAAAAGAGGGAAATATGAAGACTGTCGAGAAGCAATTTTTAGATAATTTCTCTAAAATATACACTAGAGAAATAGGTACAACAACAAGAGTAGAAGGTTTAGATTCTTTCCTAGAATTAGAAGAACAGCTTTTTCAAAAAATGTTTTCTTTTGAAGTAACGGAAGCAAAAGAAATTCTAAGAAGCATGATAGATTTAATAATAGCTAGAACACGTAAGAATATGATCCAAAATGTAAAGTATTACTACATTCAGCTAGCGGCTATTATGGGAAGAAAACTAAATGAGAGTCAAGTTCCTACTGATAAAGTTAGCGCGTTTAACATTGCATGTGTAGAAACTATTGAGACGAAGATGAGTGATGCACAATTTTTATTATGTGCAGATGAGTTGGTTGAGTTTTTTGTGATGGTCATAACCGAAAGGAAAAAGCCGTCATTTGGCCATCAAACGGTTAACAAAGTAATCCTCTATATTAATGATGAAATAGAGACAAATTTAACGGTAGAGGATATTGCTAAAAGATTTGCTATAAGTACAAGTCATCTTTCTCGTATTTTTAGAGAGCATACAGGAGTGACGCTTGTAGAATACTTAAATGTTCGAAAAGTAGAGGAATGCCAATACTTTTTAAGAACAACAAATAAAGCTATTTCCGATATTTCTAGTAGTTTTCACTTTTGCAATCAAAGCTATTTCACTCGCATATTCAAAAAGTATACCGGAATAACACCGAAGCAATACCGCGATAACCAGGAATATCCTAGTTTTAAATATAATTTTCCTAATGAACAACAATCAGTTTAAATATTTTGGATTAAATTTGATAAATAGCTTCATAGTAAGGTATACTTCTTTATAGTTTGATGAGTGAAGGTGAATAGAGTGAAAAAGAAGATTAGTTTATTTTCTATTCTTGTATTTGCAGCCCTAGTGCTTAGTGGATGTTCTGGAGTAGAAAACAAAGAAGGTACTTTTTATAATATTTTTGTTCGACCTTTTGAATTTCTTATACATTTCTTTGGAGAAATGTTCAATGGTAGTTATGGACTGGCGATTATCGCTATTACCGTACTTATCCGTCTTATTCTGATGCCTTTGATGCTTAAAAATTATAAAAATCAACAAGGCATGAAACAGAAAATGGATAAATTGAAACCAGAAATGGACGATATCCAAAAGAGATTAAAGGAAACAAAAGATAAAGAACAGCAAATGGCTCTACAACAAGAAATGATGGGATTATACCGTAAGCATGGAGTAAATCCGCTGAACATGGGTTGTCTACCGATGATTATTCAGATGCCTATTGTAATGGGATTGTATTTTGCGATTCTCTATTCTGCGGATATTAAAGCGCATCCATTTTTATGGTTTAACTTAGGATCTCCTGATATTGCAATGACACTTATTGCTGGAGCGGTTTATTTCATTCAAGCAAAAGTTTCATTATGGACAGTACCTGAGCAGCAACAGAAACAAATGAAAATGATGATTTATATTTCGCCAATTATGATTATGTTTATTTCCTTCAGTTCTATGGCGGCACTTCCAGTTTATTGGGCTGTCGGTGGACTATTGCTAATATTCCAAACATATTTGGGGCGTAAATTTTACTCGAATCATCCAGAAAAAGCAGAGGAATCTGTATAACACAAAAACGAAGCGATTGTTGCTTCGTTTTTTTCTTGAGAGGTAAGGTGTTTATGAATAGAAATTGGATATTTGGACTACTGATTGCAGCAGTTAGTATTTCTGCGTTGGTATTTATCATTAAAGGAAATATTAATATGGCTGTATTGTTTATGACAGCAATCTTTGCTCTAAGTAATGGTTTCCGAGCAATAAGTTTTAAAGAAAAAGGATTTGTCAAAGAGGCGAAGTGGATGAAAGGTATGTCCATTTTGTTTGCAGTATTATTTTTTGTCGTGTTATTTTTGCTAATTTTTTAATAAGAGAGAGCGTATTTACCTATCATGGGTAGATACGCTTTTACTTATTTAGGAGGATTCATTTATCGTTCAGGATGGTTATAATTATTTTGGCGAAGTTGAATTTCAATAAGAGAATAGTTATTAGAAAAATGGTAAACTAGAAATAACGTAATAAGAAAGAAGGAAGTCCGAAGATATGCAGTCAAGATATAGCTTTTTACAAGAAAAAAAGAAGAAAAAATGGCCATATATTATTTCTGGAATCATTGCAGGAATACTTGTAGCCACAGCGGTAGTGTGGGTAGGAATGAATGAATGGAATATAGATAAAAGTATAGAGGAACTCCGTGATTTGACAGGTGTTAAGCAAATAGTCGATGTTGATAAAACAGAAGAAGCTAATGTGGATAAACCAGTTATAGAAGAACCAAAACAGGAAATTCCTATTGTGGAGGAGCCGGTAGTGGAAGAGGTAGATATGTCTGGCGCAAAAGGCTATATTGGTAACGAAGTTTTACCCCAGGAGCCTACAATAGTAAAAGGTGTATTAATTGCTAGTAAAAAGTATCCCCTGCCATCTACTTATGCACCTGGTGAAAGCAAAGAGGCTAGAACAGCATTTCAAGAAATGGCTGCTGAGGCAATTTTATCTGGGTATGACCTTGTAGCTTTCAGTACGTATCGATCTTTTGACTATCAAACTCAGTTATATGAACGTTATGTAACAAATGACGGTCAAGAGGCTGCGGATCGTTATAGTGCACGCCCGGGCTATTCCGAACATCAAACAGGGCTAGCTTTTGACATCGGAGAGCAGCATTTTGAACAACATTTCGCTAGAGAAAGCTTCGGAGAAACAGAAGCAGGCAAATGGGTTGCAGCCAATGCCCATAAGTATGGATTTATTATGCGTTATCCGAATGGCTCAGAAAAAATTACAGGTTATATGTATGAGCCGTGGCATTTTAGGTACATCGGAAAAGAACTTGCGCCTCAAGTATACGAAGCAAACGTGACTTTAGAAGAATTCCT
>Ga0209013_10005956_pt1 | contig 10414 bp, 10 predicted proteins | sample Cruoilmetagenom2_FD_187291 | JGI IMG/M metagenome (GOLD analysis project Ga0209013, IMG submission 187291) | Oil polluted marine microbial communities from Coal Oil Point, Santa Barbara, California, USA - Sample 2 (SPAdes) (version 2) | ecosystem: Environmental > Aquatic > Marine > Oil seeps ...
CTGTCGGACCTGATCCGCGCTCGCGTCACCTGGCGGCCGGGAAAAGCGGCCCAGACGCAGGCCACCGAGGCAGCGCCGGCCGAAACACCGGCAACCGAGACGCCGGCAGCAATAGAGACGCCAGCCGTGGAGACGGCAACGGCGCCTGCGGACACGCCTCAGGCACAAACCCCGGAGACGGCCGAGGCCTCGGCGGAGGCACCCGCAGCGGAAGCCCCCGTTCCAGAGGCCGCCAAGACGTCCCCAGAATCCAAGGGGTCGGCTGAGTCCAAGCCATCAACGCGATCCAAATCATCGCGGACACCCGATGCGCCCAAGCCGCCCTCGGGCGCCACGGGCGACGGCGGCTTCCGCGTCGTGCCGGAGCTCATGTCCATGGTCGGGTGCTCGGGCGAGCAGTTCGCCTCGATCCTGCGCGGGCTCGGCTTCCGCCTGGAACGGCGGAAGATCGAAGGCGCGGTTGAGGCGAAAGACTCGGCACAGCCAGAAGATTCGGCGCAGCCAAAAGATTCAGCCGCACCGCCCGAAGAGACACCCGCTGACGCAGAGAAAGACACTACGACCGGCGAGGCGCCCGCGCCAGACCCTGAGGGCGATGGCGCCGAGGCGCAGACAGAGCCCGCGGCGGTCTTCGACGAGATCTGGCGACCGGCCAAGCGGCGCCCAGCGCGGAAGCAGCAGCGCGGCCGTGGCAGCGCAGGCCGGGCCAATGGCAAACAGGCCGGCGGCGATGCCGGGCAACCGCGGCGGCAAGACGAGCAGCACGCCAAGCGGCACAAAAAGGGCCATCAGCAAGGAAAGGCGCCCCGTAAAGCGGGCAAGGGCGACCGCTACGGCGGCAAGGGCAAGGATCGCAATGCCGATGGCAATCGCGCGCCAAAGCGGGAGCGGCTGATCCCCGAGAACTCGCCCTTCGCGGCCCTGAAGGACTTGCGCGACAGTCTGGCGGCGCGCGACCGCTCAGGGCGGAGCTAGGGCGGCACGCGTGACGGGCCAGCGCCTCGATAAATGGCTCTGGTGTGCCCGCCTGGCAAAGACCCGCTCGGCCGCCACACGTCTGATCGCGGACGGCAAGGTGCGGGTCAACGGCGAACGGGTGCGCAAACCCAGCCGGCTCGTGCAGTACGGCGACGTCATCACCGCAACGCCACCGGAAAGATTCGTGGTCTGGCGTGTCCTCGACGCCGTCGAGCGGCGGGGGCCCGCGCCCCTGGCCCGAACCATCTATGAGGATCTGACGCCGCCGCTCGAGGAAACGCAAAGCGATGGTTCAGGGGAGACCCGCGTGGGCAGACGGCCCACGAAGCGCAATCGGCGGCGCATCGACAGTTTTCGGGCCCTTTGGAGCTAGAAAAGGCCGCAGGCCCTGCGCGAGCCCGCACTGCGGAAATTCCGCCTCGCATTGCGGCGCAACACCGCAAAACCATCCTAAAAATCGGGGTTCGCCGGGAGGGGACACGCCTTGTGCTGCCGACACTATTGTTATAGGCAGGGCTCCTTCTCCCCGGGCCTAGCTGAGAGCCCGTACAGGGCTTTGGCAACCGGGCTGGGACAGCCCCCTATCACGTGGAATCGATGACATACGTCGTCACTGAAGTATGCATTAAGTGCAAGTACACCGACTGTGTCGAGGTGTGCCCCGTGGACTGTTTCTACGAGGGCGAAAACATGCTCGTCATTCATCCGGATGAGTGCATCGACTGCGGCGTCTGCGAGCCGGAATGCCCGGTGGACGCGATCAAACCCGACACCGAACCGGAACTCGATAAATGGCTCGACGTGAACCGGGACTACTCGGAAGTGTGGCCGAACATCACCACCAAGAAGCCCGCACCGGACGACGCCGACAGTTTTCAGGCCGAGCCCGACAAGTTCAAAAAGTACTTCTCGGCGGAGCCCGGAGAGGGCGACTAGGGCCAGAAATTGGCGCTAAAACCACCCAAAACGGCCTCTCGCGTTAACCTTTCAGGCAAAATCCCACAGGTGCTGCCTCACTATCGGCCATGCCGTCCGGGTGGGCGGCTTCCGAATTTGTGATTTTTGTGATATGGTATTTTTGAAATGGCGCAGACTGTCGGCGCGTGAGGCACCATAGAGAGGCGAGCCTATTGGGCGCGCTTTTTTTCTGAGCTTCGAAGGAGTGTTGGCGATCAGGCCCCCTGATCGAGCGCTTCTTTTTTGTCCGTGAGAGCCGCCCCGCCGGGCGGCGCCAGCGATCTCTTCGCTGGCCGATTTTGACGCGGATGAGCTCGATCGCCTTTAGGTCCCGACGCGCCCCACGATTTTCAACAGCGAGGCGAGCATATGGCCGAAAAGAAGAGACCCCAGCAGCGAAACGGTTTTCGGACGAACGAGTACATCGTGTACCCCGCGCACGGCGTGGGCCGCATCGTGTCCATCGAAGAGCAAGAGATCGCCGGTGCGAAACTCGAGCTGTTCGTGATCAGTTTCGACAAGGATAAGATGACCCTTCGGGTGCCGACCATGAAGCTCGAAATCGTCGGCATGCGCAAGCTGTCCGAAGATAAGATCGTGAAAAAGGCCCTGACCACGCTCAAGGGCAAGGCCCGCGTGAAGCGCACCATGTGGTCGCGCCGCGCTCAGGAATACGAAGCCAAGATCAACTCCGGCGACTTGATTTCCATCGCCGAGGTGGTCCGCGACCTGTACCGGTCCGAGGCGCAGCCCGAGCAGTCTTATTCGGAGCGCCAGCTCTACGAAGCCGCCCTGGACCGCATGGCGCGTGAGCTTGCAGCCGTTGAGAAGCTGGACGAGGAAAGCGCGGTCGCCAAGATCGACGACATCCTCGCCAAGTCGGCCCGCAACACGAAGGCTGCAGCCGAGGCCGCCGCCGCCGAGGCAGCCGAAAAAGCCGCAGCGGCCTAGGGTTGTTTTAACGGCATTCCCTTAAAAAGGCCGGGCCTCGCGCCCGGCCTTTTCGTTTGGAGCACCGCTTCCGTGCGCGTCACTGAGCCCGTGATCAGCCCGAGTCAGGCGGCGCGCCGATAGGTGTATCCGGCGCTGCATCCAAAACCTCGATCTCTTGCGGATGTGAAATCTCGATCATCGTGCCGTTCCACCATTCGACCCAGCCGCGCACGCGGATGCGCGCCCGGCAGACTCTCAAGATCCAGCCCCGCCGCCTCCAAGACAGGCAGACGCTTGCGCTTGATCGTCACCGTGAAGTCGTGGTGCCAATCTTCCGCGAAGTTGATGTAGACGAGCTTCCGCCCCTCACCGATGCCATGCACCTGCCCATCGACGAGCTTGTTAGGTGTGGCGCAGATAGCCGAGCCTCTTCGGGTCGTGGGCATCGCGCACCTGATAGGCCAGCGAGCACCAAAGTCCGCGCCCGGCCTCACTCGCGCGCGCCTCGACCGCCAGCAGAGGACCAAAACACGCGCCAAGGTCCGGCGGCGACGCGGGGGCCTTGGTCCCAAACAACCGCACCTCCCGTCCGTCTTGAAGTGCCAGCGTTTTGCCGTCGAGGACCGAGGACACGACCGCCATCTCGCCCGGCGGCAGGTCGCAAGCCTGGGCGAAGGCGACATTCGGGGCGCTGCCAAGAGCGATGCCAACGCCGATTCTGAGTGCCCAGATGCGCATCCCGCCATTTTAGGAACGCCGTCCCTACCGAAACAAGGTGCGCGTGAGCGACACGCCCGCAAGACGGAGCAACGCCTGCAAAAGAATGCGTCGGCGCGGTGTCATTGGACGGTTGTCTTGGCCAGGTTTCTGTTCTGGGAAAGTGTCGCGACGGACACAAAACTTTTATTGTCCCTGGCGAAACTCGCCGCTGATTTGGCGCCGATCCCGTCGCCTTGCGCCGTCGCCTGTGTACCGACGACGAACAATGAGAGATCTCCGATGACCGACGACAACAATGAGACTGGCAAAAAGAACATGAAGGCCTGGCTGGAAGCCGAGCTCGAAGAAACTCTCGATGAGACGCTCGAGGCCGAACTTTCGGAGCCCATGCTTAGCGAGGAGCTGCGCCAGATCTACAAGGAGGCGCATCCAGACTCGCTCGATCGGCGCGTCTATCTCACGAACCTGCTACGTCTTCAGGCCGAGCTCATCAAGATGCAAAGCTGGGTCGAGGCGACCGGCGCGAAGCTCCTAATCATCTTCGAGGGCCGTGACTCCGCCGGCAAGGGCGGCGTGATCAAGCGCATCACGCAGCGGCTCAATCCGCGCACGGCCCGGGTCGTCGCTCTGCAGAAGCCATCCGAGCGCGAGCAGACCCAGTGGTACTTCCAGCGCTATGTCCCCCACCTGCCCTCTGGCGGCGAAATCGTGATGTTCGACAGGTCCTGGTACAACCGCGCCGGCGTCGAGCGCGTGATGGGATTTGCGGACGACGGCCAGGTGGAGCGGTTCTTTCAGGACGTCCCGGAATTCGAGCGCATGCTCGTCCGGAACGGCATCATTGTCTTAAAGTACTGGCTCTCGATCACCGACGAGGAACAGCAGCTCCGGTTTATGATTCGCATCCACGATCCGATGAAACAGTGGAAGCTCTCGCCGATGGATCTGCAGTCGCGCGTTCGCTGGGAGCAGTACACGAAGGCCAAGGAGGACATGTTCACGCGCACGAGCATCCCCGAAGCGCCTTGGTACATCGTCGAAGGGAATGACAAGAAGCGCGAACGGCTCAACTGTATCGAGCACGTTCTGTCGAAGATTCCCTATCAGGAAGAGCCCTACGAAAAGATCGAGCTTCCGGACCGGGTCTTCAATCCTGACTACGACCGCAAGACCCTGCCGACCAATTTGTACGTGCCGAAGATCTACTGAGCCGAGGCGCATTCGGACGGCGGGGGGACCGCAGACTTTTCATCGGTCTACTGCCTAGCGCCCGCCCGGGTCCAGGTCCAGCGACAGACGCGAAGCGACGCCCGACAGCGATTGCAATGCCGCTTCGAAGTCAAACTGCGAGACGTGGTCTGATAGCGCATTGACTTCGGCCGGTGTCAGGACCGCCGAGAGCTGCGGCGTGACGTCTATAATGAAGTCCGCCGCCTCACCGTCGTCGTTCTCCAAGAGATGCTTGAGCCGCGCCAGCGGCTCAGCCACGTCGCGCGGATTTCCTGCCGGCGCCGCGGCCTCGGGGCCCTCCTGGACAAAGGCGCACTGAATGGCCTTCACCACCGGGTCCAGCATCATCGAAAGTCTGCCGAGCGCCTCCTCAGTGTCGTCAGCCGTCTTGATCGCCTTCTCGGCGACGGAGGCTGCATCGGCAAGCGCGGTTATTCCGAGCGTGGCGGCGGCCCCTTTCAAGGAGTGCGCCTCGCGCTCCGCAGTGTCCGCATCGCCATCGGAGAGCGCGAGGCGGATGGTCTCGACCGCCCCGCCCTGGCGCGCGGCGAATTTGTCGAGGAGAGCCAGATAGCGCGCGGGGCTGCTGCCCGTCAGCCGTAACCCTTTATCCAAATCGATGCCCTTGATGTCGATACCGGCGAGCCCGCCCCCGTTCTCCATCTCCGCGACCGTCGGAAGTTCCGTGGAAGGCGCGGGCGTGACCCATTGCAGGAGCGCGCCGAACAGCGCATCCGGATTGATCGGCTTGGTCACATGATCGTTCATCCCGGCCTCGAGACAGGCCTCGCGGTCCGACGCCAAGGCATTGGCCGTCATGGCGATGACCGGCAGATCGCGATAACGCGAATCCTTGCGCAGAGTGCGTGTGGCCGTCACCCCGTCCATGATCGGCATCTGCATATCCATCAGTACGGCGTCGTAGTCGTTGCGCACGATGAGCCGCAACGCCTCCTCGCCATTGTCGGCGATGTCGACCAGAATGTCGGCATCTTCGAGCTGGCCCGCGGCAACTTCCTGGTTGATTTCATTGTCTTCGACCAGAAGCACGCGAATTCCACGCAAACGGGCAAGATCGGGCGCATCAGCCTGCGGCGGCAACGGGGCAGTCACGCGCTCGCCCCCAAGCACCCCGACGGCAGCATCGAACAGATTGGACGAAGTGACCGGCTTCATGAGCACATCGGCGAAGCCCATCTCCTCGGCCTTGCCCACGACCTCTTCACGGCTATAGGCAGTGATCATCACGAGATGGGGGCCCGGTTCTCCTTCGGCCTCGGCCCGGATACGCCGACCCGTCTCGATCCCGTCGAGCCCCGGCATGCGCCAATCGATGAAGGCAAGATCGTATCCTTCGCCGCTCGCTCGTGCCGCGCGTACCATACCCACGGCCGCCTCGCCTGAAGACGCCTCGTCCGCGCGAAAAGCCATATTGGTCAGCATACTGCCGATAACGTCGCGTGCGCTGTCGTTGTCGTCCACAACCAGCACGCGGCGCCCCAGCAAGTCCGACTGCAGCACGCGGGGCCGCGCGCCGGCAGTTCCCTTAGCCATCGGGACAGTGAAGTGGAACGCACTGCCGTGGCCGAGCTCGCTCTCAACGGAGACCGCCCCGCCCATGAGTTCGGCGATCTGCTTGGCAATGGCGAGGCCGAGCCCTGTGCCGCCATGGCGGCGCGTCGAAGAGCAATCAGCCTGTTCGAAGGCCTCGAACAGGCGCTGGAGCTGCTCGGGTGTCATCCCGATACCGGTATCAGTGACGGAGAAGGCAAGCATCTGCCGGTCGGCGCTTTCGTCCTCGACGCGCACCTTGACGAAGATCTCGCCCTTGTCGGTGAACTTTACTGCGTTCGAGACGAAGTTGATGAGGACCTGTCCGAGCCGCAGCGGATCGCCCTTCAGATCGTCGCAAACCTCGGGCGCCACGTCAAAGATGAGTTCGAGCCCCTTGGCCCACGCCTTCTCTGACATCAGGTTCCCGACATTCCCCAGGACGCTGTCGAGTTGGAAGTCGACGGATTCCAGGGACAGCTTACCCGCTTCGATCTTCGAAAAATCGAGAATGTCGTTGATGATGCCGAGCAGGTGCTGCGCGGAGCTTTTGATCTTTTGCATGTAATCGCGCTGGCGCGGCGCCAGATCGGTGTTCAGCGCCAAGTGCGACAACCCGATCACCGCGTTCATCGGCGTTCTGATTTCGTGGCTCATGTTGGCGAGAAAAGCGCTCTTGGCCTCGTTGGCGGCCATTGCTGCGCCGCTGGCCTTTTCCAGTTCGATCTCCGCGAGCTTGCGCTCGGTGATGTCGGTCCACGAGCCGACGACCTCGACGGGCGTGCCCCGCTCGTCGCGGATCACGTGCTGGCGGTCGCACAACCAGACATGGGTGCCGTCGCCCCGATCGACGCGATACTCGATGGCGCTCTCGTCGCTCTCATGCGCTCGGCTGACCCAGGCCGCGATGCGCTCAATGTCGTCGGGAGCAACCCGCTTTTGCCAAAAGAAGGGATCGGCAAGATATTCGCGCGGCGTACAGCCAAACATCTTGGTGACGCCGTCGCTGACGAATGTCGGCGCAAGATCGCCGCTGGCCGGCCTGCTATAGAGTACGGCCGGCGAAGCATTGAGCAGGGCGGTCAGATGCGCGTGGGCCGAGGCCTGGACCTCGGCAATCCGCTCGAAACTGCGCTTTTCCTGTTCGCGGGCGGCGGCGTCAAAGGCTTGCGCAATCAGCTGCGTCAGGGCCTCGCGGTCCAGCTCGTTGAGATCGGACCGTAGCAACGGGGCAATCTTGGCGGAAAGTTGCTCCGCCTCCTTCCGCGACCCCGACATACCGAAACGCTCCTCAGAGAGACGACCCGCCAAGCGGCCTTAGCCAGCCTGTCCTTGGCGAGTAACGTAGTCCTTTCCGGCTGTTCTTCAACCGGTCCACGTCCCGTGCAGACGGGGCCACCCTCAGGTCACACGGATGAACCCCGCGAGCCCCGTTTTCTGGTGCTCGATCACATGACAATGAAAGGCCCAATCGCCCGGGTTGTCGGCGACGAGACCGATATCGATGGTCTCTCGCCGGTTCAGAACGATCGTGTCGGTCCAGTTGGAGGGCAGCTTTAGCTTGTTGGATCTGAGCGGACGGAACACCTGCCCGTGTAGATGGATCGGATGGGAATTCGGACTCTCGTTGCGGAGGCGAAGCACGTATGGGCGCCCCAGCTTGAGCTCTGCGACCGGCGCGATGCTCTTGGCTGCGTCTCCTTGCCAAGGCTGCCGGTCGATCGACCAGAACGTATAACCGAGCGAACCGCAAAAGCCGTTGTCGGGCTTCAGCCCATCGGGCGACCAGCCAAAGACCATCTCCACGACTTCGATTCCGTCCGGATCGAAGTCGGGAACCTCGTTGGGCGGCAGCGGCGAGAGCTCGCCGAGCGACCGGCCGAGACTGGAGCCGGTGGCGCGGAGTGTCGCCAACGGACGGATGCGTTGGGCCGTGTGGTTTGTCACGACCACGTCCTTGCCTTCGGTGTCCGGCATCCTGATCGCGACATCGAGTCTCTGCCCCGGTGCGACCGTGATCGGTGCATCTGGGCTTGGCCAGGGCAGCGCCTCTCGTAAGGGGTGGCCGTCGGCACCGATGATGCGCCCTTCCGCGCCGTCGCTCTCCGCCCCATCGAATGTGAGCTTGTAGAACCGCGTCGTGTCCGTCGCGCCAAGCCGAAGACGCACGAGCGACCCAGCCTGATGTTCGTAGGAGGGATTTTGCTGCCAGTTCGCGGTCATCACCGTGCCGAGCGTGCCCGCCCGCGCTGCCGCCCGGGCCGAGTACAGCTTCATGAACTGATCGTCTTTGCCGATCCGGAAATCGTGCAGGTTCAAAACCGTCTCGCCGTCGAAGCCCGGGTCGTCCTGTTCAGCGACGACGATGATCCCGGTGAGCCCGCGCGCGATCTGATCCATGGTGCGGCAATGCGGGTGGTACCAATAGACCCCGGCATCGTCGGGCGTGTAGCTGTAGTGCCAGGTCTCGTCCTTCTGGATCGGAAACTGGGTGAGATAGGGGACGCCGTCCATCTTGTTCGGCACGCGCAAGCCATGCCAATGGATCGTGGTCGCCTCGTCCAGCGTGTTGGTCACGTCGATCGAAAACCGAACCCCTTGCGTCATGCGCAAGACCGGCGGCGGCCCATCGGGGAACACGCTGACCATGTTCTCCGTGACCGCCTCGCGCAGACGATAGCTTGCTTTCTGGATTCGCAAGTCTACCGGCGCCGCCTCGGCCGGAATGGCGAGCGCCGCGAACCCTTTCGGCACCGCAAGGCCGGCAGCACCCCCGCCGGCCAGCGCCAGGAGCGTACGGCGATCCATCTTCAGCTTCTTCTTCATTAGAATATTTCCAATGTTATCAGGGGTATACGAGTAAACCTAAGCACACGCCCCTGATAATTCCATGGGCCCCGCGAAACCTTGAGCTGCGTCTCATCGCCGGCTCGAACTGCAGACAACGTCGCCAGCGCTCGACGGCATCCGGAGCGAGGTCAGTTCCAGGCTGGAGCCGACCGGTCGAACGGATACTCAAAATCGCTGATCGTGAGCATTTAGCCGGGCGCATAGCGCCATTGCAGCCAACCGCACAATCCAACGAATGCGGCCACGCAAACCGACCATGCGGCACCTGCGTATGTGGTGATCCAAATACCAACGACCAGGAGCGCGACCGTTCCAATGACCCACGCGGCATCGCCGGCGACAAACATCATAATAGAGCCTCGAGAGGGCTGACTTTGGACAGCAGTGGCCGCCAGGAGTCCCGCATTCGCCAAAAGTCCCCACCCGAGAACCTGTAGCAACACACGTGGCGGGGCTCCCAGGAGTTGGGACGTCGCCTCACTCCACAGAACAAAGATCGACCCAAAAACGACGCAGGAAATCGCGTTCAGCAACATCACAGATTTTAGCATTGTTGAGGGCTCCAGATGATGTAAACAAGATTGACATCTATTAGGACATAGCAATTTTGTCAACTAGGTTTACAATAAAGTCACCGCTCGTTGGCTTCGACCTCGTCGATAGCCGCTCACTCGCGCTTACCCTGGCTACCGGGGGCTTCAGAGACAGGGTTGCGGCTTGGCTGCTCGGCAGACTGGAGCGCGAGGGCTTTGAGGGCCTGACCGGTCGCCAACTCGTCTTCTTGAGCGCGCTCAATTGTGGTCCGAACCATGCGTCGAACTTGGCTCGTGGTTTGGGAATCTCGCGGCAAGCCGTGCACAAGGTCGTCCGCGAACTCGAGCGGGCCGGCTGGTTGACCACCGAAACGGATACGCAGCTTGGGAACCAGCGTGTCATCAGATTCACGGTAGAGGGCGAACGTATGATGGCTCTGGCAAGACAGAACCTGTCCGAGCTGGACAACGTGCTGCTGAGCAAGTTCGGAGATGACGGTCTTGAAACAGTGAGCCGGTTTCTAGACTTCGACCCATCCGCGCCTTCGGACGAAACGTGATTGATGGCTGGCACAGAGCCATCTCGCTGGGGTCGGGCCGCCAGAGTGACACGCGGCGGCGCCAACGGGCTGGCGAAAAACAAGGTTCCGGTGTAGCAAGTT
>Ga0209013_10005957_pt1 | contig 10414 bp, 10 predicted proteins | sample Cruoilmetagenom2_FD_187291 | JGI IMG/M metagenome (GOLD analysis project Ga0209013, IMG submission 187291) | Oil polluted marine microbial communities from Coal Oil Point, Santa Barbara, California, USA - Sample 2 (SPAdes) (version 2) | ecosystem: Environmental > Aquatic > Marine > Oil seeps ...
AACAAATTAAAAAAGCGTTGCTTAATCTTACTATCAAATAATTTTGATTGATTAGCAATAAAACAATTGTAATTTGATGTTTTTAAAATTACCTTAATCTTAGCTCTAATATCTTCTTCTGTACATTTTGAAAAATCGCCTCCTGGATAAACCAATTCATTTTGTACAAAACCATTATATATGTTTTTTTGATTATCGACAAAATAACCAGAAAGAATAGGCATCTTAACACAACACAACTCATACAAAATAGTACTTGATGGCACAATTGCGAAATTAGATTTTTGCATAACTTCTATAAGCTCTTTCTCTCCTAAGTTTTGGTAAACCTTAATATGAGAATACTGATTTGCAAGATTAAAAATTGCATCATGTTTATAAGCGCCTCCAAGCACAACATGAATGTTTTTTATTTCATAAATATCAACTAAAACACTAACTGTTAAAAAACTTAAATCGTATTGATCTGCACCTCCAAAACATACAAAAACAGAATCTATATCATTAATAATGCGATTGTTTATAGTAGCTTCTAGGAAACATGGCCTTAAAATAGCATACTTTGTTCCTAAAGCAAACACACTATTATAATCTATATTAAAATCCCCTCTTTGCAATTTAGGCGCATGATTAACAATAACATTTGCATAAAGCTTTTTTGTGACAAGGTCATCTATATACATCACAAAAAAACCAATATTTCTTAATTGTTTTTGGTAATCATCTATAAAAGAATATCCATCTGCTATAATAATATGCGTTGTAGTATCAAAATGTTCTAGAAACCAACTAGGTTCTTCACTTAAAGGCACTGTGGTTGGAATAAGTTTGATTTTGTATTCTTTAGGAATAACTTTCAATTCTGAATCTTTTCGTGTTACAAATGTAACATCATATATCTCTTTATACATTTCATATAAAGCAAACATTCTATATAAATGTCCTAACCCAATACTGGAATTCCCATCAGCTCTACAAAGTATTTTTCGCATGATCTAGCATGAGTTTGTATTTCATTTCTGCAAGCTTCCAATCGGTTAATGTATCGATATCTTGAGCCTCTAATTCTGAAATAATAATAGCTCCAGAATTATTAGTGAATAATTTTTTATTTACCATAAGATTCGTGGTTTTCGACCAATAAAACTGTCCGGAATCATGGTAACGATTCTCTAAATCCTGAGATCTTGTATTCATATACTTTGCAGAAACCATTGATACTTTATCTTTATTAATCTGAAGCGCGCGTTGCAATGGATATGAGAATTCTAAGATAGGAAAAACACTATCGAAATCTTTCTCTAACATAATCTTAAAGGCATCGTTTATTTTTTGACCAGTTACAAAAGGAGCTGTAGGTAAAATACAACAGGTGAATTCAAACTCTACATCTTGCTCTTTATATACTCCTAATACTTCAATAAGAACATCCACAAGTGTTGCATAGTCATTTGCGTGTTTTTTAGTTCTTAAAAAAGGAACTTTAGCACCATATGCCCTAGCTATTTCTGCAATAACCTCATCATCTGTAGACACCATAACCTCATCAAACATTTTAGATGATAAAGCAGCCTCAATACTATAAGCTAAAATTGGTTTTCCTAAAAACTCTTTTATATTTTTCTTTGGAATTCTTTTGCTTCCTCCTCGAGCTGGTATGATGGCTATTTTAGTCATTATTTATAACTTCAAATAAGTTAGTACACAATCTATAACATAGTTTTGTTCATTTTCCGTAAGTGTCGGATACATTGGTAAACTTAAACACTTTGAATAATATTCTTCGGCATTTATCAAGTTTGCTCCTTTATAACCTATTTCTTTATAATATGGTAATGTATGCACTGGAATATAATGAATCTGTGCATAAATCATTTTTTTTCTTAAATAATCATACAACCCTTTTCTGTTTTCAACTTCAATAACAAATAAGTGATGTGCATTATACCTGTTTTCAGGTAAAGATTGGAATTTTACTTTTCCAAAAAAAGCTACCTTGTAACGTTCAGCAATCAGGTTTCTAGTTTTAACTCCTACATCATTTTTTACTAATTGTGTAATACCTAGAGCTGACTGAATATCTGTTAATCTATAGTTAAACCCTAAAGACTGCATTTCATAAAACCATCCTCCATGGTTCTCACTCATATTTTCTTTAGTAATGCCATGGGTTCTTAGAATTGACAATTTATCAAATAAAACTTTAGAATTAGTTGTTACCATACCTCCTTCACCACATGCTATATGCTTTACAGGGTGAAAAGAAAACACACTTACATCAGAATAATTAGCACTTCCACATTTTTGAATTCTATTAAAACTATCTTTAAAATAACCACCAGGTGCATGGCATGCGTCTTCAATAATCCACAAACCATGTTTATCTGCTAGTGTCCTAAAAGCTTCTAAATCAACTGGAAGGCCTGCAAAATCAACTGGAATAATACCACTAAAAAAACCTTTTGGTTTGCTTTCAATTAACTTTCTTGTGCTTTCAATACTCAATATGTAAGTGTCCGGATCAATATCTGCAAACCATACTTCCCCTCCAGCAAATCGCACACAATTAGCAGAAGCCGCAAAAGTAATTGGAGTTGTGATGACGCGATCATCCATTTCAATTCCCAAAGCTAAAACAGAGATATGTAAACCTGCAGTTGCATTATTAACGGCAACGGCATATTTAGCATCTACATAAGCTGCAAATTTATTTTCAAATTCTGCAACTTTTGGCCCCTGAGTTAAAAAATCTGATTGCAAGGTGCTTGTCACAGCATCTAAATCATCTTGATCTATATATTGTCTTCCGTAGGGGATTGGTTTCATTAAACCGAAAATTTAGAATCTACATGAATTTTTATTTGTTCGCGTAAGGTTTCGATGGTTTCCCAATCAGAATTATCTCCAGAATTGTAACTAAATCCTTCTTCAACTAGCTTAGCATTAAAATGTGAGATATACTCAGTTAATTTAAAATTTGGTTTTTGAGGAAGTATTGCATAATACCTTCCTAAATCCCATGTGTTTAGAGAATCTGAGACAGTAATCATCTCTTCATGCAACTTTTCTCCTGGTCTGATACCAACAACTTCTTGTTTGCACTCTGGTGCAATAGCTTCGGCCACGTCAGTAATTTTATAAGATGGAATCTTAGGTACAAATATTTCACCTCCCCAAGCTACATCTAATGCATTCATAACCATTTCAACACCAGCATCTAGTGAAATATTAAAGCGTGTCATTCTTGGATCTGTAATTGGCAAAACACCCTCTTTCTTTTTATTTAAAAAGAATGGCATTACTGAGCCATTCGACCCCATTACATTACCATAGCGTACTACTGAAAATTTGATTGACCTTTTTCCTCGAATATTGTTAGCAGCAACAAATAACTTATCTGACGCTAATTTCGTTGCTCCATATAGATTAATTGGTGCAGCAGCTTTATCTGTAGATAAGGCAACCACATCCTTTACACCGCAAGCTAAAGCAGCATCTATAACATTTTCTGCACCTAAAATATTTGTGTTTACACATTCCATAGGATTATACTCTGCTATATGCACATGTTTCATTGCAGCAGCATGAATTACGACATCAACACCTTCAAAAGCTCTAAATAATCTTTTTCTATCTCTAACATCTCCAATAAAATATCTCAAAGCTGGATATTTTTGCTCTGAAAACTCCATTCCCATTTGAAAATGTTTTTGCTCATCTCGAGAAAAAATCACAAGACGCTTAACATTTGGAAATCGTGATAAAATTGTTCTTGTAAAGGCCTTGCCAAAAGAACCTGTGCCTCCTGTTATTAATATGGATTTATTGTTTAAATCTAGCATTGTATTAATTAGTATTTCTAAATCTTTACAAAATAAACTATTATTTTGTTCTTATTATAATATTGAGTTAAATTTATAAATATAAATTCTAAGTTATTTTCTTTAATAATCAAACCGAAAAACTATTATTGCTCCTTAAATTTATTAACAATAATAGCAAGTTAACTAATTATATCATCAAAAAAAGTCCTATTCCTAATGAAGCTTTTAAAAACAAATTTTTAAGATGATAAAATCGTATTTTTACCATTATTTTATAATCATGCAAAACCAAATTAAAGAGACTCTACTTCACCTTAAAAAAGGTGGACTCATACTCTACCCAACAGATACCGTTTGGGGAATAGGCTGTGATGCTACAAATTATGATGCAGTACAAAAAATTTACAAACTCAAAAAAAGAGAAGAAAGCAAATCAATGATATGCTTAATGACAGATCTTATTATGCTAAAAAAATATATAAAAGAAATTCCTTCTGCTGCATTAAATATAATAACTCATGCTCAACAACCTACAACTATAATTTATGATGAGCCAAAGTCTCTAGCAAAAAACTTAATTAATAATGATAATACAATTGCAATTAGAATTCCAAATTATGAGTTTTGTATTCAACTACTTCAACAATTTAATAAACCAATTGTTTCTACTTCTGCTAATATGAGTGAACAAATTGCTCCTAACTCCTTTAAAGAAATAAGTAAAGAGATTTTAAAAGGTGTAGACTATGTTGTAAATTTGCCAAACGAAAAATCTAGTGCTAAACCATCATCAATTATTAAGGTTAATAATAATGGAATTATCACAACTATTCGCACATAAAATCCTAATTAATAAATTGGATTTTCAAAATGAACTATAAAGAGGCTTTACAACATAACATATTCAAAATTATCTCTCAATCTGCAAAAGAATTAAATTTAGATGCTTATGTGATTGGTGGCTTTGTACGTGATTTCATATTAAACCGTGGCACTCATAAAGACATTGATGTTGTGGCTGTTGGCAGTGGAATTGATCTCGCAAAACAAGTCTCTCTTAATCTTCCAGAGAATCCAAAAGTGCAAATTTTTAAAACCTATGGTACAGCAATGTTGCGCTATGATGATATTGAAATTGAATTTGTAGGTGCACGTAAGGAATCATACATTGAAGATAGTAGAAACCCTGTAGTTGAAGGTGGCACACTAGAAGACGATCAAAATCGCCGTGATTTCACCATAAATGCTTTTGCCTTAGATTTAAGCAAAGCCAATTTTGGCAACTTGTTAGATCCTTTTAATGGTATTAAAGACCTTAAAAACAAAATCATACGAACACCTCTAAGCCCTGATATAACATATAGTGACGACCCTTTACGAATGTTGAGAGCGATTCGTTTTGCGTCACAATTAGATTTTACTATAGAACAAAAATCATTAGAAGCAATTTCTAGAAATGGAAATAGAATAAAAATTATAACTAATGAGCGTATAGTTGTAGAACTTCATAAAATTTTAGAGAGTAAAAAACCATCTTTTGGTTTTCTGTTATTAGAACAAACAGGTTTACTTCAGCATATTTTACCTGAACTTACTGCTTTAAAAGGCATTGATGAAGTTGAAGGTCAACGCCATAAAGACAATTTTTATCATACTTTGGAAGTTGTCGATAATATTTCAGAAAATACTGAAAATCTTTGGTTACGTTGGTCTGCCTTATTACATGATATAGGTAAAGCACCAACAAAAAAATTTAGTAAAAAAGTTGGATGGACATTTCATTCTCATGAATTTGAAGGCTCAAAAATGGTGTATCAAATTTTTAAGCGATTAAAAATGCCTTTAAATGAGAAAATGAAGTTTGTTCAAAAAATGGTTTTTATGAGTTCAAGACCAATTGTCTTAGCTCAAGAAGTTACTGATTCAGCTGTTCGACGATTGGTTTTTGATGCTGGTGATTATGTAGATGATTTAATGACACTTTGTGAAGCAGACATCACAACAAAAAATTCAAAAAAATTCTATAAATACCATAACAATTTTAAAATTGTTCGTCAAAAAATAGTTGAAGTAGAAGAACGAGACCATATCCGTAATTTTCAGCCTCCTGTTTCTGGAGAAGAAATAATGGAAGCCTTTAATTTAAAACCTTCAAAAGAAATTGGAATTATTAAGGAAGCTATAAAAGAAGCTATTCTTGAAGGTGACATCCCAAACGAACACGATGCGGCTTATAAATTAATGTTAGAGAAAGGAAAACAATTAGGGCTAACGTATGAGAAAAGATAATACAAAAGTCATTTATTGGCTTCTAACAGGATGTATTCTAATCTTCATTATGGTTGTCGTTGGTGGCATTACCAGATTAACTCATTCTGGGCTATCCATCTCTAACTATAAACTGATTTCTGGAACTATCCCTCCTCTGAATACAACAGAATGGCAAGAAGCATTCGATCTATACAAGCGATATCCTGAATATCAAAAATTGAACAATGAATTTTCTTTACAAGATTTTAAAGACATATATTTTTGGGAATGGTTGCATCGCGTTATTGGTAGGTTTATCGGACTCGTGTTTTTCCTTCCATTTCTTTACTTTTTAATAAAAAAACAACTCTCTAAATCTACTATAAAGAAATCTATTGTCTTACTTTGTTTAGGTGCTTTTCAAGGTGCATTAGGCTGGTATATGGTAAAAAGTGGTTTGGTAGATAACCCTGATGTTAGTCATTATAGACTTGCGGCACATTTAACAACAGCCTTTATCACTTTTGCGTATACTTTTTGGGTTGCATTAGATTTAATATTTCCAAATAAAAAGAAAATTAATAAAACGCTTAGAAATTTAATACGAGTTGGTTTAGTAATACTTATAATACAAATAATTTATGGTGCATTTGTGGCTGGCTTAGATGCTGGGTTTATACATAACCATTGGCCAATGATGAACGAAGGTAAATTTCTTCATGAAACTGTTTATATAGAACATAATCCTGTTTACAAAAATTTTATTGAAGGTAAGAGTGGTGTTCAATTTGCGCATAGAATATTAGCATATATAGTTGTTATTTTAATTTTTATGATTTGGAATAAAACTAGAAAATTAAAATTGACAGCATATCAATCAAATGGAGTAAACGGATTATTAGTGCTTGTAGGAATACAATTTATACTAGGTATCTTTACCTTATTACTCCAAGTCCCTGTCTGGTTAGGTGTAGCACATCAAATTGGAGCATTTTTCTTATTAAGTATAATGACATTTACACTTCATCGATTCAGTAAATAATTGAAAAAAAACTTATCTTTGCACTTTAATTTTTTAATATGATTTATAGGTTTAGAATTATTCTTGATAATGATACAGAAGAAGATGTATTTCGTGATTTAGAAATTCGTGAAACGGATACATTAGAAGACTTACATAACAGTATTACACAATCTTTTGGTTTCGATGGGACAGAAGTTGCTTCATTTTATATAAGTGATGAGCAATGGAGTCAAGGTGAAGAAATCTCTTTATTTGATATGAGTGAAGGACCAGATACTATTAGACTGATGAACGAAACCATTATAAATGATATTGTTCATGAAATGCAAACTAAGTTAATTTATATTTATGATTTTTTAAATATGTGGACATTTTATGTTGAATTAGCAGAAATAGTTGATGAAGCTGAAGGTACAGATTACCCAAATCTAATGTTTGTTCATGGTCAAATTCCAGATGAAGCACCAGACAAAACTTTTAAAGCAGATGAATCTGATGAGTTTGAAGATGAATTAGATGTAAATGATTATGACAATCTAGATTTTGATGAAAATTGGAATTAAGTAACGTCAAATTTTAAGCAGTTCGTTTTAAATAAGAAGCTTTAGTTTTTTTTACTTAACCTGTAATTATTGTCTCGTAAACACATACGTTACATCTTGTGAAACACTTTCTTCAAAAGTATTAATATCTTTAACTACAAATCCATTAGTTACTTCCATAGATAAAGAATTCTGATTTAATGTTAAGGCTGAAGGATTATTATTGGTTTGGTTAAATGTTATATCTTGATTAATGATAACATTATTATCCGTATTTGAATATGTAATCGGTATAGGTGAATTTTCACTTCCAGTAGAAGAAGTTATCATAAAAAAAAGATTATCATTTTCTACTCTAGAATAAAATGAAACATAAGAGTTATAAAAAATAGTTCCGTTTGCACTATCAGTAAAAATCATAGTAGCATCAATTATAGAAACTTCATCTAAAACATTTAAACTTGGTTCACCATCACTATTAAGATCTAAAGGAGTTTTAAGAGTAATTGAAGTTAAATTCCAAACACCTAGTAAATTATTATCATTTAATATTGTCATGTTATCATTAGAACTACTAGTCAAAAATAATATTGGAAATATTATACAAATAATTGAATGTAGTTTCATCATAATCTTAATACTTATTAATTTAAACACATTGAGTATTAATATACTAATTTACTTAAAATAAACTATTATCACTTAAATACATAGACTAAAAGAATAATATTAAAGCTAAAAAACTCATTTTGACAAAAAGCACAATTTATATTAAACGTGTAACAAAACTTAAAGTACATCGTCTAATTTTAAACTAATCAATCATATTTACTTTGGAATCAATTTTAACAATCAATAATCTTACTAAAAAATTTGGTTACCTAACAGCTGTCAAAGATTTGTCATTTACTATCAACAAAGGCAATGTCTACGGTATTCTAGGCCCAAATGGAAGTGGTAAATCTACAACTTTGGGAATCGTTTTAAATGTAGTTAATAAAACTAATGGAGATTTTCATTGGTTTGATGGCAACGTCTCAACTCATGACGCTTTGAAAAAAGTTGGTGCCATAATTGAGCGACCAAACTTCTACCCTTACATGACTGCACATCAAAATTTAAAATTAGTTTGTAAAATTAAAGGTGTTAGTCCAAATAAAATTGATGAAAAACTTAAACTTGTTGATTTATTAGACAGAAGATATAGCAAATTTAAAACTTACTCGCTTGGCATGAAGCAACGACTGGCAATAGCTTCTGCTCTACTTAATGATCCTGAAATTTTAATCTTAGATGAGCCTACTAACGGTTTAGATCCACAAGGTATACACCAAATTAGAGAAATAATTAAAGATATTGCTAGCAAAGGAACTACTATTTTATTAGCATCACACTTACTGGATGAAGTTGAAAAAGTGTGTACACATGTTGTTATTTTACGAAAAGGAGAGAAAATATATTCTGGCCCTGTAGATGAAATGATTTCTAGTCATGGTTTTTTTGAATTAAAATGTGATAAACATGATGATTTAATAAAGTTGTTAGAAAACAATACGTCATTCGGAAATATTAAAATTGAAGATCAGCTAATTACAGCTTTTTTAAAAGAGCCAATGAATTCATCAGAGTTTAACAAATTAATGTTCAACAATGGTATTGTCTTATCACATTTGGTACAGCGTAAAGAAAGCTTAGAAGAACAATTTTTACAATTAACTGACAATATCTAACTCATCAATCAAAAAAAATCAACTAACCATGTTTCGACTTTTAAATTTAGAATTACAAAAGCTTTGGCATAATAAAACAAGTAAAATATTGATTTTCATATCTTTTATTTTACCATTTACAGTATTAATTCTATCCTCAATTAAAATAAATTTCTTTGGCTTTTTCACACTAGAGTTAGGTGAATTAGGTATCTTTAATTTCCCTGTTATTTGGCATATAACAACCTTTTTTGCTTCACAATTTAAATTTTTCTTTGCCATCGTTGTAGTAAGTATGATTGGTAATGAGTATAGTAATAAAACATTAAAGCAAAATCTTATTGATGGCTTAAGTAAAAAAGAATTTATTCTATCAAAATTCTATACAATTGCTTTCTTTTCTTTAGTGGCGACACTGCTTATTGGAATAGCGTCACTTCTTATTGGTCTTTACTATTCTAGTTATACTGAAATTTCCATTATTGTCAGAGAAACAGAGTTTTTATTAGCTTATTTTGTAAAGCTTTTAGGATTTTTCAGCTTATGCTTATTCTTTGGCATGCTGGTTAAACGATCTGCATTTGCCTTAGCTTTTATATTTATTTTATATATTTTAGAGTGGGTCATTTTCGGTTTAATTGCATGGAAATCTGACACAAATCTAGCAGAGAAAATTCAGAACTTCTTCCCATTAAAGTCAATGTACAATCTTATAGATCAACCTGTTCAAAGAATGGTAATGACTAAATTTCCAGACAAGACAGAAATCGCTTATGATTACGCTGTTTATTGGTATGAAATTGTAATTGTATTAGGTTGGACAGCTTTATTTGTTTTTTTATCGTACATATTATTAAAAAAGCGTGATTTGTAATATCTTTGATAGTTGATTGCTATCAAAAATGAAAAAGATATTATTTTACTTATTTTTTTTAAGCACTGTTGTCTCCTATAGTCAACAGGAAGCTTCAAATTGGTATTTTGGTGAAAATGCTGGAATTAATTTCAATACAAATACTGGAGAAATATCAGCACTAAATGGAGGTCAGCTTTTCACAGAAGAAG